>Ga0315541_1001294_pt1 | contig 23686 bp, 22 predicted proteins | sample SalMarSW160190MG_FD_203095 | JGI IMG/M metagenome (GOLD analysis project Ga0315541, IMG submission 203095) | Salt marsh sediment microbial communities from the Plum Island Ecosystem LTER, Massachusetts, United States - Salt Marsh Sediment SW1601-190 ...
CATCTTCTCACGCTTCATGCCGAGTCCTCCTTAACTCAGAAGCCTTGACCTGTTGGAGTCTTCGGCATTACCCGGCGATCTTACCTACTGAAAAGGGATGCACCCTCTGCCGGGTGCCGCCGGCGGCATCCGGCCGCTTCGGTCAGGCGGCAAAATCCCCGGCCCGCCGGATTCGTTTTACGGTTTCATAGAAAGGGCCGATATTATGTACTTCGTGGAGGTTGGCCATGCCTGATCAGCGGCAGCGCAGAGCGGCCGTGCCGGGGGCCGCCGTGGGTGCGCGCCCGAACAGCTCGGAAGGCTTCGTGGCGGCCGTGCGCTCTGCCGGCATCGTGGGCGAGCCGTTGATCCAATGGGCTGTCGAAGAGAACCGCCTCTCCGGCCGGGCCGTTCACGAGCTGCTGGCCGAGCGCGCGCCGGCGGCGGAGGCGGAGATTTATCGCATCCTGGCCGAGTTCCTCGGCGTGGAGTTCGAGCCGCTGGCGGGGGGGGAGCTGGATGAGGATCTGGCACGCTTCCTGCCCAGCCAATTCGCCCTCAGCCTCAACATCGCCCCGGTGGAATGGCGCGACGGCGAGCTGGTGGTGGCGACCAGCCAGATGGAGATGCTCGTGGCCACCGACGAGGTGGCCACGGTCGTGGGCGCGCCGGTGCGAATGGTCCTGGGACCGCCGTCGCGGCTGAACCGGTTCATCCGCAGCTCCTACGGCCTGGGGGCCGACACCGTCAACGAGCTGGTCGCCGAGAACGGCCACGCCGCGGAGCCGATCAAGCTGGTCGCCCCCGAGCCGGTCAACATCAGCGAGAGCCTCGACTCCAGCCAGGAGGCCTCCGTGACCCGCTTCGTCAACCAGGTGCTGATCGAGGCGGTCAAGAGCCGGGCCTCGGACATCCACATCGAGCCGTTCGAGCAGCAGCTTCGCGTGCGCTTCCGCGTCGACGGCATGCTTCAGGAAATTCCCGTTCCCCCGGCGATCAAACAGCTCGAGCAGGCGATCATCTCGCGCGTGAAGGTCCTGGGCGACCTGGACATCGCCGAGAAGCGCCTGAGTCAGGACGGGCAGATTCGGCTGATGATCCTGGGCCGGCCGGTGGACGTGCGGGTCTCGGTTCTGCCCAGCATCTACGGCGAGAGCGTGGTGCTGCGGCTGCTGGATCAGCAGGCCCAGTTCCACGATCTGGGCGAGCTGGGCATGTCCGAAGGAATGCTCCAGCGCTACCTTCGCGTGCTCTCCCTGGCCCAGGGCCTGATCCTGGTCACCGGGCCGACCGGCAGCGGCAAGACCACCACGCTGTACGCCTCGCTGAACCACGTCAACCGACCCGGACGGAAGATCATCACCATCGAAGACCCCGTCGAGTACCGCCTGGAGGGCATCACCCAGGTGCAGGCGAGGGAGTCCATCGGGCTGGGGTTTTCCTCGCTGCTGCGGAGCATCGTCCGGCACGACCCGGACGTGATCATGGTGGGGGAGGTCCGCGACGGCGTGACCGCCAACATGGCCCTGAATTCGGCGATCACCGGGCACCTGGTGCTGGCGACGCTTCACACCAACGACGCCCCCACGGCGGTTTCTCGGCTGGCGAGCATGGGTGCGCCGCGATACATGATCGCCTCGGCGGCAAAGGTGGTGCTGGCGCAGCGGCTGGTGCGGGTGATCTGCCCGCACTGCCGGCAGGCGGTCGCGGACGTTCCGCCGGAGGTGTTGCGGGACTTTCCGGTTCTGGCTGGCGGCGAGATCTTCCACGGCCGGGGCTGCGAGGCCTGCCATCACACCGGCTACAGCGGGCGGACGGGCATCTTTGAGTTGTTCGTCGTGACCGACTCGGTGGCCGAGATGATCACCAGCGGCGCCGGGGCGGTGGCCATTGGCGAGGCGGCGATTCGGCAGGGGCTGATTCCTCTCCGCCAGGCGGCGGTGGAATTAGTCCGGGCCGGAGTGACTACGGTCGACGAGGTTTACAGAGCCACGCGCGATGTTTCCGAGGAAGATACTGCCGGCATGGCCAGCCGTGAAGGCGGCGTGGAGACGAAAGATCGGCCGAGGTGAAAGCAGGTCCCGCACAATCCGTCGCGGCCCGCGGTGCCAAGTTCCCCCGGATTCCGGGCCTTACCGGCCGGCACATCGGCCAGCTCATGGTGCAGCTTTCCGACCTGCTGGACGCGGGCTGTCCCATCAGCCGGGCGCTGAAGGCCATCGGGCGGCAGACCTCTCAACGGCCGCTGGCCGCACTGGCCGAGGCCCTTAACGCCGACATTGTCAACGGGGCCTCGCTGGCGGGGGCGATGGAGCGCACCGGCCGGTACTTCTCCGAGGTGCAAATCTCCATGGTCCGGGCCGCCGCCGCCGGCGGGTTCCTCCAGAAGACGCTGGCCAGCCTGGCCACCCACGCCGCCCGGCAGGCCGATGCCATCAAGCAGATCAAGGCCAAGCTGGCCTACCCCGCGGTGCTGGCGGTGACGGCGCTGGTCTCGGTGATCTTCATGCTGACCTGGGTGGTGCCGCGGTTCACGACGGTCTACCACGCGGCCAACAGGCTGCTGCCGGCGCCGACGCGGGCGCTGTTGGCGGTGAGCCAGTTTCTGGACCGGCACTCGCTGGAGCTGGCCGTGGCGGCGGTGCTGGCCCTGCTGGCCGGACGGGCGCTGCTGCGGTGGGGCAAGTTTCGCACCTGGTGGGGGCGGGTGGTTCTGCGGCTGCCGGTCATCGGCCCGGTGCTGCGCGACTGGGAGATGTCCCGGCTGGCCGGAACCATGTCGCTGCTGCTGGCGGGGGGGGTCACCGTCCTGCGCAGCCTGCGCCTGGGGGGGCAGGTGGTGGGCAACGCGTCCGTCCGCGAGGAGATCAAACGGCTGGCCTCGGCCGTCGAGCGCGGCGAGCCGCTCAGCGGGCCGATGAGGAACAGCCGATTCTTCGGTGCGACCACCACGGAAATGATCGTCGTCAGCGAGGCCAGCGGGAAGCTGGCGTCGGTGCTGAATCGCGTCGCCGTCCAGCGATATCGGGACTTCCAGGCAAAGACCGACGCCCTGCTTTCGCTGCTGGAGCCGGCCATCATTCTAGCCGTCGGCGCCCTGGTGGGGCTGACCGTGGTCGCCTTGCTGCTGCCGGTATTGTTGATGAATACGCTGGTTGGATAGCAGCTTTCCCTCGCCGCCTGCCGCCATGGCAGGCCGCATGTGAGCGATGCCATGGGTAGATCAAACGGTTTTTCCCTGATGGAAATGATCCTGGTGGTGGTCATCATCGGCCTGCTGGCCGCGCTGGTGCTGCCGAAGATGCTGCCCTGGGCCGAGCGGTCCAAGATCAAGACCACGCAGGCCCAGATCAGCTCGCTGGAGACGGCGCTGGGCCAGTTTGGGCTGGACCAGAGCGAGTATCCCAGCACGGCCCAGGGGCTGCGGGCCCTGGTCGAGAAGCCCGCCGACCTGAAGTTCCCGGACAAGTGGATGGAGTACTTGCCGGCCGTGCCCCAGGACGCCTGGGGCTACGATTACTTCTACACCAGGATCAGCAAGGACAAATACGAACTCTACTCGGTCGGACCCGACGGTCAGAAAGGAACGGACGACGACGTCCACCGCATACAAAAGAAGTAATCGCAGCTTCACGCTGATGGAGCTGCTGCTGGTGCTGGTGGTGATTTCGCTGGCGGCGGCGTTGGTGCTTCCGCGGCTGGGCCCGACCGCCCGGCGGATCGGGCTGCGCTCCGCCAGTTACGACCTGCTGTGGCTGCTTCGCCAGGCGCGGTGGTGGTCGATGAGCACGGGGCAGACCTGCCTGGTGCATCTCCGCCCGGTGGCCGGCGGCTACGCGGCCGAGGTGTCGTACGTGCCCGTTGACGGGCGTCTGCCCCAGCCGCTGCCGGAGGAGTGGGCCCAACTGGAGCAACTGCCCGCGGTCAAAGAGCTGATGCAGATCCCCCCCGACCGCGGCATCAGCCGGCGCAAGGAGCTGACCGTTCGCTTCACCCCTTGGGGGGTGGACGAGGATTACGTCATCGCACTTGCCGAAGGCTTCGGCCTGGCGGGCTCGCAAATCGAAGTCCACCGTCCCAGCGGGCTGGTATGGCTGCTGTCGGACGACGAGCCCGGCGCCTTCGACCGGAAGTCGCTGGCCGCCATGGAAAACTACTGGCAAACGCATTGCAGCAGCATCGGTCGCTGATCATGTTGGGTAGGAAAGAGCAACTCGCGCGCGTGCCGGCCGGGGCATCGGCCAGCCGGCGCCGGCGCGGGCGGGGGTTTTCGCTGCTGGAGATGCTGCTGGCGGCGGCGGTGTTGGCGGCGGCGCTGCTGATCGTGATGGAGAGCATCTCTTTCGCGCTGACGGCGGCGGCGCGCATGGATCGAGACCAGATCGCCTATCGAATCGCGGCCGATCGGCTGGAGCGGGCCGCCGCGGGGGAGTATCCGAGCCTGCCGGCGGAGGGTCAAAGTGGCTTGGCCGGGGCGGAATATCGCTGGCGCGTGCAGGCCGGGCCGGAAGCGGACGGCCTGCGACCCCTACGCTGCATCGTGCGCTGGGAAAGCCTCGGGCGGGGCCGGACGGTTATGCTCAGCCGCCATTTGCCGAGCCGGCAGGAAGGCGGGTCGTCCCCGTGAAGGCAGGCTCGAACAGCTCGGCCGGACTGACGCTGTTGGAGACAATCCTGGCGATCTCCATGCTGGGGATGATTCTGACGGCCCTGCACGTGGCGCTGTCGTCGGGCGTTGGGGCCTACCGTCGCTGCCGAGACACCTCCGATCGCGACACGATGGCCTATTCCGCGATCCGGCTGATCACCGATGACCTCCAGCGCCTGGCGCTGCCGGTGGCCGCGTCCGAGCCGCCGACGCTGCTGGGCATGCCGGAGGTCGGCCGGCCCGGCGCCTGCCTGCTGCGGCTTCGAACCAATGGCGGACCCGGCCCGGACGCCCGGGAGATGCTGGTGGACTATTTCTTCATGCCGACCGGCCCGGAAGCCGGCTCGCTGGTCCGTCGGTCCGAGCCGCTGCACGCGCCCGGCTGGGAAGGCCCCGGGCCCCCCAGCGCCCAAGCCGCGGACGACGTGCAGGCCCGCTACGAAGGCGTCGCCGCCGGCCTTCGGGGCGTCCGCCTGCGATACTTTGACGGAGAGGCCTGGTCGTCGCAGTGGAGCACCGCCCGGCGCTCCGGGCCGCCGAAGCTGGTCGAGGTCGTGCTGGAGTTTGTCGGCAAGCGCGGCCGGGCCCGGACCTACACCCAGGCCGTGCCCGTCGTCGTCGAGGGCCCGCTGATCGGCCGGGCGGGCCAGGACAATCCCTGATGAGCGGCTCGCGAAGATCTACCGGCGTGGTTCTGATCGTCGTGCTGTGGGCGGTGGCGATCCTGGCGGTGGTGTGTCTGGCCCTTGGCGGGACGGTGCGGTCCAAACTGGCTCATCTCCAGCGGAATCGCAGCGAGCTGATCGGCCAGGAAGCGCTGCTCAGCGCCGCGGCGTTGGGCAGGGAGCGGCTGCGAGCCGACCCGCCCGCGGCCGACACGCTGGCCGACGATTGGTGCGGCGCCGAGCCCGACCGGTTCACCTTGAGCCTGGACGGCGTCGAGGTCCGGGTGTTCTCCCCGCCGGATCGGTGCGGGCTGGAGGACGAGTCGGCCCGGTTGAACGGGAACACGGCTACGGCGGAGATGCTGGGCAAGCTTCCCGGAATGACGCCCTCGGTGGCGGCGGCGTTCGCAGCGGCGCGCGAATCGGCCCGGGCGGCGGAACATCCGGAAGACCTCCTGGCCGGGGCGACCGGCGTGACCGAACCCTACGCCACGCCCAGGCAACTGGCCGACGCGCTGGTCAGGGCCTTTGCCGAGGCCGGCCTGGCCCGGCCTGCCCAGTACGACGGCGGGCACGGCGCGGGCGGCTGGCGGGCCTACCAAGCCGGACTGCCCCCGGACGTCGCGGAGGTGATGGATTACCTGACGGTGTTTACTCGCCAGCGGAACCTCGACGCCCGCGGGCGCCCGCGCGTGAACGTCAACACCGCTTCGCGGGCGGATCTGCTCGCGGCCGTCGACGGGCATTTCAGCGACGAGCAAATCGAGGCGATCCTCCTGGCCCGCGCCGCCGAGGCCTTCGAGAGCATCGGCCAACTGCTGACGCGGGAGATGGAAATCCCCGACGCCGAGGGAGAAACCAAAGTCGTTCGCATCGGTCGGGAGCAGCTCAAGCCGGTCGCCGACCGCCTCACCGCCACCGACGAGGAGATCCTCGCCGGCCTCGTCAACGTCAACACCGCCCCGCGCGAAGTGCTGCGCGCCCTGCCGGGCTTGACAGAGGCCGACGTGGCCGGCATCATCGCGCATCGGACCGACCTGGGCACCGGCCCGTTCGGGCCGGAGCACGCCCTGGCCAGCATCGGCTGGCTGCTGGACGTGTTGAGCGAAGAATCCTTCGCCGAGGTATGTCTGTTCGTGACGACGCGCAGCCAGCAGTTTAGAATGCACGCCGAGGCCCGCCCGCTGCGGTCCGACCCGGCGCCGTCGGCGGGTTCGCGTTTGCCGGGGGAATTCGGCCCGGTCGCCCGGGTGAGCACCTACGCCCTGGCGGTGCTGGAGCGGGAGCCGAACCTGCCCGCCGCCGGCGGCAGCTGCAGCGTGCTGTTCTGGCTGAAATGGTCACAGGTTTCCGGGGCCGAGAAGCCCGGCTGGCGGTGAGATGAGGTGTTGACGATCCCGCGACAGGATCTTCACGGAAGCTTCCGGGGAAGGACGTGATGAAAGGCCGAGAAGTGCTAGGCGTGGACTTCTGCGGGGACCGTCTGAACGTGGTGCAGGTCCACCTGGACGAGGTCTCCAAGCGCCCGGTATTGACCCGCTGGGCCGGCAGGACCGTTCCCGCCGCCGCCGAAAGCGCCGCCGTCGCCGCCGTCCTGAGAAAGATGCTCGACGGGGAGGGTTTCACGGCCACCTCGGCGGTGTTCGGACTGCCGAGGGGGAGGGGATTCCTGCGAACCCAGGCGGCCGAGCGGTCGGAAGCGGAGGTCTTCTCCCGGGTCGATTATGTCAGCGACGGCTGGACCGCTGCCGACGGCAGGCCGGTGCTGGGCGTCGCCTCGCGCGCGGACGTGGCCCGACAGGCCGAGATCGCCCACCAGGCCTCGCTCCAGTTGTTGGCGGTGGAGCTGCGCTCGTTGGGCTCTCTGAGGACCTTGGGGCTGCTGGGGGTCTCCGAGGCACCGGGCGAGCCCGCCGGACCAGCCGGGCAGCCGGCGGCCGGAGCCGCGGTGCTGGGGGTCGTCATCAGCGAGACGGACCTGACGGTCGCACTGGTCGACGGCGGGGCGGTTCTGGCCGTTCAGACCCGCGGGCGTCCCGCCGGCGGCGGGCTCGAGCGCTGGGACGGCGCCCTGACGGCGGCGGAGCAGATGCTCCGGATGGTCGAGCTGGCCCACCCGGAAGCGCCGGCCGGGGCGGTGCGGGTCCTGGTCAACGATCGGGATCGCCAGGCGGCCAGGAGCCTGACCAACAGGCTCGGCCTGCCGGTGGAGCTGGTTTCCCCCGCCAGCGCGGCAAACCTGGGCGTGGAGGGCGAGCTTACGGACCCGGCCGAGTACGCCGCGGCCATCGGACTGGCTTTGGAGGGCCTCCAGGACATCGCCGTTTCTCGCCCCCGGCGCGATCGGGTCGCCGGACGGCTGAACTTTCTCCAGGCGGCAAAGCCGCCGCGGCGGAAGAGGGCCGTCTCCTGGCGGCAGGCGGCCGTGGTCGCCGCGGGCGCCGTTCTGGTCGCCCTGGCCGTGACCGCCGGCTATGCCCTGAACAAGCGCAGCGACTTGAACGAGCTGGCGGCCGAGCGCGACCGGCTACAGCAGAAGGCTCAGCTCGGCTGGCAGGCCCGGCACCGCTGGCTGGCGATTTCGCCGTGGCTTGCCGCGGCCGACGGCGGCGGGCGGGCCGCTCAGCGCGAGGTCCTGGACGCCATCGCCGGACTGTTCCCGTCGAAGGACGCCTACGTTCAGACCGTGCTCGTCCAGCCGGGCCAGGATGATGACAGCCGGGCCGTCACCTTGACCGGGCGGACCCGCCACAGCCGGCCGCTGAGTGAGTTCGTTTCCAAGCTGAACAACTCGGCCATGTTCGAGCGGGCCAGCCTCGGCCGGGTCGCCGATGATTCGGCGAAATCAGAGTTTCCCAAGAGTTTTTCGGTGTCAGTTTCTTACAGAGGGCGGCGCTGATGTTCGAGCCGAGGAGAGAAAGAATCCTTTTGGCTCTGACGCTGGGGCTGCTGGCGGCGGTGGTGCTGGATCGGCTGGTGATCTCGCCGCTGTGGCGGTACGTGTCCGGCGCCGATGCCCAAACCACCGAGCTGCGACGGGAAATCGCCCAGGCCGAGAAGCTCCTCCAGCGGACGGCTCTCAGCCAAGAGCGGATCGCCCGTCTCCAGCGGCGGCTGCGGGTCGCCTCGGAGCAGGGCCAAAACGAATTTCGCGGGTATCTAGAGGGGCGGATCGACCCGAACGCGGAGCTGACCAGCTCTGCCCAGATCTCGGACCAGGAAATCCTGGAATCGCCCGAGCTGAGACGAATCACGTACGAGCTTCACCTTCTCGGCCGGCAGGATGCCCTCCGGGCCGTGCTGGAGAATCTGGACGCCAGCGAGGAGCTGCTGCGGTTCGAGAAGCTGGAGGTCACCGGCGGCTCTCTGGAGGATCCGAGGCTGAAGGTCACGATGCTGGTCTCGACGATTGCCTCCACGACGTCCGAGCCCGGCGCCGCCCGCCGTCCGTTTGCCCCGTCGGCGGTGCGGGCGCCGCCGTTGCTTGCGAAAAACGTGTTCTTGCCGGGCGGGGGGGCCTCGCCCGGCGTGCCGGCCGGGGCGGAAGGGCAGGTGCCGGCGACGGGTGAGTTCGTGCTGACCGGGACCATCGCATCGGCTCAGAGGCGGGCGGCGCTGTTTGAGTTTCCCACCTCCGGGCGAATCCGCTGGGCCGGCGTCGGCGAGCAGATCGGGGGCATGACGATCGTCGCCATTACCGCCGACGACGTCCAGTTCCAGCTCGGCGGGGAACGCTCGGCCCTGGCGGTGGGCAGGCCCCGGACAGACCTGCTGGCCGGGCGCCGCGTCCTCGTCGGAGGCTTCGAGCTGGTCGGCGTTTGCCACGGGGGCGACCAGAGATTTGCCATGGTCCAGCTCGACGACGGAGAGAACGTCCAGCAGGTTCACCTGAAGGACCGGCTCGGATCGGGCGTGGTGGTGGGAATCTCCGACGATGGGATCGTGCTGGAGATCGCCGGCGCTCACCGCAGCGTGCCGGTGGGCGGAAGGTTCGCCGGGAAGGCCGAATTGTGATGACGGGCGCAGTCCGGGTATTTCGAGCGGCGCTGCCGGTCGCGCTGGCCGCGGTGGTGGCGACCGGCTGCAATGGTCCGGCCACGGCCACAACCGGGGGGATCGCCCCGCCGATCGCGTCCAGTCCGGACGCCGGCCTGGCCGAACGCTGGTACTACGGCTGGGAAGAGGAAGGCGACCTGCTCGTCGACGGCCGGGTCCGCGACATGTTGTTCAGCCTGAGCACGCGCGGGCGCGACTGGCGCGAGCCGGAGGGCCCCGACGGGTTTCCGGTGCGCGTGTTCCTTCTGGACGCCCTTAGCCGGCCGGTCCGCGGCGAAGGGTCGTTGCTCGCCTTGCTGGTTCAGTGGCCGCACGATCCGGCCGCCAAGAAGGCGCTGTATGCCTGGTCGATCGAGCCCGAACAGGCCAAACGCTGTTTTCGCCAGGACAAGGTGCCCGGCTATCTGCTGCGGTTGGACTGGGGGCAGGCCCCGCCCGACCGGGACGGAGAATTCATGCTGGTGATCCGATGGGTCAGCAGCGACGGGAAGCACCGGGTCACGCGGAATCTGGTATTTCAGGATCGGATTCGACATGAAACCACAACCACAACCAGACCTCAAAGGCCTTAGGCGCGCGCTGCTGGGGGTGTTGTTGGTCGCGGCGGCGATCCTGCCCGCGGTGGTGCTCGCCCAGACCGCCCAACCGGCCGAGAGGACCGCCAGCTTCAACTTCAAGAACGCCAAGGCGGACGTCGTGCTGGCGGCGCTGGAGCAACTGTTCGACGTCCAGTTCGTCAGCGAGGTGCCTTTGACACAGCGGCTGACCGTCGCCAGCGCCGGCAAGGTCAACGCGGAGGCGATGGTGGCCCTGATCGACGTGGCCCTCCGGCGGCAGGGGGCGGCCGCCCGGCGCGAGGGCAGGCTCATCCGCGTCGTTCCGGTCAGCCTGGCGACTGCGCGGGTCGAGATGGTCACGCTCAAGCACGCCGACCCGGCCGAGGTGGCGAAAATTGTCACGGAGATTTTCCAGACCCGCGACCTGCTGCGCGAGGCCACCGCCCAGAACATCGAGCTGGTCCGCAAGCTGCTGGCCCAGTTGGAGAAGGAAGGCCCGGCCATGCTGGCCGGACAGCTTCGGGTAACGGCCGTGCCGTACCCCAGGCTCAAGGCGGTCATCATCCGCGCCCCGGACGCGCTGCTGCCGGCGATCAAGCAGTTCATCGCCACCGAGCTGGACAAGGCCCCGCCGCCCAAGCCCAAGCGCCCGCCGGCCAAACCCAAGCCCAAACCCAAGCCTCCGCCGCCGATGAAGGAGAAGGTGTATCGGCTCAATTACGTCACCGCCGATTACCTCTCCAGCGCCGCCCAGCGCCTGCACAAGATTTCCGGCTACGTCGAGCCCAGGCTCAACGCGCTGATCTTGCGGACCAACAAGTACGAGCAGTTCGATCAGATGGAAAAGCTGATCAAGCTGCTGGACGTGCCCGAGTCGGTCCGGCAGGAGACCTTTCACGTCACGCTGAACAACACCACCGCGCAGGAGGTGCGCGGGATCCTGAACCAACTTTTCAGCACCACCCTGCGGCTGCCCTACACGGAGGCGGCTTTGGAGGCGGTGACCGAGCAGCAGCGGCAGGATCGGATCGCCCAGGCGACCGCCGTCCTTGCGGCCGCCGGCGTCAGCGAGGAAGTCGCCGGCGAGTTCGTTCGCGGCAATCTGGGAATTCCCTTCGGGACCGTGCAGATCGTGGCCGATACGGCCAACAATGCCCTGCTGATCCGCACCAACCCCAAGAACATGCCCACGATCCTGAAAATCGTGACCGAGCTGGACCGCCCGCGCCGGCAGGTCATGATCAAGGTCTTCATCGCCGAGGTGACCCTGGACGACACCATGGAGCTGGGCGTCGACTTCACCTACCAGGACACCTCCGGCTCCCGGGTGCAGACCTACGCCATGGACTTCGAGGCGTCCCTCCAGCAGACGGGATTCACCTACAGCTACATCTCCAACAACGTGGACGCCTTCCTTCGGGCCCTTCAGGCCACCACCCGACTGGACATCATTTCCCGTCCGCAGGTGCTCACCCTGGACAACCGCCAGGCGCTGGTGGAGTTCGGCAAGAGGGTTCCGCTGCTGCAGACGACCAACATTACCGCCGAGGGGGCGACCACCTCCACGGTGCGCTACGAGACGGTGGCGACGCGGCTACAGGTGACGCCGCACGTCAACGCCGCCGGCTTCATCCGCATGGAGATCATCCAGAACATCGACGATGTCAGCCCGGACACGTTCGCCATCACCGAGAACCTGGCGCCCAACATTATGATCACGCGCAGGGCCGAGACGGACGTGCAGGTTCGCGACGGTCAGACCGTCTGCCTCGGCGGGTTCATCGGCGACACCATCGACGAGACCGACAAGAAGGTCCCGCTACTGGGCGACATCCCGATCATCGGGCACGCCTTCAAGAGCACCAAGAAAAGGCGCGTCAAGAGCGAGCTGCTGATCTTCATTACCCCCTACATCCTGGACACGCCCCAGGAACTGCTGAACCTGACCAACGCTTACCGGTCCGAGACCGTGGCCGAGCGGCGAACGGACCGCGTCAGCGAGGAGCTCAAGCCCCGGCCCGTGCCGCGCCGAAACCCGTACCGGCCCTGGGGGCGGATGGGCATGAGCTACGTCATCCCCCGGTCGCCGGGCGAGGCTCAGACCGCCCCGCCAGCGACCGGCGCCCAGGGATCCCTGGCCGCACCCGCTGGGGCTGTGAAGGGCCCGACGACCCGACCGGCCGGCGCGACCACGACGCCGACGACCCAACCATCGGCAAAGCCGCCGGCGAGCAGGCCCGCGCCCGGCAAGGCGGGTTAATCCTTCCGGAGCAGCGTGACGATCCGCCGGGCAAGCTGCACTTTGCTCTGGCGGGTCCACGGCAGGGCGACTCCGTCAACGCAGAGGATGCAGGCCCGGCTGTGGTCGGCGGCCATGGCGGCGGGGGAGTTGACGACGACGTAATCAGCGCCCTTGGCCGCCATTTCGGCGCGGGCCTTCGCCTCGGCCTTCTCCGGCGGGCCTTCCTCGACCGCAAAGGCGATGACGATCTGGCCCGGGCGCTTCCGTTCGGCCGCGGCCGCCAGCACGTCCTCGGTCGGCACCAGCGTGATCCGCACCGGCCCGGCTGAGCGGGGGATCTTTGAGTCCCGCCGCGGCTGGACGGTGAAGTCGCCCACGGCCGCGGCCATGATCAGCGCGTCGGCGTCCTCGAATCGGCTGACCAGCGCCTCTTTCAATTCGGCCGCGGTGACGATGGGCACGACCTCGACCCCGTCCGGCGGGTCCAGCGCGACCGGGCCGGTGATCAGCGTCACCTCATGCCCGGCCGCGACCGCCTCGCCCGCGCAGGCATAGCCCATCTTCCCGCTGGAGGCGTTGGTGATGAAGCGGACGGTGTCGATGCGCTCCCGCGTCGGCCCGGCTGTAACGATCACTCTCATAGAACTTCGGTAACCCGTAATCAGTTGTCAGTAGACAGCGGCGGCACGACCGGCCACAGAGGGGTCTTCCCCCGGCGGCAATTGCGGGCCGCGTGCAGCCGGGACCGCACATTTCACGAAGCACTGCTTGCCAGCGGCCGTGGCGCCCCGGGTGAGAGCTATTTGCCCTTCGGCGGCTTCTTGCCCAGCAGTTCGGCGGCGGCCTGGAGGATCTCGTCGGGTTCGGCCATTCGGCCCTTGCCGAAGGCTCGGCAGGCGAGGAAGCCTTCGCCCGGTCCGATCACGTGCACCCCCCGTTCGCCCAGGACGGCGACGTTCGCCCGGGTCGCCGGGGCCTCCCACATCCTGGTGTTCATGGCCGGGGCGATCAGGATCTCGCACGTCCCGCCGGCCGCGAGCGCCAACGCCGAGACCAGCTCGTCGGCAATGCCGCCGGCCATCTTGGCGATGATGTTGGCCGTCGCCGGGGCGACGATCATCAGATCGGCCCGTTCCGTCAGCGACACGTGGAGCGGATCGTAGCGCTCGGTCGACTGCCACATCGAGGTGAAGACCTGCCGCCCCGTCAGCGTCTGGAATGTCAGCGGCGCGACGAACCGCGTGGCCGATTCGGTCATGGCCGCGGTCACGCCGGCGCCGGACTGGATAAGGCTGCTGGCCAGGCCGGCGGACTTGTAGCAGGCGATGCCGCCGGTCACGCTCAGCAGCACTTCGTAGCCTTCCAGCTTGGGCAGGTCTTCAGTGCTCACGCTTCCTCCCCCCGTCAGGAGCGCTCGGGGCGCCGGATGATCTTTTCGGGGTTGGGGATGTCGGAGTTGTCGTAGTCGATGGCGATCTTTTCCTCCAGGATCTCCTGGACGATCAGCTCGATGTCACTCATGCCGGGCTTGCGCTCGACCAGCGGGCGGCCGCCCTCGAGCATTTCCGCCCAGCGTTTCTGGATCAGCGCGGTCAGCTTGAACCGCCCGCCCACGTTATAGACCAATTCGTCGCTCTTGAGTGCTTCGATCATGTCTTCGGCTACTCCTGGCCAAGGATTTCGACGACCCGGTCGATGGCCTGCTCCAGGTCGCTGTTGACGACCGTGTGGGTATAGATGCCGCTGCGGCGAGCGGCGTCAACTTCCTTCTGTGCCTGAGCAAATCTACGCTCGAGGGCCTCGGGCGGTTCGGTTTTCCGTCCGTCCAATCGGCGCTTCAGCTCCCCCAGATGGGGCGGCAGCACCAGCACGAACACGGCCCCGGGTATTTTCTGATGGACCTGCAATCCGCCCTGGAGGTCGATCTCGAGGACGACGGTCTTTCCTGCCGCCGTCGCCTCCTGCACCGGCCCGGCCGGCGTGCCGTAGTAATCGCCGTACACTTCGGCCCACTCCAGGAGCCCGCCGTTGGCGATCATTTTCTCGAACGCCGGCCGATCCACGAAACCGTAGTCCTTGCCGTCGACTTCCCCGCGGCGCGGGCGGCGCGTGGTGGCCGAGACGCTGAACGTCGCGCCCGTCCGCCGCAGCGCCTGGCGGACCATGGTGCTCTTGCCGACCCCGCTAGGCCCGGTGATGACCACCAGCTTGCCGACCTTCGGCATTTTGCGTTCGGTCATGGGCATTGACAGCCGAACCTACATCGCTTGCGCCCGCAATTCTATGATCCACATCGACGCCGCCGCTCTTGAGCAAGATCAACCGGCCCCAACTGGCCGCCGGCCTCGACCGGCGGCGACTACTCCACGTTTTGGGTCTGCTCCTTGATGCGGTCGATGGCCGTTTTGATCTCCACCACGGCCAGGCCGATCTTGACGTCGTTGGCCTTGGCCGCCAGCGTGTTGGCCTCCCGCAGCATCTCCTGGGTGATAAACTCCAGCTTTCTTCCAGACTGGTCGTCCGTGGTCATCATCGCCCGAAACTGGGACAGATGACTGCGCAGGCGCGAGACTTCCTCGGCGATGTCGCAGCGCTCGGAAAACACGGCCACTTCCTTGGCCAGGTCCTGTTCGCTCAGGGCGAGTTCGGCCGATCCGGTCAGCTCCTCCACTCGCCGTTTCAGCCGCTGATAATAGTCCTGGATGACCAGCGGCGCCCGATCGGCAATGCCGGCTAGAAACTTCTCGATCACGGCGCAGTTGCCTTGCAGATCGGCGATGATCGTCTTGCCCTCGTCGGTTCGCATGACCAACAGGGAGTCGATCGCCTTGTCGACCAGCGCCGTCAATTCCGCCTGCGCCTTTTCGTTGGCCTGGTCCAACACCGGCGGCGTGCAGACGCCCGGCAGCAGCAGCAAGCTGCCCAGATCCAACCGCATGTCCAGGTCGGCCTGATCCGGGCGGACAACCTCCAGTTGCTCGATGTAGCGCTCCAGAGCGGGGATGTTCACATGGTGGGCCACGTCCGCTGAGGAACCCTTCATCCGCACCGTCAGGTGGATGTTGCCGCGATGCAGGCGCTCGTGCAGGCGCCGTTCAAGTACGCCCTCGAAGCTGGACCACAATTCCGGCAGACGGATGATGGCCTTGAAGTACCTGCTGTTGAGGGAGCGAATCTCAACAGCGTACAAGGTGCCGGCGATGTCGCCGAGTACCTGCCCGAAGCCCGTCATTGACCGGATCATGCAAGTTCTCCTACCGGCCGGGAGCCGTTGTCGCTGCCCGTGCCTCGGCCGAGTCCCGGGCTTGCCCTTCCTTGGACGCGTCACCGTAGCGCGCCACGGCCACTTCGCTGGGTTCCCAGCCGGTGACGAACGCTCGAGCCTTGAGAATGCTGCCCGGCGGTATCCGGACCGGGGCGTCGTACGGATGCGAGCCGTGCGTCGGGTCCGCCGGCGGGATATCCCGTGGCCCGTCTTGGGTGTACTCGATGCTGCCGATCTCGTAGAAGATCTCGGCCTTGGCGTGCTTGCAGCGGATGGTCACCGGGAACGGCTTGTCGATATTTTTCTCGGCCGGGTAGAACTCCGGCTTGGGCGCCGGTTTGTCATGGGGCGGGTGATGCACCAGTGTTACTCCGACTGCCAGCAGGAGGAACACGCCGACCAGCACGATTGTCACCCAGGTGAACACGTCGCCGGTGCGGGTGCCGAATGCCGACTGCCCGGCCCCGCCGAAGGCCCCGCCAATGCCGGACCCGCGGCCGCGCTGAAGCAGGATGACAATGATCATCAGGATGCAGACAATCAGGAAAAGCGTTGCCAGAAACGTAGCCATCTTCGCTCTCTTGTTCGGTTGTCGGTTCGCGACCACCGGCTGCCGTTGCAGATACGGCCGGCGGCCCGCACGATTGCCTCCCTGCTGCGGGATCGGCAATCGAAATTCGTGATCGTTACATTCCTGCCTGCACGATGGCGGCGAAGTCGTCGGCCTTCAAACTGGCCCCGCCGACCAGGCAACCGTCGATGTCCTTACAGGCCAGCAGCTCGGCGGCGTTGCCGGGCTTGACCGACCCGCCGTACTGGATCCGCACGCCCTCGGCCGTGGGCGTGTCGTACAGCTCGGCCAGCAGGGCCCGAATCATCTTATGCACTTCCTGGGCCTGGTCAACCGTCGCGACCGCGCCGGTGCCGATGGCCCAGACCGGCTCGTACGCGATCGTCACCTTGCCCGCGTCGGCGCCGGAGAGCCCTTCCAGGCCCAGCCGAACCTGGCGCGACACCACGTCCCGCGTCTCGCCGGCCTGCCGCTCGGAAAGCAGCTCGCCGACGCACAGAATCGGCAGCAGCCCCTCCGTCAGGCACTTGAGCAGCTTGCGGTTCACCAGTTCGTCGGTCTCGCCGATGACGTGCCGGCGCTCGCTGTGTCCGCAGATCACGTAGCGGCAACCGACGTCGACCAGCATGGCGGCGGAGATCTCGCCGGTGAACGCCCCGTCATTCTCGTAGAAGACGTCCTGGGCGCCCAGCGCGATCTTGGAGGGCCGCAGCAGCTCGCCCACGACGGCGAGGTGCACAAAGGGCGGGCAAACGGCCACGTCGACCGCGGCCACCGCGCCGATCCTCTCCACCAGCGCCGCAGACAGCTCCGCCGCGCCGGCTGAATTGGTGTTCATCTTCCAGTTGCCTGCGATAAAGGGCTTTCTGTCCATTTAAAACTCCAACACGCCGCCGGCGCGAATCCATCGGAGTTCGCGCGAAGGGGCGTTCATTAGCGCGAACTGGCGCTGCGTCCCAGGACCGCGCCGATCTTTCTGATCTGCTCGACCATCTCGCCGAACACCTCCGGCAGCAGGGCCTGCGGCCCGTCGCACCGCGCCTCCTCGGGCCGGTCGTGCACCTCGACGATGATGCCGTCGGCACCGGCGGCGATGCCCGCCAGGGCCAGGGCGACGACGTACCGGCGATTGCCGGCGGCGTGCGAGGGGTCGACGATGACCGGCAGGTGACAGTAATGCTTGATCACCGGCACGGCCGAGACGTCCAGGGTGAACCGCACCTCGGCTTCGAAAGTCTTGATGCCGCGCTCGCACAGCACCACGTCGCGGTTGCCGCGAGAGAGAATGTACTCGGCGCTCATGAGGTATTCGCGGATGGTGGCGGCAAAGCCCCTCTTCATCAGAACGGGCTTGCCCGCGTCGCCCACCTCCTTGAGCAGTTGGAAGTTCTGCGCGTTCCGCGCGCCGATCTGGAACATGTCCACGTATCGCCCGACCAGCTCGACGTCCGCGGCGGCCAGCACCTCCGAGACGATGGGCACGCCCAGCTCGTCGCCGACTTCGCGCAACATTTTCAGCCCCTCTTCGCCCAGGCCCTGGAAGTCGTACGGGCTGGTTCGGGCCTTGAACGCCCCGCCGCGGAGCATGATCGCCCCGCGCTGGCTGACGGCGCGGCCGATTCGACCGACCATCTGGCGGTCTTCCACCGCGCAGGGGCCGGCGATGATCGCCAGCTCAGCGCCGCCGAATTTCACGCCGGCCACCTCCACCACCGTGTTGTCGGTGTGGAACTCGCGCGAGGCCAGTTTGAACGGCTGCATGATCGGCACCACGCGCTCCACCCCGTCTATCGCTTCCAGGGCGCCCTGGTGGTGGGGCTGTTTGTCGCCGATGGCGCCGATGATAGTGCGGAACTGCCCGCGCGACAGGTGCGGGGTCAGCCCCAGCTCGCCGATTCGCTCGAGGACGCGCTCGATCTGCGCCTCGGAGGCGCCGGGTTGCATGATCACGATCATTCCGATTCACACTTCCCCGTGGCAACCGCCTTCGGTCCCGGTGGAAAGCTCCTGTTGCTTTGCCATTGGCCGCTTCCAGTTGACGGCAACTACACCGGGGTGGAGACCTTGGGGTAACTGCCCAACACGTGCATTTCCAGGCAGTGCGGCCGGGCCTCTTCCACGGCCTTGGCAACGTGGGCCTCCTGGATGTGTCCCTCGCAGTCGACGAAGAAGTAATACTCCCAGTTGCGTCGCTTGCTCGGGCGGGTGTCGATGTTGGTCATGTTGACCCCATACTTGCCCAGCACGTTGAGCACTTTCACCAGCGCCCCGGCCCGGTGGGCGGTGGTGAACATCAGGGTGGTCTTGTCAGAGCCGGTGGGCTTGGGAGTCTCGCCGCCGATGATGAAAAACCGGGTCATGTTGGAGGAGGTATCTTCGATATTGGCAAATACCACCTTCAGGTCATACAGCTCCGCCGCCAGCGTCGACCCGATCGCCCCCAGTCCGTCCTGCCGGGTGGCCATCTCCGCTGCCTTTGCCGAACTGGCCGTGGGAATCAAGTCGGCCTTGTGAGCGCTGCGGGAGAGCCAGTTGCGACACTGGGCGAAGACCTCGGGTCTGGACGCTATGGTTGTGATCTCGTCGGGGGCGCAGTTGGCCAGCAAGTTGTGATGGATCTCCACCAGCACCTCGGCGCAGATGCACACGTCGTTGTCGACAAAGGCGTCCATGGTCTCGATGACGCCGCCGCCGACGCTGTTCTCTATCGGCACCAGCCCCAGGTCGACGTGTCCGCGATTCAACTCCTCGAACACGGCGCGGATGTCGGCCAGCGGCAGGTACTCCACCGAGGCGCCGAATTTCCGCATCGCGGCCATATGGGAAAAGCTCCCCTCCGGGCCGAGGTAGCCGATGCGGAGCGGCTGTTCCAGGACGAAGGACCCGCTCATCAGCTCTCGGTAGATCGCCTGGAGGGTTCTCTGGGGCAACGGACCCTTGTTCAGGCCCGCGACTAGATCCAGAACGGCCTTTTCCCGGTCCGGGGCGTAGATCTGCGCGCCGTTGGCTCGCTTGGTCTTGCCCACGTTGATCACGACCTCTGCCCGGGCGTTCAGCAGCGCCACAATCCGGCCGTCCAGTTCGTCGATCTGCTTTCGCAGGGCCTCCAAGTCAAGTTGGTCGCCCTGTTCAGGGCCTGTTTCGGGCATTCTTTCACACCGAAAGTGACACCGGTCCAGCCGGCAATTCCCAATCGAACCTGTTCTTTTAACCTCCCGGGCAACGGCGGTCAAGACGGTTTTCAAACCCGGGCGCCGCCCCCCGAGGCCCCGTCCCGCCGCCGCCCCGGCCGCGGCGGCAGGCGCGTCCGGCGGCGAGGGGGCCGGGACGGCCGGTCCTCCACGGGCGGGATCGTACCGGATTAGTGCTCGCAAGTCATTCCTTCCTAAAGAGATCGCGTCTTTGGGTCGACCTAAAATCCGCCCGGACTCCGCTGTACAGTCCCCAGCGCCGGTGCAATAGTGCGGAATTGTTTGCGCGGACTGGACTTAAAGAGATTCGTGTGATCGTGGAGAAGCGGTTCGTAAAGTCGTGCTACGTGCTCGCCGCGGTCGCTGTGGTCTGGATCGGCGGAATTGTCCTGTTGGACTTGGGATACGTTCGCCCGAGCTTCAAGAGTCAGGCGCGTCGGGCTGAGAAGCAAATCGCGGGGACGTGGCTGCGGCTGACCCACTACTTCATCCAGGATCGCGAAGACCAGTTGCTGCGCAACACCATGGACTTGGGCCGATGGCTCGCCACCAGAGGATACCTCAACGACCCCAACCAGGCTCCCACGCCGATTCCGGTTCTCGCTGAATGGCTGAAGGAGCACAATATCCCCACGGCGGCCTTCTGCGACGCCCAACGCCGGGTGATCTGGGCATGGACGGTCGGCCCCGATGGCAGGCTGACGCAGGAACAACGCCTGCCGCCGGGCAAGGACCTCAGCGAACTGGGCGTGTTCCGGCTTTCCCGGGCCGACGAAAGGGCTGCCGGGCTGACCCAGACGCCGCTGGGCCCGGCCGTGTTCGCCCGATGTGCGGCGCGCCCGACGGAGCGGGCCGGCCCGGTCGGCTTTCTGGTGACCATCGGGCCCATGGACGATTCGTTCTTCGCCGAGCTGTCGGCAATGGTGGGCGCCACTGTCAACCTCAGGGAAGATCCCAAGCCGTCCGCCGAAGCGGCCGAGCTGTCGCCCTGCCCGTCCGTTCGGCGAAGCGAGGATCACTCTCTGCTCGCCACCAAACCCTTGCGCTTCTCGACGGGGGAGCCGGCTGGGTATCTCCTCGTGCGCGGCAAGGCTGCGTCCAGCTACTGGCAGAGCCGGGCCCTCGCCTATGCCATGACCACCAGCTTGGTTTGGGGAACGACCTTTGCCGTGCTGGTGATCCTCGTCCTTCACGTGCTCGTCTCGGGGCCGACGGCCAAGTTGCTCAAGCGAGTCGAGCGCCTCCAATCGGGGCAGTCTGTGGAGAACCTCTCGGCCGGCTTGCGGGGCGAGGCGCTGGGCCTGGCCAAGCGCTTTGAGCAAGTCCTGGCCCGCATTGAGAAGCTCTCCGAGACCGATTCGCTCACCGGGGTCAGCAATCGGCGTTCTTTCCAGCAGGCGTTCGCTCGCGAGTTCCGGCGCGCCCGCCGCTATCACCGACCTTTGGCGCTGGCGATCATGGACGTGGATTTCCTGAAGGCCGCCAACGACGTGCTGGGCCACCAAACCGGAGACCTGATCTTGCAGGTCTTCGTGAAGGTGGTTCTGGACAGCGTTCGCACTTCCGACCTCACGGCCCGGCTGGGAGGCGACGAGTTCGGCGTGCTCATGCCGGAGGCCGACGGGCGGCAGGCCGCCGCCGTGGTCGAGCGCATCCGCGCCTCCTTTGCCGCCAAGTCGATCGGCCGGGGGGAAGTGAAGATCTCGCCCACGGTGAGCATCGGCGTGGCCGATCTGACCGCCGGTCAGGCGGACACGCCCGGCGCCCTGTTCAACCTCGCCGACAAGGCGCTGTACACCGCCAAGGGCGCCGGAAGAAATCGAGTCGTCCGCGCCGCCGAGATGGACGACCTCGCCGAGCTGGCCGACGGCGACCGCGAGAACAAGTTGAGTCAGCTCGCCAGGCAACTGACGGGTCTCGACGGCAAGTTCAAACGGCTGTTCGTCGAGGCCATCGGCGGATTGATCTCGGCCCTGGAGGCCCGCGACCAGCACACGGCCAACCACTCCGAAAAGGTGCGCTACTACGCCACCCTGATCGCCCGCGAGATGAAGCTGCCCGAGCGCAGCATTGAACACATCGCGCGGGCGGCCATCCTGCACGACATCGGCAAGATCGGCCTGCCCGACACCGTCCTGCTGAAGGAAGGGCTTCTGAATGACCAGGAGTGGGAGCTGGTCAAGCGTCATCCTCTCATCGGTGTCCATATCATGGAGGGCATGGAGTTCCTCGACCAGGAGATCCTCACCGTTCGCCATCACCACGAGCGATACGATGGCGGAGGCTATCCGGAGGGTCTGTCCGCTTCGTCCATTCCGCTGGGGGCGCGGATCCTGCTGGTGGCGGATGCCTTTGATGCGATGACCTCCCCGCGCACGTATCGCGATAGCATGTCTGTGGAACGGGCACTGGACGAACTCCGCCGCGGCAGCGGCGCCCAGTTCGATCCGGCCGTGGTGTCGGCCTTTCTGAAGGTCGTGGAAAGGGGCCAGGTCAGCGGCCAGGCCTTCACCGTGGCCCAGGCCGCCGCGCCCGGCTCTTCGGAATGACCGCCGCCCGGATTCGGAGCCAACGGCTTGACCGCCGGGGCCCATGCCGCGTAGAATCCTCGGCCGCCGCGGTCGCCGCGTCACCCCCGGACCCCCGGCGGCCGAAGGCGTGGTCAACAGCGCCAGAGACGGCTTCACCTTCTCTGGAGAATCGTCCCGCACGGGTCTGTCAATCAGTCGGACTTGCCAGCAGAAAGGTTCCATCCCATGGCCAAGACAATCAAGGTGGGGATCATCGGCTCCGGCGGCATCTCGAGGATGCACCTGGAGGGCTACCAGAAATGCCCCAACGTGGAGGTGATCGCCACCTGCGACATCGTCCCCGAGCGGGCCAAGGCCCAGGCCGCCCGCTTCAACATCCCCAAGTGGTTCACCTCCGCCGGCCGGCTGCTCCGCCTGAAGGACATCGACGCCGTCAGCGTCTGCACCCCGAACATCGATCACAAGCGCTCGACCATCAAGGCCCTCCAAGCGGGCAAGCACGTGCTCTGCGAGAAGCCCATGGCCTTGAACGCCCGCGAGGGCCGGCAGATGATCGACGCGGCCAGGAAGGCCCGCAGGAAGCTCATGATCGCCTACAACAACCGCTTCCGCGCCGACGCCCGCTTCCTCAAGAAGACCATCGACGGCGGCGCCATCGGCAAGCCGTACTACGCCCGCAGCCTCAGCATTCGCCGCCGCGGCGTGCCCAGTTGGGGCGTCTTCGGGCAGAAGAAGCTCCAGGGCGGCGGGCCGCTGATCGACATCGGCGTCCACATGATCGACCTCACCTGGTACCTGATGGGCTGCCCCAGGCCCGTCAGCGTCTCCGGCAAAACCTATGAAACCATCGGCGCCACCCCCGGCCACGTGGGCCAGTTCGGGCCGTGGGACCACAAGACCTACGACGTCGAGGACTTCGCCGTCGCCCTGGTGCGGTTCGCCAACCGGGCGACCATGATCATCGAGTCGGCCTTTTGCGTGAACCTCGACCGGAACGTCTTCGGCTGCCACATCGTCGGCGACAAGGGCGGGGCGAGCCTCGACCCGCTCACCGTCCAGGTGGAGATGGGCGGACACCTGATGGACTGCACCCCCAACCACCTGCCCAAGATCAACGGCTATAGCGCCGAGGTGGCCGCCTTCGTCGACGCCATCGCCAAGGGCAAGGCCGTGCCCGTGCCCGCTACCGAGGCCATCTGGACCAGCAAGATGATCGACGCCATCTACGCCTCCGGCCGGCAGAACAAGGAGATCCGCCTCAAATAACTGCCTGCCCGCCGGGGCGGGCAGGAATTCAGCAATCACACAATTCAGCAAGTCAGCAATGGGGCAGCAAGACGCAAAGGAACGCAACGACTTGCCTGCCTGGGTTGGTGCCATGCTTCTGCAGCCCGCCTACCAGCTGGTGGGCAGGCCCGCCTACCTACCGGAGGTGGGCAGGCAGAAGCATGCCACCCTGTGTTGCCTGGCCCTGAACGCAAAGACCCGCCTGCCTAGCCGGCCCGTGGCCGGAATTCAGCAATTCAGCAATTGGGAGCAAAACCCAAGGGAACGCAAAGAAACGCAACGATTCGCAACGATTCGCAACGATTCGCAACGATTCGCAACGATTCGCAACGATTCGCAACGATTCGCAACGTTTCGCAACGTTTCGCAAAGTTTCGCAACGTTTCGCAACGTTTCGCAAAGTTTCGGAAAGGGGTCCAAATCCTTAAATCGTTTTTTGAAAATCCTTTGCGTTTTTCGCCTCTTTTCATTCGCGCGAATTCGCTTTCTTCGCCGCATTCGCGTTGTCGCTTCTGCGGTTGCCGTTCCCTGGTCCCTAGTCCCTGGTCCCTAGTCCCTGTATGTTCCCTATCTTGCCCAAACCGCCGGAACGGGCCTGCACCGTTCGATACCATTCGCAACCATTGAGTACCATTCGATACCGTTGAGCACCATTCGATACCATTGAGTACCATTGAGTACCATTGGGAACCGT
>Ga0315541_1001295_pt1 | contig 23683 bp, 36 predicted proteins | sample SalMarSW160190MG_FD_203095 | JGI IMG/M metagenome (GOLD analysis project Ga0315541, IMG submission 203095) | Salt marsh sediment microbial communities from the Plum Island Ecosystem LTER, Massachusetts, United States - Salt Marsh Sediment SW1601-190 ...
TGTCTTTTACTTTATAACCGACCCTTTCAGGGGGGGTGGTGCGCACATGCACCAGCCCCCCTCTTTTTGTGGAAATAAGCAAAGGAGTGAATGATGGACAAGAAAATAGAAAAAGTATTGAGGAAGATCCTGGGGAACAAGGAGTTTAATCGTTGGCAAAAGAGTAATCGCACCAAATAAGCCCAAAGAAAGGAGGCTGTATGAACGCACGCCTGAGTGACATCAGGCAACGGGCTAAAAGCCAGTACCAGAATCCGTACAAGGTCGGGGATATTCTGCACCATTCCTGGGGGTACGACCAGACTAACTGTGACTTCTATCAGGTGGTAGAGGTCAAGACCGCTTCAGTTGTACTCAGGAAGATTGCAGCCGAGACAGTACCCGGGTCGGAGGGGTTCATGAGCGAGTCGGTAATGCCGGTGAAAGACACCTTCATTGAGAAGGGGCCACAGGCATTGACCAAGCATGACTACGACATCTCACCTCAGAACCCCACCATCAAGAAGCGAGTCTGTTTCTATGTGCAAAATGACGGCACGCTGAAGTACTACGTCTCGGTGCCTTTCGGCTGGTGTGACCTGTGGAAAGGCAAACCCGAGTATTCTTCCTGGTACCATTAAGCCCGTTGCAAAGAGAGGAAGCGGGAGCAGAAAGGAGGTTAGTATGCCACTGAAAGACCTCAGAGGTAAGACTGTCTACGAGCTGGAGCAAGAGGACTTTGAGAAGCTCTTTTGCCGGCAGTGCCGTGAATCTGAGGATTGTTTGAAAGACGATAAGAAGATAATCGCCTGTAAGGCTTTCGTGGATAGTGGTCTTTGGGACCAATTTTACCGCAAGTAAAAAATTGAATAAGGGAGTAGGTCAATATGGAAATCCCAGTGACATACCAATGTTGGGGCTGCGGCTCCGAGAAAACCGAGTACGAAAAGGCCGAAGAGCCTATACCGGCAAAGACGGTCTGGAATCTGTGTCCAGACTGTCGGGAAAAGAAAAGGAAAGGAGGTGAGACCGTTGAAATTAAGGCTACCTGAACACATGGGAATACTTAACAGTGTTCCTGAGCAGGATCGCCCGAAGGGGGAGGAGGAAGTCAGGTTCTGGCAGAGTGTTGCCCACGAGCTGGCGCAGATGATGAGGTGCGCCTCGCAGGTCGAAAATGCTGAGGTCGTGCTGAATGATGTGAGACAAGCAGGCTCCCAGTATATCTGGGAGTTCTATGTCAATGACCTATCTCTCCCCAGGGCAGAAGCATATAACTGGCACGGGCAGAACGTCAGCCAGTGGCTCTATGCCGGTGGCCTTCTGCTCAATGATGGTCGGGTTTCACTACACCACTAAAAAGAATTTTAGCTGCTAATAGCATCAATTAGCATCATTTTTAACATCAGTAAAGGAGGTGAAACGTGGCTGAAACCAGCAAATTCCCCCTTGGCACGATGGTTATGACCTGCGGGGTGGCCGACAAAGTAGCCGAAGACTCCGGATTCTCCCAGTTTGTCTTTAAGTCCTTAACAAGGCACGCAAATGGGGACTGGGGCGATATGTGCCAAGAGGATAAGAACGAGAACGAGCTGGCATTAAAAGCTGGCACCCTGCGGATATTCTCCGCCTATGAAAACGACGGCATGCCTAAAATCTGGATAATCACCGAGGCAGACCGCAGCGCCACAACCATACTCTTCCCGGATGAATATTAACCCTCTTCTTTGAAGGAGAGGGGGAAAGGAGGAAGGTTGTCGAGCAACTTTGAACAATTCAGCACCTACCAGCTAGAAAAGTGCAAAGAGGCACTTGAGAAGGTTAAGAAGAATCGGTCAGGTGGGCTACTGGTGCCTGAGCAGAAGGCACTCGACGACATCTTGGCCGAACTTGAGCGTCGGGCTGACATCGATTATTGCAAAGCCCATGACTGCTGAAAGGAGGTGAGACATGGACCTGCTGTGCCAAAGGTGTGGAGAGCCCTGGGACTTCTTTTATATCACTGATGAAATGACGGAAGAAGAACGCCAGGATTTCCATGCCGGCAGAGGCTGCCCGTGCTGTAAAAACAAGCCTGATAAGGATATCCATATGTCGCCCAGGCAGAAGGATGCTGTCACCATTCAGGCAGCCATGAGGGACGTGCTTGGAGATGACATTGATGGTCTGGCAGCCGAAATGGAAGACCTGGGATTCACATAGAAAGGAGGTGAACTATATGGTCAGAGTATTCGTCTATGACGGACGGGAGTATCCGGATCCAGATTCCAACATGCCGGTAGAAAAAGTCCGGCAAACCATGGCCAGTCTCATGCCCGAGCTGGCCAATGCCGAAACAAAGACAGAGAAGCGCGGAAACGACGACGTCTTTATCTTCGAGAAGCGCGTAGGAACGAAGGGATAACATGGACAAATTCGCTGATATTGACAGGATTGTCTCTGCCTTGAAAAAGGTGCCGGCCAAGAGCCTTCTGATAATCGAGTTGGCCAATATCATACCAATCGTCCACGGCCAGCCCGATATCCAGGTACTGAAGGCCAAGCAGAAGGAAATCCAACTGGCCGCTACTGAAGCCAAGGCCTACGGCGGGGCCACTCTCCATGCGGTAAGCGCCCTATCACGCGTCAAGTCTCTTGACGAGGAGTAACCATGTGGGATCTTAACTCAATCATAGCACAAAATAACCATGCCGCTGTCACCGCAATGATGAACGCGGAGAGGGTGGAAGTCGCGGATAATCCGACTCCCGATGTGTGGCCGCTGTCCTACCTCGAGCAGAAGCTGAAGGTAGGCCCCCCCATCCTTTCCGAGATAGTCAACGGCTACATCGATATCGAGTACATGGAGCGTTTCCTCAACCTTATCCGGGACTTTCTACCCGAGCACGAGGCCGATATACTCTCCAAGCCGCGTAATCAGAGGGCGTGGCGCTTCTGCCGGTTGTTCGACAAGAAGTACTTCCCCCTGGGAGTAAGCAATCCAGAATTCGGGATCCATGACCTTCTATATCGGCTGCCAGTCCAGCTCATGGGAATGTCCTACAACGTCTACCACGACCTCGATATGCGCCAGGGCTACATGCTGCTGATGTCGCTCGTTCCATACCCTTATGAGGGCGACGAGCGCGACATTGAAGACGACGCCGTTCCCTTTGACCTAGCCGATACAACCGGGAAAAAGTCCAAGTGGCAACCTCGACAGTCTGACGTTGACTGGTTGAGGCAGCTGGTTATACAGCTGACTGACGGCGGTACCTGGATAGCGCCCATGGGCTTTGAAATTACCAAGGACAATAACCAACATCTAACGCTGAGACAGGCCGTGAATACCGAGGATGTTCAGGAAGTCATCCGCCGGACTGTCTTAATCGGGAAAAGGCTGGGCATCGAGATTGAGGTGAAGGCCGGCCGCAGCGCCGAAGAAAAGCTGCAATCAGGCGCCCGGGTAGTACTGCTCGAACAGGTTGGCAGAATAGTCGGCAACGACCTGGTCAAGCGGATCCCCGCGGCGGGCTGGTACAACAAACAGCTGCACCTTATGACTGACCGGAGCCGCTATGCCGGCGTCGGAGAATTCGCCGACTGGGCGCTGTCCGACACCGGTCTTACTGTCCTGGACCATAACTATGAAGATTGTGAGTACAGAGAAGGAGAGACGGAGCCCCTCTTCAAGTGGACTTGCGCCAATGTTGAGGAGCTGGCAGAGCAATGGCCCAGGGTAAGGAAGGTGCGCAAGAAAATCAACCATATTGTCGAATGGCTCGAGTGGGTGCCCGAGGAGCGGTTCAGGGAGCTGCTGGAGTTCCTGTTGAAAAAGGCGGAAAAGCTGCCCCCTCCCACACCGAGGCACCCATATGAGCCGTGGGAGCATATGTGCCAACTAGACACGTTGGCAGAGGAGGACGATGAGAACGAAAACGAAGAATTCGAACGAGAGCTTGCAATGGGCAATACCTGAAGAACTGGGGGTACCTCCGGACACCCTCAGGCTGCGCCTCGACTTCTTCCACCAGGCGGTGGAAATGACCCTGTTCGAAGGTGACGCCGTTGAATCGCGGATGGTGTCGGCTCTTGATGTCGCCATGGTGCTGGCCGGCGAGCTAAACTTCTCGTCCGGCCTGCTGCCGGAGAATACCCTGTGGTGGCAGAACACCAGGGCCGGGGGCGTATGGGCGATATACGAGCCGCCCAAGGTCCGCAAGGTGGCTATCATGCTGAAAGTGGGCGAGCCGCCAGAGCGGTTGACGATACCGCTGCCGGGGTTCATCTTCCTGTGCTCGCCGGGCAAGCCGCCCTGGGTGTACGGGGTGAGGGAGAAGCCCACCAAGGAGGATGATAACGTCTACAAAGCGCCTTTACTGAACATCTTCGGAAACGGCCGGTCCTGCCCGGGCAATAACGAGTACCCGCAGCGGGTCAACGACATAATCGAGAACTTCTTCATCTCCTTCTTCAGCCACGAAGGCGAATTATCAGGCCGGTCGCAGAAGTTCCCGAATAACGTGCACATGCTCTGGAGATATCTTAACGGCAAGCAGCACTTTCCGATGGACGACATGGTCAAGCATGGCACGGTCAAGGACTTAATGATTATGGGAGCGGCTGAATGAGGCTCGTTGGTTACCTAACGCAATATCCGGAGGGCACCGTCGGCGAAAGAGGGGTGTGCTTCAACTATATCCTAGCAGCCAATGGCATATTCGTTGAGGCTGAAAGCCCGGTCATCGCCGCGCGGATCCCCGCGGCCGACTGCGAGATAAGGGGACTCGCTCCGCTTGAGCCGAAAGTCACACTGACGTATGGCAGCATCCCGGAGCGGTTCTGGGACCTAGCGCTTGACGTGTTCCTGGCAAACCCAGAGATAGAGCAGTACTGCGCCGTGATTGGCGCTGCCGGCTACCACTTTTACGTGCCCCAGCAGGAGAAGAAGGAGGCCAGTGTAATCTACCAGATGGGCACAGGCGTAGTACTCGACCTGCACTCCCATGGTCACATGCTGGCCGGCTTCAGCTCCAAAGACAATGACGACGACCAGGGACTCAAGTTATACGGAGTAGTCGGCAGCCTCCATGAGGTACCCGTAGTCAAGTTCCGGGTCGGCGTATACGGCTACTTCATGGAGCTGCGCTGGAAAGATATCTTCTCTGGCACAATAGCCGGTGCATTGGAAGAATACGGATACGAGGAGGTGAAAACAGGTGACCTATGTAGTGAACCCGGAGCAGCGTGCCCGAAACTGGAGAATCCTGGTCGTCGGGTGCGGTGGCACTGGTGGCTACGTCGCTGAAGGTCTATGCCGGCTTCTCATCGGCAGTAATGTTCCACTGGTCTTGATAGACGGTGACCGGGTGGAGCCGCACAACATCCGCCGGCAGAACTTCTATCCGGGCGACGAAGGCAAGTTCAAGTCGCAGGTCCTGGCCGAGCGCCTGGCGCGGCAGTTTAGCAGGAGCGTAGGGTACTGTGTCTGGCCTTACGATAGCGAGCTGGTAGGCGAGAACTGGGGCCAGTACATGCATACCAAACTCGCGCAGGGCATAATTATCGGCTGTGTCGATAATGCCCCCGCCCGGGCGAGCATAGCCAACCGGTGGAACTTTGGCAACTGGTGGATTGACGCCGGCAACGGGCGTTCCTCGGGCCAGGTTCTCATCGGGAACGCCGCCACTATCGAGCAGCTAGAGGCTGGCTTCCATCAGGACGAGCATGAGGTAGACCGCCTGCCGATCCCGTCGCTGCAGCTCCCCGCCCTGCTGGTGCCGACACCGGAGCCGGCGGTGCCGAGAGACTGCGCCGAGGCGGTGATTGCTGATGACCAGAGCCCAGTTATCAACCAGGCTATGGCCAATCTCGTAATCCAGTTCGTCTATCGATTGCTGACCCGGCGGCTAACATGGATGGGTGCCTACATAGACCTGGATGCCGGCACTTTCCAGACCGTGCCGACAGAACCCGTGGTAGTCGCCCGTATGTTAGGGGTGAAGGTCGACACCCTTATGGCTAACCGTTGCAGTCTGGGCAACAGGTATTCGCTAAGAAGGTAAGAAAGGAGGTGAACTCATGCTAGATCCCGAAACAGCAGCACAGCCAACCATGGACCCAGAGGATGAGAAGGAACTCGAGGAACTTGAGGAGCAAGCAGAGGCGGGAGAAGACGAACCGGGGGACGAAGCAACCGGAGAAGGTGATGAGGCCGCCAATGAGCCCACAGAACCGTCGGCCGCTACGGAAGTAACCCCGGCTGAGCCAGCGGACGCTGAGGCGAAGCCCACCGAGCCCAAGTCCAACGAGATGAAGGTCCTCATTGCGATCGATGGGGAAAACATCATGGTAGGGGTCAAAACGCCCGACACTGACCCGATCTTTACCAAAGTCGAGGGCGGGCTGGCCGCTGCCCTCCAGCGGGTCCCCGAACTGATTGAGGATGCCAAGGCAAAGTGGGCCACCAGCCCCAGGAACCCGAAGGCAAACCTTCCCGAGCCACCGGCACCGGCCACACCAGCTCGGACAACTTCGGCCGCGGCTCCATCGAAGCCAAAGCAACCGAGCTTCTTCTAGAGAGAAAACCTTCCTATGGGTTGGCCGCCATAGGGGAAATAAGTGGCCAGAAAGGAGGTGATTCTTATGGAAATCCAAGTTGCCAAGCTCAGAGAGGTCCTGGGCGTATTAAAGCCGGCAGTACCTCGCAAGACGAGTCTCCTGATTCTAACGAATGTCCTGGTAAAAGAAGGGCAGATTGTCGCAACCGACATGGATTCTATGATTCTTCTCAACTTACCCGAAGCGGATGAGTCGTTCCTGCTCCCCTACGCGGAAGTGCTCAAAATGCTCCAGTACGTGCCAGGAAATGAGTATCTGAATATGCACGCCAAGCGGGGCAAGCTGACGCTAACCTGGTCTGCGGGCAGCGCCACCTATCCCACTCAAAACATCGAAGAGTTTCCTTCTATACCCGAATTTGAGGTTAAAGTTGAAGCTACTCTCGATGGTGACACGTTCATGCCAGCTCTTATTTCGGCACTACCCTACACCGCCACCGGTACCGATCGGCCTGTGCTCAATGGAGTTACGGTAATATTCGGCGAACCCATCGAAGTCGCTGCCGGAGACGGCTTCCGCATGGCCCACATCGTCCTGCCGCTACGGTTTCCGGAGGAGCATGTTACCGTCATACCCTCCGGTTCCGTCTCAACACTCATGCACGTGTGGGAGAAAACACCACGGACACCCACTAAAGCGGATGCCCTGGTGCCGATTGTGATGGCCAAGAGGCATATCCAGGTTGCGCTTGATGGCAAGAGAGGCCTGAAGGTAACGTTTGGGCCAACAGCTTCAGTCATCGTCAAGCTAGTCGAAGGGAATCCTCCAGCATGGCTGAAGCTCATCCCCAAGGAAGAGCCGGTGCTGCAGGTCCAGCTCTTTGCCCGCGAGTTTGAAGCGGCAGTACGACGCGTCAGTAATGTGGCGCATCAAAGCTCCGGCATCGTCCGCCTTCAATTCAACGTTGATTCGGCCACGGTTTCCGCCAGGGCTGACGGGCGAGAGGTTACCGCTAATATCTCTGTCCTGGACGCAAAAGGAACGCCAAACAGACTCGCCCTGAATGTCAGTTATCTCACCGAGTACCTCAGCAATAAGGATGGCATAGTATCGATGTCCTGGACCGGGAATACGGCGCCGGTAGCCTTCCAGCACAGTAAAAGCCCGAAAGTTCTCATCATGCCGATGGAGGCAAAGTGGGACGATGAGCAGCCGGCAGTTCAGACCAAACCGGAAGCTTCGGTAGAGGCAGGCGAAGTAACACCGACCGAAGTAGCCCCAGCCCCAGCAACCTCTAAACCTCGGAAGCAGCGGGGCAAAAAGGAAAATAAGTAACAGACCGAGGGGGTGTGGGATCGCCTCCCACACCCCCAAATTAAATTAAAGGGAGTTAATTAATGGGTAAACAACTCAGCTACTTCCCACCGGAGCCAGTTAGGTTTGAGGTTAAAATGACGACCTACATCTATCTTCGGCCAGATGGGAAGTGCGTCCATTCTAACGCCGGTGGGGGATTTGTAGGCCAGGAATATGAGCATGATGACCCCAACTGGCAACCACCCGAGGACTGGCCCTACGAAGTCAGAGACTTGAGAAAGGAGAAAAACAGTGCGTGAGCTAGCACAACAAAGAGGAGCTGGGGAATTGCACGACTCTAAGTTTATATCGGCAGCGGAAAAAAGAAAGGTACTGAAGCAGTGGACGAACTTCCTAGAAAGCGGGTGCACCCGGGAGAAATTCACCAAATCTCTGTACAACCACCTAATCATGCACTGCTCCTTCATCGCTCATTATAGCATCCATGGTTTCTATGAAACCTACTTCGTGGAAGGCGATGATACCGTTCATTTCCTCTCCCAATTTGACGACAGCCAGGGCATGCCCAGGTCGGTCGAATACGGCATGACTTACTGGCTTACCGGCGAGGAATACCATGATATCAACTCCGAGATGGTTCGCATCGCCGGTAAATATATCCCGCTGCTGACCAAGCGAGCCAGTGCCCGCCAGAAGTCCGCCGATATCACCCGGGCCAGGGCGCTGCTGGCGAAACATGGAATCAAAATGCCAGAAGAAGCCGATGTTAATTAGCCGAGGAACAGGGGAGGCAAGTTTGAACTGGTCGCCGATGGGAGCGAAAAAGGCTCGTTCAAAATTGTGAAGCACATCTCAAAAGAGAGGAGGTGAAAAGTGATTAGAGCTCACGATGTAGTCTATCTACTGACTAGAGAGAATGTTCTAGATTGTGCCAAGGAAATGGGCATCCCTGAAGAGGTGATAACCGATGACGTCCTCTACAAAGTCAAAGAAGGGCTAGAAGGTGCTTGGGAGGGATGGACTGAAGTTATTAAGGCAGCTATCAGCTTCGCCTTGAAGAGCTAGAACGAAGGGGGGTGAAAAAAGAATGACCGAGGTTACAGTTCGCCAAGAGGAAATAGAGGTAGAGGGGAATCGCTTTACTGTCACCCACATACCGACCGCTACCTCCGGGAGCTGGTTCACAGTTCACGATGTCTGTGAGGTGTGGGCGGCCGTCGCCATAGACCTAGATGGCACAGTTATTGGCTGGCGGAATCCGCCTGACGAGACGCTTCGCGCGGGGATAGAAGAAGCCATTAAAAAGGCTTTTGGTATCCCTGACGAATTCTAAAGCAAGCCGCCGGCACCAAAAACTGAAAGGGTGACCACGCCCAGAAAGGAGGGTAAACTATTGTCAAAAAGCATCCGTGATAAGGCTTGCGAGATACTTCGCAGGACCCGGGACGGGGAGGACCTGTCTCCCGAGCACCTATGGATGGTGCAGGAGATGGTCAACGGACGCCTGAACGAGCTGGGGGAACAAGAGTTTGAAAAGCTCTATCAGCTCGCACTGCAAGGCTATAAAAAGCCCTGGTTTCACGGCATCGAAAACTTGACCATAGACCACGCGGGGTATGTGTTCTGGAAGGGTAAGGTCGTCGAACATTACAACTCACCCTGGAAGTGGTCGGCGGAAGCGAAAGCAGCTGCCGAAGATCTCGCCCGCCGATGCCGGCACCTAGAAAGCCTCGGTGTTGAGCCTACAACCACATCCGCTGTGTGGGAGTGGGAGAAATACTAGCACATGGAAGGAGGTGAAGAGGTGAAAGGTCGTGTAAAAATGGTTAACCGGCTCCGGATAAGCCAGGGGAGTGACGGTCTTTTCCGCGTCAGGTCTCCGGAGAAACCCCCCAGGGTTCTCAAGGAAGCCAGGACGGAACTTGAGGCTTATCGCTGGGCGCATAAGTGCCGGCGTTACGCTAAAAAGGAACCCCCATGGGCGCCGTGGGAGCTGGACTTCCTGCATGACAATTACGGCCGGATATCCCAGGAAGAGATCTGCAAGGTACTGAACCGGTCGCCCAATGCCCAGAAGATAAAGGCATACCGCCGGTTCCGGATGAACCAGAAGACCAACATCTACACAGCCCGAGCGGTGGGCAAGGAGTTGGGGCTGTCCTGTGCCAAAATCGTCGTCGCCTGGCATGACCGCGGTTACCTGCAGGGGAAATTGGCGCCATTTGATAATGGAGCCAACCACGTCTGGTTCTTCGACTACGACGATATCATTGAATGCCTGCGTCAGCGCCCGTGGCTCTGCCGGCTGAAAAGGATGCCGGAATCTTACTTCCGGACGGTCGTGCGTGAAGAGTGGGAGAAGAATCCTTGGTATAACCGGCAGGAGGCAGCGCAATTCCTCGGGCTGGTTACCAATGGTCCGATCTATCGGTACATCCAGAGGGGTTGGCTGCCGGCGGTCCGGCGACCCATGGGCGGTGGCAAAGGCGAATGGATTCTGCGGCACTCCGACCTGGCTGAATTTCAATTGCACGACCCCCGCCCGGCTCATCGCAAAAGTGCTACGGTAGCTGATGCTATCAATACCCACATGAGGCAAGCGGAGGAAAAGGCTTTCAACGCACTGTCCAGGGGGAGGTGGCAGATGTTCGGTTACTGGGCAAGTGTGTGGACACATTTTAATGCAGTGAATAAGAGGGCGCCATCACCCTTTAAGGAATTGATGGAATACGCTCAGAACAGAAAGGGGGTGAGCAATGAGCAAGGACGGTCAGAGAGGGATGTTCCAGGGCGAGGAGCTGAAAGCAATGCAGGCGGAGCCGGGCAAAAAGACGGCGAGACACTTTGACCTCGATAGTGCCATAGGTGAGCTCGTCGGAACCCTGACGGACCCAATCATCGCCTGGCCCGGCGGCTGGATGGACTCCATCCCGGAGAAAGTCAAGGACCAGATACCACTTCAACGCATGATCGTGGAAATGCAGTATCAGCGCGGCTTAATACCGGAGAGAACCGCCACCGATGCCGAGGCAGTGGCTTACATGTTTCCGAGAACCATGGAAGCGCCGCTGGACCGGGACTGGACAGACATCTATCTTTACCTCGGCAACCAGATGGCTAAATCCTATGGTACCGAGGTACCGGACGATATTAAAATGGACAGCCTGCCCGAGGACCTGCAGCGGAAGCTCGACCACCTGAAACGCTGGATTTACGAAAAGCGGGTAGCAGCTCGCAAGGCCAGAGAAAGGCAGGACCGGAAGGAAATGAAGGAGGCGGAGAAGCCCGAGTCCCCAGAGTTCGTCCAGCACACCTTCGACCTAGACTAGGAGGCTTGACATACAAAGTATTACTGGGTAGAGGACGCGGTAAAGCGGCCGCCGAAAGAAAGGAGCTGCAGCCGGCATTGTTTGACTTATAATGCGGGAATTAGAAAGGAGAAGAAAATGGACTTATTTCCGTGGCTGGCTATCGCTTGGAAAGTCGCACTAGGGATGCTCCTGCTGATCATCCTGGTGATAGCCTGGCTCATGTGGAGACTGGGAAAGGGGAAGTAGACCCCAGGTAAGTAGATCACCGTTCAGGGGCCGGGGTAAAATCCCGGCTCCCCTTTTTTGTCTCTGGTGGGGCTACTATCCTAGTAGCTTGTGCACCTACCACTAGGCGAGCCATCCTACGACAGTCCTTCACCCCACTGAGCCTTAGCTTGCCAAAAATGATTCGCCCCAGGCTGTAACGTTTTATTCCGGCTTATTCGTCCTCGACCTGGGGCATTCGCTATAAAAAATTTATCCTAGTGTGTAATTAAGGTTACCATAGGAAAACCATCTTGTCAACCTCACCGTCCCCCTCTCCTTTGAAGGAGAGGGGGATTTTATGACAGGTGTCAAGAGAGATGACAAAGGGGGGCGTCGCCCCTCTTAAAACAAAGGTAGGATTCCATTCGCACCCTCAGAAAACGCCTAGATTTTGATTCTGTGAGGTCTAGGCTCAGGAAATAGGGGCTCCAGTAACAGTACTTAGCCTGGAGCCCCCTTTTTTGTCCTTTTTATCAGTTAAATCGGATAAAACTCCCTAAACTCCTGGCCCGAGCTGGGCGGTCAGGGAAGGGAAATAAAGGAGATTCTTATTGCTTGGTGACCTCGGTCTCCTCTTGTTTCTTCTTCCAAAACATTAACCTCTTCCAAAGCATCCTTCGACCTCTAACCAAGAAGAAAATGAGCAAGCCCGCTACTATCACTCCGCCTATAATCCCACCAATCAGAGGCCAGTTGATTGGTGGTTTCTCTGGTGGTGCTGGCACTTCCTCCGGCGGCGCTGGTGCTGGTGCTGGCGGTGGTGGCGCAGGCGCTGGTGCTGGCGGTGGTGGCGCAGGAGCTGGTGCTGGTGCTGGCGGTGGTGGCGCAGGAGCTGGTGGTGCTACTACGGAAAAACTACCGCTTAACCCATCTATGGCCACACTGTAGCTGCCAGCTTCCTTTCTGGCAACACTAAAGGTAACCGTCTGACTACTACCAGCGGCAATAGTTACACTCTTTTCTGCCTCCTCCCCATTTAGCTTCAGAACTGCCGTATAGCTCCCTTCCCTGCCACCGGTATTGGCCACCGAAACACTAACTTTTACCTTTTCTTCAGGAGCAACCTCAGTTGGCGAGATAAACAGCGAGCTGCAGGTGAAAGCAGCCGGTGGCATGCCAATAATGGCAAAGGTGGTGAAGTGGCTAATCAAAGCGGTGATAGTGTTCTTCTCGGTGTCAACCACGCATTCGAGTTCTACCCATTGAGGAGGGACCATCGTCTTATCATAGTAGGCGATAACCATATCCTCCTCAGCAACACCTTCAGGAATGTCGGCCGGGTCATAGCTAAAGGTTAAGGTTACGGGTGGGTCGAAGGTGATGCCATCAGGCCCAAAGTCATAGACTAGGCCGATAACATGGGCATCCGTGGGGGGCGGGGGCGGCTCGTCCATTTCCAGCATAGTTATCTTGGTGAGACAGCCCAGCTCCTCAGTCAGGCACACTGTGTCCTTAGGGATAGTAAGCGTGCATAATCCATCCTCAGAGGTGACAATCGCAGACCTGGTGAAGCGACACCCAGTGCCAACCATGCCCCTGACATCAGTAGTGCCCGGTGGCAGTGGCGGTATCCCCCCACCTCCACCTCCAACTCCAACAGGAGCGCGTGCAGCCGCCGTGGTGAAGGTACTATCTAGACCATAACCTGTGCCATCACCATCTGCCTTGGCTCTGAAGTGGTAGGCGGTAGCTGGATTTAAGCCGCTTAAGGTAGCACTAAAGACACCTGTCTGGTTAACGGACACCACTGTAGTTGTATAGCCATAGGTTGTGCTAGTTCCCCACTCAAAAGAGACACCCACCGATTGAGCAGTGCCTAAATCAGTCAAATCGCCATTTAAGGTAGCCCCACTGGTAGTTACGGATGAAGCGTCACTGGTGGTCACCAAAGGCAGCGAGACAACATTAACCTCCATCTGGACGGTAGTATTATCGCTATCCGCTGGGGGAAGGTCATTGGCCAGAACTACAGGCATGCTCAAGCCCAGAAGTGCCAGCGACAGTATTATCGGTAAGGCTAGTCTCTTCATGCTCTCCTCCTTACCAGTACAACAATCAGAGTAACTACTACCACCATCCCAGCAATAATACCGACCACCGGGATTATGGGGAAATTTTGAGTAGATGGTGCTGGTGCCCGAGGGGGTAGAGGTGCTGAGATTGCTTCGGTCTTAGATTCTTCGGCCTTAGATTCTTCAATCTTAGATTCGGCTGCTGGTTCCAGTTCTTTTGTCGCTGGCTCCGGTGTTGGCGCCGGCTTCGGTGTTGGCGCTGGTGGTGGTGCTATTGCCTCTGGCTCATTAGTTGCTGTTGAAGTTGTCGCCGTCGGCTGAGACTCCTCAGGGAGTGCCAGCACCGGGGGTTCGCCTTCTACCAGGTTGGTTACTGTGGCTCTGACCTTTATCCCCGTAGCTACTGTCCCGCCGGTCATCGCCAGAAACCTTATCTTGCCTTTATATATCTTAGAGCCAAGGGATTTATCACCGTAGAAGGTCAGTTCCACCGTGGTACCCTCATCACCGGCGGCAACGGAAACTGTTGTCGGCTCTACTCTTAACGGTATATCCTCAAGGCTAACCTGCAGGTCACCGGTAAAGTCATACACGGCGAATTCTACCTTGGCACTTCCTTCAGCCGGTACATCAAACTCAATTGAAGGTGGGCTGATGCCCAATGCCAGTGCCGGGGCAGCACACAATAATATTAACATTACTGCTATCGCTAATGCAGCAATCTTCTTCACTATTCACCTCCATCTGGGGAAGTGGGGGGGTGGATTTTGGACCACCCCCTCCAAATTTTTCAGCTTACGGCAACGATGGTGTAGCCCAGAAGATCAGGGTAGCCGTCTCTGGACCTTTAGCACTGTAGTCTCTCGGCACCTGCAGCTCAGTTGTAAGCGAGACAGGCTCTCCGCCTTTTAAGCCATCTTTTCCAGGCCAATTACTAGGTGGTGGTGAATAACCAGCTAGCCGCAGGTAGTCAAATACCGTTCCTGATCTGTTCAGCTCTGCATCCACATCCACTGTTACCGTGCCCGTGTTCGTCACAGTAATGGTATCTCCTGGAACATTCTCTCCGGGCATGACAGTGCCGAAGTTTAGACTGGGCGGTGTAACCGAGATACTGAGTATCTTTGGAACGTTAACAGTTGTCACCACTACTGAGCCGGAGGTAATCAGGTCAGTCTCGGGACCACCGATGGCGACCAGGTTGTACTCGAAGACGTTGACGTTCTCGCCGTAAGCGACAAGGTCGACAGTTATAGGCCCCTCAACGGCTCCAACAACAGAGAACCCGCCGCGGCTTATGATTTTAGCGTCGTCTTCACTGCGTAGGTTCGACTTGGCGAGCATGATAACTCCCTCATCGCCAAGCACGCAGTCCGACGTTGGGCGAGGGGCCTCCAGAGGTAGTGTCGAAGTTCATGGCGCCGGAGGCGGTGATTTTCCAGCTGCCCTCCCCAAGTTCAAAACTCTTGATAGGGTCCGCAGCCGCATAACCGGGACTCGGGGCTCCGTGGGGGGGAGACGATACGACGTGCACACCACTAGGTGTGACACCGATGGCGACCAGGTTGTACTCGAAGACGGTCCCGCCGTAAACGACAAGGTCGACAGTTATAGGCCCCTCAACGGCTCCAACAACAGAGAACCCGCCGCGCCTTATGATTTCAGCGTCGGCTTCACTGGCCAGGTTCGACTTGGCGAGCATGATATTGCCAGCACGCAGTCCGACGTTGGGTGAGGGGCCTGCATGAGTAGTGAACCTGTCGAAGCTCATGGCGCCGGAGGCGGTGATTTTCCAGGTGCCCGCCCCAAGTGCAAAACTGTCGATAGGGACCGCAGCCGCATAACCGGGACTCGGGGGGCCTCCGTGGTCAGGAGACGACATGACCGTCACACCGGGCGAAGCCCCCGCCGGCACCGCTGCCACCAAGCTGAAGGATAGCACCAGCACAAGGGCAAACAGAATACTAAAGATTTTCTTTTTCAATTTATTACTCCTTTATTAGATTTTTGCTTTTTATATCAATCGGTCTTTCCCGAGCGTCCACAGGTCTTTCCCTATTGTCCTTTGTTATAGGCATTACCCCCTTTCCTCGGTGCCGATGGCTTATTTCTGATTGGTGCCGATGGCTATATACTTCAACGCGGAGAAGATAGCGAGCATAGCCCGCTGCACTTGGGGAGGCTCTTGTGATAATGCCATAGCTACACTGGGGTCCAGTTTTCCAAACTGAGCTTGCCTCTCTTCCGCGCTGGAAGGTGGAGGAGAGAGGTAGTCAGCAAGATGAAATAACTCACCCTCACCAAAGCCTAGAGGCTTGGCCAGTTTCCGCAGAATGCGGGCCGAGGGAAAGCGATCCCCTCTCTCTATGCGACCCAGGTGGGACGTGGATACCCCTGTAGCAGTAGCCAGCTCCATTAGTGTCAGCGGTATCATAACCCTTCGCTGCTTTAGTATTTTGCCGAGGTCATTATCTGTGGTCATTCCTCTGGCTGGTCATCCCTTCCTTCTGAGCAGCGAGTTCACCCTGGCGACCAGCTCCCTCCTGTTCGGGGGCTTGACGATATAGGCATCAGCCCCCAGCTCAAGCGTCTCCGCCAGATCATCCTGACCGCCGAGGATGATAATCGGTAAATAGCTTGCTTGGCGGATGCGCAGGCAAGCATCTTCTCCTTTCACTGGCGGCAGGTCAGTACTGGCAATAATCACATCCGGATTCATCTCATATATCTTCTTTAAGCCATCAGCGGTGTCGGCAGCCTCTACTACTTCATACCCGGCTTCTCGCAACCCTCCGGCTACCTCTGCCGCTAGCGCTTCGTCCTTTTCAACAACAAGAACAAGTGCCCTTTTCATCACGGCATGTCCTTAAATTTAGGCTTTCCCAAGGTTGCTTCCAGTCTAGCATGCGAAAGGTGGAAATTCGGTGCCCAAAGTGCCCGGCCAGGTGGGAATTTGGTGGATAATTGGTGCCAAATTGAGAAAAGCCCAGGTAAGTGCCCCAAGTGATAACGGGAAGAATTACGGGATGAGGTTAATAGACGATATCCTGAGCTTGTTACTTAAGATAGACCTTTTCTGGGGACGACGCTGGACACCTGAGGATGAGGGATTTTGACCGGCGTTGACTAGACAGGTCTGACGAACCTATAGCCTATCCCCCGTTCACTGAGGATCATTTGTGGGTTATCAGGGTCTGGCTCAAGCTTGCAACGGAGACGATAAATGTATTTTTTGACAAAGGTGTGGTCATTGACATATACTGAGCCCCACACTTTTTCCAGTAAGAGTCCATGGGGAAGCACACTGCCCTCATTCTTTGCCAGTTCTACCAGCAGACCATACTCAATAGGGGTGAGCTTGACTTGTCTCCCGGAAAGTAAAACCTCGTGCGTGCCAAAATTAATGGTTAAACCACCGATAAAAAGCGTATCCCCCCGCTTGAAGCCAAGTCCGTAAGTGCGGCGGAGTAATGCCGTTACCCTGGCTATTAGCTCGATAGGGCTGAATGGCTTGGAGATATAGTCATCAGCCCCTGCCTCTAATACCATAGCCCTGTCAATATCGCTCTGCCCTTCAGTAAGGATGAGCAGGGGAACAGCAGAGAACTGCCGAATCTTACTGATCAAGTCCTGAGCCTCTATGTCAGGTAGAGAGGAGGCTGCCATAACCAAATCAGGCGTCTCGGTTACTATCATCTCTATCCCTTTTAGCCCCTTAGCCGCCGAGACGATGATAGCCTCCGGGTACCTTACCTGTAGGCAAAAGGAAATGTCTCTGACGACCTGCTGGTCTTCAATTACCAGGACTTTCATCATCACTGCACCTTGTTAATTATCACGGAGATATGGGTCTCCTTTCTACGAAGAAAGTGGCCACACTTTACGCACCGGACATTATCCAGTGGGCTTAATTTCCCGCATTTGGGGCAGGTTACCTTTTCCTGCTTCATCGAACTATTTCTCAATTTGCTTCCTACCGAGAGGGTCAAGCTGGCTACACCTTTGCTTCCTCTGAGGCTGGAAATGCACCAAGCTGGTCCATCATGCCGAAGGCATAACCGCCTTTCCGCTCCAGATCCTCGAGGAGCCTAGTGAGGTCAACCCTCTTCTGACTTTATCCGCCTCGTCGCAGTGATTCGGTTGGCCTCTAGATTTAATCTATTGACGTCATCCTCGGTAAAGAGCCTCCAACTCCTTCTATCTCTGTACTCAGGCAATTTTAAGTCCCCCTGCCTTAGCCACCGAAGTAAAGTGGACCTGCTAATTCCAACCATTCGGCAAGCCTCCGAGATTCTGTAGTACCTTTTACCATTTATCACTACGGGCATTGCTACCTTATTGTCCTTCTTTATCTGAGTGACTAAACCGCCAGTTGTCTTCCCACCATTTTCACGCTTCCCTTAACCTCTTGAGCCTATTCTCCAACTCCTCCCTCGGCTTGTTAGCCTGCTCACTGAGCTTCTGGAGCAGACCCAACCTCTGATTGCATACGTTGTAATAGTAGTGGAACTGCACCTGCAGCAACTTGTCCCTTTCATCCACCCTATCAAACTCAGCCCGTATTTGCTCTCGTAGCGACTCCGCCATTTGAACTAGGGCATCAAGTTCAACCTTTAATCGGCTCAACCTCTCTCGTTCTGGTTTTCTGAGTAGCCTGTTTAGCATCCTTCTTTTCCTGCTTGGCACGACGCTTCGCGTGGTACTGGCTGATCATCCCCTCGAGCACAGTGACCAGTTCGTCCGGAAAAACCCCCGCATATTTCATAGTAAGATACCTCCGAAAGCCGGGCAGGTCGTTGCCGTTCCTGTCCAATGGAACATCAGTATGTCCCGCAATGTAGAGAATATAATGAAGCGGTTCCCCGGACCATTCTGCCAGCTTGCCACAGGACGCAGCATCGGGAATATCCGACCCGGTGAGCCAGCGGTGTATGGTGGCGTGGCTGACGCCCAACTGCCTGGCCATCTGACTGTAATTGATGTCGCGTTGCTTGAGTTGTGACTCCAAATACCGTGCCAGTCCTCTATCTTCCATACTGTCACCTCCTTTCTGATAAATAAGGAAGGATAAAACTTAAAAGAGGGACAACATTTCCCCCTTCCCCTACTACTATCTAGGGATGGTTAAGCGGCTCTCCTTCTAACTAGGAAGAAAATGATCAATCCCACTACTATCGCCCCGCCTATAATCCCACCGATCAGTGGCCACGGCGTCGGTGTTGGCGTCGGTGGTGTCACTGGCGGCGTTGTTGCCGGCGGTGTTGTTGCCGGCGTAGGTGCTGGAGCTGGTGCCGGCGCTGGCGCTGGGGTTGGTGCTGGCGGTGGTGCTGGGGTTGGTGCTGGGGTCGGCGCTGGCGCTGGTGCCGGTGTTGGTGTTGGTGCCGGTGTTGGCGCCGGTGCTGGTGGCGTCACAGTCCCAATGATGGCAAAGGTGGTGAAGTGTGAAACCGAAGCCGTGATGGTTTTGTTCTCAGTATCAACCACACAGTCCAGCTCTACCCATTCGCCAGCTTCCTCATCGTAGTAGGCTAACACCAGGTCTTCCTCGGCTACCCCTTCAGGCAGAGCATCAGGGTCATAGCTCCAGGTTAAGGTTATCGGTGGGTCAAAGGTAGCTCCCTCAGGCTCAAAGTCATAGGCCAGCCCGATGATATGAGTATCCTCAGGGGGGTCAGGTGACCTCTCGTCAACAGCTGCCTCTAAACTTTTGAGTCGCTTACCATCTTTTCCTAGGGCAGTGGTGCCCTTGGGGATGGTAATGGTTAGATTTCCATCCTCGGAGGTGGCTTCTATTGTCTGCCGTATTTCGCCATCGCTGTCAATACGATAGCTCTTCTCGGTGCCAAACAGGTTCGTCTCAGCGTAATAGGTTGGTGCACCTCCACCACCTCCACCAGCTACAGCTGGCGCAGGCGTAGATGCCACATAGGTGAACCCGCCCGATAGGGTGCCGGTTCCGCCCGTGGTAGTGACCACCACATCCTTGGCCCCAGCTGTGCCAGCAGGGGTTGTCGCTGTGATCGTGGTAGCGTTCACAACAGTGACGCCTGTTGCCGCATTGCCGCCAATGGTAACCGTCGCGACACTAATAAAATTCGTCCCGGTGATAGTTACACTGGTTCCACCCGCTGTTGTGCCGGAAGTTGGAGTGATCCCCGTGACTGTGGGCGCAGCACCCTCTATGCTTAGGTCAAGTTCGGTATGCCCTCCGCTTTCAAAGGTCCACTCATCAGCTACTACCCCGCCGACTCTAAATACGATTAGGTCGCCATTGACACCCCCATCCTTCTCCACTGTGGCGGGGTCATCCGATGGTATCGTGAACCGAGAGATGTACCCATATTTGCCATCGGTCGTGGTGGTGCTCCAAGTGACACCATCTATCTCGGCTGAGATGGCTATTCCATCAGTGGCTGGGTTGTCGCCGATGGTAACCGCTCCCCAGAACCGGTGTGGCGGCTGGGGCACTTCCTGAGCAAGGGTGGGTGTCGCCAGCAAAGTCAAGACGGTCAACGCCGCTAGGATAGCCAAAAGTCTCATTTTCATGTCCTCCCCCTTTCTTGAAGGGGGAGAGGAATGCCCCTCCCCCTTCTCTCAGTTTAGATATTTAGATTATTCACCGGGTGGGACGATGATGCCTTCGGCAGTCATCCAAATCCAGTATCCGCTACCTGGCATCAGGTATGGCTGATGTTCAAGTGGATACACGTCATAGAACCGGCCATCGTAGTATCCCCAGATAACCGAGTAGCTGTCTGCTATGTTGACAAGGTAGTTGTCATAGCTCATTGGGTATAGTGACTTGAAGCCAATGAAGTTCCAGCCTTCCACCACTGGATAAGTTTTGGGTAACCCCGGCGGCTCGGGCTGAACTACACCATCTACGGTCAATATGGCACCCACTGACATCTTAATCCAGTAGCCCAGGCCGTCCTTCATCTCAGTGAGGTCGGGAGGAGCTTTTGGACTGTACGAGAACCAAGGGTCCAGTGGCCTTGAAACTGGGTCATACGCCCAAACGACCTCCACGTTCTCAACATCGGCCAGCACCTCTTCAATGAGCGGGTTATTGGGAATCAGAGGCAGTGAAATGGCATTCCATCCTGCCCTCAACCCTATCTGCCCAGGTGCTAGTAGCGGGCGAAAATCAACTGCAACGCTACCATTGAACACGCCACCCACATTCACGCTTACTGTGACCTCTGCCGGGGAAGTTGACGATGTGAGCGTGCTGGTAAATACGCCCGCTTCGGTGGCCCCACTCTCTGGGTTAAGGGCTCCGGCAGTCGTCTCTAGGTACACGGTAGCCCCAGCCGTGGGGACAGTGTTGCCATGCTCATCTACTAAGGTTACAGTGATAGTTAACGTGCTGGTTCCGTCCGCAGGGATGTACATTGGCTCGGCGATAACCGTGACATCAGCAGCCGCCAAGGATGTAAACTCCACAGCTGTGTTTCCACTCACAAGGTCAGCGGTTGCCGTCACCGTGGCCGTGCCGCTAAGTGAACCTGCACTAAGGGTTGTTTCAGCTACCCCATTGGTAGTTGTCTCGGTCACCGGAGTAACCAGTCCAAGGGTGGTATCAAAGCTGACCACGGTTCCATCGGCAACAGTATTACCGTATTGGTCGGTCACGGTTGCCGTGATGGCGCTTGTGCCTGAGCCAACAGCTATGCTAGTCGGGTCTGCTGTAACAACAATGTTGGCAACGGCCCCAGGGATGATATCAAAGGCACCACTGGTGTCCGCGTCCAGTTCACCGGAAGTGGCTTCCAGGGTATAGCCGGTACCTGTCTCCTCAATACTCAGGTCGTTGAAGGTCGCCAGGCCGTCCACCGCGGCTACTTCCAGTGTGCCTAACAGTTCACCCGGACCAGTGTCAATGTCAATAGTGATTTCATCCGTAGCTGTGGTAACTCTGTTGCCACCGGCATCCACGATCTCAACGGTAACGGCAGGTGAGATTGCCACCCCGGCTACCGTATCTGTTGGCTGCTCGACAAAGGCTAGCCCGGCCTCTGCGCCTGGGATTACCGTTATAGTGCCGGAGTCTACAGAGGTTAGCTCACCTTCGACTGCATGGATCTCGGCCGTTCCAACAAGGCCGCCGGTGAAGGTAGCACTCGTTCCTGACCCAGCCAGGTCTCCAGCAACTACTCCACCAGTAATATTGACAAGAGACCAATCGGCGGCCACATTCTCCACGAAGTTATCGTTGGCATCGCGGGTGATGGCATAGACGGTAATCGAGTCACCCGCAACCACGTCCGTGGCTTCTACGACCGTCCCAGTTCCATCATCTGCATCCTCCACAAGCACCTGGGTTGCCGCGCCGGCAATTATCGTGACAGCATCAGCTGCCACAACAGGATCATTTCCCGCCGCGTTATCATCGACCGTCAATCCCGTCGGGCCATAGTCGCCTGTGACAGTAGGGTTCGTGATACCCTTGACGATCTGGAAACCAACAGTCTCAGTGCCCGCATAGTTGTAGGAGTCAATCAAGGTTATCGCAATCGTGCGATCAGTCGAGCCTCCGATTACGTTGTCGACCGCCCGGTTCTCTGCCCCTATCGTGACTACCTTCGCTACCGAGCCGTCTCCATTCTTCACGGCCTCCCTACCCAAACTCCCACCGGTGATGGTATACCCTACCGGAAAGGTAACGGTAATCACGCTCACGGGTCCGGTGGCGTTTTGCCCGTAAGTGATTTGGTATGCCGCATCCTCCTTTCCAGCAATATCGTCAGTACCGGTTGCTACCGGTGCGATAGTGGGGCCAGAAGTGATGGCGGCCGCCACCGGCACTGCCGTCACCAGGCTGAAGCTCAGCACCAGCACCAGAGCGATTAGAACACTAAAAATTTTCCCTTTCATTGAATTTTATCCTCCTCTTGTTTTTAAGGGTAAACTTTTTAATATAGTCTCTCCGATAAAATCACCTCCTTTCATCCTAATTCTTCGTGGCTTGCGCATAGGCAGCTATTTGCTTTTCCCTCTCAATCAGGTCCGCAATCATGGTAATCAGGTCTTCACCCAGTTCCGGGTACTTCTCGCGGGCATACTCGCGAAATTCGGGTAACTCGTGTTTCCCATCAAGACCCTCAAGGAAAAGCATCAGAGCCGCGTAAACCGCTGATTCAACTGCGCTGGTAAATGTCTCTTTCTTCCTCCGGCTTCTCCAGAGGCCTCCTTTCTCGGTCACGGTTTCTATGAACTTGATGTAGAGGTCCTCTGGTAACTCCACAGTTAGAATTTTTGTGGCCATTCAACTCCATCCATTTCATCTACTCCTCAGGTCAACCACCAGCCGGCAGATACCCAGGACGAATATAACCAGCAACACCGCTGACTCTACTAAACTGGGATTGACTTGGGCTCCGGTAACTGACTGCAACGCCAGAAAAAAGACTAAAGCGGCGCTCATCGCCACAATGAGAATGTCAACAATTATGTTCCTCAATCTCCCTCCCCTTTTTCTTGCAAACCACTTTAGAACAGTGCTATAATAACAACAGGTGGTGGCTGCTCCGTCATCGCCAAAATTTCCTTATCCTCGGAAAGACCTGTGGCCGCAGGTCTTTTCATTTCTAATTTTCTGTTTTCGTCTCTGTCTCCGGGGTCCAGTAATCTCCCCTTTTCTCCTTCCAAAATTTGACTAGCTCTTTAATCAGACCATCATAACTCTGTCCCGAATGCTTAATTGAATCTAAGTCATCCTTAGTTCGCCGTGATATGTTGATGCTTGACCGCCCTCTGATTTGGCTATCATTCACTTCGGTTTACCTACCTGCAGAGACTTGAAAACTTTCCACGGGGCTGGTATCTACGATATAATATATATTAGGTATATTTATCCACTAACATATATACATATATACACCCAAATAGAGATTTTGTCAAGCTCTTTAAGCTAAAATATTTCTATAGAATATCTACGGCTTTGACTAGCTTAAAGAGCTGATTATTTAAAGGAGGTTTGTTTGCCAAAGAAAGAGCTAGCTGAGTTCCTGCTTATAATGTGTAAAGAGAGGGACTTATCGTTACGCAGCCTGTCGATAAATGCGGGGCTTAGCCCGGGGTCCGTTCATAGTATCATTAATAGAGAATATGAGCCGACTCTATATTCACTGAATCGACTGGCTGATTACCTCCGCGTAAAAAGGCTATATCTGTGGTATCTGGCAGGTTTACTAGAGGACTACGACGCTGAAACCAAACTTAGTGACCCCAGACTGATGCTTCATTTTGCCCGGG
>Ga0315541_1001298_pt1 | contig 23666 bp, 16 predicted proteins | sample SalMarSW160190MG_FD_203095 | JGI IMG/M metagenome (GOLD analysis project Ga0315541, IMG submission 203095) | Salt marsh sediment microbial communities from the Plum Island Ecosystem LTER, Massachusetts, United States - Salt Marsh Sediment SW1601-190 ...
CCTCTCAAAAATTCCCTCTAGGCTATATATTAATTGCCAAAAAGATTGTAGATAATTATGAATGAAAACCATTGATCAAAATCATCTTTATCTTACTTTACCGGAGCGGGGAAAATGACTTTTTGTAAGAACATTTGAAATATCACAATACTACTCCACACTAAATAAAAATATTCATTATTATCGCTGTATTTAATCGAAAAGAAATAACACTCAGTTATTTAGCTCTGCTACGAGAACAGGATTATAAGGAGTATAGTGTGGCTGTGGTGGACGATGGATCAATTGATGGTACATTTGAAGCCATAACAACAGAATACCCTGAAGTGCATCTGCTCAGAGGAACAGGAGATTGGTGGTGGACAAAATCGACTAACGAAGGCATAAAATTTGCGATTACTATGGGTGCTGATACCATACTTATCTTAAATAACGATACAATATTTAATGAAGATTATTTAAGTAAAATGGTCAATATGTCCAGGGATAATCCTGAGGCAATCATAGGTTCCCTGGATATAACAAAAGAAGAACCTCAAAGAATATTTTTCTCAGGTGTAAAAAGGATCATTTGGTGGAGAGCAAAACAGATAAAATACCACAAGGGTTATGACCATTATGATCCGGATATGAAGGGCTTACATAAAAGTATCTGTTTGAATGGTAGGGGAACAGTTATTCCTGTTGAAGTATTCAATAAGACCGGTTTCCTTGACGAGGAACATTTGCCACAATATGCTTCTGATTTCGATTTCACAATAAGAGCCGATAAGGCCGGGGTCCCTACTTTAATAAGTTGGGATGCCTTGGTTTACTCCTATGTTAAGCAAACAGGAGCCGGAAAACCATTCATTAAACAGAGTTTTGGTGCTTTTCTGAAATCTTTCTTCAGGCGATACTCTCAAACAAGTTTATCAACCCTGTATGCTTACTATAAAAAACACTGCAGGTGGTATTACTTCCATTTTGCATTCACCCTTCAGATAGTACGATTGATCTATTCATATTTCAAGCGTAGAAATGCATTTTCAGGAATTGATTAATCCTGTTTTACTGATTTCCGGGAGGACAGGGAGCAATCCAATATAACTTCTTCAGTCTCTATATTCCAGGCACATAACGGTTTATTATGGAGTTATCACTAATAAGAATTTATTTCATCAACCACATAGGAAATATCATCAGTACTTAGAACCGGACTCATTGGTAAGCTCAGGGCCTGTTCATGAATTAATTCTGTGATAGGATAAGTAAGGTGGTTAAATTCTTTATAGGCTTTCTGTTTGTGAGGTGGTATGGGGTAATGTATGAGGGTTTGAATATCCTTTTTTTCGAGGTATTTCTGAAATTCGTTCCTCTTTGAAGTCCGTATCACAAAAAGGTGCCAGACATGAGATTCTTCAACCCTCACAAGGGGTAACACGATCTTCTTATTTTTGATATGTGTTAAGTAGAAATTGGCAATCGCCCTGCGTATTTTGTTTTCCTCATCCAGATATTTTAACTTAACATTCAGGATGGCAGCCTGGATTTCATCAAGCCTACTATTAATTCCCTTGTATACATTCTGATATTTAATACGGGACCCATAATTTGCCAGTGTTCTGACTATATCTGCAAGCTCAGGATCATTTGTAGTAACTGCTCCTCCATCGCCAAGGGCTCCGAGGTTCTTGCCCGGATAAAAACTGAAACCAGATGCATCACCCAAGGAGCCTGTTTTTTTACCTTTAAAAACAGCGCCGTGTGCCTGTGCTGAATCCTCTATAATTTTCAATTTATATTTTTCAGCAAGCAGATTGATTAAATCCATTTCCACACATTGCCCATACAGATGAACGACCAATATTGCACGGGTTTTAATGCTGATTTTTTGTTCTATTTTCGAGGGATCGATGTTGAAGGTATTTATATCTGGCTCAACCAGTACAGGAACAAGATCATTCCTGGATATAGCCAGTATCGTTGCGATATATGTATTTGCCGGGACAATAATCTCATCTCCTGGACACATTATTCCTAATTCCTTATAAGCGGCTATAATCAAGAACAATGCATCAAGTCCATTTGCCACACTGATACTATACTGCACCCCAATATATTCAGCAAAGTTTTTTTCGAAACTACTAACTGAGGTGCCAAACAGATACCAGCCAGAATTCAATACCTCATCAATGGCAGTTTTCAGTTCTTCGTTATATTGATCATTGATCGCTTTTAAATCAAGGAATTTGATCATCTGGATATCTTTTTCTTATAAATTTCCCCGGTATTCCTAAATAGACACTATTATCTCCAATACTTTTAGTGATCAACGCTTTAGCTCCAATCAGGTTATTATTCCCTATTTCAATATTATCCATTATAGTTGCATCCGGCCCAATCAGGTTATTATCTCCTATTTTGGGGCCTACCATCTTATCAGAGTAACCAAACTCGCCAAACGTTTTATCACTGACAGAACAAAAGGAAGAAGATAAAAAATTGTTCTTCCCGATCATTGTTCCGGATGCCAAGCTGGACATTTGTACCATCCTGGTTCCTGCACCGATTCTGCAGTTCTTCTGAATAAAAGAGAGCGGTCCGATAATCACATCATTATCCAGAACGTTGTTCTCGCGGATTACAACATTATCTCCTAACAGGCATCGTTCTCCGAGAAAAGTTCCTGCATATAACACAACACCGCACCCAATTACCGTGTTTGATCCAATTACTGTTTTTTCAGATCTCACTTCCACTTTACTCTTCACCGTTCGAACTCCCATGGGGTTTCTGCCAATTACAGCATTATCCCAGATGTAAACATGATCCTTTATTACTACATTTTCATGTATTACAACATTGTTCCCAATGGATATATTTTCCCCGAAAACAGCAGACTCTGCAATTACTACATTTTTACCTATTTTATTCATTATATTTTTGTTTTCTGAGCTCCACAAAATTATCATAATCCCTGATATATTCAGCCTCCTCAAAATGGTGTGAAGCCAGTACCAGGCAGATCGCTCCTGCGGAAAAGTTGGACAGTTCATTCCATATCATATAAGGGATATACAAACCATGGTAGGGCCTGTTTAACCGGATTACTTTCCTGTTTATTCCATCATCCAGTGAAACATCGAAGCTACCACTGGCAGCAACAATAATTTGATTATTGCCCTTGTGGGCATGCCCCCCCCTTACCTGTCCTCCCGGAATATCATAAAGGTAAAAGGTTCTTTCAATATCGAAAGGTATATTTATATTAGAGTTGATGGGGGTAATACTTCCTGCTATGTTTTCAACCTTGGGTAGCTCCAAAACAACACAATCATAAATTGTTGTTTTCATTTCTGCCATTTTTTCTGTTCTTTGAACTGGTTTATATCCCGAATATAATCATCGGGAGAATACAATTCTGATGCAAGAACATATCCCAGGGAATTTGTAGAAAAATTATCAAGTGATCTCCATATCATATTGGGAACATAGAGTCCAAAATAGGAACGATTCAGATGAAATCTCTCTTCAGTAAATCCATCAAACAAAATTACATCAAAGCTTCCCGACAGGGCAATAATGAATTCCTGGTTCTTAATAAATGCATGTTCTCCCCGCACCTGTCCGCCGGGAACATCATAAATCCAGTATACTCTTTTTATTTTGAATGGGATATGTTTAGACCCTTCAATAAATGATAAATTACCCCTCTGATCAAGAATCTTTGGTAACTGTATTATTTTAACTGATTCTATAGCCAACTTAAGTTATCGATTTTTAGAATTTTATATTTTAGTGGACTCTGGTCGGTATATCTTATGTTACAAATTAACATTCTCCCTAATGTTAAAGGTTATTCCCTTGATTATGAAATATGCCCTATTCAAAGTTACAATTGTACAGTCATCCCCACTCCAACAATATTAATTATTTTTGCATGAAATTCAAAATTGATTATAAGGCGTTACAAAAGCTGACCATAACAAATAGGTTAAACCGAAATCCCTTCCGGAAAGTTAATCCCTGATCCCGAGAAGATTGCTTTCAATATCTGGTTCCATTATTCGGTTATTGCTCACTGATAAAAATATTCTTTTCATTTTCCTGGGTTGAATACATTACTTTTTTTCTATATTGGTTGAGGGAAACTATGTAATATCACAAACAAACTTATGTAATGTTTTTTATCTATGATCGCATTTATAGTAATCGGTAAAAATGAAAGCAAACATATAGCTGCGTGTATTGAAAGTATAATCAATACCATCGAACAAAACTCAATAACAGAATACGAAATAATCTATGTTGATTCAGCTTCAATTGATAATAGTGTTGACCTTGTCAGGACATATAAAAATGTGAAAATATTTCAGATTACAGGGTGCTGTAATCCAGCTATCGGCCGTAATATTGGCGCATCGGAAACTAATGCAGATATTCTTTTCTTTATCGATGCAGATATGGAAATTTCCCCTGGCTTTTTAGCCCATGTGCTTACCGCGGAAAAAAAACTCACTTATGATTTTGTTTCTGGTCAGTTTGAAAATTACTATTACGATAGTAAAGGAAATTTTCAATACAAGGAGCTATATCATAAAAACTTGAAAGAGAAAGAAGTTTACCAGGTAACGACTGGAGGATTATTTCTAATCAACAGGTCTCTTTGGGAAAGTGTTAATGGCTTCAGAACAAAGTTCAAGACGGGTGAAGATCTGGATCTTGGATTACGATTAGCTATGAAAGGGATAAAACTTCAACGCAAACCTGTATTAATGGCTGTTCATTACACTATGCATTATCACTCACAAAAAAGGATTTGGAATGATCTTTTATCGGGTAAAACAATATATTCCAGGGGTTTGTTATATAGAACACATTTGTTCAACAAATACATGTATTTAAGGTTGCTGAATAGTGATCCAACAGTACCTGTATTAGTAGCTACTATTGGTTTATCTTTTATTTTAAAAACATTTTTGTTTATCCCTCTGTATATTTTAATAACTGCCTCAGCATTATTGTTCTTCAGAAAACAAAAAACATTCCTTGAATTTATATTAAGAATGTTATATCAGATCATTCGGGATATTTTGACCATTCTAACCTTTTTCTTTTTTTATCCACAGGAAAAAAATGCTAAATACATTAAGGTCCGATAAAAGATGGAATATATATTATATTCATTAATGTGAGTTCGATATTAATCAGATAAAATTTGTTATTAATCAATTTATAAGTATTGCTATTCCTTCTATCTATCCAATATTTTAAATAGTTTACCAAAAAAGTATATAATCTTGAGTAAAGAGGTTCACAGTAATTGATATAATTTATTATATTTATTTAATTCAGGTATTTAAAATTCTATACATTTTGATTTGATATAAATTATGGATCATAAAAAGAAAATATGTTTTTTCGGGATAAAGTATTATCCATCCAGAGGGGGAACGAGCCGTGTCGCAGAAAACCTAATTAAAAATTTAACAGGTAAATATGATATTACGATTTACTGTTACAAAAACAAAAGAGCATTGAATTTTATTAAAGGAGTTCGGGTGATACAGATCCCAGAATTCCCTTTTCGCAGTGCAGGAGTGTTTTTTTATTACTTCTTATGCGCGGTCCATATTTTGTTTACGGGAAAATATGATTTGATCCATGCACACAAGACCGATTGTGCTTTTTTTCTTCCCTTGTTAACAAGGAAAAATAAAGTAATATGCACTTCGCATGAAGCTCCCTATCTTAGAGACAAATGGTCTTTTATTGGAAAAGCATATTTCCGGTTGATGGAGCGCTTTTTTATTCATTCAAATGCCACGCTGACTACTATTTCAAAGCCCCTGTCCGCCTATTACTATAAAAAGTATAAACGATTTGTCAAATACATACCTAATGGTGTAGATTTAGATAAAAATTACTCCCAAAGTGATGCTGATGAAATTTTAAAAGAATTTTCCATCCAGAAGCCCTATTTGCTTTTTGCTGCACGAAGAGTGATGGCTACAAAAGGTTGTCATACCCTCCTTGATGCTTTGACCTTAACTAATCTTAAGTTCACACTGGTTATAGCCGGTGATACGTCACAATTACCTGAATACACAGAGCAACTGAGAAGAAAATCGTCAAAGTTGAATGTTAAATTTATTGGTTATGTTGATAAATTAGAAACGTTATTGGCTCTCGTTCAGAAGTCAAATCTTTTTATTTTCCCTTCTGAAACGGAAGGAATGTCTATCATGCTTCTGGAGGTCGCCAGTGTTGGAACACCCCTGATCTGCAGTGATATTCCTGAAAATACAGAAGTTTTTAATCATAGGGAAGTGCTTTTTTTTAAGAACAAAAATGTTGATGATCTTGCTGAAAAGTTGATCTGGGCTAACAACAATATGACGAAAATGTCAGAAAAAGCCAAAAGAGCTAAGAATAAAGTAAGCCATGACTATTCCTGGAGAAAAATTACACAAGAATATGAAAAAATATATGAAGATATAATTGGTTAAGGACAGGAATATATTTAAAGACTCATCCCATTGAAAATAAGGGAAATACTGGAAATAGGAATGAATTCGGAAAGTGAATTCGATTTATTATGAAACACCTATATTGCAATAAAATGACTCTGTTTCTTTCTTTGAAGTATTTTAGATTTCATCGATCAAGAATATTTTACTAAATTTATTGATGATCAATTAAAAATTGTATAGCATGATTATTAATAAGCAATTTTTTGATTTTTAATATTAAACCTACATTTCGATACTTACAGACATGAAAAAAAGTATTGTTCTAATTATGGTTATTCTAACCAATTATTGTTTATATGCCACGGATTATTATGTTTCTAATACCGGTAATGACGGTAACACGGGTACAAGTACAGGTGATGCCTGGGCTACCATTGACAAGGTAAATTCAATGGTCGCCTCCATGGGTGCCGGGGATAAGATTTTGTTCGAAAGAGACGGGGTTTTCAGGGGCACCATCAACATTTCTGTTTCAGGAATTGCTGCAAACCCGATAACCATTGGGGCTTACGGAACAGGCAACAACCCTGTTATTAAAGGTTCCGAAGTTATTACAGGTTGGGCTCAGAGTGGAAACATTTGGACTGCTGACTGCCCTGATTTTCCTGAGTCAGTGACAAATTTATTCATTAATGGTAATTTCCAGCCATTGGGAAGGTATCCAAATGATTCTTATCTTACTGTTACTGGCGGAAGCGGTAAATCGATTGTAATTGATGATGCGCTGAGTTTTCCGGACGGTCATTGGGACAATGGTCAGATTGCAATAAAAACTGCACGCTGGATGATGGATGCGGTAAAAATCTTTTCCCAGGTAGGGACCACAATCAGCCTTTATGAGAATACTACATATGGTATTTGGGAAGGATTTGGCTACTTTTTCCAGAACCACATCAATGCCCTGGATCTTGAAGGTGAATGGGCTTATGATGAAGAACAGAAAAAAATACATGTATTTTCCGCCACAGACTTGAATTCTTTAACTATTGAAGCAACGAAGTATGACTATTGTATAAAACTTGAGAATGCAAATTACATCACAATAGAAAACCTGGAACTTAGTCACGCCAGATCTGTCGCCATACGTGCACATACATGTGAACACATAAACTTTTCTAATAACATTATTACTTACAGCGGTGGAAACGGAATCCACATTCGATACTGTAATAATTCAGTATTTGATAATAACACCATTTATTATACAAATAATAATGGTTTTGATTCTTATTACAGTAATAATGTTGAATTGACAAATAATGTTATTAAACATGCCGGATACATTCCTGGGAGAGGTTGGAACGATAACCACCAGTATACAGGGATTTATATTTCCGATGCAGAAGATTTTCTTATAGAATATAATGTAGTTGATACAGTAGGGTTCAATGGTATCTCATTCTACTTCTGTTCCGATGTAATTATGAAGAACAATTTTATTAATTACTATAGTTTCGTTAAAGATGATGCTGCCGGTATTTATACATGGGGTACTCAGGATTATGGAAATAAAATAATCGGGAATATTATCCTGAACGGGATCGGGGCCCCGGAAGGGACAGATCATCCTGACAGCTATGAGGCTTTCGGTATATATCTCGACGATAATACAAAATATGTATTCGTTGAAGATAACACTGTGGCATTTGCCTCGTACTTCGGGATTTTTGTCCATAGTTCGGATTCTTGTATAGTAACTAATAATACTGTATTTGATAATCTCAAAGGACAATTAGCTTTAATCAGGAAAGGAGGGGCATTAAATATTGATGATTGCAAATTTGACGGGAACTATCTCTTCTCAATAGGAAAGAATGATCAATGGGTTATCTTTAGTCAATATGTTCTCGGTGAAAACGAATTTACAAACAACACCATCTGCGATCCATATGACGAACAGATAATTTATGAAAGTCACTGGGAACCTTTTGAAGTATTATTGCACACTATAACAGATTGGCAGGCTATTGGAAATGTATCCGACAAACCAATCCCTTTTACCTGGGCCCAGTCAGGTTTGCCTGATACTATTGGTTTTGTGAATTTTTATTACAACGCATCGAAGGACTCAAAAGAGATTGCTCTTTCTGGCACTTACCGGGATTTAGATAACAATATAGTTATTGGAAGTTATTCCTTAGATCCTTTCTCCTCTGTTATTTTGTTAAAGGAAAATCGTGAATTGCTAGGGAATGAGACTACCCCCGATGGAGAAATTGAATTCTGTCAGAGAACTGAAACCACCCAATATACTACAGTTGGGACTCTGCAAGCAGATACATACACATGGTTTGTATCACCAGGGAGTGCCGGTTTGGTCGAAGGTACCGGAAAAACAGTGAATATTAACTGGGATCCGACTTTTTCAGGTGAATGCAATATTTCATTCACCGCTTCAGGGCCAAGTAACTATTCTGCTATTTCCCCCCCCTTAACTGTAAATGTGTCACCTGGACCAGATAAACCTGAAAAGCCTGTTGGCCCAGACTCCCTATTTCAGAATAGTCCCGAAAGCCAATATTCAACCATTGAGGTTGAGGGCGCAACAAGTTATGAATGGTCCATTAATCCCAGTAATGCCGGTGAAGTGTTCGGGCTTGGAAATACCTGTGGAGTTCAATGGAATGAACCATTTTTTGGTACGGCATATTTACGTGTCAGAGCACAGAACGATTGCGGGTTTGGGAATTACTCAGATTCACTTCTTATGAAAATTGTCGAAGCCGAACTCGGATACGGAATCATTAATATATTTACTCCTAACGGAGATGGATATAACGACTACTGGAACATTCCGTTTATCCGGGATTTTCCCGACGCCATCATTAAAATATTCGACAGACAGAACAAACTTCTGGTTGAATACAGGGGTTCTGACAGCAGCTGGAATGGAACAGTTAACGGGGAACTTGTGCCCATGGGTAACTATTTATACGTCATTCAAATAGGACAAGGGAAACAACCAATAAAAGGTTATGTTACAGTACTGAGATAATAATCATACACTTTTATAGTAATAACTATGAAGAACTTCAATAGAATAATTTGCTTATTACTCTTTGTTTCTGGCTCTTTTGGATTTCATGCCTCCTCCCAGGAGATCCCTGTTTATTATCATAGCCAGTATTTATTAAATCCCTACCTGATTAATCCTGCAATTGCTGGAAGTAAGGATTTTTCAATTTTAACACTTTCTGCCCGTCAGAATGTGGAGAGAATAGCAGGAGCCCCTAAAACACAAATACTAAGTTTCCATACCAGGATTCGTAATTACCGCGGTATGAAAGAAGGTATTTTAAAACGCGGATCAGAATTTTCAAATATTGGAGTTGGGGGTTATGTCTACAATGATGCCAGCGGTCCCCTGAGAAAAGTTGGATTCCAGGCAACGTATGCATACCATGTACCTCTGAGTAAAGAATCGATCAGGCATCTCGCCTTTGGCCTTTCGTTTAATGGATTTATATATTCATTGAATTATGGGGAGCTAAATATTCTGCGGGATCCATTGATTGACGAAGGTACACAAAATGCATTCGTCCCGGATGCCAATTTCGGTATGTATTATTATGGAGAAAGTGTGTATGTAGGGATTTCAGCTTCACAACTCTTCGAAACCTCAATCACTTGGAGTAGTGACAACTATTCAAGTATACCAATCAACAGGAATTTTTTCTTATTGGCTGGATATAAGTTCCTTATTAATAACAAGATATTAATAGAACCATCCCTTTTAATTAAATCAGATCAGAATGATCTGGAAGAATTCTATAAACACCTGGATTTCAATCTAAAGGTATACTATGCCACTTTTTTTGTGGCTGCCTCATACCGAATGGATCAGGGAATTGCAGTTTTGGGTCAGTATCAGTTCCGTAATTTTTTCATTGGCCTGGCATACGAGTATCCGATTAGTGAAATATGGGACTATAATTATGGAACTGCTGAAGTGGTTCTGGGTTTAAATATCGGTCAAGGCATAAACCGCTTTGGAGACAGTCGATACTGGTAGGTGAGGGCGTTTTTTACTTAATTGAATTTCACTTCAAAATCAATGAACAAAATATCTTATTTCAGGAAAAGGAATTTTTTTCTTCTGCTTGCTTTATTGTATTCCTTAACAGGAAGTTATGGGAAAAGCTGGAATAATCTACCAGGATTCTACTCCCCGATCTTAGCAGATATAGAAATTGGAAAGCATAGCAGCACCACTCAAACTAATCATTATATGCCTGATTTCTCTTACCAGATCTCTTCCGATACAATCCTGACTTATGATACCCTGATAACCCACAAATCCATAAAATTTAATGTTGAATTATTTGACCTTGATATTGTTGACCCATCTTCCGGTGTTCAGTTCTATAAAGATGGAATCATATATTTGGCTGATACAAGAGATGAAAAGACAGAAATGAAAGTTTCTTTCGGGAGCCTGGATACCTATTATTCTCCAATTGAAGAGGAAGGGCTGGGCAAAAGACAGTTCTTTTCAAACCGGTTTGCCTTTCCTTTTCCATCTGAAGCCACCACCTTTGCACATGATTTTAAAACATTGTATTTTACAAGAAAATCCAAGTTCAAAGATCCTTTGGATAACCATGTAAAGATCTTAAAGTCAGAGTATATCGAAACCAACAAAAAGAGAAAGACAGGCTGGTCAGAAGAACTGGAGGTGCTCCCTTTTAACGGAGAAGATTTTTCTTGTGTTCAACCCTCAGTTTCAGAGGATGGAAAATTAATGATCTTTTCCTCAGATACGCCAGGCGGTGATGGTGGATTCGATCTTTATTCTGTAGTTAAAGAAGGAGACGGATGGGGAAAACCTGTAAATCTTGGAAATGCAATAAATACAAATCTCGATGAATTATTCCCGTTCCTGTTGAATACCCGAACCCTCATCTTTGCTAGTGATGGACACAAAGGGTATGGCGGTATCGATATTTTCATGGCTAAATTTGATGGGGAGAAATGGGAAGAAGTTATCAATCTTGGCAGACCCATCAACTCACCAGGAGACGAAATTGCATTCACCATGAACCGAGCCGACATCAACGTTTCATTTTTCTCCTCGAACAGGCGCCTTTTTAAGAAGAGATTTCAGCTGTTCAGAGCAGAATTAATCAGCGGTGAAAATGTTTTTAAAAATGTAATAACGTATGATACGGTAGATCTGGATATAGTAATATCGGAAAAGTGGATAGTTGATACACTTGGCGAAAATATTTCCCCTGCCATAATTACTACACTTCCTTCTCAGATTGTTGAAGGTACGACTCCCAGCAAAATAATAGCCGAAGCAGAACCAGAAATTTTGGACATTGATACGGTACTCCATCAGACGGAACAAGCAGCGGAGGTAATTCCGGAGAAGGTCGAACAGCCTGATACAATTGAAGTTATGATTGAACCCGAAGTTAGTCCCGTAACGCTTCAGGAAGAACCTCAGGAGATTCATGATGTCAAGGGAAAAATTGATTTCAGAGTTCAATTCAAAGCCTCAATGAATAAACTGAACATACCCATTGTAACTATAGAAGGAAAGGATTATAAAACCTTTGAATATTTCTATGTGGGGGCTTACCGGTATACCATTGGCAGTTTTGCAACCCCTGAAGAAGCTATCGAACTTAAAAATATCTGTCAAAAGATGGGATATAAGGATGCTTTTGTCGCTGCATTCGAAAATGATAAAAGAGTTGTTGATCCAAAAGTTTTTGAGAAATATAAAAAATAAACTTCCCCCATTATACTAACTCAAATCATTCTATTTTACTAAAATCCTCAATTGAATCATTGTTGAGTTGTGCATTTTATATTAGGCTTCTTCCAGTATCAATGTCTTATACTTGTACTTTTCGCTTGTTTGAAAAAATTCTCTTTATAAAGCTTTCCTTTCCTTTTTCTGCGTAATACCGGTATCCATATTTGAATCCTTCCAGGTTAGTTTCAGGTTTTACATCATTTAATATAAGACATTTGTTCTTTATATCCTTATCCTCAATCTCCCGAATGGAAGTAATAAAGGGTTTCTTTGGAGTAAAATTCTGACGTACAATAAAAACATTTATATCTGTATGTTTCATTAAAAGAAATGCATCAGTAACTGGAGTAATAGGTGGTGAATCCAATACGATATAATCATACTTCTCACTTAATTTGTAAATCAGCTCCGCCGTTTTCAATGATACTAACAGCTCAGCCGGATTTGGAGGTATAGGTCCGGAGGTAATAATATCCAGATTTTCAACAGAAGTTGATACAATTATTTCATCCAGATTTGAAGCTCCGACTAAATATGAACTAAGACCAAGCATTTCCACTGTTCCAAATTCTTTCAGTATATTGCTGGGTTTTCTAAGATCAAATCCAAGCAAAATAGTTTTCTTATTATAAAGGGCAAGGCTTGTTGCAAGATTCAGAGCATTAAAAGATTTACCTTCCTGTCCGAAGGCTGAGGTAATCAATATCACCTTTTTACTCTCACCCTGAGCATAAAACAAAAGGTTTGTACGGATAGTTCGAAAATTCTCTGAAATAGGTGACTTGGGGGAATCCCGGAGTACAATATTACTATTTTTATCATTTTTCAAAACATATCCAAGAACAGGAATGGTTGTCAGATTTTTCAAATCATCCAGTCCCAAAATTGTATTACTGAAAAAGTTTTTCAGAATAAGGTAACCGCCCGGTAATAAGAGACTAAGAAACAATGCTATTGCAAATGTGATCTTCGTATTCGGAAAAGACCGCCCAATATAACTCGCTGGTTCAATGATTTCACTATCCGGGAGGCTGGAAGCTTTGGCAATCTGGGCCTCTGCTCTCTTCTGCAATAAAAAAGTATAAACAGCATCATTGAGATTGAATTTTCTTTCAATTTCAACGAGCCTCCGCTGAGTCTGGGGTAATTTGTATTCCTCATATCTTGAACGGGCAATATCATCATTCAGATCATTCAATGCAGCCTGTGTACTATTTATAATAAACTTAACATTCTCAGAAATTGAACTCTTCAGATCACTAACTCTTACGTTCAGGGCTTGCAGCCGGGGACTCCTTAGTTGATTGCTTTGAATAAGAGAATTCTTTTCTGAATTTGCATTCGCTAATTCCTGAATTAAGTTGTTTAACAAGGCGTCATCGATACCCATCGCGGAAGGAGCAAGAAGATCCACTGAGTCTTTATGTGTTTCAAAATACTGGTCAAGTGATTGGTAATAACGCAGATTACGAGACAAAGCTGTTCTCTGTGCTTCTAGATCCTCAAGTTGACGGTAAACACGTCCAGCCTTTTCATCTATATCCATTACCTGATACCTTCTTCTGAACTCCTGCAGCTCCTGCTCAGTATACAGCAATGAATCACTGATGTCTGCTAATTGTTGATTAATATAATCAATTGTAGTAATCGCCAGGTAGTTCTTCTTATTCAGGTTTCTTTGTAAGTATTCATTCGCTAAGCCATTGAGAAAATCAATAGATTTCTCAATGCTACTACCTTTGAACGACAGGTTAACTATTGTAGCCTCTAAGTCTGCAGGCTGTATCTTCAGGGAATTTTTGTAATTAACAGTAAGGTTATATATATTATTGAAAGAGAAGTATAAGTCCTTGTTTTGATATCTGTTTTCAAATTTTGTATTTAAAAGAACTTCAAAAGAGTAATGGGGCCCCTTAATTTCCTGTCCAAAGTTAAATCGATCATTAATCATAAGACCAGTTTTTTCCAATACAATCTTATCCGTCTTATAATCATAAATTGTTACCTCTTTTTCCTGAATTCTCAGTATAAATTCTTTCGAATCTAATATTTTAATATAGAATTTGGCCTCCACTGGCTGCGGGTGCTCCTCATTCATAACAACCTCGATTGGGACATCTTTATAGATTTCCCTGAAAACAAAATATATTCCCTGTGGTATGTAATCTTCTTTGACATAATAATTAACATTGAAATTCAAGTCTTTTATTACGTTTCGGATCAAAGGATATGATTGCAGGACTAATATCTCATTATGGAGCTCCTTTTCCTGCTGGACTAACTCAAATCCTTTAAGAAATTCAGAAGGATCGACATTTCTGGAATTGTCCGGAGATGTTAGTAATATTGAAGATCCAACAACATAAATAGGTGCTACAAACTTAATGAAGGCGAGCGCAACACCAAAAAAGGACACCAGTGAAATAGCGAAAATGTACCAATACTTTAACACCTCAGAAATTATGGACTTAATATCCATATAATTGGTATTCACTGTTGACTTAAGATTTTGCACTTGTGATATTTTTTTTCAAATAACTAATCCCATCCATTACCTTCCCGTAGTGGTAACATATGTATAGTTCAGAATTAACAAAAATGTTGTGACGGACGACAGGATCAGTTCGAAAGGAAAATCCCGAAATCCCCATCTTCTTCTTTTCAAAGGTTCAACATATATAACATCATTGGGCCTAATATAATAATAATATGAACCAAATAAAGATTCATTTGTCAGATCAAGATAATTCCTGGTTATTACTTTGTTTTCTTCACGAATAAGCATGACGTTGTTGCGATTTCCATAATAGTTAATATCCCCTGCAAGCCCAAGTGCCTGAAAAATTGAAAGACTAACATCTGCAAAGGGGTACCGGCCCGGTCTGGTAACTTCACCCAGAACTGTTATATGTTTGTTTACAAATTTAAGGATTACGGACGGTCTATTAAGATAACCGTCAAGGGCATCCTTGATTCTTTCAGACGCTTCATCCAAAGTTAAATTTGCAACTTTAATAGTCCCGATATATGGCAGTCTCAGATCTCCATTTTCATTAACAGTATAACTGATCAAAGTCACCTCAGTTCTTCCGATTATGTCATCCCTGGTTTGGCTGAAGAAATTTGTTTCTTCATCAAAACTGGATACCCTTAGATACAACTCATCCCCTGGTTTAATAAGCTTGTTTTCTCTTAGCGTAGTAGAAAAATAAGAAGGATCATCACTCTTTGGATCCCTTCTTTGTGTATATACAGTCCTTCTGTTTGTAACACAAGATGTTATGGTAAGCAATACTATAACAAAAATTATTAAATATGCAAAAAAATGAAAATCTTTCTTATTTGATTTTCCAAAAAAATAAAACATTGCATTCAGTTTAAGATATCCGATGCTTCCCCAATTCTATTACAAAGTACAAATTTATTATAATTACTCAGAATATAGTTATTTTGATTGAACTATCTGTATCCTTGGTATCTAACCAAACTAGTATTGGATTTATTGCTTTAATGCTTTAGAATATCGCATTACAGGAAATTACAAAGAATTTAGGGTATCAAACTTATTCTTCCGGTAATTCTAATCATAACTAAAACACACAGGATGAAAACTGTACAATTATTGGGTAGTTATGTGTTCCTGGTCTTTAATACAACGTAGGGACAGATAGTTTTTATACCGATAATCTGATAAGATATCACGGTTTACCTTACTATTATCAATATTCAATATTCGTATGATCTGATCTGTATTAACACCTGGTGAGGTTTTATTGATATTGGTACTTGTCCAGAACCATGCAGAATTTCCCAGTCCTGAAAATATGATTTGACCAGGATTTGAAGATCCTGTAGAATAACCATATCCGCTTAAATCCGCATTAAATCCAGATTCACCTCCTGTTATCAGCTGACTTCCCTGATCAGTACCCCTCCACCCAAAAAATGTTGCTTGTAATTCGTTCATACCCAATGCAATCTCCAGGCACTGCCATTCTTCGTCACTGGGCAAATGCCATCCTTCCGGACAAGCCTGGGAAGCTATATTAATAGTGTAAAGTCTTCCGTATTGCTCACTGTTATTGATACTATCATAATCATAATATAAAGATTCAGAAGATGTGTAAAAATTCAGGTTTTCAGATATCCATACCTGCTCCCCTATTTTAACTGTGCCATATGATTGACCATCTCTCGGATCTATCCAGTCATCACCTGGAAGCCAATGCGCATTGGGATCATAAAGAGTAGTAAAACTGATTTCATTACCATATGATATCCCATATTGGTTTTCCCCATACGCCCTTACATGATAAATAGTGTTATGTTCCAAACCAGTGATTCTTGCTGTAAAAAAAATGGCGCCATCTCCATTTGACGTATGATTCCCTGAAATGGTTGGCTTGGAAGAAAGTCCCCAGCATATACCCTTTGCAATTACTGGTGGTCCTGCATTTTCACTAACATACCCTCCACATACTGCAGAATTATACTTTATGGAATCAGCTTCTATCGTAACAACATAGGGTAACCTTTCTTCTTCAATACAACTGGATAAAATAACAACAAATACTAATACAAGAAGTATTGTTATCTTCGGTCGAGTGTTAGAATAATTGTTATCCATTCCTGTAGTACTATTTAACCAGGGTTCAAATACTAATTTGAGCCAATTCTGCTTTCTCTGTAATAATATTTACCTTTATTAACTCACTCTGTATCTGTTGAGTTGGTTGCCAGCAAAGTCCCACCATATTTTGATAATACAGGATACATTCTCTTTATACTAATAAATTGATGATTTGGTTGCCTCAAGGCGTTAATTTGAATCGCGAAGCCGGGTATTTTGTAAGAAATCCCTATCTTTAAAGGAACTATCCAGTAATCACTATTTTCTTAATCTGAATGAAATGAAAAAGATAAAAAAAGCGGTGGTTCTTTTAGTATCAGCCACCATGTTGTTCCCGGCACAAATGGTTCTGGGTCAAAAAAAATCTCCTGTAGCTGATGGAAAAGACCGAATGAATCTTTTTCAAAAGCACGTTGAAATGAAAGCAATCTCATCGTTCAAGGATAAGGAGTGGCAGTTTGTCGGTCCCACCAATGTCAGCGGTCGTTGCACTGATGTAGAAGTCGTAGCTCCGAAAGGGGAGAATTACACCGTTTACGTAGCTGCTGCTTCCGGTGGTGTCTGGAAAACGGTGAATGAGGGTACCTCATGGTTTCCGGTATTTGACCAGGAAGTCACAGCATCCATTGGCGACATCGCCCTCGATCCGAATGATCCCAACACCCTGTGGATAGGCACAGGTGAGGCCAACATTTTCAGGAGTTCCCAGAATGGAGCGGGTGTGTATAAGACGACTGATGGGGGTAAGACATGGTCACACGTGGGACTGGAAAACACCATGACCATTTCACGGATCGTGATCGATCCGAACAATGCCGATGTTGTTTATGTGGCTGCATCCGGTCATGAATGGACCAAAAACAAGGAGCGTGGTGTATATAAAACTACAGATGGAGGGCAAAGCTGGGAGAAGATCCTCTATGTGGATGATCTGACCGGGGCAAATGACCTGGTTATGGATCCCACCAACAGCCAGGTACTGTATGCAACTACGTGGCAGCGCATCCGCATGAAATGGAATGATCCCAGGGTGTGGGACGGGTACTCCAACAGCGGGATATGGAAAACCACAGATGGAGGGCAGAGCTGGGCGAAGATCAACACCGGGCTGCCCGAAGCAAGATACAGGGGTAGAATTGGCATTGACATTGCCAGGTCAAATCCGGATGTTCTGTATGCTTTTGTCGATAATTATGAAATTGCACGGCGGTATAGTGATGAAACCACAGATTCCTATGGCAGGCCCACCGGCGGAGTCATCAAGGGAGCATCTGTCTACCGCACCGATAACCGGGGTGAATCATGGGTTCAGGTTAGCGGATTGACCGAAGAGATGAAAACTTACATGGAAAGGCACTCGGCAACCTATGGATGGGTTTTTGGTCAGATCCGCATTGACCCGAATGATGAGAACAGTATCTATACCATGGGATTGGCGTTAAATGTATCCAATGATGGAGGGAAAACATTCAGGCGTCTGCGTGGGATGCATGGTGATCATCACGGTTTGTGGATCGATCCCAACAACTCCGATTACCTGGTCAATACCAATGACGGAGGAATTGTAATCTCCTATGACCAGGGGCTAACCTGGCGATCATTCGCTGACAGGCTCCCACTGGTTCAGTTTTTTAACATTGCATACGATATGTCCGATCCGTTCTATGTGTATGGATCTGTCCAGGATCATGGCAGTTACCGGGGTATTGTCGATCTGAGGCGGGGAAGGGACAACGTTGCCCCGGTTGAGTTTGAAGGAGCTCCCGGTGGTGAAGGCAGCAGTCATGCCATTGATCCCACAAATCCTGATATTGTCTATTCCGCAGGATTCTATGGCACCATCACCAGGAGCGATCTGGGCGCGGTGACCAGCAAAATCCTCCTGCCCAGAACATATGATAATGAGCCACCGCTCAGGGGGCAATGGGTAGCTCCTTTTATCATTTCACCCCATAACCCGAATATCATCTATCATGGCATGCAATATCTGTTTCGTTCACTGGATCGGGGTGATACCTGGGAGAGGATCAGCCCGGACCTGACCTATAATAACAAAGAGAAAATGGGAGACATCCCCTATCAGACCATCTTTGCCATATCAGAATCGCCAATAAAATATGGCCTTATCTATGCCGGAACCGATGATGGAAGGGCACATGTAACAAAAGATGGAGGAAAAACATGGAGTGAAATAACAGCTGGCCTGGTACCCAATAAGTGGATCTCCCGTGTGGTTGCATCAGCATTTGACCTGGGAACCGTTTACCTTACGCAAAACGGTAAACGGGATGATGAGTTTGGTGCCTATGTCTGGAAATCGACCGATTTCGGCAAGACCTGGCAGGATATTTCCGGTAATATTCCTCTCGGTCCGGTGAATGTTATCCGTGAAGATCCCATTAACCGCGACATCCTTTACGTGGGAACCGATATCGGTGTTTATGTAACCAAAGATGGAGGAACATCCTGGGAAGTATTGGGAAACCTCCCCTCAACCTATGTGCATGACCTGGTCATCCATCCCCGGGATAACATGATCGTCATCGGAACACATGGACGCGGTGTGTGGACATTCGACGCCAACCTCGTGAATGGTGGTGTCCGGCAAAGAAGGTGGTTTTAGAAATACAATGCCTCAAATTTGTAAATGACTTAAATGCCTTAAATTCTAAGTACTTGAGGCATTTAAGGCATTCAAGGCATTTGAGGCATTTTTTATAATTCCCTTAAAACCGCCATTACCATCTCTTCTCCCTCGGAAAGGCCGGTGTTTTTCACTATTTCCCTGATCCTGCTTTTCTGATCCGGGAGAAGCTTACACAGGGCTTTCTCTGTAAGTTTTATCTTTTCCAACATACCGTCACTGTTGGTCAGATAATAACTTGTGCTGAGTATGAACTCATCATATCTCCGGTCGGGACTGTATGCTTGCTGGTAATTGGCCTCCCTGAATAGTTTTTTTGAAAGCTTCAGGAAAGAATATTCTCCCTGGGCAAGCACCTCAAACAATATTTCCGGGTCGATTTTTTTGTCGAATTGCTCTGGTAAAAATTTCCTGAAAAGTATCGTTTCCCCTTCGGAAAACAGATGGACTTCATTAATCTCCTCATTGGAAAGAGTAAATATTTGTCCGTTTTCCGGGGTGAGAATATACAGGAAGCCATCATGGATATCCAGGTTCATTTTTATGTTCCTGACCCATCTATTATCCTTGAGAAACAGATTTCCCTCCATCCAGTCATCATAACGAAGAGGTGTTCCTTTCACACCCTCATACCGGTTATCAAAGCCAACTGCACCGGGACTGAGCGGGTTGATATTGGCAATGGCACTAATATTTGTCGGAGATCGCTCATAGGTCCCGGTTTTTGTCTCTGTTTGTTGTGCAGACAAAACCTGTACAAACCATACGATCATTAACAGAACCAGTATTCGTTTCATATCCTATATTTTATTGGGTAAATTTAAATAATATCAATGAATATTCAAGAATGGTGCGCTTCTTTACTCCTTATCTTATTTGTAACCATACCATTTCTTTCAAGTCATATCTATGGTATTATGCATTCCTGAATAATTCGATAACAGCATAAAACGAGCCAAAATCAGTATGAGGGAGTAAGTTCTTTTACAATTTTAACAGTTTTTAACGTAAAACCTTTGTGGTTAGTAAATAATTCTCAGTAGATTTATTTCCATATTCCTGATAATGCAATATTAGTCGATGACAAAGGCTTTATTCATCTTTCATTCTACCACTTCAATTCCTGGGGAGTTTACTTTATAATTAAATTTTCGAATTATGTTCAAAAACCTCCTTAAAATTGCCCTGCGGATTATCCGCAAAGATTTCTCCTACAGCCTGATCAATATTCTCGGGCTTACCATTGGGATTACCAGTTCCATTTTTATCCTGCTCTACATTGTAGATGAGCTCAGTTTCGATAAATATCATGAAAAAAAGGATAGAATTTACCGTGTCGTTTCCCACATCACCGAGCCGGATGATGAATTCACCTGGGTTGTAGCCCAGATACCATTCGCCCCCCAGGCAAAAGCCGATTATCCGGAAATACTTGAGTCAGTGCGGTTTATCGGCGAAGGCAGGACCCTTTTCAAACGGGGTGAGATCCAGTTTTATGAAGATGAATTTTATTATGCCGATTCAGCTGTCTTCGGTGTGTTCACCTACAATTTGTATCAGGGAGATCCTGCAACCGCACTGGTTGAACCCAATACAATCGTTCTGACGACGTCGCTTGCCAGGCGATATTTTGGGGACGAGGATCCCATGGGACAATCGATTGAGTCGGAAAGTGGTGACAGCTATAAGGTGACCGGTGTCATGAAGGATGTCCCGCGAAATTCCCATTTTCGGTTTGATGCACTTATATCGAGAAGCACCTTACCGGTTGATTACGGAAGCAACTCGTGGGGCAGTTTTGGAGTAGCAACCTATATTCTTTTACAGGAAAATATGGATTACCTCGCTCTCCAGGATAAGCTGCATGAGTATTATGAAAGATTCATGTCCGGATTTAAGGAGATCGGGATCCACATTGAGTATGTCCTTCAACCCATAACTGACATCCATTTGCACTCGGTTGGAGGAGGAGAATCCGAACAAACGGGGGATGTAACCTACCTCTACATTTTTAGCATAGTTGGAATGTTCATGCTGATCATTGCCTGCATCAACTACATGAACCTGGCTACTGCACGGTCATCGCGACGTGCCCGTGAGGTTGGACTGCGAAAAGTAGTCGGATCCAACCGTGGATTGCTCATTGGACAATTCCTCACTGAATCGATCGTTTTAGCCCTTCTATCCTTTCTTCTCAGCGTTATTCTTGTGTTTCTGCTTCTTTCCAGTTTTAATACGCTGGCAGGTAAACTTATACCATTCGATTTTCTGACAAATCCATATGTGCTGATCAGCTTTCTTGGTATTATAATCTTTGTGGGGATCTTCGGTGGGAGTTACCCTGCCTTTTACCTCTCACGTTTTAACCCGGTGATTATCATGAAAGGAACGATCGGAACCGGTTATTCAAGGTTTTCCCTGCGAAAAATACTGGTTGTCCTTCAGTTTGCCATATCGCTTTTTATGATCATCAGTACCTGGGGAGTCTATGACCAGTTAAAATATATGAAAAAGAAGGATGTAGGATTCGATAAGGACAATGTAATTCGCATGGTTTTGAATACCCGTGAAATGGCTCGTCAGTCAACCGTTCTGAAACAATCATTCCGGACAATCCCTAACGTATTGAGTGTTGGGGGGACCAATGCCCCGGTAGGTGGAGGATCCGGGAAGAACCTCTTGCTGGTGGAAACACCGGAAGGAATGAAGGAACGGGGCATTAACATGAGTACCTGTGACCATGATTTTATTGAAACACTCGGGATTACCATACTGGAAGGTCGTGATTTCAGTGAAGATATTCCGGCGGATACTCTTTTAGGTGTGATCATTAATGAAACGCTTGCGAAGCGAATGAATTGGGATAAACCCATCGGTAAGAAGTTCCAGTTTACCGGAGATTCTGTAAATGTGATGCGCGTTGTGGGTTTGATGAAAGATTACCATCAAACCGGATTATACAACGAAATTGAGTCATACCTCATGTTATACCGCTTAAATAACTACCTGGTTTACGCGAAACTGGGCGAAGGAGATATCCCCGGAACGATCCGGCTGATGGAAGAGAAATGGAATGAATTGTACCCCGACCAGCCGTTCGAGTACACCTGGCTCGAGGATGATTTTAATGATCAATTCAAAGCGGATGAGCGGCGCGGTGTTATATTCACCCTCTTTTCTGTTTTAACTATCATTATTGCCTGCCTTGGATTGTTCGGACTTGCTTCCTATACCGTTGACCAGCGAACACGAGAAGTGGGTATCCGGAAAGTGATGGGCGCGGGAGAAAGGACCATTGTCACACTGTTCTCAAGAGAATTCCTGATCCTGATTGGAATATCAATACTCATTGCGATCCCTGCAGCATACTATTTCATGTATGAATGGCTGCAGAATTTCTTCTTCCGGACAGCCATTAAACCGATGATTTTCATTTTATCCGGCTTGATAACTCTGATTATCGCATTTGCCACCATAAGTCTCCACACTTTACGAGCCGGCAGGATCAACCCGGCTGATGCCGTACGGCATGAGTGATAAATCCAGTTCAATGTACAGTGTTCATCCACCTTCGTCAAGACTTCGGCGGACAAAGGAGTACAGAGTTTGATTAGAAGTGAGTGGTGAGTCAGTAAGTACAGAGTACAGATTTAAATAAAAAAGTAAGCAGTAGGCAGTTACGGGTTACGGGCCAAAGGCCCTGACCGATAGGAGAGAGCCTGCCGCCGTGGCAGGCATCCCGGGATAAGTTGATAAGATAAAGAAATCAATTTCACCTGTTTATACTAACTGAGTTTTAAGTGATACGATGACTTCTTAAAAGCCAAAAGGTATTTTGATGAGTCATCGTATCACTTTTTACATAATACAGGAAAGACAAACCGATTTTTTCTTTAAATTTAGCATCTGAAAGGCTAGTTCTATTAGCAAAACCTGTTGTATTATCCATGAGTTCCTTCCAGGAAAAGTACCGGCAAATCATTCAACGGCGATCAGATTTTTCATCGCTGAAAAGAGAGGTCAACGGGTATCCACTGGCTTATTTTGACGGGCCGGGGGGTACACAGATACCCAGGCAGGTAATGGATGCCATGAACCGCTATTATGAAACCT
>Ga0315541_1001299_pt1 | contig 23659 bp, 26 predicted proteins | sample SalMarSW160190MG_FD_203095 | JGI IMG/M metagenome (GOLD analysis project Ga0315541, IMG submission 203095) | Salt marsh sediment microbial communities from the Plum Island Ecosystem LTER, Massachusetts, United States - Salt Marsh Sediment SW1601-190 ...
ATCAGTTATTATAATAAAAACATTATAGTACTCAGTGATTTGCTCCTCTTTAACATTGTGTGAACCTTTATGTATTACAAAATTCACTATTCTTTTTTCATTATTAGTACTATAAACTGGCACAAACATATGACGCTCTGAAAAATGAATAAACTTGGATGTTTGTTTATATACATTATCAATCCAAGGGAAAACGTCTTTTAAATATTTACGTAAACGGGTATCATTAAGTCCTTTTCCTTCTGAATCTTTAAATTTATTTAAAGGTTCCCCATTCATAATGTGAAGAATTAATTTATCTGCCTCTTTTGGTGGAACCTTAGAGATATAGTTTAGTCTCAATAAAGTATCTAAATGCATCCTAATAATAGGAGCGGCACAAATAAGGTTCCAATTACTAGTGGTTAAAATAAAACCATCTACTAAATCTAAACTACGCTTTACAACTCCAATTATGAAAAAATCTATCATACCCATATTAATATTTCCAACAGCATCTTTACCAGCTTTTTTTAATTTATCATCATAAGTATCTAACTTTTCTTTTTTGCCTTTTAACTTAGGAAACTTTTCATGCGGTAACTTTATTTTTATCACCTCGCTTGGCGAAATTTCATATAACCCAAAATAACTTAACTACTTCGTTTATGCACGCCTATAGGGGAAGTTTCGAAAAGTAACCACTAATTTCCCTTGTAGAATTCTTTATAGATTCTTATACTTATCATAAACTTTTTTATTAATTTTGCAAATAATAGGTTTATATATAGGTAAATCCGGGTGTCCTTTCCCCTATCAGGTCGAGGACAGGCTTGTATCGGGAAGGATCCCTTTAGTTTTATATAATAACGAGCAATTCAGAGATATTCAAAGGAAAATACACTTTTATATAGATAAATCAAAGCGGACGCTTTAATATTGACTAATACATTAATATATGTTAATATATTCATATAAAGCATAGTTTTACTTAATTCAAAATCCATAAAAAAGGAGGTGAAAAAAATGGCAACAGTAATAACCGTCCCTCGTGATTCAAGCTTGCAATTTAGACTTGTAATAGGTACCAATCCGAGTACCGGAGCTCCTATCATCAACAGCAAGACCTTTACTAAAGTTAAATCAGCTGCTTTAGACCAAGACGCTTATGATACAGCTACCGCTTTAGTGGGTTTGCAGAAGTACACAGTAGATGAAATCAGACTTGAAAGAGAATCCCTACTTACTGAATAATCGTTAATAATTATAAACCATAAACAAAAAAGGAGGTGAAAAATAAATGGCAACCGAATTAGGAGAAGTAACTAGTTATAAGAGACTGTATATGCAGTTTAGAGATAGTGCAGCTAAAACCATCAATCTAACCTTAAATAATCCTAAAAATTTAGAGGATGGAGATTACGTTGATTTAGCCGCCCAGGAAGCAGCTATTGAAGGAGTTATGGATACTATACTCGCTAAAAACATCTTTCATAATAATGGTAATGACTTAGTAGCCAAGGTAAATGCCCGCATACTTGATTATAGTTCTACCGATGTTGTGGATGTGTAATCCTGTCCTCGACCTGATCGGGGAATAAATAAATTAATATAAAAATCTTCCTTGGGAGGGCTCCGCGGACCTTCCTTGGGGAGAGAGAAAGGAGTAATAAATGTTAGAAGTATTTATCACTAAATATCTATTAGATTTCGCTCTTGTTTTTCTGGTTGGCCTGGCCTCTAAATTTATGATCAACAAGTTTGGCCAGGATAGGGCAGACAAGATTAAAGAGGCAATACTTGCCGCTATGCTCTGGGCAGAAGAGGAACTGGGGATAGGGAATGGTGAGGAAAAATGGAAGATAGCCTGGGTTAAATTGATTGAAATATTAAGGAAGCAAAAAGTTGAATTAAAAGAGGGTGAAATTTCCTATGTAAAGGATCTGATGAAAGCTACTGTCCCGGAGGTGAATGAAATAATATATAAGGCTATGCCGGATGTAGTAAGGAATGGCAGGACTTTAAACTATAAATAAATTATGGTGATTATTAATGATATAAAAATAGCTGAATATTTTTCTTTGTATGAATTTGAGTGTCCCTGTTGCAAGAGGGTTATGTTGTCTCCGGACCTTTTGACCAGGTTAAATCATTTAAGGATGGTTATAAATAAGCCAATATATATCAATTCCGGTTACCGCTGTCCGGAGGAAAATAAAAGAGTAGGGGGAGTTCCCGGTTCTTACCATCTCCTGGGTATGGCGGTAGACATTCATGTAAAAGATTTTTTACTTTACGATCTTCTCCTTTTTGCTCAGGAAATAGGATTTAATGGTATTGGATTTTATGAAAAGAAAAATTTCTTACATCTCGATATTAGGCCTGGACCAAAGCACACTTGGAAAGGAAGTAAATTAATTGGATATTGAATATGTACTAAAATTAATAGCAAATAACGGCTTTCCCCTGGTGCTTTCTATCTACCTGGTGTGGAAATTAGAGTTTTTTATTAACGAAATAATCAAGAATCAAAAGGAATTTTCCCATAGTATTACTGCTGAAATCAAGGAAATCAAACAGACAATCAATGAATTACGGGTTGATTTTGCAAAAAATCGATGAGACCGTTGAAACATAAGGGTTTTAGCGTTTTTGAAAAAAGCTTCGTATTTGGCGTATATGAGGCGTATTTAAAAAATAGGATGATTCATACCAGCCACCTTAAAATAAGCGCTAAAAACACGCTTAAAAGAGCTTTTATTTTTCGTGTTTCCTGAAATTCCCCGCTTTTAACCTTCTTTTCTCTTATATGCTCTTTTTCTCGCTTGTTTACTTCGCATTTATCCACATTTATAGGTTATTATGGGTATAACCTGTGAAGAACTATAATACATTTAAGATAGCAGTAAAAACATAATGATCCTTCTTGTCGCTTTCTGTACAAAAGCACGCCATTTGCCAATTTCATCTAAATAAATTAAAATTCTTATTCTATAAGCATTTCAAATTATAAATTGAGCTATTACGTCGTCTTTTTAAGTTAATAAGGGGGTAACTCCCCTCTTTTTATTCCTGGTCAGAAGTTAGAATTTTCCGTAAAAATAATAAAATAGTCTATCTATATTAAAACTTTTTCGGTAATAAAAGTAGCTAATTGTAAATAGGTATTGACAAATATAAAATATTGTAATATCTTTTAAATAGATAATGTAATCAAGAGAGGGGTCAATAAAATGTTAAGTTTAAAAGAAGTGGCTAAAAAATTAGATCTGCACTACAACACAATTTACGGTTACGTTCAATCAGGAGAGCTAAAGGCAATAAAATTTAAAAAGGTTTATCGAATTGAAGAACAAGAATTAGATAAATTTATTAAAGACAAGGAATTCAAAATTCAATCAAAAGGGTTGAAAGATTGAGATTATATCCATAAGCGAATTCTTAAAATTCATTAAATATTGATACTTATCAAACATCAAATTTGAGAAAAGAAACGATAAAATGGGGAAATCAGTTAAAAACAAAGAATTAATTAAATTAGTTGGATACTGCCGTGTTTCTACAAACAATCAAAAAGAAGAAGGGACTATCGAAATACAGGAGAAAAGTCTAAAGCAATACGCTAATAAGAATAACTATGAGTTAATAAAAATATTCAAAGATGAGGGTATAAGTGGAGCAAACGAATTAGAAAATAGACCGGGATTGGCAGCATTGTTTAGTTATGTAGAGACAAATAAAGAGATAGAGGGAGTTTTAATCTTCAAGTTAGATAGATTGGCCAGGGATCTTTATATACAAGAGCATTTATTTAAAAAATTAGAGGGACTTAATAAAAAACTTATCAGTATAAAGGAACCTAATTTAGATAGCAAGGACCCCATGAGAAAGGCTTTCCGGCAATTTATGGGAATAGTATCTGAATTAGAGAAAACTTTTATCACTATGCGGCTTAGCGGAGGAAGGATTAACAAGGCCCAAAAGGGCGGTTATGCCGGAGGAGCTGCTGCTTTAGGATATAAAACAAAGAATAAAAAATTAGTGATAGATGAAGAACAAGCAGAAGTAATTAGAATGATCTTTAAAATGAAAAGATATAAGAGAATGGGGTTAAGAGAAATAGCCAGGGAATTAAACGAAAAAGGCGTACCTACTGCCAGGGGTGGCAAGTGGTATGCGGGGACCATTAAATATATACTGGAAAATCCTCTTTATAAGGGGATAGCTCATTATAAGGAAAATAATGTAAAAAATAAAGATTTGGCTTTGTTTTAAAATTTTAGTTAAAAATTCTGAATTTAAAAATTAGGAGTATAAAAATGTTTAAAGATCTTAAAGATTTCTTTTGGACATATCAAAGTCTCTTCGATATTCCACACGAAGAAGATGCTAAGCCTGAAAAAGAGAAATTTAGGTTATATAGTAAGCTTTATATTTTAACTAATAGAATAGAGAAAAGCGTAAAAAGTCTTAATGAAAATATTAATGATTTAACAAAAAGGGTCGAATCATTAGAAAAAAAGGCAAAATAAGAGTTGTTATTTCAAATGCTTTACGTTAATAAACTTTTATGATTTTTCGAACAAATAAAAAACCTTGAAGGAGAAAAAGAGAAACAAGTTGAGTAATCCCAAAAGACACCATTATTTGCCCATATTTTACTTAATTAATTTTTGTGAAAAAGGATTTTTATGGGTTTATGATCGAAATAAAAATGAATATAGAGAACAAGCTCCCATTAACACGGCTATTCAAAAAAAATATTACAGTTTCATTGGACGTGATGATAAAGAACATTTTGAAATTGAAAATGAAGTTCTGTCAAACATAGAAAGTGACACAAAGCCCATTATAGACAAAATCAATAATAAAGAAATAATTAGCCTATATGAAAAAATAATTCTTGCAATATTTATTTCTTTTTTACACCTAAGAACCCCTGGGTTTGAAAAAGAAATAAATGAAATTTTCGAAAAATTTATTAAAATATTTGCAAAATATTGTTTTCCAACTGAAGAATATACAAAAAATATAATAAAAAAGGCTGTAAGTAACAACAAACAAAAAGATGTATCTCCTAAGAAGTTGATGGATTTTGTAAATAAAGAAAATTATAAAGTTAAAGTTCATAGAGATTTTAGTTTAAAAATGATGTATAACCTGGCTCAAGAATTACCCATAGACCTTATTCAAATGGACTGGCAGTTTTGTTATTCACCTAAAAAAAGTTCTTTCGTTACATCTGACAATCCATTTGTATTGATTCCTTCCTGCAATTATAAAAAAGAGGGAGTTTGCGGATTAGGAATAAGGGTGCCTGGAGTCAAAAAAATCATACCTTTAACCCAAAAAGTTTGCTTAGTAATCTACGACAAGGGAGATAATATTGAAAACAAAGATATACCAAGCAGAGAAGTTGAAGAAATTAATAGCTATATAACTAAGAATTGTGATAGGTTCTTAATTTCAAGAGATAAAGTTTTATTAGAAAAACTTATAAAAATAACAAATATAGATAAAACTAAAACAAAATCAAGGGCAAAAGTATTTCAAAGTGGTAATTTTATTATTGCGCGTAAAAAATAAACTATATTAAAAAATAAATGCCTTTGCGCATAAAACTGTATAAAAAATATGTATTTTTTATACAGTAAGTCATATATAAATAAAAATTTCTCGCAAAGTATACCTGCGTTTGGGACGCAAATAAAATAGTATAATATTTCTGAAATTTATAATGGGGGCTATAATATGACAGATAATAATACCACTTCGTTTAGCTTTAACAGTGGTTCTAATAAGAAAGCTGATCAGAAAACAAAATTTATAATCAATCAAGAAATGTTTTTAAATATTTTATCTAAAATTGACGGAGTAAATGAGAATAGTAAAATAAAGTTAGAAACTGAAAAAATTATTGAAATTGTACATAACCCTGGAAAAGATTATTTGGGCATTTTAAACATATCTTCTAACGGTGGTACTGCAATAATTAATAAGATGGTGTTATTAAGTGAGTTAGATCAAATAATAAACGCACAAACTATCGGAAGAGCAAAATATTATATTAGTCGTTTAAAGAAAGGTTTAACTGAAATTAAAACCAGCAAAATTAATGATTTAAATCTTAATAGGTGGAAAGAATATGATGATATACTTACAGATAGTTTGTGGATTTTAGATAAAAGGGATAATTCCGGGGCACACAATGCAGGATATTGGGGCAATTTCATTCCTCAAATACCAAATCAGTTTTTAAGAAGATACACAAAACAAGGCGAATATGTTTTAGATGCTTTTTTAGGTAGCGGAACAACACTGATTGAATGTAAAAGATTGGGTAGAAATGGTATTGGTATAGAACTATTGCCAGAAGTTGTAGAGATGGCAAAGAAAAATATTTCTTGTGAAGAAAATAAATTTAATATTAAAACAGATATTATTAATGCGGATAGTACTGAATTAAATTTTAAAAGGGAGCTGGGAAAAAGAGGGATTAAATCGGTTCAGTTTTTAATAATGCATCCACCTTATTGGGATATTATTAAATTTAGTAAGAATGAAAAAGATTTATCAAACGCTAAAAATATTGAAGAATTTTTAAATCTCTTTGGTAAAATTGTAGACAACACCTATGATGTTTTAGATAAAGGTAGATATCTTGCGGTAGTAATTGGGGACAAATATTCGGGAGGGGAATGGATACCTTTAGCATTTTATACTATGAATGAGGTTTTAAAGAGGGGGTACATTCTAAAATCTACAATAATTAAGAATTTTGAGGAAACAAAAGGTAAAATGAATCAAAAAGAACTATGGAGATATAGAGCATTAGTCGGTGGATTCTATATCTTTAAACATGAATATATATTTTTGTTCAAGAAGGTGAAAAAATGACAACAACACATGTTTTTATAGTAGATACAAACACATTCAAATATCATTTAGAGTATCTTTTTGCAGGAACAGGGGCAAAAGATACAAAGGTTGATTTTAATAATAATCCTAATACCTCTTTATATCATACAAGTGAAAATAATTTAGTGGGGATGATTGCGGACTCCCAAAGATTGCGAATAGGTGATTTTGTCGTGTTCTATTTACAACAAAATTATTCCGAGAAAATTTATGAAGGAAAATTTTATGGAATTTTTAAGGTTAAGGAAGATCTATCTTTTTTAGATAACAATGATTCTGGGCAATTTTTAAAAAATGAATTGGTAAAATCCTTAACTTTTAGGACATTGCTTGAGCCTTTTGAGATTTATTCGAAAGGGGTTACGGAATGGGAGGCATTAGACGAAATAAAGCGTATTCAATCACCAAATCAAATGTTATGGAGTATGATTTACAGGAAGCTAAAAGGCAACAGAGGAAATACAATGATAACTATTTATGAAAGTGAAAGATTATTTAAGCTGTTAAGAGATAAAAATAATCGTCAAATGCTTTCGGGAGATAGATTCACCTTTAATATTTTAGCACAAGAAATAAAACAAGATATAGATAGACATAATTACACTGGAAGAAAAGAAAAAATAAATATTCTTCCGAGATTAGTTAATAAATACCGAAACAATAAAGCTTTTGAAACTCATTTGCAGGCATATATTGTCCAGAATATCGGTAGAAATACAAATCATAATTTAGATAACTCTCTTCTTAATGGGCTAAATTTTGAGTGGTTAGGAAATGAAGTTTCTTGTGGAGTGGGCATGCAAAGAATAGACATAATGCTTTCTTTGATTAAAAATAATATTAAATTGGTTCTTCCTATTGAATTAAAGGCTGTTGAGGCAAGCACAAATAATATTACTCAGATTCAAAGATATGTTGATTGGTTAGAGCAATATTATATTCCAAATAGAATTAGTGATGTTCAACCTGTTTTAATTTCTAAAAAGATAGTAAATAAAAATACTAATAATTATCAAAGTATCATAGAAAGTTTTAAATATTTTAATGATAAAAATAATCGCTGTATATCTATAAAATATATTGAATATGAATTAGAAGAAGATAAATTAAGTTTTCAAGAAGTAATTTATTAAAGTAAAAAAGCCTCGCCCCTGTTTTGTTAGAAGTAATTATCAATATTCCCATTTTTGGAATATTTTTTGTTATCTTTATTTATTCCGGGTCATATCTTTTTATCGAACTGGATGGGTGTAGTTAATAAAAAGGAGCATTTATGCAAATAATAGCTTTAATCAATCAAAAAGGCGAAGTGGAAAAGACTACTTGCACAATTAACATAGGAGCAGGCTTAAATAGGCTTGGCAAGCGCGTCTTATTGATAGATTTAGATCCGCAGGCACATTTATTTGGACTTACAGCCTGGGAATACCCGCTCACGAGCTTAAAATGCATTTTACAGAATCTTAAATAAAAGCTAAAAAGAAATGAAAATTTAGTGTATAAATATTGATCCTTCATGTTGGACATTACAAACATTACAAACATTACAAGTATATTGCAGGTAAATTAAATGAGAATAATCACTGTAATCAATCAAAAAGGTGGAACTGGAAAGACCACCATCACCATGAATTTAGGGGTAGCCCTTGCCTTGATGGGGAAAAAGATATTACTAATTGATTTTGATCCCCAGGCCAACCTTACCTACTCTTTTGGGATACGTAATCCAAAGAACACCATAGTGGAAGTATTACAAGGAAAACAAACAATACAAACAATACTTGTAAAAAAAGAAGGCCTGGATATTGCTCCTTCCTCTTCTTTGCTAGCTGATTTAGAGGTCTCTATAATTAACAAAATTGGCCGGGAACAGTTATTACAGGATCGACTTAAAGGGCTAAAAGAGTATGATTATGTATTTATTGATAGTCCCCCATCCTTATCTATCTTAACTATAAATGCCCTAACCACGGCTGGTGAGGTATTAATTCCCCTACAAATGGAAATTTTAAGCCTACAGGGTTTGACCCAGTTATTAAAGACTATAGATGAGGTCAAGAATGTCTTAAATAAAAAATTAAGTATTACCGGAATTGTCGTCTCTATGTATGATGGCCGGAGAAGATTATCCAGCGAGATATTAAACGAGATTAAGAACAATCTAAAAGAAAAAGTTTTTAATTCGGTGATTCGGATATGTGTAAAGATAGCTGAGTCCCCTTCGTTTGCCAAGAGTGTATTAAGTTATGCTCCTTCAAGTGAAGGGGCTATCGATTATAAGAATTTAGCGAAGGAATTTTTAAATGAAAGGAGCCAAAATGCCGGTAGGGGAAAATATCAACCTTAAAGATAAACTTATTAAAAAAACTACGAGCAAAGTAAGTAATAAAAACATTGCAAATATTACACGTAAAACAAACATTACACGTAAAACAAGCAAATCTTCTCCCAATGCTAAAACCGATACTTACAAGACCAGAAAGATGACCTTCTATATTAAAGGAGAACTGTTACAGAAATTATATAATTTTGCCTACTGGGATAGGCATAGTCTAACAGAAGCCTTCAATATTGTAGTAAGAGATGGGTTAAAGGAAAAGGATGTAAAGGAAAGGACTAAATCTCAGAAGGAACCTTAAAAGGAATTGCTTAAAATTATAAGTATTTTAAAAATGGGGTTTTATTATAAAAATGTTTAATTATAAAAAACAAATTAAATTTACTTTTATCGTTCTATTAATTATTAGTTTATTATTCATTTTTTCTTTTAATTCTCTTGCTAAAACGGAAGTCTATTTCTCTCTTTATGATGATCCAGAGTCAATAATTATTAAAAATATAGAAGATTCAAAAGAATTTATAAATATTGCTATGTATACTTTTACTGATAGAGAAATAGCCCAGGCAATAATTAGAGCCAAAGATAGAGGAGTGAATATTAAAATATATTTAGATCGCTCACAAGTTAATGCCAAATATAGCAAATCTCGTTACTTTATAAATAATGGCATAGAAGGTATAAGAATAAGCTCAAATAATTCTATAATGCATAATAAATTTGCAGTAATAGATAATAAAATAGTTATTACAGGATCATATAATTGGACTGCTTCTGCCGGAGAAAGAAACGACGAAAATCTATTAGTAATAGATGATAAGAATATAATTGAAAAATATCAAAATCAATTTAATAATCTGTGGAATAATAAATACAGTTTAAAAAGATACCAGGAATTAATTAGCGAGGCCGGTATAATTTCTTTGCCGGCTCCGGAGACCTCCGAAGAAACTCCTACTCCACCGGGTAAGGCTATAAATATTAATACTGCTTCTTTAGAAGAATTAGATTGTCTTTGGGGAATAGGTAAAATAACTGCACAAAATATAATTGATTACAGAGAAGCCTGTGGAGGTTTTAAAACGCCGGAAGAAATTAAGCTTGTAGACGGAATAGATGATAAGAAATGGGATAAGTGGAAAGAAGAAGGTTGGATAATTAAAGTTAAATAATATTTTATTAGATTAAGAAATAGTTAAGTTTGAAACAAGAAATAGTTAAGTTTGAAACAAGAAATAGTTAAGTTTGAAACAAGAAATAGTTAAGTTTGAAACAAGAAATAGTTAAGTTTGAAACAAGAAAATTGCTTATTATCCTTTATTTTATAAGGGTTTGCCAAAACCTTAACTCTTACAATATATACAATAATAACAACAACAGGAGAAGATGTTGTTGTTATTTTCAAAAATTAAAGGAGAGAAGAAGTGAAAAAATTCAAATCTGGTTTTACTAATGAAATTTCTATAAAAAATAATAACGAAATTATCCTACCAAAGATAATTAAATCTGAAGTAAATTTATTAAAACTCCCATTTTTTACCTTAGAGAGGAAGGATAAAAGATTAAAAACCGAATATAAAGAGATCACTAAAACAGGAGACCTAAAAAAAGAAAAAATTTGGAATGTTTCAGCTAATCCTGAATATGGATATCCTGGTCCCTTCGATAGGGAGGTTCATAAAGCTATTGAGCAAATTGCAACAGAAAAGATAAAAAGAGAGGGTATTATAAAAAATCCTATTCAGTTTTCGATTTATGGTCTATGTAAAAGAATGGGGATTAAAGGTGGAGGAAACTATCAACAAATAAAAAAGGCTATAGAAAAAATACAAATGACTGGAATAAAATCAGTAGGCACCTTTTATTCAAAAGAAGATAAACAATGGATTGAAGATATCTTTAGCCTCTATGATAGGGTGGTCTTTATAGGTAAAAAATTACCTAACAATAAAATAGCCGATTCCAATTATCTTTTTTTAGGAAGTTGGTATCTCCAGAGCTTAAACTCTCGCTATACAAAACCGATTGATTATACTTATTGGCGAAGTCTTGGAAGTAAAATAGCCTCCAGGCTCTATGAAATTTTAGGGGTAAAGTTTTATGGGATAAAAAACAAAAAAGATAATTATATTTGTTATAGATATGATACCTTGTGCCAACTTCTCCCATTAACTCCTTATAGATATATTTCACAAGCTAAACGACAATTAAATTCAGGTAATGACGAACTCAAAGACACCGGGTTTATATCGGAATATGAGTGGAGTGAAAACGGAAAAAAGAACTGGCTTATAAAGTATTGGCCGGGAGAAAGAGCTAAAGAAGAAATAAGAAGGGCAGAGACAAAGAGTATTAATTATCTGGAAAAACAATATCTACCAGGACCAAAAGAGGAAGTAAAAAAATTTTCTAAAGAGCAGACTGAATTAGGTAATAAATTATTAGAATTAAATGTTTCTAAAGTAACCGCTGAAGATTTAATAAGAAACAATGATCAAGAACTAATAAAAAAATGGGTTGAGGCAATTAATTATACTAATGCTAATGATAAAGCGGCTTATATAGTGAAGGCAATAAGAGAAAATTGGCAATTCCCGGAGGAATATTTAAGTAAGAAAAGAGAGGAGGAGCAAAAAAAGGAAAGGGAAAAAACAGAATTTATTAAAATTAAACAAAAAGAAGAGGAAAATAAAAAGAGGCAGGAAGAGATTAAAAGAATAGAGCAGATTTATAATTCTCTTGATCCTTCACAGCAGGAAGAGATAAGAATAGAAACAGAAAACAGATTACTTGATTTTTGGAAAGAAAAGCTTAATAAAGCAAGAGTTAAAGGAAAAACTTCAAAGCTGCTTGAGGTTGTCTTGGAAGAAAAGAGAAGAGAAATAATAAAAGAGTGGATTAATTCCGGAAGGATTGAACATATAAATAGCTAAGTAAAAAATACTGCTAAGAATTAGAAAAACGTTATTAAAGATAAAGGAGGTTTAAAATTATGAAAAATATTAAATTTCTATTATTTATTATCTGTTTAGTATTTTTCCTAAATGTAATTTTTTTTAATTGTTCTTTTGCCACACTTTATATTCTCAAAGACCAAGAAGGAAAAGACATCTGGATTACCAACCTAGAAAACATAGTTTCTAAATATGAAAAGCTCGGATATGTAATTTGGATTCTTGAAGCCCGTGGGTTATCTCAAAAATCATTTGAACCTGAATCTATTTCAAATGAACCTCAATCACCATTAGAACCTGAATCTATAGATTCTGAACCTCAATCTAAAGTAGCACTTCCACCTACAACAAAGCCAATATCAGCACCTACAACAAAGCCAATATCAGCACCTACAACAAATATTAATAGAGACAAAATGGTAGACATATTTAAAGCGAACGCTTTAGTAAAATGGACCACCGATTCCCAAATGGTGGAGTATGAAATAAAGGAACAAACTAAAGCATATGACTGGGTTATTAAATACGCTGAATATTCTGATATTTTAGAAAGATCAAAACAGAAGTGGGGTAATGATTATGTGATGGTGAAATATGAATATGAGGAACGATTAAAAGCATATAATTGGATTAATCAACAAAAAGCATATCCGGAAATTATGAAGAAGGCAAAACAGAAGTGGGGCGTTGATTATGTAATGGTTAAATATGAATACGAAGAACAAGTAAGCGCTTACGATTGGTTAGAAAGAAATAAAGATAAAAATCCAGAAGCATTTAAGCGTGCAAGCAATAAATGGGGCAATGATTATGTGATGGTGAAATATGAATATGAGAAATAAATTTAGTCTTTCTATATTTTAATTCTTTGAAATGAAGATATCAGTTTAACTAACATGGGCAATATTTTTTATATTAAAGAATTACTAAAAATTAAAATAAATTTATTAAACAAGTAATTAAATACAGGTATAAAACTATGAAAATAAAATGTCCACAATGTGATTTTGAAAATGAAGAGGGTAGTAAATTTTGTAAAAATTGCAATGAGCCATTAGTTAAGTTCAAAATTCCTAGTGCCATAGAAAATCCTTATATTAAAATAAAAGAAGAAGACCAGCCTTTTGAACTTATCTCAGATGAAGAGGCCAAAGTAAAAAACAAAATAGAAAAAGAGAGGAAAATGCGCACATGTGGGAACTGTGGAATTTCTCTATCAGAAGGAATAACAAAATGTCCAGAGTGCGGGAAAATGGTTTGCAAGAACTGTGGAAATATTTTAGGAACGGGCGTAACTAAATGTCCTAAATGTGGGGAGCCAACTGTGTTGGGTGCTCTTCAAACCGTAGGCTGTTTCATGACTCTTATTGGGCTATTTATACTCATAATCGTATTTCTAATTGTATTCCGAACTTAAATAGAATAAAAGGAAACAAACGGGGGCAGATCTCAACATTTGAAATTAAGGAGGATTTATTAAAATGATCTGGATAATTGCAATTTTAATAGGTTTAATTCCCGCTTTAATTGCTTATAAAAAGGGTTATCCAAAAAAAAACGAAGTTATAAACTTTTTCTTGTGGTGGATTTTTGGAGCATCATTTTTTATAATTGCATTTCCTTGGGCAATATTGTTAAAATCGAAAAAAGGAGAGCCGGAAACAAGAAGAATACTAGAAGGAATGAAGAAATGCCCTGAATGCGCTGAATTAGTTAAAAAAGATGCAAGAGTATGTAGATTTTGTGGATATGAGTTCTATTCAAAACCGGTTACACAGGAACAAGAGATAGAAGAATTTACTCATAAACAAGTATTAAGGCCTAATCCCAAAAGAAAAATATAAATACCGATGAAGATGAGAAAATATAACTAACCTAATCGAAGATATAAAAAGGGGTTAAAAATTGTTTTAAAGGTATTTTTATTAAAAATAGGGCCCCATTTAAAAACAGGCTACCGGATTTCTGGAAAGAAAAGCTGAATAAAGCAAGAGCTAAAGGAACAACTTCAAAAATGCTTGAGGTTGTCCTGGAAGAAAAGAGAAGAGAAATAATAAAAGAGTGGATTGAGTCCGGAAGGATTGAGGGCATAAATACCAAGTAAAGAATATTGAATAAGAGGAGAATGTATAGATGGTAGATGGTTTGGTAAATATTGGTTTTGGTAATTTTGTGAATTCTAATCGGGTTGTTGCTATTTTGTCTCCGAATTCCGCTCCCTTGAAAAGAATAAAGGAAGAAGCAAAAAATAGTAAAAAATTAATCGATGCTACTCATGGCAGAAAAACGAGAGCAATTATTATAATTGATAGTAATCATGTGATTTTATCTTCCATTCAATCCGATACTATCACAAATAGATTTTCCGGACAGATTGAATGATATTTCGAATTCGGAGAAAAAATACAATTCTATTAACATTATTCGAGGATATATATTTTAAATATATCTCCGTTGATAAAAAAAGCATTAAATCGGTCAAAGAAGGTCATTTTCGGAAAGTATATCAAGCCGGGAGGCGGTTAGAAAAAGAAGGATTTAATTGGTCGGGAAGGTGAAGAATTGCAAACTAAACAAATATATTCAAATGTAATTCCCGTATCTATTCCTACCTTTTCTATTCGATCTTAATAATATAACGCTATTCTAATAAAAATTTAAAAAAGGGGGGGGTTCAGGATGAGAAGATTTATAATTTTTCTTCTTCTTATATTTCTCATAATTTCGTTTACCGTTACCGCTAATGCTCAAAAAATTATATTAGATATTGTTAGTAAAAATGAAGCCGATCTGAAATTTATTGATAAAAACGATAATATAATTCCGATTGAATTAAATTCGTTTACCATCTATGCATTAACAGACAAATACAACGATATAGTTGCTATAACAACGAATAATACAATAACCTTAGAAAAATTAAATTTAGGTTATAGTCTATCTGTATTATATAGTAATGAAAAAAACGCTAGAACAGTTGTAGAAATATCTAAAAAACAAGAATCTAAAAATATATCTAGCGATAAAGGTAAATGGCGTGTTTCTAAAGAGACTAATCCATTAGATGGTTCAATAACCTTACTTTTTCAATTAACAAGCGACGAAGGGGAATCAGTATACGGAAATCCAATAATTCTAGTAATTAGATATAAAAGTAAAAAAGATGAGTTTTATATTGGATGGGGTGATTATTTAGGCAGTGAAGCGGATGTTACATATAGGATAGGAGAAGAAGATGCAAAAAGAACTCCCTGGGGTCTTTCAACCGATAAAAAAAGCACTTTCTTTCATGGTGATGTAATAAAATTAATTAGAAAATTATTTGAAGTTAATAGATTTGTAGCTCAAGTAACCCCCTATAATGAAAATCCAATAACTGCAATTTTTGATGTGCGGGGGCTTAAGAATGCAGTTGAACAATTTAATGATATTCTACATTGGATAAAATAACTAAATCTACAGGAAAGAGGCATTAAAAGAAAATGAAAAAGAAATATTTTTTTGTAATTTTATTCTTGGTGTTAGCTATGTTTTTATCAGGTTGTTCAGAAGTAACTCCACCAGCAGAGACTTTAAGTGCTGATATTATAATAACTGACTGGGAGCAAAATTATTATTCGTCTTGGCAAGAATGGAGCGATTTAGTCAAAGTTTGGTATAAGATAACTAATACTGGGAATGTTGACATCGATTATTATAAGATATGGTTTACTGCTTATTGTGAAGACGGAAGTAGTTATGAAGATTGGACTAACGGGTTAGCTGTTGATGTAGGACATTATGAATTTGATACTACCTGGATAAATGTAGGGAAAAATAAGAAAGTTACATCCATTAAAGTTACTGATTGGGAATTAACGCATTATACTTGGTAAGTAGATAATAAAAATAAACGTCCTAATAGAAAAAGTGAAAATTCTTCTTAATAGTCAGAAATAGAATTATTTAAAAAAACCAGCAATATTTTAATGATTTAAGCTGTTTATATATAAAATAATCAATAATGGGGGCCATCAATATGAAAATAAAATGTCCATTATGTGGTTTCGAAAATAAAGAAGGCGCCAGATTTTGTAGTAATTGTAATGAGCCATTAGTTAAACCCAAAGTTTCTAATGCCATAGAAAATCCTTATATTAAAATTAAAAAAGAAAAACCAGAAACTAAGTTAGATTATATTGTTAATAAGTTAGATAATGCTGCTACTAAATATTTTGAATCTCGCGAATCTAGTGAACCTTGTGAAAGAGGCAATAAAAAGGGAACAAAACAATTGCTGGGACTAATTGGCTCCGCAGTTCTTTTCGTAGGTGTATTCGCGCCTATCGTTAGTATACCAATTATGGGAAACATGAATTATTTCCAAAATGGGAAGGGTGATGGAACCATTGTTCTTGTTTTGGCTGTAGTTTCTCTCATTCTTGTCCTGTTAAAGAAATTCAAAGGACTTTGGTTCACTGGGCTGGGCAGTATGGCTATCATGGTTTTTACCTTTATTAATTTACAGATGACCCTTGCTAATACAAAGATCCAAATGGAAACGGAACTTGCGGGCAATCCATTTAGGGGATTAGTTGATATGGCGATGCAATCAGTTCAAATTCAATGGGGATGGGCTTTGCTTATTGTCGGGGCTGTTTTAGTGATTGCTAGTGCCGCAATTAAAGAATAATCACAATAAAATTGCTAATATTGAGCTGCTTCTTTAGGAAAAGATTTAATGATAGAAAATAAAGAAAAACTACGGCAATAATGAAGATTCCCTGTGTCAGGGTTTTCATTATTTTTTAGATCTAAAATTACTCTTATTTAGCCAGGCTATTCTAATAAAAATTTAAGGAGGTATTAAAGAAAATGAAAAAGAATGTTTCTATATTATTAATCGTATTATTTGCCTTGGTTATTTCTACTTTCTTAATCGATTTTCATTATGCAGATGCAGATACACTGGAAGAATTGGTAAAAGAGATAGCTAAATGCGCAGCAATAGAAGGGGACCTTGAACGATTGGAAGCCTATGATAATCTTGCTCAGTCATTAGGAGTCGCTTATTCTAAAGTAACGCATCCAGATATAAAAGGAACTGGAAAATGGACATTTAGTAAAGAAATAAATCCAGTAGATGACACTATAACAATTACATTTATATTAGATAGTGATAGTGGAAAATCAATCTACGGCGAAACAATTTACTTGGTTCTCAGATATAGAAGCAAAAAAACAGAAGCCTATATAAGTTGGAACAGTTATCTTGGAAATGAAGCATATGTCCTAACGAGGATCGGTACTGAAAAAGCAATCACTCAACTTTGGAGCATGGCAACTAATAATCAATCTACATTTTATCCAAAAGATGATATTGAATTTATTCGAAAGCTTATGAATGTTGATAGATTCGTAGCTCAAGTCACTCCTTATAGTGAGAGCCCAATAACTGCAGTATTTGATGTGAGAGGGTTAAGAGACGCAGTTGAACAATTCGATGAACTTAATTGGATAAAAGATTAAAGCAGGAAAAGTTGAAAGTAATTTTTAATTAAATATTTTCTAAAAAATTAAATAATTGAAAGCCGGAAGTTAATTATCGGGAAGTATATCAAGCCATGAAGAAATTAGAAAAAGAAGGTTTTAGCTGGTCAGAAAAATTATGAGTTACTTTTAAAAATAAGATAAAAATTATTGTTATTTTCTCCTGATTTTTTCTTTTTTTAATGTTATAATTATAAGTACAAAAGGGAGTGCGATTTGCCAAAATTACGCTCCCTTTTTATGGCTATGCCGAAAGACTTAACCTGCGTTTCCCTTCCGGTTTTCTTATTTTATTAGATTTAAATGTTTTTCTAGAAGTTAAAAAAAACACTGCAAGAATCAGTAAATCATACTCAAGTAAAACTATTCAGGCCTGGAGGTGATTTATAGCTTAAGGCCTTAATTCATACCATGCCAAAGAAAGGGTATGAATTATATCTAAAAATATAATCAATGAGTATATAGAAAACAAGTATAGCCTCATACCTCTTGACAGCGAAAAGAAACCTTACATCTATTGGAAACCCTTCCAGTATAAAAAAGCAAACATAGAAGATATTTTTGGTTGGTATAATAGATTTTACGAGGTAAATATTGGAATAGTTACCGGTAAAATAAGCAAATTAGCGGTCATCGATGTTGATGATCTTAATCTTTTGCCGGAGTTAAAAGAATATTTACCAGAACTAAAAGAAACAACCAGAGTTAGAACAAGAAGGGGTTATCATTACTATTTCTCTCTCAATGGCGAATATGTTAAAAGCACCAATAGCTTATTCGGCAGGAGACTCGAATTAAGAAGTAATGGAACCTATGTGGTAGCTCCCCCCTCGATCATAAAAGCCCATCGATACGTTTACGAAATTCCTCTTAGTGAAATATTGCCAATCCCAAAGATATTAATCAAAGAAAATAATCCGGCTTCTCCGGCAAAAGATAAAAACCATAATACTTTTGAAATACCAAAATATCACGGTCAAAAGGTGGACTGCATACGCCAGATATTAAGCAGGGATTTAGAGGTAGGAGAGAGAAATAACAGCTTATTTATTCTCTATAATTTACTACTCCGGAATAAGAACACAAAAGAATATTCAAAAAAATTAGTTATTAATAAAAATAAATCATTATTAAAGCCTTTAACTGAATTGGATTTAAAAAAAGTCTACCGGAAAGCTTATAAGTATGGGTGCAGTGCTATCAGAGATAAGCTCGCTTATATAAAATGTGAGGTTTGCGAATATAGGTTCAAAGATGGTGAATTAAAAGATAGTAATATTTTGATTAAAAATATTAGAATTTTGCCGAAGTTAAGCAGCACTCAACGGGGGATAGCTTGTCTTTTAGGAACTGTTTATAATGGTGAAAGTCCTTCAGTTTACAGAATAGCAAAAGAAGCAAATATGGATTGGCGAATCGTAAATAATACAATGAAGAGTTTAAAGAAGAGAGGTTTTTTCGATTAAATTACAAAAAGCACTGTAAAATTACAGAGGTATTTTCTATATATTATAAGGGTTTTAGCGTGAAAAAAGCGACTAATATACTATATTAGGAGCTGTTTAATTTAATTATAATTTATTTTATTTCTTTCTCTCTCTATTTCTCTCTCCAGGGTTAAGATCCCTGAGGTATCAAAAAGAGGATTTTCGAAAACAATAAGGCATATATAAATTGAGGACCCACTCTCTCTCTCTCTCTCTCTCTCTCCCATTAGTTGCCATAACGACATTCTCTAATATTTTATATTTCATATTTAATTTAGATTTATTTTAATCTATCGTGGTTTAGTCTTCTCCCCGTAAAAGAGAGATAAAAAAATAAATGAAAGGATAATAGCGGGAATTTTTTATCTCCCTTTTCAGTGGCTAATATTTTCGGATTCTTTGCGGTTAGCGATAAGTAAAAACATATATAAATAAAAAGTTAAAAGAAAGAAACGTTTTTATTTATATATTTTTCACCTATCGCTCGGGAGAAGAGAAGAAGAGAGAGAAAAAATTAAAGTAACAATTTAATCTACTCCGGCTATCTCTAATTTTACAACTCAACCACACGCGGGGCGGGTAGCTTTTCCTTCCCCCTTATTCCCCCCTAAAACCCCCCAAAAATCCCCCTTCCTTTTCATATCCCGCTTTCTTTCCGTACCCCTTGCTAAATTCCCTTGAACCGCTGCCTTTACGCTTCGGGGATACGGGAAAGCGGGCTAATTTAAGGTTAGGTTATGATTCATTAGGGGGGTATCTAAGGGGGAAGGAAAAAACTGCGGTCGATTCACCTACCTCTAAAAGCATAAATGAAAGTATATCGGTTTTCCTCTCTCCCTTGCCCCGCCCCTATTCTGTCTCTGTGAGTCTATTTGCTTCCGCCTGTCTACTGCAGGCAGGCAGACCCTTTTATCGTAACACTCCAGGCAATTCAAAAGCATTTTAGGAATAGGAAAAAATACTTTTCTATTGCCTGATTGATTGTCTTAATATTGCCGTCAGGAATAACCATCTGTTCAAATTTTTCTCTGGCCCTTACATGGGATATTAAAAACATATCCCCGTTGGACCAAAGAAAAATATCAACAGATGGTAAGAATAAGAGAACTTTAAAAAAGAAAGAAAGACCGGTTAACACAACCTAAAAGAAAAAGCCCTTTTAGATTGTGATCACCGGAAGAACGGATAAAAATCTAATTTATCGAATAAGGGCAAAACCGCCCATATTCGAACATGATATTTTTATCCGGAGAGAAGAAAACCAAAGATAGGACGCACCTATGAATGCAATATGAGACTAAAAGAAGCCCGCTTTTAGACTCATATTTCTTCATAAGTGCAAAGACAATACCGCAACATTTGGCAGCAGTGAAAGTATCCACTACTGACAAATGTTGCTCTCCCCTTTTAATGTAACTATCCAGGTAACACAAAAGGTTTTTTGTACCCCTGAAAGTAGTAACTTGCATAGTAAAAAACCTTTTCAGTTACCTGGTTGAAATATCTTATATTGCCGAATGATCTGCCCGAACAAAATTTATTCTGAGTCTTTACAGGAAGATTAAAAACATCTTCCCGTTGACTCAAAAAAAATATCTTCGGGCAGTAAGAAGTAAAAAGAAAGAGCAATGCACTCACAGGATAAATAGTAATTTACCTGGTGAGAGTATTGCCAGGGAGAGAGAAAGAGTATTGCTTTTTGTAAACAAGGGAAAAGCACCCTTCTTTTACAAAAAGTAATACCAGAAATATAAAAGCGAATAGAGAAGCATAACACTCAAAATATAATTTTAAATTTAGGAAAAAGAAAAATTTGAAATTATATTTATCGTGTAATGCTAAAGAAAAGACGAACGCTTAAAAGATATATAAGAAGGGAAAATCACCCCCCTCTTATATATCTTTATTCTAATATAGAATGTGTAGCGGTTAATGAATAGTGGTTTAGTCTTATCCCCGCAAAAGAGAGATAAAAAAATAAATGAAAGGATAATAGCGGGAATTTTTTATCTCCCTTTTCGGTGGCTAATATTTTCGGATTCTTTGCGGTTAGCGATAAGTAAAAACATACATAAATAAAAAGTTAAAAGAAAAGAAACATTTTTATTTATATAGTTTTCACCTATCGCCAGGGAAAGATATCTTTTTTCTTTTCTTTGGATTTTCTTCTCCTGGCGTTTGTTGAAGCCAGTGCCGTAAAAAAATCTCGTGCTTAATTGCTTGCCTGCATTTTTTTGCGGTGATGAGTCTTCTATAAACGCCATCGATGTCGCGTATATAAGCTCTTAGGATAGTTTTAGTATTTTTTATCCTGCTACTGCTTAAAAAATGTTAAAACGTAGAAGAACAATGATCAGGAACAGGGGGGGGAAGGAGGGGAACCATGCGATTAGCGGGAATAGAGATTTAGCCCTACGATAAAAAGTATCTCATTTAGCCCGCCTTTATATTTTTAACCAGCTAAAAAAGCTTTTAGATGGTTAAAAATATAATGCTTTTTTTGCTATACATAACAAAGCTTTATCGGATAAGATAAGCGTGAGATTATTTCTTGTAGAATGTCCGATAGAGTCTTGTTATGTATGTAGAGGCTTTCAATTAAACTTCTTAGCAAAAAAAGTTCTTGGCGGGCAGTCGTGGTAGATGAGATGGCCAGAAGTTATTTACCAGGAAGTCAATAAAAGTAGGTTAGCAGATCATTTTGATAAAATACCGGGGGAGAGAGAAAAAGAGGATGTCTGTATTCGATGTTAAGTTATTTATTATCTTTGTTTGTATTTATAATTATCTACATTTTCATAATAAACTTTTTTAAATGGTCCATACTTACCTGTATATTTACAATACATTATTGGGCGTCCTTCATCGCTATGAAAATCAAATGCCAAGATATTATCATATGGTAAAAGTCCAATTTCAAAATATTTTGATAATACTATATTATTATTTTCTTCATTTATTTTATTTTTTTGAATAAATTTATTATCCTTAATATATCCACTAACCAAGCCAATTATTAATATAATTCCTTCATCTGTTATATCATATGGTTCTCCTTTAAAGTGACAATACCATCCAAATTCATCTTTAGTGTTTTCTTCTTCATTTAAATAACCTATTTTTTGAATTATAATTTCACTACAGTTAAACCTATGAAAACCAATACTCGGTTGAGAAGGATCAAATTTATTATAGAGTTCTTTCTTAAATAAATCTCTAAGTTTAACTCTCTTATTAATAAGTTGAACGTTATTATTTATTTTTTTTCTTTGATCTATATCAAAATATGTAAAAAGTAAATCATCATAATCTGAAAAAAGTTTAGCTTCTAATATTGATTGTGTCCAAATTTCTACTTTTTTAACATTTTTTTCTTTTGCATACTCTTCAAAGAAATCTTGATTGTTTTTTGAAATATCACAAGCTGTAATTAGTAAAAAAACATCAGGAACTTGATTGATTGTATCAATTACATCTTTTAGTTGGCTTTTGTTTATTGATTTATACCTTTTGCACTGAACAATCCATTCTATTTCAATATCGTCTATTTTTTCATATGCAAAAATATCAATTCCATCATCTTTGCCTGTTGCCCCATAGTGTTTAATACTCTCCCAATTTTTTAACCTATAAATTATGTTTAAGCATAAGTCTTCGAATCTTCGAGGATTTAAATCCTCGAAATGCAATTTATTTGTTGTTTTTGATGGTTTTAGTTTCAAAGGATATCCTTTATTTTAAGCATTTTTTTAAGTATCTTATCCGCCAGTATGGACGCGGGATCTTTAACTTCCATTTTCGGCTTGGCGTTTCGGCCAACTTAAAATAATCGAAGTACTTCGTTTATGCCCAACTCCAGGTGAAGTTTCGAAAAGTAACCACTAATTTTCCTTGTGGTATATCTCTATATATTCTTATGCTTATTATAACTAATTTTATTAATTTTACAAATAATAGCTTTATATATGGGTAAGTCCGGGGGTCCTTTCCCCGATCAGGTCGAGGACAGGCTTGTATCCGGAAGGATCCTTTTTAGTTTTATGAAATAAGGAGCATTTCTAAGGAAATCGAAGATAATTACACCTTTATATAGATACATCAAAGCGGACGCTTTAATATTGACTAATACATTAATATATGTTAATATATTCATATAAAGCATAGTTTTACTTGATTCAAAATCCATAAAAAAGGAGGTGAAAAATAATGGCAACAGTAATAACCGTCCCTCGTGATTCAAGCCTGCAATTTAGACTTGTAATAGGTACCAATCCGAGTACCGGAGCTCCTATCATCAACAGCAAGACCTTTACTAAAGTTAAATCATCTGCTTTAGACCAAGACGCTTATGATACAGCTACCGCTTTAGTGGGTTTGCAGAAGTACACAGTAGATGAAATCAGACTTGAAAGAGAATCCCTACTTACTGAATAATCGTTAATAATTATAAACCA
>Ga0315541_1001301_pt1 | contig 23644 bp, 25 predicted proteins | sample SalMarSW160190MG_FD_203095 | JGI IMG/M metagenome (GOLD analysis project Ga0315541, IMG submission 203095) | Salt marsh sediment microbial communities from the Plum Island Ecosystem LTER, Massachusetts, United States - Salt Marsh Sediment SW1601-190 ...
AGGAAGAGGTAAAGTTCATCTCGCACCTAGATATAATGCGCCTGTGGCAGAGAGCCCTGCACCGAGCCGGCTTACCGCTGGCTTACAGTGAAGGATTTAGCCCCCACCCCAAGATATCGCTAGCCGCCCCCCTTCAGGTGGGAGTAACCAGCCAAGCCGAGCTAATGGATGTCTCCTGCACCAAGTGGGTCTCCCCCCACTTCTTCACCAACGCCGTAAACCAGCAATTGCCCCCCGGCATCAAGATACTGCAGGTCTACGCCATAGCCCCGACCATGCCCTCACTGCAATCGCAGGTCAGCCACAGCGAATACGAGGTCCAGATAGAAACGGAAAAGGATAAGCCGGGTGTAGAATCAGCCCTTGCCTCCCTGCTGGCGGCAAAGAAACTGCCCTGGCACCACGAAAGGGATACTGGCACCCGAAACTACGACCTGAGGGCACTAATTGATAAACTGTGGCTTATTGACTGGCATAAAGGCTCTTGCGCCATAGGCATGAGGCTACGCTGTGATAACACCGGTTCGGGAAGGCCGGAGCAGGTGGCGGCCGCCCTGGGTTTTGCCAACCATCCCAAATCAATACACCGCACCAAGCTAATTCTCAAGACAAGCTAGGGGGAGGATGAAGGGAGAAAGTCAACAACCTTTTGAGCAGCGAGTAATCGGCTTCATACACCAGCACCACCTAATCTCAGGGGGGAAACTGGTGGTGGCGGTATCCGGAGGCGCGGACTCAGTATGCCTGCTCCATATTTTAGCCAGCCTCCAGAAGGAACTAAAGATAAGCCTGCATGTAGCCCACCTCAACCACCAGCTCCGTGGGGCTGAGTCTGAGGCTGATGCTAAATATGTTTCCCAGCTAGCTCGCCAGCTGGGTATTCCGGCTACCATAGAAGGGCGGGAGGTAAAAGGCTACCAAGCCCAAAAACGTCTCTCCCTGGAAGAAGCCGCCCGCGAGGTGAGGTATAGCTTCCTGGCTGAGGTGGCAAGCTCTATCGGCGCCGGGCGGGTGGCGGTGGGGCATACCAGGGATGACCACGTAGAGACGATACTGATGCACCTTATCCGGGGAACGGGAACCAGGGGGCTACAGGGACTTAAACCAAGCAGCGAGTTGAAATCAAAAACAGGCAGCATTATTGTTATAAGACCACTGTTAGAAGTCAGCCGCGAGGAGACAGAAGGCTACTGCCAAAGCCATAAGCTTAAGCCCCGGATCGATGCCTCAAATATCTCCCTCTCGCCGCTAAGAAACAGAATTCGCCACCAGCTTTTGCCCCTGCTTGAGGGCTACAACCCCGGTATCGCTCAAGCCCTGCTCCGAACCGGCCAGATTGCCAGCGATGACATCGCCTTTCTGGATAAAGAAGTCGCTCGCCTGTGGGATGAGGTCGCTCGGGAAGCGGGCAAGACCATCGTTCTAGACAAGGAAAGGCTTGACCAGCTGCCCCCCACCCTGAAGCGATACCTCTTCCGGGCGGCAGCGGAGAGGCTGCTCGGCAGCGCCAAGGACATTGAGATGCGCCACATTGAAGAAATGATGTCGGCGCTAGACAAGCCGGCGGGGAAAAGGTTTAGCCTGCCCCAAGGTCTAATCTTCTCCGTAGAATACGATAGATATCTACTAGCCCCAGACCCCGCCGCCCTATCCCCCCTCCCCGTTTTAGACGGCGAGTTTCAGCTCAAGATTCCCGGGGAAACCCTGTTACCGGGCTGGCGCATAGAGGCAAAAATCATAAACAGGGAAAGGCTGACGGAAAGGAACGATTTCACCGCCTGCTTTGACCTTGATAAGACCGGTGATAAGCTGCTGGTGCGACCTCGTAAGCGGGGGGACAGGTTCCAGCCGCTGGGCTTAGACCAGCCCAAGAAACTAAACGAGTTTATGATAGACGCCAAGATCCCTCAAGCCTGGCGGCAGCGAGTCCCCATCGTCTGCTCACCGGAGCATATCGTATGGGTGGTCGGCTGGCGCATAGACGAACGGGTAAAGGTAACAGAGGATACCAAAAAGGTCCTGCAGCTGGAATTCAAGCAGGTAGATTGAAGGGCTTCCGCCCCTGTTTAATGGTAACCCACCCCCTTGACAAAAGTCCTATGACGTGAGTACTATGGAAGCATGGGGCGTGGGGATTTTCTTAATGGGGCTATATTTGTTGGTCTTAATCTGGCTGATGCCCAATTCACCAAGATTGCCCTAGCAGATGGGGCTACAGAAATTATGCCCCTCGCCCAGTTCTTCGGTAGCAGCCTATTGATTAAGGGTTTGCTCGCTTTAGCGGTAGTAGCCCTTTTAATCCTCTTTAGAAAGACAAAACTACTCCGGCCTCTCAACATTGGCATTGGGGCAATAGCAGCGTGGGGTTGCTTAGTTGCCTATTTATTCCCCGTATTGTTTTAGCCCTTCCCTGAATTAAGCATCAGTCAATTGTTTCCCATTGTAATAATACTCAACCTTGCTAACTAAATCGGGTGTTTAAGAGGGGCGCTAGCCCCTCTTTATTTTAAAAACCTTCCCCCTCTCCTTTGAAGGAGAGGGGGATACAGGGGGTGAGGTAGAAAAACCTCACATTATACGTTTCAGTCTGGGGTTGGGGGTAACGCCGGGGATTCTGCCCCGCTTGGCAATTGGCTTCCCCCCCACCTCGTGGAGGTCGGCGGTAAAATCAATGGGCTTCGCCCCACTGATATAGCTACCAACGCCGAAGCCATCAACCGGCGCCCCTTCCTCAATAAACTGCTTGATGCGCTCGACATTAATGCCACCGCTAGCGAAAATCTTGACCTTCTTGAAGCCAGCCATATCCAGCCTAGCTCTGACCTCCCTGACCAGTCCGGGGGTGACCCTTCCCCTCTCCGGTGGGGTATCAAGACGCACGCTGGTGAGCTTCTTGCCCAGAGCCTGAGCCACCAGCACCGATTCCTCCGCCTCATCCCTAAAGGTATCAACCAGGGAAACGCGGGGGACACCTGTCGGCATATGCTTATCGAAGGCTAGGGTAGCCTTGGCTGTATCCCCGATAATCAAAATCAGGGCATGGGGTATAGTCCCCGATGGCTCAATGCCAGCCAGCTTCGCCCCGGCGACACTGGAGCAGCCAGCGCAGCCGCCGACAATAGCGGCGTAATCCATTATCCCCGCCACCGAAGGATAGACATGGCGGGCACCGAAGCTGATAACAGGTATTCCCTGGGCGGCTTCGACACACTCCCTAGCAGCAGTCGCCCAGCCGCTGCAGTGGGCTAAAATACCGTCTATCGCCGTTTCGTACATGCCGTAGCTCTGGTAGGGGGCGGTGATGCGCAATACCACCTCTTTATCGGACATGGTATCGCCCTCAGCCAGAGCCCAGACCTCACTCTTACCCTTGGGCAAAACACGAGCCAGCAGAGCCTTGACCTCGTCTATGCCGCATAAAACCCCTCCCCTGCCGGCGAACACCTCCATAGTCGCCACCGGGTTAAGCCTCTCACGGCGCAGTATATCCACAGTGCGCACAAAGTAAACGTCAGCCGTCTCCCCGGACAGTACCTCCTCAGAGGGTTCAAACTTGGCTGGTTTCGCCTGGCTGACCTTAGGGCTGATCAACTTAGCCCCCAGTACCCGCTCCATGTAATCCAGGGCAAAGTGGTGTGCCTTCTCATCGAAGGAAGCGACGCAGTCAACCGGCACTTCCACCTCGTAACCGCGGATTCTGGCATCAGACACCGCCGACAAGACGCAGATGTGAGTGCACACCCCACAGACAATTACCTTCTTTGGCTTCAGCTTTTTTAATTTCTCCTCAAGCTGGGTATCAAAAAAGGAGCTGAAGGTCTTTTTGGGTATTATCTCGCCCTTATATTTGGCTAACTCCGGGATGACCTCAGCCTCGGCAGTGCCCTCAATGGCATGGGGAGGGAACATCTTAAACTCGGGGTCATCGGGGTCGTGGTGGTCGCAGAGGAAGAATACCTTGGAACCGCGGGCAAGTTCCTTTTCCAGCAGGCGCTGGACTTTAGGGATTATGCGCCGCGCTCTCTCCCCGCAATACAAAGGGTAGCCCTCCTCCAGAAAGCCCCGGAGCATATCAGAAACTAAAACTGCGTTAGCCATAGTCCGCCTCACTTTCCTGCTTAATGCCGGAAATGCCTCTCGCCGGTAAAGACCATCGCCATATTATAGTTGTCAGCGGCCTTAATTGAGTCTTCGTCCCGAATTGAGCCGCCGGGCTGGATGATAGCCGTTACCTTGGCTGCGGCTGCCGCCTCAACCACGTCGGGGAAGGGGAACATAGCGTCTGAAGCCAGAACGCTGCCCGAAACCCTGTCTCCAGCCTTTTCTACAGCTATCTTGGCGCTGATAATGCGGCTGGGCTGCCCTGCCCCCATCCCCAGAAGCGTCTTATCCTTAGCCAGCACGATGGCATTAGACTTTATGTGCTTGACCGCCCTCCAGGCAAAGAGTAAGTCCTTTATTTCTTCCGGCGTTGGCTGGCGTTTGGTTACCGTCTTCAGCTTGACGCCTTCCTCGGGCAGGGAATCTGAATTCTGGACTAAAAAGCCGCCCTTTACCCGGCGAAAATCAAGATAACTAGTTGGTGCCTTGCCGTAACCCGGCGGCAACTTGGCGACCAGAATACGCAAGTCCTTCTTCGTCTTAAGTAGTTTCAGCGCCTCAGGCTCATACTCGGGGGCGATGACTATTTCATAGAAGACGGGTTTTATCTCCTCAGCCATAGCCAGGGTAACCGGCCTATTGCAGGCAACAATGCCGCCAAAGGCGGCTACCGGGTCGCCGCTGAAGGCGCGCCGGTAGGCTTCGGCAATATCCTCATGGCTTGCCAGCCCGCAGGGGTTGGTGTGCTTGATAACAGCCACCGTAGCCGCCGCAAAGTCAGCCGCCGCCCCCCAGGCAGCGTCGGCATCTAAAATATTATTAAAGGAAAGCTCCTTGCCCCCAAGCTGCTCCGCCCAGGTGATGCCGCTATCTATTCCACCCCCCGCTATCTGCTCGGCATAGAAGGCAGCCTGCTGATGCGGGTTCTCGCCATAGCGAAGCCCGTAGCGTTTCTTGAGAGCGACGGTCATATCCTCGGGGAAGCCTTCAGCATCCCCCCGCAGGTAGTGGGAGATGGCGGTATCATAGACGGCAACATGCTGGAAAGCCTTCTGCGCCAGTCTTTTGCGCTCGGTTAAGTCCAGGTCTCCCTTCTTCAACTTCTCTAAAACAAGAGGGTAGTCAGCGGGGTCAACAATCACGATGACACTGGGAAAATTCTTGGCTGACGCCCGAATCATGGTTGGCCCGCCGATATCAATATTCTCCAGCGCCTCATCAAGGCTAACCCCCTCTTTAGCCACCGTCTGAACGAAGGGATAAAGGTTGACCGCCACCAGGTTGATTTCGCCGATATTATGCTTGGCTAATTCCTCCATATGGGCAGCTATCTTACGGTTAGCCAGAATTCCGCCGTGAACCATGGGGTGGAGGGTCTTCACCCTGCCGTCGAGAATTTCAGGGAAGCCGGTAATCTCAGAGACGCTCTTGACCGGAACCTTAGCCTCCGCCAGCGCCTTTTTAGTACCGCCGGTGGAGAAGACCTCAAAGCCAAGCTGGCTCAAGCCTTTGGCAAAGTCGGTTACGCCGGTCTTATCGGATACGCTAACAATGGCTCGCATAATGCCTCCAATTACTTATTTTCACCCTCACCCCCTGTATCCCCCTCTCCCTCAAGGGAGAGGGGGAAGTGGTTTTAGAGAGGGGGCTCTGCCCCCTCTCTTACTCTACCCCCCCCTTCCCTTAATAAACTAGCAAGGGAAGGGGGCCAGGGGGATAGGTCACTAAACAATAACTACCCTCGCCTCCCCTTGCTTTATCACCTCGCCGATAATTTTAGCCTCAGGCAGTGCCTTGGTAAAATGGTCAACATTATCAGGCGAGCAAATTATAACCATGCCCATACCCATATTAAACACATGAAACATCTCGTCCCGGTCAATATTGCCCCGCTTCTCTATAAGCTGAAAGATGGGCGGCACCGCCCATGTCTTGCTGTTAAACTTTGCCGCCAGACCCTCAGGCAGGACGCGGGGCACGTTATCAATCAAGCCGCCGCCGGTAATATGCGCCATGCCCTTAATAACCGGCAAAAGCGGCTTCAACTGGCGATAATAGCTGCGGTGAGGCTCTAAAAGCACCTCGCCCACAGTCCTGCCCAGCTCAGGGTAGTGCTTATTCAGCGCTGACGCTGTCTCACCGAATATCTTTCTCGCCAGGGAATAGCCGTTGGTATGAAGTCCGCTTGAGGGCAAGCCGATGATAACATCACCAGCGGCAATCGTCTTGCCCATAATAATCTTTTCTTTCTCCACCACCCCGATAATAAAGCCCACCAGGTCATAGTCCTCGCCGGCGTACAACCCCGGCATCTCCGCCGTCTCGCCGCCGATAAGGGCGCAACCGGCGTCGCGGCAGGCGGAAGCCAGCCCGCGGGCGATAGCCTCCACCGCCTCCGGCTTGAGCTTACCCATAGCGATATAGTCCAGAAAGAAAAGCGGCTCGGCACCGCAGGTGAGTATGTCATTGACGCAGTGACTGACGATGTCAATGCCAACGCCCTCATGCCTGCCCAGCGCCGAGGCGAGCTTAAGCTTGGTGCCCACCCCGTCAACGCTGGAGACCAGGACCGGCTCCTTATACCCCTTAAATTCAAAAAGCCCGCCGAAAAAGCCCAAGTCACCCAGGACCTCAGGGCGGTGGGTGGTAGCGGCGTGTTTCTTTATCAGCCCTTTGGCTTTAGCAGCAAGGGTAATATTGACCCCGGCTTCGGAATAGGTATGCTTGATTGGCAACAATCGCCTCCGCCTTTAGACTAGCAGAAACCGGGCTACAACTCAAATCCCGATGAGCTTCAGCCAGAGGCTTGAGTGGGGGTTATTCATCCTATTCATGAGGGGGGGGCGGTCTCCAGCGCCAGCTTATCCATCTCAAGCTGCACCGGAATGGGGTAGTCGCCGGTGAAGCAGGCAAGGCAGAAAATATCCCGCGGCAGAGCCACCGCCTTAATCAGTCCGTCGATGCTCAGATAACCCAGTGAGTCAGCACCGATAAAATCCCTTACCTCGGGCACCGTCTTATGAGACGCGATTAGCTCGGCGCGGGTAGCCATATCCACACCGAAGAAGCAGGGATAGCGGAGGGGCGGGGCGCAGATGCGCATATGCACCTCTTTAGCCCCTGCCCGCCTCAGCAACCCCACCACCTTGGGGGTGGTAGTGCCGCGGACGATACTATCGTCAATTACCACCACTCGCTTGCCGTCAAGCATCTGGGGCAGAGGGTTAAATTTCAGTTTAACGCCAAGGTCCCTGATGCGCTGGTCAGGTTCAATAAAGGTACGCCCGACATAGCGGTTTTTGAGCAACCCCTCACCCAGGGGTATACCGGAATAGCGGGCATAGCCGATGCCGGCGGCGGTAGCTGAATCAGGCACACCCATAACCAGGTCGGCATCCACCTTGTGTTCCTCAGCCAGCCCTGCGCCCATCGCCATCCGTGCCGGGTAAAGCAGCCGCCCGTTAATCAACGAATCAGGGCGGGCAAAGTAGATATACTCAAAGATACATAAAGCCTTGCGGCTCACCTCTACCCGGTAACTATCAATTCCATTATCGCTAATAGCCACTATCTCACCGGGCTCAACCTCCCGGACAAAGCTGGCGCCAATATGGTCAAGGGCGCAGCTCTCCGAGGCGATAACCTGCCCGCCGTTAATCTCCCCCAGACACAGCGGGCGCACACCTAAGGGGTCACGAACTCCATACAGGGTATGGTTGGTCATCAGGGTTAGAGAGTAGGCTCCCTGGAGCCGATGCATGGCATACTTTATCTTGTCCACCCAGCTTTTCTCCGGGGAAGACATGATAAGGTTAGCGATAACCTCAGTATCGGTGGTGGTATTGAAGGTATAGCCCTTGTCAGATAGCTCCCGATAGAGGTGCTCGGCGTTGACGATATTACCATTGTGGGCGATGGCAAGGGCATTTTCACCATCACCGACAATAATGGGCTGGACGTTAGTTACCCGGCTGGAACCTCTGGTGGAGTAGCGGTTATGACCGATGGCAATATCGCCGGTGAGATGAGCCAGGGAATGTTCGTCAAATACCTGGGAGACCAGCCCCATGTCGGCATAAACCTGGAGCTGTTTGCCATCGGTGGTGGCAATACCGGCGCTTTCCTGACCGCGGTGCTGAAGGGCAAATAAAGCAAAAAAGGTAAGTCGAGCTACATCTTCGCTAGGGGCATAAACCCCAAAAACGCCGCAACTTTCGTGCAAGCTACTTACCTCTCAATTTAATTATAAACTAATTTCTATTTAGAGGTCAATTTTTCTTCCTGCCAATGAAGGGGAGAAATATGTGCAGTAGTAGTAACGCCAGAAGGGAAATCCATAAAGCGGGCATGGTATGAATCTTGTGCGCCAGAGCCTTGTTAAGCAGCCCAAAAGACAGGTCCCCAACGATTCTATGCTCCGTAATACCCAGCCCGGTGATGATAAGAAATACTATCACCGCAGCCAATAACCAGTGTATTATGCTTTTGCTTAAGCGCAGCCAGCTCATACTAATTAATAATACTCAAAGAAACTCTTATCCAGGTCGCCACTGTTGGAGTAGCCCCCGCTCTCCCAATAACCCTGGTAGTTCTCATCGTCAGAGAGTTCAATTTCGGTTACCCATTTTATCCACTTATAGCCCCACTTGCTCTCGGCAACAAGCTCAAAGGGGAAACCTCTCTCCGGGGGAATAGTTACTCCGTTCATCTTATAAGCCATCAGTATATCGTTGTCCACGATATAATCAAGGGGTAGGGAGGTGGTATAGCCGTCATGGGCATGGAATATGACCACCTTAGCATCGGGCAGGGGGACTGCCTCAAGCAAGAGGTCCTTCACCAGCACACCCTCCCACAGAATCTTTACACTCCACCCCTCCACACAGTCCAGGGTAACCACCTTCTTATAGTTCTGATGACCACCGATAACTTCATCGTAAGTATAGCTTTGGGGATTTTCAACGAGACCGGTAATCCTAAGCCGATAGTCGCTTATATCTACGTACTGCGGACCCTTTATCGAGTTTTCTATAAACTCGTCTATGGAGGAAAGGTCTTCGCCCTCGTACTCCCTTACCTCCACACCTTCCAGCTCGGTTGTCTTATCGGTACCGCTATCCATCGTACAACCACCGATAATAAACAAAATAGCCAAAACAGCGGCCAGAACAATACTACTCTTCCCTGCCATCACCACAGCCGAAGCCTGATAAAACTCCTCTAATATATTTTAACAAAAACAAGGGGTAATCTACCACTTAAAAGGTGGGTATAGAGAGGCATCGTATCTAGCACTTACAGCTTCTTGATGCGCAAACGGATAGACCCGCCTCCACTAGCCCCCGGTGGGCTCCATGGCAGGAGAATCGTGCTTTGGATTTGTTCCACGTAGAAGGCATAGCCATGATATTCGAAGCTTTGCCCCACGTGAACATTCATGCTGGTCTCCGAACTGTCTGCTTCATCAAACATTAATAATGTAGCGACGAGGTTTCTTTGTCTGTTTCCCTGGCTATCCACGTAATCTCCCTTCTGCGTGTCAGAAAGCCCGATTCTGATAGTACCGATGCTGCCCACGGTGCCCCGGGCAATCTCGAGTGTGTCAGTCCCTGGTTCCGGTGTTGTTGACGCTACCTCCGTCTTAGTGCAACCACCGATAATAAGCAAAATAGCCAAAACAGCAGCCAGAACGATACTACTCTTCCTTGTCATCACAACACCTCAAGCCCTGTAGAAATCATCTAGTACATTCTAACAGAAACAAGGGGTAATAAGAAGCAAGACCTAATGGGTGGGCGGGTGGGAAGAAAAACACAGGTTAAAAAGGGGGGATGGGGTCAACGTTTTTCAGGAGCTATAATTTCTCACCAGTACGATGGCATTGGGGTTTGAAAGGTGTCAACCAATAAGCTATCGCCATAAAAACATTTACGGCTGTTAGCTAGCTGTGGTGCTAATCTGGCCGCTATCTAGGGCGCAGGCACCAGGTCCAGTATGTTATACTCTTCCAGATTCGGCTCTGGCTCAAGAACATACTTGTTCAAATCACTATCATAGTAACTTCTCTTAATTTGGCCTGGCGGGGTGTTACCGCTGCCTGTAAGGTGACCGTCCGGGGTGCGGGTGAGCTGATAGTACGTCACGCTGGTTTGCGGGCCATAATAGTCATCGGTTTCCTCGTACTTAGTGGTGAAAGTGATTGTCATCCCGTCGTCCTTCCAGTCATAGATAGGGGCGACATTGGTTACCCCCACCCTGTATTGTTCCCACTCCGGAGCCGTCCTGAGGGTAACGGTGCTTGTACCCGTGCTGCCTTTAACCCTCAGGTCAACGTCATACTCCCACCAGTCACCCAGCATACACGCTCTCAGGCCTTTGCCCGGCACCGCCGACACCCAGTGGTTGACCCCCGCGACCGGCTGTGTCCCGCCTCCCTCTTGAGCCGGGGGTAGTACGCCTCCCTCTTGAGCCGGGGGTAGTACGCCTCCCTCTTGAGCCGGAGGTGGTTGTGTTGACGTCCCCGGGCCGGGCGGGTTAAAGTGAGATTCCCAGAAATAAATGAAAACAGAGACAATCAACAAGCTGCCGACTACTACTAACACAAGGCCCCATGGGCCATAGTGAGAAAGGAGATAGCGGATTGGAGTATATGAGGGTGGTACGCCCCCCTCTGGACTTGCCGGCGTTTTTGCCTCTGGCTCGGTTCTCCCCACCTCCGCCTTCTCGTACGAGGTCTTCCCTTTCTGACCCCCTCTACGCCATATAGGATCCTTTTTAGGTCTAGGTTTAAGAGGTCCCCGAGGTGGTAGTTTTCCGAATCCCTCTCCGCCCTTCATTCTACACCTCCTTTTGACCACCTTACCTCATCCAACCCGATTCAAGTGTTGTTAATGAGGATTTATGTATTGGAGACTAAATTTACTCCTTCGCCAGATGGTTGTCAATATCCTGGAGAAACTAATTATGGGCTTTAAGCCAGTCTATAACCACAGCCATCGCCTCCCCACTCTTCCGCAGCCGATGTCCGGCCCCCTCCACCATGACTAGCTCCTTGGGCTCCCCCGCTCTATCATAGAGACGATGGGCGTCAGCGAGCGGCACCGTCTCGTCTTTACTGCCATGCACCAGCAATAAAGGGCGTGGAGAAATCTCAGCTACATAGTCAATAGGCTTGACCTGCTTAAAGCCGTCAAGCCACTCCTGGGCGGAAGGGGGAAAATCCTTATCCCTGATGGCGCCAATACTGCGGAAATGGTCAATGAGAGACTGCGGTGTATCACCCTGGATAAATGACTTAAACTCCGCCGGGCAGGCACAGGCGACAACCGATGATACCCTTTTATCCGACGAGGCGACATATAGGGAAACCGCCGCCCCGCCGCTAAAGCCAAGCAGATAAAGATGGGACTTGTCCACCTCGGGTAAAGCGCATGAATAATCAATCACCGCCTCAAGGTCTCTGCTCCAGCCCAGCATGTCAAGGTTGCCCCCGCTAGTTCCCGTCCCCCTAAAGCTAAAAATCAGGACGGCAAAGCCATGGCGGCAAATCTGCTCCGCCAAAAGGGGATAGCCCCTATCACTGGGGTCAGGAATACCAGCCGGTATCCCATGGCAGACACAGACCGTGGGGTACGGCATATCGCCTGCCGGCAGATAAAGCCGACCCAGGATATCTATGCCGTCCACTTTAAGGGTAAAATCTCTGGTGAGCATTATGTCAACCTCAAGAGGACGAAGAACTCCCTATTCCCGGAGGCACCAAGTATAGGCGAAGCCGCCACTCCCCCCAGCCTGAAGCCATTGTCTACCATCCAGCTAATAAACCTCCCCAGAACACGGGCATGGACAAGAGGCTGCTTTATTATACCCCCCTTGCCCACCTCATTGCGTCTGGCTTCAAACTGGGGCTTAATAAGCACCAGCATATAGCCATCATCTTTAAGCAAGCGAGCTACCGGGGGTATAACCTTCTCCACCGAGATAAAGGACAGGTCTATAGTCGCCAGGTCAACCCTTTCCGGCAGGGGGATAGGATAGCGGGCATTCACCCGCTCCATAACCACCACCCGTTTGTCCTGCCGCAGGCGGTAGTCAAGCTGGCCATAGCCCACATCTACGGCATAGACCCGTCCTGCCCCCCGCTGGAGCAGGCAATCGGTGAAGCCGCCGGTTGATGCCCCGATATCAGCCGCTACCAAAGAGGAGACATCAAGCTGAAAATGGTCAAGGGCATGTTCAAGTTTTATACCACCCCGGCTGACAAAGGGAGGCGGCTTACGAATAGTAATTACCGCCTCCTCAGCAACCAGAGTCCCCGCCTTGATAACGGTTTTCCCCCCTACCTCCACCTCCCCCGCCATGATTAAAGCCTGAGCCTTGGCCCGGCTCTCCACCAGCCCCTTGTCCACCAGTAAGCTATCAATCCTCCGCTTTGCCACCGCTGGTTATAATATCAATCCTGCCTGCTGAAAGCAAGAAATTATACACCCCCCGTCTGCTCCCAGTGTTCTACTTCCCATACCCACCCGCCCTCAAAGGCATAGCACCATATGGCGAGGGTAAGAAGCAAAGCCTAATGGGAGAGTGACAAGAAATAAGACCTAATGGGCGGGCGGGTGGGAAAAATAAGCTTAAGGGGGTGGGGGTAGAATAAATGGACATTATCACCTTCTATCTAGTAACATTATAGTAAGGTGAGATAAATTGTACGACGCTATCAAAAAAGAATTCATAAAGCTGATAAACGAGAACGGGCTGCAAGAAGAGAAGGTCATAGTTTGGGCAACCCCCCTTTCCCCGGAGCAGGCTATCGGCAACCCCGAGGACAGGGACTACCCCCTGGTGGTTGGTGTTGAGCGGCTGATGCAGGCTGAATTCAAGGGCTCGCTGGGGCAGGCATATACCGACATGTACGGCGACTTCAGCGGCACGCTGTCCCAGATTGTGGAGATGGACCTGAAAAACAACTTCAGGAGGGCGGTATTTATCTCCAGCCTCAATGCCGTCATGAGGCACTTAGGACTGATAACCGAGACAGTACACTGCAAGGACAACCAGCCCCGGGAATGCAGCCAGGAGCTGGCAAGCTTTATAGAGAAAAACTATGGCCAGCCTAAGGTGGCTATGGTCGGCTTTCAGCCGAGGATGGTGGAGACATTAGCCCAGAGGTTTGAGCTGAGGGTGACCGATATGGACAAGGATAACATCGGCAAGGAAAAATTCGGCGTAAAAATAGATGACCCCAGCCGCGCCCAGGAGAACCTGGAGTGGTGCGATATCGCCCTGGTAACCGGCACCACCATAGTAAACGATACCATAGACCAGTTCCGAACATCCAAGCCGGTAATCTTCTATGGTATTACTATATCGGGGGCAGCCAAACTGATGGGCTTAAACCACTTCTGCCCCTCCGGAAGCTAAATCTCAGCCCCCATTGCATTATGGTCATTCCAGTGGTAAAATATCGCCCAAATGAAGTTCCTTAAAGGGTTCGCTCTCTTTATTTTAGGCTCCCTTCTTTTCCTGTCCCTGTCCACCTTCGGCATTGCCTTCATGCTGAACCAGACCGTCCTCAACCCCGACTTCATCGTTTCTCAAGTAGATAGGCTTGATATTACCTCGCTGGCCGAAGATATGCTCAGCGAGCAAATCCCCGTAGAGGGGGAGGAGCTTACGGGGGAGGTGGTAAGTGATACCATCGCCGACCTTGAACCGTGGATAAAGGAACAGGCGGCTGAAGCCGCCTATACCTTCTATGACTACCTTGAGGGGGAGAGCCCGAGCCTGAGCCTAACAGTCCCGCTGGAGCCGGTGAAGACAAGTTTAAGAGAAAACCTGTGGGAAGCCTTCTTGGAGTCGCCGCCGCCGGAGCTTGAGGGGCTATCCCCCGCTGAGCTAGAGCCGTATTTCAATGAATATTACCAGCAGATTGCTCAGGAAATACCATCAACCTTTGAACTTAATGAAGCCTCACTGGGAACGGAGGGCATGGCGCTGCTGGAACAGACAAGGCAGATTATCGACTATTTTAACCTCAGCTACACGGCTCTGATTGGCATTATCCTGCTATCAATCCTGCTTATTATTCTCGTACACCGCGAGGTAAGGGGTAGCACCCGCACCATAGGAGTAAACTTCCTGGTTTGTGGCGCCCTTAGCTTTATTGGCGCCTTCGCTGCCGAGAAACTCTCCACCCCGCTACTGGAGCAAGCTAATATGCCGCCTTATATCCAGACATGGCTACCGCAGCTCCTCAGCGACACCCTAGCCCCCCTAGAAATGTATAGCATTGTGCTGGCAGCGGCGGGGGTAGTCCTGCTTATAGTCTCCTTTGCCTATAAGCCACGCCAACTTGCATTTTAATTAGTTTTATTTGGTAACCCATCCCCCTGTTGTTAACTTACGTTTTTATTCCCACCCATGCCCACCCTACAGAAGTGATACTTCTATCAATTTCTCCTCAGGGGGGAGGGGTTAGAGATATGAAAAAAGGTGAAACCTTTTGGGCGGGAGGGTGGGAAGAGAAAACGGTTCTGTTGCTGATACCCAGATATAGGTGCTATAATCGGTAAACTATGAAGCTGAGTCGTGAAGAGGTGCAACATATTGCCCTGCTGGCTCGGTTGGGCGTGACCGAGGCCGAGCTTGAGCGGTTCAAAGAGCAATTATCTAATATCCTGGAGAACTTCCAGATATTGCAGCAGGTGGATACCACCGACGTCCCCCCTACCGCCCAATCTATCCCCCTCCAGAACGTAACCAAGGATGATAAAGTAGCCCCCTCCCTACCCCCAGACGATGTTCTGGCCAACGCCCCCCAAAGAGAGGGGGAATTATTCAGGGTAAAAGCGGTGCTGGAGTAGCAGATTTGCAACTTACCATTCATGAGGCACAGCAGTTACTTAAAAATAAAAAGCTTTCCTCGGTTGAGCTGACCAAGGCCTACCTTGAGCGCATCAATAAGGTGGAGTCGAAGGTCCATGCCCTGGTTACCGTTACCGATGAGCTGGCGCTAAGCCAGGCGAAAAAGGCTGACCAGCTCATCGCCGCTGGTGATACCCACCCCCTCACCGGTATCCCGGTGGTAATCAAGGACAATATGTGCACCAAGGGGGTGCGGACCACCTGCTCGTCAAAGATGCTGGAGAATTTCGTGCCCCCCTATGAGGCTACCGTGGTGGAAAAGCTGAATAGCTGCGGGGTGGTCACTGTGGGCAAAGCCAACATGGACGAATTCGCCATGGGTTCATCAACCGAGCATTCCGCCTTTTTCCCCACCCATAACCCCTGGGACCTGAGCCGGGTTCCCGGCGGTAGCAGCGGCGGCTCAGCCGTCGCCGTTGCCGTCGACGAGGCTGTTTATGCCCTTGGCTCGGATACGGGGGGAAGTATTCGCCAGCCGGCTGGCTTCTGCAGCGTTGCCGGTCTAAAGCCCACCTACGGCAGGGTAAGCCGCTACGGGCTGGTCGCCTTCGCCAGCTCCCTTGACCAGATAGGTCCTTTAACCAAGGATATTACCGACTGCGCCATAGTGTTAAACGCCATCGCCGGCTACGACAGCCGGGACTCAACCTCGGTGCCCTCCCCCATCCCCGATTACACCCGGTGCCTGACTGCCGACCTCAAGGGTCTTGCCATCGGCGTGCCCAAGGAATACTTCATCGCCGGTATGCAGGCTGAGGTGGAGACTTCAATGCGAGCCGCCATCAATAAGCTGGAGGAGCTTGGAGCCAAGGTGGACTGGGAGGTATCCCTTCCCCACACCCCCCATGCCCTGGCGGTGTATTATATTATTGCCCCCTCGGAGGCTTCAGCTAATCTGGCTCGTTACGACGGGGTGAAGTACGGCTTCTCCTACGGGGACACCGATAATATGTGGGAGGCTTTAGAGAAGACAAGACAATTCGGCTTCGGCGATGAGGTAAAGCGGCGAATTATGCTCGGCACCTACGCCCTCTCCGCCGGCTACTACGACGCTTATTATCTTAAGGCGCAGAAGGTTCGCACCTTAATAAGGCGGGAGTTCGACCAGGCGTTTGAGAAATACGACGCCCTGGTAACCCCAACCTCCCCCACCGTCCCCTTTAAGATTGGGGAGAAGATAGACGACCCTCTGCAAATGTACCTGAGCGATGTCTGCACCCTGCCCGTAAACATCGCCGGCCTGCCCGCGATTTCCATCCCCGCCGGCTTTGGCGATGGTCTTCCCATAGGCATGCAGCTCATCGGCAAGCCCTTCGGCGAGGAGACTATCCTAAAAATCGCCTACGCCTACGAGCAGGCGACGGAGTGGCATAAGAGGAAGGCGAAGATTTAGTGGAGGTGCCTCAATGAATAAACTCCAAAAGGGACTAGCAGGAGCATTCACAGGCATAGTCATGGGATTTCTACTAATAACTATCGTCAGTTCTTTCGCAGAAGATGGTTTGATACCCAAGTACTTTGTATGGCTATTCGGTTTATTTAGCATAATTGCTAACATAGCCACTATCAACTCCCTCCGGTACGTAGGGCTTCTTTACACTATCGGATGGCTACTCGGCTCTCTGCTTCTTATAGATTTACTGGGGCCTCTTGGTATCACATTTAACATAGCCGGCCCCGTAGTCATTCTAATACTTAGAGGCTGGTTCTGGTTTAAAGGCAGCGAAGAAGGAGGGAACGCGGAGTAGAAAGTAATTCTTATTGGGGCAGTCCAAGAGGGGCAATGATATGGGTGAGGATTTCACTAGGTGCTACATAGGTGACATATCACTTATCACTTTAAAAAATATTCAACGAGAAAGTGGTAAATTTAGCGAATGGGAATTGTTGGATGGGTCAGAATTTGACCACAAGCACAGCTATGGGTACAAAGAGATTCTTGACCGAGATGAGTTGCTATTGGAGGCACTAGCAAAACGCTCTGTGATTGCCGAAACAAGACAACCTGCAGGTGTGAAACCATCAATATTATGGGCAAATGCTTCGAATATAGCCGATATACTAACCCTACTGTCACTCGCTCGTGCAAGATACTATTCAACTTTAGCAGTTGAGAAAAACATGGGAGATAACTACAGCATTGGTTGGGATTTAATTACCAGAGAACTTGCGGGTAATTGGGATATTGTCCCTATTAGTAATTTGGGAGGATTCATTTCTGAAGCACTTGCACATATTGAAAATAATCCTAGCTGGTTGGAGGAGAGTGGTTTTAACCCAAGTATCTATTGGTATGTAGGAGCTCAAAGGAGTTATCTTACTGCTCCTTCTATTCTTGAGATGGCACTCTATTGGGTTAGCCTAGAAATAATTGCTGGAACTTATATTGATTCTCACGGAATAAGAGAAGCAAACAAAAAAGAGCGAGTGAAAAGGTTCATCAATGACCAGGGTTATTTGGATGGCATATGGGATTTCTTAGACGAAGTCATTGATGATTGGTATATTGTCAGGAATAACCTTTTTCATGAAGGTAAGGAGAGGCTACCCATTGCACTACTTATTAAGAGACGACAGCAAGTTCGTGATTTTACAAGTTTAGTATTTGTTGAAATGCTCCAAAAACAAGAAGACGCTAGAAAAAATGAAATTGCTAAACGAATGCAAAATTACTAAATTAGGGCAATCAAAGAGGGGCGAAGCCCCTCTCACATAAAATTCCCCCTCCCTTATCAAGGGAGGGGGACAAAGGGGGAGGGTCACCTTAAAGGAGTAATAAGAAGGAGCAACAAATATGGACATTGACTGCTTAGCTTGCGGCAAAACTATCACCATACCCGACTTTATCGATACCAACAACTATGATGGTCAGATAACCTGCCAGGAGTGCAAATCCCTAATGCATATAAGATTGGGCGGGGGCAAGGTGAGGAAATACGAGCTGGTAGAAAAGAAGTCCCGCCCTCTAACGCCAATGGAGAGCGCCGCCAGCCGCAAACCGGGGGGGGCGGCGGATGTGGAGAGCATCGCCAGATACAACCCCCTGAGGGACTTCCTGGCAACATATAGAGCCTCCCAGCTACAGCTGGTCTTCGAGCAAATTGAAAGCATTATCGGCTCCGAGCTGGAAAAGGAAGCCTACACCTTTAAATCATGGTGGGAAAACGATAGCAGCAACCCCCAGGCTGCTGCCTGGATGGAAGCCGGATGGGAAGTGGTTGATGTCAGCCTTCCACAGCGGAGAATCATCCTCAAGCGAACCGGACAAACTTAAAGTAAGCTGCTACTCCGGCCAGACCTACGCCCAGAGACCAAGGTCTTTTATCTGGAAAGGGGTGGAATATGAGGTTGAGGAGATAGAAAAGGAATGGCTGGAGCCGGGGGAGAGACACTTTCAGCTCAGGACTAAGGATAACAAACTCTTCCAACTCTGCTATAATGAAACACAAGACCTTTGGTCGCTAAATGAGCTATTCGGAAGGGGGTAATAACATGAAGGTAAAAAGATGGCGAGTATTCCTCAGCGTGGTAATGGCGCTTATCCTGGCCGTTTCTTTTAGCGGCTGTGCCGGGATGGGAGGAAAAATAGCCGTGATTCCTCTCAGTGGCGCCATTGTTGGTGCCAGCCAGCAGGGGCTGCTGACCAGCGGTGGCATCACTCCCGACCTGGTAAGGGACTACCTAAGAAAAGCTGAAGGCGATGCTTTGGTAAAGGCGGTGGTATTACGTATTGAGAGCCCCGGCGGCTCGGCAGCTGCTTCCCAGGAGATTGCCAACGAGATACTCCGTTTTAAGGAAGAGACAGGCAAGCCGGTAGTAGTGTCCATGGGCGATATGGCCGCCTCGGGTGGTTACTATATCTCGGCATATGCCGATAGAATTGTGGCTAACCCCGCCACCCTTACCGGCAGTATCGGCGTTATCAGCCAGCTTATCTATATTGAGGGGCTGCTGGAGAAACTAGGGCTTGAGATGGAGATAATAAAGGCTGGCGAGCACAAGGATATGGGAGTACGCCCCCTCACTGATGAGGAACGGCAGATAATGCAGGATATAACCGATGAGCTTTATGAGCAGTTTGTCGAGACTGTAGCCGATGGACGTAACCTGTCACCGGCAACTGTGCGAAACCTGGCTACCGGTCAGCTTTACACTGGTGGTCAAGCCCTTAAGCTGGGGTTGGTAGACGAGCTGGGAGGTCTGGACAAGGCTATAGAGGTTGCCGCCTCGCTAGCCGGTGTTACTGCAGCCACAGTAGAAGAATACGGACCACCGGGCTCCTGGTGGGGAGCAATGCTGCAGCAGTTGCAACTACCCTTTTTGCCCCTCGGGGAGGACGAACTAACCTTCTTGAGGATGCTGGAGGGGTGGCAGGCAGTGCCCCGGTACTAGTGCTAAGATACTAGCGCCATAGAAAACCTGGGGAGGAGTAAAGCCAATGATAAAGAAAATTCTTAGGATACTGGAAAGTGATGCCCGCACCACCCCCAAGCAAATATCGACCATGACCGGCACCCCCCAGAGTGAGGTCGTCAAGCTCATCAAGCAAGCCGAGAGAGACCAGACCATCCTGAAATATAAGACGATAATTAACTGGGACAAGATGAAGGAGGAACAGGTATCGGCTCTAATTGAGGTAAAGGTTGCCCCGCAGCGGGACCTTGGCTTTGACGCCATCGCCGAGCGTATCTACCGCTTCCCCCAGGCTCGCTCGGTTTACCTCCTTTCTGGTACCTACGACCTGCTGGTCCTGGTAAGCGGCAAGACCATGCATGAGGTGGCTGACTTCGTATCGCAAAAGCTCGCCCCAATTGAAGAGGTGCAGGGAACGGTTACCCATTTCATGCTCAAAAAATTCAAAGAGGACGGCGAAATTCTGGAGGGGAAGGAGAAGGTCAAGCGCCAGCCGGTAATCCTTTAGGAGAGCTTTATGTCAACAAAAGTGCGCAATACCAGCTCACAGCGGGTAAACCAGGTTGCCCCCTCCGGCATCAGGAAGTTCTTTGACCTATTGGCTTCCCTGGAAGGGGTCATCTCGCTGGGGGTGGGCGAGCCTGATTTCACCACCCCGTGGCACATCCGCGAGGCGGCTATCTACTCGCTGGAGAAGGGCTATACCATGTACACCTCAAACTCGGGGATGCCCGAGCTACGCCGGGAGCTTTCAAGATACCTCAAGGAGCGCTATAAGCTGAGCTATAACCCCGATAGCGAGCTTCTGATTACCATCGGCGTCAGCGAGGCACTGGACCTGACAATGAGAGCCATCCTCGACCCCGGGGACGAGGTCATCGTGCCCGACCCGTGCTATGTTTCCTATAGCCCCTGTGTCACTCTGGCTGGCGGCACCCCCATAATGGCTCCCACTCGTGAGAAAAATAACTTCGAGCTCAGCGCCGCTGATATTGAGGCAAGGGTTAGCGACAAGACCAAGGCTATTCTTATCGGCTATCCGTCTAATCCCACCGGGGCGGTGATGAGCAAGGAAAAGCTGGCAAAAATAGCCGATGTCGCCCGCCGCCACCGGCTATTGGTAATCTCCGATGAGATTTACGGCAGGCTTGTCTACGGCGTGAAGCATACTTGTTTTGCCACCCTGCCCCAGATGAAGGAGAGCACCATCCTTCTCGGTGGCTTCTCCAAGGCTTATGCCATGACCGGCTGGCGTATCGGTTATGCCGCCGCCAACAAGGAGATTATCGAGGCTATGACCAAGATTCACCAGTACACCATAATGTGCGCTCCCACCATGGCTCAGGTAGCCGCCATTGAGGCGCTGAAATCCGGCGAACCCAGTGTGCTGGAAATGGTTGAGGATTATAACCGCCGGCGTCTGGTTATGGTCAAGGGACTGCATGATATCGGCCTGCCCTGCTTTGAGCCCAAGGGGGCATTCTACGCCTTCCCCTCAATAAAGGGCACGGGCATGACCTCGGAGGAATTCGCCGAAAAACTGCTCAGGGAAGAAAAAGTCGCCGTCGTCCCCGGCACTGCCTTCGGGCAGGGCGGGGAGGGCTACGTCCGCTGCTGTTATGCCACCTCTCTAGCTGATATTGAGGAAGCCCTTTTGCGGATGGGGCGGTTTGTGAAGAAGTATAGGAAGGTTTAGGTCTGAGGTACCTGAGTTACAATGCGGTTGTATTTTAGCCTCAATGGTATCCTTGTTAACAAAGAATCATCCAAATATACATTAAACCAATAGAGGCCTTCCATTGTGAAAGTAAACAGCATATTAATAATGCGATTGACTCCCCGGTCTTCACCCTCCATCTGAATACTTTGTATGAGGGGAGCTTTGGCTTCACCTGAAGGCATTTCGGGAACAATCTTAAGTTCATGCCGTCCGCGGGCACGCCCTGATTTAAGCATTATTACCATTCGCACCGGGTGAGTCACTGGCGACATCTCGGCAGGTGCGTCAGGGCGTGCTTCTGTATGAACTATTGTGTCTATTATACGTATTAATGAAAGCACTCCCGCCTTGTCTTCTATTACTTGGTCGCAAAATCCTGCCATTTGTACATAGGGACCTTCTTTGGATATCATAGTGAACCCCCTCAGTTATTACTATATCTACCACTTTCATGTTAGACTGTTAGTTCTTCGAGTTCTGGACTTTCCTCCCTAGCCTTAGCGATGTCTCGCTCCCGCTGTATCTCTTCCGCTCTAATGTTAGGATTGTAAGCCCAGATAATTTCCCAAGATGAAGGTTCGGGATAGGGTGAGAGGGTGGTAGTACCTGTAGTAAGGCTGAGCTCAAGCATTGCAAGTAGGCTTCCAATCCTTTCGAGTGTGGGGTTTGCCTCCCCACCCTCTAGCTTAGCTATATATCCTTGAGTCACACCTAGTCTAGCTGCTAGCTTCTGTTGAGTTAGGTTTAATTGCCTTCTTGCCTCAGCAAGCGTAATAGCAAAACTAGATTTTGCCTGAGCCGCCCCAAACATTTTTGCGAATTCTGGATTTTTAAGCTCTTCCTTTAATTCACTATCAAATGTACTCGTCATCTTATTGTCTCCTTATTTTGTATTCGCAAAGTCTGGAATATGCTGTCTCAATCTCTCTCCGTTCTCGTCTTCGCTCTTTCTTAAATCCGTGTAAGAGAATGAACGCGTCTCTTGCTGTATCGTGATACAGTGGAATCCTATACTTACTATACTTTAGCTCGTAAAAATGACCACCATAACCTTTTATAGGATCCATCATGCTAGTATTAAGAAGCATTAATCCGTTTTGCTGTAACCGAACCACTTTGTCTCGCATATTCAAACGTGTATTATTCTCTAAACTTTTAAACCACTCAGAAACAGGTTGACGACCACTAGGCTCTGTGTAGTACTCAACATGCCACATTGATATATTATAACCCTACAGGTAATATTTGTCAACAGGGTTGTCAACGGGGTCAAAGGGGCGAAAGCCCCTCTTTTTTAATTAAATTCCCCCTCTCCTTGATAGGAGAGGGGGACACAGGGGGTGAGGTAGATTATAAAAGCCCCATCTTCTGCTTGACTTCTTTGAGTGTCTCCCTGGCAATCACGCTGGCGCGCTTAGCGCCGTCAGCCAGGACCTCTTTGATATACTCCGGCTTGGCGGCTAAAGCCGCACGCCTTTCCCGGAGGGGGACGAGGGCGGAGTTTATCTTCTCGGCGAGAAGCGTCTTGCACTCAACACAGCCGATCTCAGCCGCACGGCACTGCTTGCCTATATCCTCCAGTTGCTCAGGGTTGAAATAGCCGTGCAGGGTATAGATATTGCATATTTCGGGGTGGCCGGGGTCATCTCGGTACTGGCGGGCGGGGTCGGTAACCGCCGTCATCACCTTCTTTATTGTCTCCTCAGGCGAGAGGGCGATCTCAACATCATTGCCCAGCTGCTTGCTCATCTTCTCCTTGCCGTCCAGCCCCAAGACCATCGGGAACGAGGTGAGCTTGGCTTGAGGCTCGGGGAAGGTATTGCCGAACAAATTATTGAAGCGACGGGCAATCTCCCTGGCTAGCTCAAGGTGGGGAAGCTGGTCTTCCCCAACCGGCACTACCTCCGCCTTATAAAGCACAATATCAGCCGTCATCAGCACCGGATAGCCCACCAGCCCATAGTTTACGTTTTGAGGCTGGAGCTTCACCTTCTCCTTGAAGGTAGGTACCCTGAGTAGCCAGCCCAGGGGGGTAACCATACTGAGCAGGGTATGCAGCTCCATTACCTCAGGGACATGGGACTGAACGAAGAGGATGCTTTTCTTAGGGTCAAGCCCGGCCGCCAGCCAGTCCAGCATCATATCGTGGATATTCTTCTGCAAGCCGCTGGTATCTTCCAGTGTGGTCAGGGCGTGGATATCAACGATGCAGTAGACGCAGTCATATTCGTCCTGCAGGCTGACATAGTTCTGTATCGCCCCCAGGTAATTCCCCAAGTGCTGCCTGCCAGTGGGGCGAGCCCCAGAAAAAACGCGTTTCTTCATCCAAGTCTCCTTGTTTTACATGCTGTCTTACATCTTATCGGGGGCGGTCATCCCCATAAGGTGGAGAGTTTTAGCCAGGGTAATCTTAGCCGCCTCAACCAGCTTGAGGCGAGCCTTGGTCAGTGTCTCATCATCAGAAACGACGCGGCACTGCTTATAAAA
>Ga0315541_1001305_pt1 | contig 23588 bp, 25 predicted proteins | sample SalMarSW160190MG_FD_203095 | JGI IMG/M metagenome (GOLD analysis project Ga0315541, IMG submission 203095) | Salt marsh sediment microbial communities from the Plum Island Ecosystem LTER, Massachusetts, United States - Salt Marsh Sediment SW1601-190 ...
CTGCTACCGCTTCATTGGCTGCGACCATAAATTGTTCGATAATTCCTTCAGTCCATAAATCCTTTCTTGGGGAAACACCCACTAAGGTTGAATCCTCAAATTTAATCTCTACTTCCTGTCTGGAAAAACCAAGGTAGCCCATCCTTTCTCGCCTGAGAGCAAGAATTTGGGCTAATTCTGACATCAGTCTGAGGTCAGTGTAAAAAGGAGAGGTAGTTTTTCCGTCCAGGATATCCTGTGTTTCCTGATAGGTAAATTTTTTATCTGAGGAGATTACGGATTTATAGAATTCTTTCTTTACTGTTCTGCCTTTTTTGTCAAATGTTATTTGAACAGATACTGATGGGCACAATTTCCCTTCCTGTAGACTTAATCTTTCCGTCAGTTCGGGAGGAAGCATAAAATATGTATCTTCGGGCAAATATGTGGTGCAGCCTCTTCGAGATGCTTCTTTGTCAATAGCTGATCCCCTTTTCACAAGTGATGAAACATCGGCTATATGAACCCACATGTGATAATTTTTACCATCCTTAGTGATTGATACCGCGTCATCAAGATCCTTAGCGTCAGCCGGATCAATGGTTATTGTAGGCAGATATTCTAAAACTTCTCGCCTTTCCATATCAATAGATACACTTTTCTTAAGTTCATTTAGAGCTATATTAGGAAACTTATGCCTTAGATTGTATTCCTGCTTTACGACTATATCATAGAGGTTATCTTTGTTTATTTTTTTTACATATTTTACTAAAGGTGGAAGCATGGGGGTTGTCCATTTTACTAATTTAACAAGAACCCAATCGCCCTCTTTGATTTTCTTTATGTTCTCTATCTCGAATAGATATGGTATATTTCTATTCTTTGGTACAAACATCAATTCTTCATCTTCTTTAACTACTTTTCCAACAAAGAATTCTTTATCCCTCTTAATTACACTAACTACTCTTCCTGTCCAGCGTCCCCGCGACTTACTTTTCTTTTTTACGAGTATCAAATCCCCATCAAGCGCTGTGTATGTATCACTGGGCGAGATAAAAAGATCTTCCATATTATTATCTGGCATCAGGAATCCATAGCCTTTCTGCTTTCCGTCAAATATACCTCTAATGTAACCAATCCTCTCTGGAAGTGCGTAATTTTTCCCTTTTGAAACTACCTTTCCCTTTTTTTTAAGTTCGAAAAGCTTTGGCATTACGTTCTCGCCACATTTTCTTTTAAGTGTTTTTAAGGATATGAAAGAAGAAGAGCTTTCCCGAAGATTATCGAAGATGCATTTTTCTATCTTGTTCATCTCTTTCGGAGTTCCGTTAGTATCGCTTTCTTATCTCCTTTTACTTCTGAAGCTCGCTTTATGATTTTGGCAGGTATTCCAGCAACCACCATACCAGGAGGTACATCTTTAAGGACTACAGCGCCAGCTGCAACTATGGCATCATTACCAACCCTCACTCCTTCAAGAACTACAGCATTGGCGCCAATGAGAACAGAGTTACCTATAGTTACGCACTTTGACGAAGGGGGCTCCAACACTCCGGCGATCACGGCTCCGGCACCGATATGGCAGTCTTTCCCTATCTCGGCTTTTGCACCGATTACTGCGTTCATATCTACCATCGTTCTATCACCAATAGAAGCTCCAATATTGATAACAGCGCCCATCATTACTATACAATCATTGCCTATTTCTGCTCCTTCTCTTATTATTGCACCCGGTTCGACCCTTGCTTCAATATTGGATAAATCCTTTAATGGGAGTGCAGAATATCTGGCTTCAAGGAAAACATTACTTTCAGTTATTTTCTCCTCATTTTCGGCTAACCACTTACTAATTTCTTCCCACTCACCTATTAGGAGGAAAAAATCTTTACCCTCAAAATATTGGAATGATTTATCTTTAAGGAAACGAGCAGAAATATTCCCCTTCACATAAACCTTGCAGGGGGTTTTCTTTTTTGCTTCGGATATTATTTTTGCAATGTCTTTCATTTCATCCCTTCTATCTGTTCCATTATCTCTTTTATTTGCTCCCGACGCTCTAGGAAATTCTCAATCTCTTCCCGAATCTCTTCTTTGTCAACTTCTTCACTCATGTAATTTCTTCTCCTTCTTTCTTTTTCTTGAGGAAGGAATCCCCATCTGGGTTCTGTATTTTGCTACTGTTCGTCTCGATATATTGATGCCTTCATTATTAAATATTTTAGCTATTTCATCATCAATAAGTGGGTCATTTCCCTCTTTCTCGATTATTCTCTTTATTTTCTCTCTCACCACGTTGGTTGAGATAGTGCCATACTTCGCCTCCAAGCCACCACTTAGAAAATACTTAAGATGAAAAACTCCACGGGGAGTCTGAATATAAGTGTCTTTAATATAGCGAGAGATCGTCGATTCGCTCAACTTAGTGGCCTCTGCAATATCTACGAGTCGCAGCGGATTCATGAACAGGACGCCTTTATCAAGGAAATCTTTTTGCTTATTTATTATGTAGTTTATGACATTGCGGAAATTTCGTTTTCTTATTTCAAAACAGCGAAGAACAAATATTGCCCTATTCATCCATTTCTTTACAAAATTCACCGTTTCTTTATCAAAATCTTTTGGCGACTGTAGAATCCTCAGGTACCGTGTATTTAATCTTAAGAAAGGCAGATTGGGTTCATTAATTGCAATTTCAAAGTTTTCTCCCTTCTTAGTTACAACTACATTAGGTATTACGTATCTCACTAACCCAAAATCACCACTTGTTGGATAAGGATTTATCTTCCGTATATTGCTTAGTGCTTCCTTAACCACGGGACTTTCAATATTTAGTTTCTTTGAAAGTTGGTCAATATCGTCATTTTTATAGTAATCCCAGTGATTTTTTACAATCTCAAGTTCTAGTTCCCACTTCTCAGGCTCCCTCTCCATCTGAATTTGTATCGATTCTCGTTGATTCCTTGCGGCAATACCAGGTGGGTCAAATGTTTGTATTGATTTATGTATTTCTTCTACCTTTTCATTTTCGACTCCGAAATATTTTGAAATGGATTCAAGGGGAATGTCAAGGAACCCCTTGTCGTTTAGAGAGTCAATTATATATTCTCCTATTTCAATTACAATAGGGTCAGAGGTTTCCAGTTTTAATTCACTTTTGAGGTGTTCTGCAAGGGTGAAAACATAAGGAGTCTGGCTTTCTGGCTGTTCTTTTAGTTCTGTTGGGGAAAAATATGTTGGGGAATCCTCTTCAAAAAATTTTGTTATTTCTTCATGCAGTTCTTCTTCCCTCTTTTCTGCTATTTCGTAGGTGGACATATCGAGTTCATCATCGTCAATAAGTTCTAACATTGGATTTGATTCCAGTTCCTGGTAAATGAGGTGCTCCAGATCCAGTCTTGGGATTTGAGTAATTCTTATCTGCAAGACCTGTCTCGGTGTAAGTCTTTGTTCCTGTCTTAACTTTTGCACCTGTTGGAGAGACCTATCGTGAGAGAATCTATAATTCATAATTTGAATCTTTCACCTAAGTATAATTTTTTTGCAGTTTTGTTTTCTATTAATTCGGGAGCACTCCCTGACATTATTATCTCTCCATCGAACATCAGATATGCTCTATCAGTTACCTCTAGTGTTTCGCGCACATTGTGATCGGTTACAAATATTCCTATGCTCTTCTTCTTTAAATCTAATATCATTTCCTGAAGCTCTTCCCGTGTGATGGGGTCGATGCCTGTGAATGGCTCGTCAAGGAGTAGAAATTTGGGGTCCGAGGTAAGCGCCCGTGCAATTTCTACTCTTCTTCTTTCACCTCCGGAGAGTTTGTATCCCATCCTTTTAAATAAAGGTTCTAATTTGAATTCACCTGCTAGTTCATTAAAACGCTCTTTTCTCTTTTCCTTATCTTTTATTAGCACTTCCAGAACTCCCATTAAGTTTTCATAAACACTAAGTCCACGGAATATGGAAGGCTCCTGAGGTAGGTATCCAATACCTAACTGGGCTCTTTTGTGCATAGGTTTTCCCGTAATATCTCTACCATCAAGATGAATCGTTCCTGATTCAGGTTTTATAAATCCCGTTATCATGTAAAAGGTTGTCGTCTTTCCAGCTCCATTAGGCCCCAATAGTCCAACTATTTCCCCTTCTTTGAGCTCAATGTTTACATTATTTACTACTTTTCTTCTATGATATGATTTAACGAGGTTCCTTGATTCCAGTTTCATATTTTAGAAACCTGCCCCTTGCGTTCTGTAGAACAACCACACTGTCAATTGATTTTTCATTATAATACACGCTTATGGTTTCACCTACTATTTTATTCCTTCCTTCTTCTGTGTAATTTATTGCTATCCCGTTAATCGCTCTAAGCGTTTTACACTCATGATCAATCTCTATTCTGTCTCCCGTTATACTATCACGCTCTTGGAATATATACGGAGAATCAAAAAGGATTGATTGGTTTTTATTTGTGAAGTGTTGAAGTTCTCCGCCACGACCTTTTACCTCTGAACCCTCAAATTTCACATCCGAACGGAAGAAAAAAGTAGAATCCTCTGCCAAATAGATTAGTGAGTCGGCATCGACGACCATACCGGGAGAATCAAATCGAGGCCTACCTTTTATTCTAATAGTATCTCCCCGGAAGGTTCCAGAGTTACCATATATTATGATTGAATCAGAAATATATATAAGATTACTTATTATCGTTCCAGTTTCCGTCTCTCTGTCAAAAATGAGTGAATCGCCCCTAATGGTATCCTTTTTCCAGATTTTTATATTGCCGCTTGCAGTTAATTTCTTATATGGAGTATAATAAAAAAGTCTATCTGCATTGAATTTGATCTTCTTATATTTAACATAGACACTATCAAGAAGTTCCAAATAGGTAGATGTTTCTACACCATTCTTGGCTTCAATGTATAGGTTCTCTGAATAGACCTTCACACCGTCACTGAATAGATTTTTGTTTCGGTTAACTATCTCAACAAATCCGGCTTCAATCTTGTAAGGTACCATTATCAGTAAGAAAATCATTCAAACTCACCCTCTCCAGTGAATTTTTCTTTTATCACTATACATTTCAAATCAGGATCTGCTTCCATTCCTTTTCCCGTATAAAATGTGTTTCCCTTTTTGTATTTTAGAGTGCTTTCAGTTTGGATCTTCTGTTCCTTTTCTTTCCAGTTCAGTTCATCTGTCCAAAGAGTTGTGGAATCGTCAGTTTCTACAACTACATTACCAAGTGCCTTGAGGTCGTTTGTCTCTTCGAATATATAACCACTATCAGCTTTCAGGGTAGATGTTATAGCACCATCACAATTATAGAATTTAAGAAGGAACCGATAGATGATTACCGTATCTCCTCTATCAACTGCACTTTCACCTTGAAGTTCCCATCTTATTAAATCTCCCTGAGCTTCACTGATTGTAAATGTAGTGATTTTCTCCTCTATTTTAGGCATTTCCCATTCTGTTTTTCTTTCACAATTAAATATAAACAGGATTATTAGGAAAAACTTTAAATATCTCATATAAAAAATATAAACATCTTAATATTAAAAGTCAAGGATACCAAAAATAAAGGTTTCTATGCACTTTTGGATATGAATATCCTGACAGATGAAAAAATAAATCTAAATATCTTGTGTATCACCCGATTTTTTTTATAAGGATTTTGATCCTGCGTGAGTAGAACCTTAATCAAATAAGGATAGAAGTATGGGCTAAAATCAAAAACCCGAAGAAAAATACTATAAGGGGTTGACAAAATAGTTAAATACTATTATAAATATAATAGTTCATTGGTAATTGAATAGTGTGAGGATTCGCGAAACTCTTTTTTTTCATGAAGGGTTTGATCCTGGCTCAGGACTAACGCTGGTGGTGTGTCTAAGCCATGCAAGTCGTGCGTACCTTTAGCGGTTTTATATCACTAGAGGTCAGCGGCGGACGGGTGAGTAACGCGTGAGTAACCTGCCTTAAAGTTGGGGATAGCCTTGAGAAATCAAGGATAATACCGAATAATGCCATTAATTATAAATGTTAATGGTAAAAGATAGCCTCTGCTTGCAAGCTGTCGCTTTTTGAGGGGCTCGCGTCCCATTAGCTAGTTTGTGAGATAAAGGCTCACAAAGGCTATGATGGGTAGCCGGCTTGAGAGGGTGACCGGCCACGCTGGGACTGAGAACGGCCCAGGCTCCTACGGGAGGCAGCAGGCTAGAAATTTGGCCAATGGACGCAAGTCTGAGCCAGCGACACCACTTGGGGGATCTGAAGGCTTTCGGGTCGTAAACCCCTGTCAAGAAGGAAGAAGACCTGAAAATTGAATAAATTATCAGGTTGACTGTACTTCTAATAGGAAGCCACGGCTAATTCCGTGCCAGCAGCCGCGGTAAAACGGAAGTGGCAAGCGTTGTCCGAAATCACTGGGCGTAAAGCGGGCGTAGGCGGATAACTAAGTTGAATGTGAAAACCAGCTGCTCAACGGCTGGCCTGCATCCAAAACTGGTTACCTTGAGTCTGGCAGAGGGGAGCGGAACTTCTGGTGTAGCGGTGGAATGCGTAGATATCAGAAGGAACACCAACGGCGAAGGCAGCTCTCTGGGTCAAGACTGACGCTGAGGTCCGAAAGCTAGGGTAGCAAACGGGATTAGATACCCCGGTAGTCCTAGCCGTAAACGATGGGCACTTGACGTGGGTAATTTTAATCTGCGTCGTAGCTAACGTGATAAGTGCCCCGCCTGGGGAGTACGTTCGCAAGGATGAAACTCAAAGGAATTGACGGGGACCCGCACAAGCGGTGGAGGATGTGGTTTAATTCGAGGCGACGCGAAGAACCTTACCTGGACTTGACATGCAGAAAGTAGGAACCTGAAAGGGTGACAACCAGTAACCAGTCTGGAGTCTGCACAGGTGCTGCATGGCTGTCGTCAGCTCGTGCTGTGAGGTGTTGGGTTAAGTCCCGTAACGAGCGCAACCCCTTTCTCTTGTTGCCATCAGGTTATAATAACGCTGGGCACTCGAGAGGAACTGCCCCGGATAACGGGGAGGAAGGTGGGGATAACGTCAAGTCATCATGGCCCTTATGTCCAGGGCTACACACGTCCTACAATGGCTGCTACAGAGGGCAGCAAACTCGCGAGGGTGAGCCAATCCCTAAAAGCAGCCTCAGTTCGGATTGCAGGATGCAACTCGCCTGCATGAAGCTGGAATCGCTAGTAATTGCGGATCAGAATGCCGCAGTGAATACGTTCCCGGGTCTTGTACACACCGCCCGTCACGCCATGGGAGTCGGCAATACTCGAAGCCATCGTTCTAACCTCGTGAAGGCGATGTCGAAGGTAAGGCTGGCAACTGGGGCGAAGTCGTAACAAGGTAGCTGTGCCGGAAGGCGCTGCTGGATCACCTCCTTTCTACGGAGTAAATCTCCGAAAAGTTTGTAAATGACTCCTCACACTATTCAATTACTTTTCTTATTCTATACAATCCCTTGCTTTTTGATTTTTTAATATTATTCTATATTCATGTTTAATATAAAGAAGAATGAGAAAGAGAAGGTTCTTATAGTAGGCCGTGTAGGAAAATCGACTGACAAAGAAAGAGAATTATACGAGTTAAATGAACTGGAAGCTTTAGCAAGAACTGCAGGCGCTGTCCCGATCGAAAAGATTATCCAACTTAGAAAAGACCCGGATCCTGCCTACTTTATAGGCAAGGGTAAAGCATTGTCTTTGCGAGATATTAAAGTAGATATACTCCTCTTTAATGAATCGCTCACCCCAGCTCAGATTGCTACCCTTGAAGAATTAACTCGTAAGAAGGTTCTTGATAGACAGGATATAATTCTCGATATATTCGCACAACATGCCAGAACAAAATCTGCCAAGATGGAGGTAGAACTTGCTCAATTGAATTTTAAGTTGACCAGGCTTACTGGTTGGGGAAAAGAACTTTCAAGACTCGGTGGAGGAATCGGAACAAGAGGTCCGGGTGAAAAGAAGTTAGAAGTAGATAGAAGGAATATCAGAAATAGAATCCATCACCTTAAGAGAGAACTCAAGAAAGTGGAAAGGACGAGAGAAATTCAGAGGACTCACCGAGATGGAATGTTTACCGTCGCCCTCTTAGGGTATACCAATTCTGGTAAGAGTGCCCTTCTTAACGCATTTACAAACGCAGAGACAGCCGTGAATGATCAGCTTTTTGTTACACTCGACCCCCTGACGCGTGTCGGACTTACAAACAGGAAGGGCAAGTTCCTTCTTATAGACACTGTGGGGTTCATACGCGGTATCCCAACTCAACTTATGGCTTCCTTTAAGTCCACTCTTGAAGAAGCCATTGCTGCTGACCTTCGTTTAATACTTGTAGATATTTCTTCTGAAAAATATCGTGAAGAGTTAGAGGAAACCAGAAAAGTGATGGAAGAATTAAATATCACTGATTCTGATAATATCTTTGTATTTAACAAGATCGACCTTATTGTTGATCCCGTAATCTTAAAACACCTTAAGAAACAGAATCCTGACGCCTTATTTATTTCTGTAAAGGAGAAAAAGGGTCTTGATAGTTTATTGAACAGAATAGATGATTATAAAGAGCGTTTCTGGAATTAGAGGTATTGTAGGGGATGGTTTGGACCCCTTGGTTGTAATGAACCTTGCTGCTCATTTCGGAGAGTTTATACAAGGTAAATCGGTTATGGTTGGAAGGGATAGCAGGGTATCAGGAGAGACCTTGAAGAATGCTGTCGCAGCAGGGCTTATGGGTGTTGGAGTAGATTTTATTGATTTGGGAGTTGTTCCCACGCCTACGCTACTATTCAATGTGAAAGTATCTAATGCTTCTGGCGGAATCGTGATTACTGCATCACATAATCCTCTCGAATGGAATGCATTGAAACTGGCTTCTCGAGACGGAGAATTTCTATCTAAGAGCAAAGCCAAAGAATTCTTTTTACTTGAGAAAAAACTAATTAATTGGAGGAGGGTTGGCGAGTTAGGAAAGAGGGAAGAAAGGAAAGATGGAATAGAAAAACATATAGAAGGAGTTTTAAAATGCGATTGCATTGTTCCATCGGAAATTCGGGAAAGGAATTTTAAAGTGGTGATAGATTGTGTGAATGGTGGTGCATCAAATGCTTATCCAGAATTTCTAAAACGCCTAAACACCGATGTATATCCAATTTTTTGCGAAGGAAATGGTAATTTTCCAAGAGGTCCTGAGCCTAAACCGAAAAATCTCGCTCTGTTAAGAGAAAAAGTGAAGGAAGTTGGCGCCGATATTGGTTTCGCTACTGATCCTGATGGAGACCGTCTCGCTATTGTTGCAGACAAAGGAGTGTCTCTCTCGGAAGAAAGCACAATTGTTCTTGCAACTCTGGCAGTTTTGAGTGAGGAAAAGGGGCCCGTTGTAATAAATTTATCCACTACCAGAGGCGTTGAAGATATTGCGAAGAGAGCTGGGGTTCCTCTCTACCGTTCTCCAGTAGGGGAAGCCAATGTTGTTTCACTAATGAAAGAGAAAAATGCAATAATTGGTGGTGAAGGGAATGGTGGAGTTATATATCCTGAATTACAGTATACTCGTGATGCAATGTGCGCAATGGGATTAATCCTTCAATATCTTATAGAGAGAGATGAGCCGCTTTCTCAAGTCATGAACACTATTCCTCAGTATAGGATTGTAAAGGAAGAGATTAGAATGGAGAATAAAGAGGAACAAATGAGATTCGTTGAAAGAGTTAAGAAGGCTAATAAGTGTAAAAAAATGGATCAGAGAGATGGTGTAAGGATAGAAGAGGACGATCGCTGGGTTCATGTGAGGATAAGTGGCACAGAACCAATCGTTCGTGTCATTGCTGAAGCTCCTACAGAAAAAGGTGCCATGAATTTATGCGAGATGGTGAAAGAGCAAGGGAGGCATTAAATGTGTGGAATTGTAGGTTATATAGGGGATAAGGATTTAAACTCAGTACTTATGTCAGGGCTCTGGAGATTGGAGTATCGGGGTTACGACTCCTCTGGAGTGGCTTCTATTATGAATGGAGACCTTGATGTTAGAAAAGTCGAAGGTAAATTGATGAACCTCCAAGAGATACTTTCAGAGAAGCCACTTGTTGGAAAGATAGGCATTGGTCATACCAGATGGGCAACTCATGGAGAGCCCTCAGACCAGAATGCACATCCTCAGGTGGATTGTAATGACAGTATCGCCATAGTTCATAATGGTATAGTTGAAAACTATTATACCCTGAAAGAAGAACTAATTAAAAAGAAACATGTATTTAAATCAAATACAGATACAGAGGTTATAGCTCATCTCATAGAGGAAAATTACAATGGTGACCTTAAAGAGAGCGTCCTTAAATCTGTTAGCCGATTAGAGGGTTCTTTTGCCATAGCGGTTATCACTGTGAGTGAGCCTGATAAAATTGTAGCCTACAGGTACGGGAGTCCTCTTATCGTGGGGCTGGGTAAAAAGGAAAATTTGATTGCCTCAGATATTCCAGCCCTGCTCGATCATACCAAACGCATTGTAATTATGGAAGATGGAGAGATGGCAGTTGTCAAGAAAAATAAGGTTGAATTTTATAACAAAGATGGAGAAAGCATAGAAAAAGAGGAAAGAGAAATAAAGTGGGGTCCAGAAAGTCTTGATAAAGGTAAGTATCCCCATTATATGTTAAAAGAGATATATGAACAGCCGGATGTGATTGAGAGGAATATTGGTCTTCGATTACACGATGGGAAATTTGATTTTGGTGAAAATTTCAATTTTTCTCCTCATGAACTCGCACATTTATCCCACATAGTAATACAGGCTTGTGGGACCTCATGGCATGCAGGGTATATAGGTAAGTATATTTTTGAAGGTTTTTCCAGGATTCGAACCGAAGTAGACATATCTTCCGAATTCAGATACCGAAATCCTGTCATTGAAGGAGAGCCTCTTGTTATGGCAATCAGTCAATCGGGAGAAACAGCGGATACTCTTGCAGGTCTACGAGAGGCAAAGGCTAAGTTTCTTAAGGTTCTTTCTCTAGTAAATGTTCGCGGAAGCACGATAGATAGGGAATCAGATAGTGCAATCTACTTGAATGCAGGGCCCGAAATAGGAGTCGCTTCCACAAAAGCTTACACATCTCAGATCTTCCAGTTATACCTTTTTGCTATATATCTATCAAGGCTTAAGTGGTCACTTGATACTTCTGAAATAGAGGAAAAGACCAGAGGAATAATTAAGATACCAGAGAAGATGAGAAGCACATTGAAGAATGCAGATACAATAAAGGATATAGCAGAGAAGTATAAGGATGCAAAGCACTTTATGTTCATAGGGAGGGGTATAAATTTTCCTTCGGCTCTTGAAGGAGCATTAAAGTTAAAAGAGATATCTTATATACATGCGACTGGATATCCCGCAGGTGAAATGAAACATGGCCCCATTGCACTAATCACTCAGAATACGCCTGTGGTAGCCATAGCCCCTCAATCTTCTGTATATGAAAAAATGTTGAATAATATAGAAGAGATTAAATCACGCGGTGCAAAAATCATAGTTGTTGCAACTTCCGGTGATAAACGGATAAAAGAACTGGGAGATGATATAATGTATATTCCTCCTTGCGAAGAAAATGTTTCTCCCGTTCTTGTGGCGTTACCTTTGCAACTCTTTGCCTATTATATCGCAGTGCTTAACGGAAGAGATGTTGATCGTCCCAGAAATTTAGCAAAATCAGTGACTGTTGAATGATAGTTATAAACTTCCCGCTCCTTACCACCATTTTTTCGCCACTGAGATCGCAAAGAACACGGAGGAAAAACACAAAGAAGATTTCTTTTATTATTTTTAAATATTCCATTATTCTTTGTGTAGTTTGTGCCCTTTGTGGTGATTTTGTTCATTGGGGATGGTAATGTTGTGCATAGGTGTGAACTTAGAATGAGTATTATACTATTTTTAGGATTTACCTTTTTGTCGGTTCCTGTTCACTCGAGGATCATATATTCAGGAAGTGCGTTTTCATCACATGGGGGAGAGGTAGAGAATTTATTCTGGAATCCTGCGGGAATGGGAGGAGAAGGGTATATTTCTTCCACCCATAATTACTCAGGAGTTACTTATGGTTGCCTTGGGTTGGTAAAGAAAGTAGGAATTTTCCATTTGGGAGCAGGGATTACGTTTATGAATTCAAGAAACATTATAAAAACCGATGCAACGGGTTCTTCACTGGGTGAATTCTCCTATTATTCCCTTGTGCCAATCTTTGCAGGGGAGTACGAAAGGGGAAGCTTTGTGATAGGTGGAAAGCTAAGTTTGCCTTATTCAGCCACAGATATTTATGACAGTTATGGTTTGGGCATGGACCTTGGTTTGATATATGAAATAAATGAATGGTTATCTTTCTCAGCTTACGTAAAAAATATAGGGATTCAGCTCAATGAATTTGTTACTGAGAAGGAAGACTTTCCTGCTGAAGTTCGTTTGGGTAGTCGTTATGGATGGGATAGATATAGTTTTTCTATTGAATATAGTTATCCCCTTGGATTCTCAACATCCATTATTTCTTCCCTTAATAAGAACTTTGAACTGATAGTTGGATATAATGGTGGACTTAGAGAGTTAAATAAGGCAGGCGATTTGGATTCTATAACGGGATTATCAGTTGGATTCCGTTTTTACTATAAGAAGATTGTGTTAGATATAGGAGCGGTATCCTATGGAGTTCTTGGGATTAGTAAAACTATAGCGATAAATTGGAGTATAAAATGATTTATCGTAGGACTTACCATACGAAAAGATGCGGTCAATTTCCCCAGTTCACCCCATGGAATACCCCGAAAATCGTCTATGCATATTATTTCACGGGGCGAGGCTCTCATGCTCACTCCTGTGAGATTAAAATCTCACAAACCATGCCCGCCTGCATTCCGAGACGCGCCTCGATACGGCAAGTCCTACTATAATAGTTGAAAAGATAATTTTATCTTTTGTAAGGATATTTATTCTTAAAATTGATAAAAAAGGAAATTAAGTGGGTAAGACATTTGTAGAGAAAATATTGGGTAGTAGAGCAGGTAGTATAGTTACTGCATCACCTGATTTTGTCCTGTCTCATGATAATACCAGTGCTATTATAAAAAAATTTGAAAAAACAGGGGCAAAGAAGGTCAAATGCCCTGAAAAATGTATTATTATCCTTGACCATGTGGTTCCGGCAGCATCGGAAAAGCATGCCTCCAATCATAAAAGGGTAAGAGAGTGGGTTTCGGAACAGGGGATCGATAATTTCTTCGATGTTGGTAGGGGGATATGCCATCAGGTTTTACCTGAAGAGGGGTTTGCTCTTCCTGGAAAAATTATCGTTGGAGCAGATTCACATACTACTACACATGGTGCTTTTGGGGCATTCTCCTGTGGAATAGGTAGGAGTGAGGTAGCATGTTTCTGGGCACTGGATGAGTTATGGTTCAAGGTCCCTGAGACTATAAGGATTGTTGTAAATGGTAAGCTTCCAGATGGAGTATATGCTAAGGATGTTGTTCTTTATATTACTGGAGAGATTGGTTCTGATGGAGCTCTCTATAAATCCATTGAATTTTCAGGCTCTACTGTAGAAGGATTTTCAATTGATTCCAGGATGGTTTTAACCAATGTTGCTGCTGAGATGGGAGCAAAGAATGCATGGATCCAGCCAGACGAGGTGCTCTTAAACTACTTAAAGAAAAGAGCAAGGCAAGAATTCGAAGTGGTTACTTCTGATCCTGATGCCGATATAGAAAAGAGATTTGAATTTGATGTAGAGGATCTTACACCGCAGATTGCAGTTCCACATGAAGTGGATAATGTCCATCCTTTAGAGGAATATATCGGCATGAAGTTTAACGAGGGTTTTATAGGAACCTGTACGAATGGACGGCTTGAGGATCTAGAGATTGCTGCGAGAATCCTTAAAGGAAAGAAGATAAGTCCTGTTATCAGGCTGATAGTTATTCCTGCATCAAGGGAGATATACAGCGAAGCAGCAAGGAAAGGGTATCTTGAGGTGTTCTCGGAGGCAGGGGCTCTTATAGAGAGTCCTGGATGCGGTCCTTGCCTTGGTGCTCATATGGGTGTCCTGGCTCCTGGTGAGAAGGCTCTATCCACAGCCAATAGAAATTTTAAAGGACGAATGGGCTCATCTCTGGGAGAGATATATCTAGCCTCGCCTGCAACAGTTGCGATATCCTGTATAAAAGGAGAAGTTACTGATCCCAGAGTGGAGGTATAAAAAGATGGGGACGGAGGATGTGCAGTATGTACAGCATCGCTATTTCGAGAAATCTTTGGATGTGTTGTGATTTTGGGAACCCACCAACGGTCCAACAAACTAACAGACCATCGTTGCAAAGCAACAAAAAGGAGAATTAGATGGGAAAAGTTTTCAAATATGGGGATGACATTAACACAGATGTAATCTTTCCAGGAAAGTATACTTACACCATAGATGACCCAAAGGAGATGGCAGAGCATGCAATGGAGGATCTGGATACGGGTTTTGTAGATAGGGTAGAAGAGGGAGATGTGATAGTTGCAGGTAAGAACTTTGGAATGGGTTCATCACGGGAACAGGCAGTTACCTGTCTTGTTTATTCAGGGATTTCCGCTGTAATTGCGAAATCATTTGCACGAATATTCTTCCGTAACGCAATAAACAATGGCCTTCCTGCAATAATTCATCCGGAAGCTGTCGATGAAATCAAAGAAGGAGATAAAGTTGAAGTCGACCTAAAGAACGGTTTGATAAAAACTTCTGATAAGGAATTTTCCTTTGAATCTTATCCTGAAAGACTACTTGAAATACTTGAAGCAGGTAGTCTTATTGAATGGGTAAAGAAGAAACTGACTTAATTAGTTTATTAGTGTAATAGTGTAATAGTTGAATAGTTGATTGTTCAAATAGTTAATTAGGATAAACTCAACGAACCCTACGAACCCAATGAACTATCCGAACCCAGCCCCCAGCCCCCCTTGCCTAAATCCCATTTTTCTTTATGTTTTTAAGTAATAGTGGAGATATGTAATGTCAACCATTTAGCGTCTTCCGATTAGATAATTTTTGAAATTAAAGTGGCAAAATATCATGCACCATTTTCGTCTCTCATACGCAATTGGTCGTTAAACCAAAAGTATTTTAAATATGGAGGTAGAAAAAATGCATAAGTTGAGTGGAATAGTTTTATTCTTAATATTTTCTATATCATTTACATCTTCTGCAGTTGCTAAAGATTTGGAACTTACCATAATTTATGATAATAATCCATACAATAGAGAATTGGAAACAAGATGGGGCTTTTCTTGTTTGGTAGAAGGGTTGGATAAGACAATCCTATTTGATGTGGGTGGAGATGGGTCTGTGCTGCTTGAGAATTTGGAAAAACTCAAGATTGATCCTAAGGTGGTAGATATAATAGTCCTTTCCCATGTTCACTATGATCATATTGGCGGATTAGGTGATTTTTTGGAGAAAAATTCCGATGTTACAGTTTATATGCCAAAGTCTTTGCCCCAAAGCATTAAAGATAAAGTCAATAAAGTAGGTGCGAAATTGGTTGAGGTTCATAAGCCAGTAAAAATCTGCGAGAATGCTTATTCCACGGGAGAATTAGGAACTTTTATAAAAGAGGAGTCTCTTATAATAAAAACATCTAAGGGATTAGTAATAATTACAGGTTGTGCCCATCCAGGGGTTATAAATATAGTGGGAAGGGCAAAAGAGATGCTTAAAATTGATGTCTATTTAGTATTAGGTGGGTTTCATTTATGCTGGTTGAATGCCTGGCAGATAAAGGGAATCGTCAACGGTGTTAAGGAAGAAGGGGTTCTGAAAGTGGGTCCATGTCATTGTTCGGGTGATCTTGCCAGAAAACAGTTTAAAAAAGTCTACGGAAAAGACTTTATTCTCGTAGGTTGCGGCAAAAGGATAAAAATAAAGGATGTTTTCTAATTCTATAAAATTACTGTTAGCTGGTTTTACTATGGGTTGGGGTCCATGTCTTGCTTATACTGCTCCATTGCTCCTACCTTATATTGGAGCCACCAAAAGAGGCTGGCATGGGGGCTTGAAAGCGGCATTGTTGTTTTCAGTTGGTAGACTTTTAGCGCTTTCCATTTTAGGTGGACTTGCAACTGTAGCTTTTAGCTTTATTAATCAATTTTTCCCACCTCAAAAGTCAGGGTGGCTCTATTTGATTTTATCCCTCTTTATGATAGCAATAGGTATCCTTATCATTTTAGGTAAGGGTTTTAAGATGCATATTGGAAAGAGCCTATTAGGCAAAGGTAATGAAAGCATGTTTTTACTTGGTTTTTTGATGGGCATTGCACCATGTGTTCCATATGTAGCAGTCCTTACCTATATCGCCTGTGTAGCAGAAAATGCCGTCTTAGTAGGTATATTGTATGCGGTGGTATTTGCCATAGGGACAGCAATTGCGCCAATAGCATTAGGGGCTTTGATGGGTATCATTCCGGGAAAATTATTCAAGTCAGCTAAATTGCTCAGAGCTTTTCAGGTAGTTTGTGGAGTGGCTCTTATCCTTTTTGGATTTCAGCTTACCTATTATGTATTAAGGTTGGTCGTTTAAAAATGTAGAATAACCATCACCTCCGATCCACAAGCCCTCTTGACTTACCCCAAAATTTAAATTAAGATTTTAAACAAAGATGGAGGTGTGGAATGTATAGCTATTCCATTTGGGGCCTGCCCTACCTGTCACACTTGTCACATGTAATGCGTAGCTATTACTGTATGATGTAATGAATCACTATTACATTGGGGTGAAGTGAGAGTCTACTTCATAATGGGTTTACCCTGCATGCCCCATGAAATATATAATTATTTCATTAGGGTGAAATGTGTAACTATTTCATAAGGGTCAAACTCCAGGCAAGAACGATCGTAATGAGGAGGCCGAAAAGTGTGTAAAACAGGGAGTTTTCTATATAAATTAGCCCGTATGGCTAATGATATTGAGAAACTTTCAACCGGAGATCCAAAGAAAATAGCAAGAAAAGCTAAGAATAAATATACAGGAAGAAAGTTAGTCAAAAATATCTGGAAATTTCCAAAGATTTAAGGGGTTGGTGAGGTGAACGTAATTAACGTGTTAGTCAGTTTGTCAGTTAAACAGTGAGTGGGTAGTTAAAATATTATGAAAGATAAACAGATGAAAACACATAGGAATTTGGACATTTTCAGCCCAACCGTCCAACTATTTTAAAAAGTCAAATACGAGGCTAAATTCACAATGAATATTTTGATTATTTTATTATCTACATCAGACTTTGGCATGGGAGCGAAAATCGCATTTTCGGGAGGACCGATTATTTCGCTTTTAAGCAACGTATCATTTAATGACAATATCTCTATGAATCTCTCAATCGGCGGTTTCCCCGGAATTATCATGAAGGTTGAATCAAATTTAAGATGCTCCAAAAAGAAGGAATGGTCCCCTTATCTCCAGGGAGGTCTTGGTTTCACGAGATTCTTTCGGGGCAAGGCAAAGGATAAAAACCTCAATGATATTCATTTTAATGTTGGAATAACAAAATCATACCCATCTTCTTTAAAACTATCAGCGGACATTGGGCTTCTATATGCTCCTTATGGTGTTAATTACTGGTTAAGGGAAGAATCCCCGGATATTACTTATTTTATTTACCCGGTAGTCAACTTTGAGGTTCTCTTTTAGATTTTATATAAGGAAATAAATATGATAAATAATAAATCTACCATTCAAAGAAAGACAAATATACTTCACGGAATTGCACGAGGAATTAGTACGTTTGTAGCTGTTTTTTGGTTGATTGCCGGTATAGGTTCCGCAATCAGTGAACCCGGTCCCTGGTCACTGGAGTCATTTATAATAGCAGCTCGGACTTCGGACTTTTTTTATATAAACCCGATTAACCCAACCAATAAATAGCCACAAAGACTCAGAGAGCACAGAGAAAAGCTCCGCTCTATCGAAGAAATTAAATATAAGGGTACAAGGTTTCGAGGTGTCAAGGTTCCAAGGGAACGGTCATTGTAAGTTCCGTATTCTTCCTGACAAGTGCGAAGCAATCTAATAATGCACAATCATTTCTGTCTTAAAAGAGGCGGTGAACTTAGGGGTTGTTTTTTAATAAATATTGTCTAAATTTTGAATATGATAAAACTAAAAAGGATTAAAGGTAATATAAGAAAAAGGTTAAAAACGCTGAAAGGTGAAGTCAAAGATTTTAAAGGACTTTCATTTTTATATCTTTTTGGCTCCTATGCAAGGGAAGAAGAGAATAATCTTTCAGATATTGATATTGCATTTTATCTGAAAGAGAGGGATAATAAAGAAAATATTGAGGCACAATTGTATGATAAAATAAGCTCTCATTTACAAACAGATGAAATAACCTTTATTTGTCTTAATGAAGCACCTCTTTTTGTCTCTCGTAGAGTGATAGAAGAAGGAGTTATTCTATATGAAAAAGATAAAATAGAAAGAATGAATTTTCTAGAGAATACAGTAAAGAAATATCTTGATTTTTTCCCTTACTACAGAGAGAATCTAAACGTCCATAAAGGATAACAATGGATTTGGATAGGGAAAAAATTAATCAACAATTAAATTTTCTAAAACGAGAATTAAACCACTTAGATTCAAGGAAAGATATCTCTCTCAAAGAATATATTTCTAATAAGGAAATTCAATATTTTATAGAAAGAGCCTTCCAAAGGGCAATAGAAGCTTGTATTAATATTGGGAACCATATAATTGCAAGAGGAAATTTAGGTACTCCTGGTAGTTTTAGTGATGTGTTTAAAATTCTTGGTAGATCCGGGATTATTTCGCTGGAACTTTCAGAAAAGTTTGTTAATATTGCAAGATTTAGAAATAAACTGGTACACCTTTACTGGGAAATTGACCCCGAGGAAGTATACAAATATTTAAAGAATAATACTGGAGATCTCAAGGAATTCTACAGTAAGATGATTGAAATTGTAGATTAACCAAAAGGTTTCTAGGTTTCAAGTGTTAAATCAAAAAATACAGTCTTCCGTCTTCAGTCATCGGTCAAATTTACCTAACAACTAACACACAAGACCTAGCCCCCAAACCCCATTTTCCCTTATGATTTAAAGTAACAAAATGATAAAAAATTCTAAGCTAATGCGAAAATTAGAAAGAGAACTTATACGGAAGGAGAAGGTGGATGTGGTAAGGAATTTCCAGATAGTTGAAGCTCTGTACAACGAAGCATTCGAGTTAGGAATCTTTCCCCTCAAGAACCCTCTTGAGGGATTAGAAACAGATATAAAAATCGCAAAGGTGATTAATAGTATTCGGACAACTTCTCAAGAAGATAATAATTGAATTAGATAAATATAATATCTCTTATTCTTTTTCTCCATATGAGAAACAGGCGATTGGAAAAGCAATTGATGTTAAAATCAATGATAAAATGGTTAAATTTGCTACACTTGAAGATGTTATTATTCATAAAATTATTGCAGGTAGACCAAGAGACTTGGAGGATGTAAAAACAATACTTTTAAAAAATCCCAATTATAATCCAAAATATATCTACAAGTGGCTTAAGAAATTTGATGAATCCTTGAATAAAAGATTTTCTGCTACGTTTCAGAAGGTTTTAAAAGAGATTGAATTTTCTTAATATGGATATTATTCTACCCAAAGATTTTAAAAAGGAGAGGTGGGAGTTGTTAACTAAAAGAAACTATTATCTGAATATGAAAACAAATACAAATTGTCAAAATGACAAGCACCGACCCCATAACACTCAATCCTCATATATGACATTTATTTATAGTAATCACAGGTAAAAAAGGCTTGATTTTCGTATTGAATTTCTATAGAATTAAAAAAAAGGAGGCCAAAATATGAAAAGTAATAATCGGTGGGTCTTGTTTTTTTCGATAATCGCAGTGATTTCAATCATTTTTAGCATTAAATATTTTAAAGTAGCTTTTCCTGAAGCATCGCTTGACATAAATATCGAAAAAGAAAGGGCAGTAGAAATTGCAGATGAATTCATTTCCCAATTCGGCGAGAGCACAGATAGATACATGAATGGAATAATAATGGATGAGGATTCAAAGGCGAAAAATTTCTTTGATAGAGAATTTGACGCAATATACCTTGATTCTATTTATCACACAGGTGTTAAGGTCTGGTTCTGGAACGTCAGGTACTTTAGGCCTTTGGAGAAAAAAGAATTCAGTGTATATATTGATCCTTCCAGTGGCGATATAAAGGGTTACGAGAGAAAAATTAAGGAAGAGGAAGTTGGAGAAAAGATTTCTCTGGATAGTGCAAGGTTCATAGCCACTACTTTCCTGCAAGAAAAGGGGATAAATCTGGACGATTTTTCAATTATAGAAGAAGTCTCAGAGAACATAAAAGATAAGAAAGGAGATCTTGTCAGGATTGACCATAATTTCACCTGGGAGAAGAAGGGATGGGATATAAAGGGTGCTAAATACAGACTGAATGTTAAAATTCAGGGTGATAAAATTGGAAATTATAGTGAGAGGGTAAAAGTTCCTGAAAAATGGGATATGAAATTTGAGCATGAGAGGTCATACAACGAATTTACACAACAGATTGCCAATGTCTTCGCTATTATATTGATGCTTTTCTCGGTGTTTTATTTCTTTATCTTTCTGAAGAAAAGAAATATTTATTTAAAGGTCTCCGCTTATTTAGGAATTTTTGTTTTTACTGTCGTATTCCTTTCAAGGCTCAATTCTTTTCCTTTGAGCATAGTTAATTTTTACGAAACCACTGAATCATACTCAGGCTTTTATATGGGTTATATCTTTAATGCATTAATGAATTCTTTGCTGAATGGTTTAATTGTATTCCTGACCTGCGCTGCTGGGGAGGTATTTTATAGAATTTGGCTTAAAGATAAGGTCTTTTTACCGAAACTTTTTTCTCTGGATGGATTTAAGACAAAAGAAGCAAGGTATAGTGTTATAATGGGATATCTATTTGCTATCATTCACATTGGATTTGTAACCTTGTTTTATCTACTTGGAAAGAGGCTCGGTTTTTGGACCCCTACTGAAATCTCTTACACTGATGCCATAAATACAAGATTTCCATGGCTTTTTGCCCTTTTTGCATTCTCTCCGGCATTCTTAGAAGAGTTTGCTTTTAGACTGTTTGCAGTTTCTTTCCTTAAGAGGTTTTCAAAAAGTATAATAATTGCAGTTATAGTATCTTCCTTTATTTTCGGATTTCTGCACTCAAACTATCCACAGCAACCCTTCTTTGCGAGGGGGATAGAGGTCGGAATTATAGCAATCATTGCTGCTATACTGATGATGAGGTTTGGAATCCTATCAACTATTACCTGGCACTATTCGGTGGATGCTTTCCTGATGGGTTTTTTTCTATTTCGATCAGGAAGACCTTCATTTTTTATTGCAGGACTAATAAGTGTCGGAATATTCTTTATCCCAGTTCTTCTTTTATTCATCAGGAAGAAAAAAGTGAAGGATGAGGAGTTATACAATCAGCGTTATCAATATAAGGAAGTAAAACTGGAGGAAAAAAGAGAAGAAATCGCAAGGCCATCCTATAAACCTTTCCCAAAGAGTAAAGTTTCTCTCTTTATTATAGGCTCTTTGATACTACTTATAGGAATTATATTCCTTTTCAAAATCAAAGTCCGGGAACAAATAAAGATTGCACGGGTAGGAGCAGAAGATATTTCCGTTTCGTATCTTAGAGGAAAGGGTATCGATGATGAGAAATTCAGGAGTGTTACGTATCTCTGGGTCAAGGAATCTGACGAAGAGGTAAACTATGTATTCCGGAATGAAGGTTTAGGAGGCTTGGAAGATTTCTTCGCATCAAAACCTTCAGTGTTATGGGAGACAAGGTTCTTTATGCCACTTGAAAGGGAAGAATTTCTGGTGAAAATTAAACCATCTGATGGGAATATATACTCCTATACGCATATTCTTCCTGAGGATAAAGAAGGTAGTAAACTCTCTCTGGAAGATGCTATGAAGATAGCCCTTTCCTACTTAGGAGAGAAAGGGATTAAAGAGAGCGAAATAGAGATATTGAAGAAAGAGAAGGAGGAGAAGGAGAACAGGACAGACTACGTTTTTCAATTTGAGACAGAGGAAAAGATAGGCGATTTATCAAAGAGAATTGAACTAGCGATTCAAGGTGATGAAGTAAGTGATTTTAAGTATTATTACAGGATACCTGAGGATTGGGTGAGGGATTATGAAAAGAGAACAGCGGTTGACGTGGTAAAGACATTTCTCTTCTGGGTTCTATGGGGTGTCGCAATTGCTCTTGTGATAGTATCTTTTGTAAAACTCTTAAGAAGCGGTGTGGCTGATTTTAGAAGACCTCTTATCATTGCCGGGTTTGTTATTTTTGTAACCCTTATCAATATTTTGAACACCTTTCACCTTGTATTCAAGGATTACCAAACTTCATCCCCTCTGCAAAACTTTATTGGAACTGTAACTACCCAGCGTATTATCGGTCTAATTTTGACATTTGTGGGGATTCTCATATTAAACTATATATGCCTTAACTTTTTCAGAAAAAATACGAATTCTAAGGGCTTTATACTCGAAAATGGTTACATCAGGGATGGATTTATTTCCGGTCTATTCGGAGGTTTAGCATTCTTGTTATTCTTATTCCTTACTAAGACTGTAATCCTTTATGCAAAGATCCCTGTTAATAATGTTGAATTTCTAAATTATCCTTCCTTTGATACCCATATTCCTTTTCTTTCGGTTTCTTCAGGTGTTTTAATATCTATATTTCTGATATTTCCCTTTATCTCTTCACTCTATTTTTCTTTTCAGGAATCCTTCAGGAAAGACTGGATAAAATATATACTGATTCTTTTCGGTATCATTATTTTTTCCATAAGGGGAGAGAAAGAAATATTATCTTCAATCTATGTAATCATTTCGAACATAGTTCTTGTATTCCTTGCTTTCATCCTCGTAAAATATATGTTAAGGGATAATCTTCTCTCTTACATAATCGGCTTATCCATCATTAATTTGTTGCCAGTTGTTCTTAAGTATACCTATTCCGGTTCTAATTACTTCTTTTTAAATGGCATCTTTAGTTTAGTTTTCTACTTTATTCTGCTTTATCTTATTGTAGTGCTCATGAGAAAAAGCGAGCACTGAGCATCCACAGGCTTTTTTTGCAACAGAGTGCACTTGCTTCGCTTCACTCGGAAAACACAGAGCAGACGCTTATTTCTATTCTCCCGTCTTCGGGCGACCAGTCTAATTTCAGACTAACGACTAAGGACTATAGACTAATGACTAATGATTGTTTATCTCCGCACTCAACACTATACCTTTCCAACCATCTCACCACTTAACAAACTCGACAAACCCAATAAACTCAATAAACCCGACAAATCAACAAACGCATATTGACACACCCCCCCATTTTTCATATAATTTTAAAAAATATGGAGGTGTGGGATGTTAAGAAAAATGAGACATCTGACTAAAGATAAATTAAAATTAAACACAAATTCAATTGCATTTCCTGAAAACCCAA
>Ga0315541_1001307_pt1 | contig 23555 bp, 15 predicted proteins | sample SalMarSW160190MG_FD_203095 | JGI IMG/M metagenome (GOLD analysis project Ga0315541, IMG submission 203095) | Salt marsh sediment microbial communities from the Plum Island Ecosystem LTER, Massachusetts, United States - Salt Marsh Sediment SW1601-190 ...
GCGGAGCTCCGCACGCTATGAACAATAAACTATTATCTATGAACCATAAACCAATACAAGCGACGCTTGTCCGCCGTAGCCTTGGCGAAGGCGGAAGTATCCAGTATCCAGTATCCAGCATCCAGCATCTAAAATATGCAAAACAAACCCAATTTCCGAAGAAATCGGGTGAATGTAAGCTCTTATAAATCAAAGGTATATGAAAATGAACATCGATTTTTGGCCCAAAAATCCCAAACCCAATTTCCAAAACGCCGAAATGAACATAACATCAGCCCAATTAACAGTTACCAATCACCAACACAAAAACAAACCCAATTCGAACCCAATTTATCCTGAGCTTGTCGAAGGGATCAAAGCCAATAAAGTGCCTTTCTTTGTTATGGCACTGCTTGTATTATTTGCTGTTAGCTGTTCAAAAAGACCTGCCAACACCGTCTCAGGGGCGAATGAAAAAGCCGAATCGAATCAGCAGGCATCTGATACAAATGTTCAATCGCCCAATAATTCGCAGGACCCAAACATTCAAAAACCAGCCCGTCCCGCCCCTATCAGGGGCGGGGTTCGGCCGGAGCATAAACACCCGGCTTTTACAGAACGCATCAAAGAACGTGCGAGAATGGTTGCCTCTCAAATAAAGGCCAGGGACGTCAACGATCCCAATGTATTAAAGGCAATGCAAACCGTACCCCGGCACGCCTTTGTACAGCATCCCAATAAAAATATCTGGAGCAGCAACCTCGAAAGGGCCTATGCAGACCACCCGCTTCCGATAGGTTTCGACCAGACGATAAGCCAGCCGTATATTGTTGCATTTATGACCGAGGCAATGGAGCTTCGACCGGATTATAAGGTTCTGGAAATCGGGACCGGCTCGGGCTATCAGGCGGCGGTCTGTGCCGAGATTGCACAAGAGGTCTATACGATTGAAATCGTCGAACCGCTTGCCAAAAGGTCGGAAAAACTGCTTAAGGAGCTTGGCTACAAAAATGTTTTCGTCAAAGCCGGCGACGGCTTTTTCGGCTGGCCCGAAAAAGCGCCTTTCGATGCCATCATCGGCACCGCGGCAGCCGAGCGTATTCCTGAGCCGCTGATTGAGCAGTTAAAGCAGGACGGCAGAATGATTATACCCTATGAAGATTCCCTGGGTTTTCAGCATCTGGTCATGATTACCAGGGACGAGAAAGGCGAACTTCAGAAGAAGAACGTAATGCCCGTCCGCTTCGTACCGATGACCGGCGAAGTACAGAAAAAGCAGAGATAAAAACAGTATCGAGGCCGATTTTTTGCTAAGATATTACATAAAAAGTTTCGCGGTATATATTTTTGGGAAAAAGGGCAGACCACATGTTCCGGTTTAAGAAATTGCGGCGATATCGAGTTGCCAATCAGAGATTTCCGGAAGAATGGTTGAGAATTATCGAAACTAATGTCCCATTCTACAATCGCCTGCCACTGGAGGATAGAACCGAGTTACAGCACCACATACTTATCTTCATCGCTGAAAAGCGTTTTGAAGGCTGCGGCAAACTTATCATAACCGATGAAATAAAGGTTACTATAGCGGCTCAGGCATGTATGCTGCTTCTGCACCGGAAAACCGAATATTATCCGGGCCTTTCTTCGATATTAGTATACCCCCATGCCTTTATAGCGAGCCGAACCAAACATCTGCCGTCCGGCGTAGTTGCTGAAGCTCCGCAGGTTCTTCTTGGTGAGTCGTGGCATCGAGGTTCAGTAGTGCTCTCGTGGGATGACGTAAAACATGGCGTCGCGGATATCAACGATGGCCACAATGTCGTATTTCATGAGTTCGCACATCAAATCGACAGCTCCGGCGGCAAAGGCGACAGCACTGCGGTCCTTAACAGCCGGTCCAGCTATATTGCATGGGCGCGTGTGCTGGAAAAAGATTACAAGAAGCTCAGGCGGGCAAAGTCGCGACAACATCCGACCCTTTTAAATAAATATGGTTCCACTAATCCGGCAGAGTTTTTTGCCGTGGTAACAGAGTTTTTCTTCGAAAAATCCAAAGAGTTAAAAAAAGCCCACCCTGAATTGTATAATGAATTAAAGCGGTTTTATCAGCAAGACCCCGCCAGTTACTTAAGCTGATATAAGGTACTATTGAGTTTGAACCTCTTGAAAAAAAGGCAAACAAGGTTATAATGCCGCGTTAATAAATTCTATTATTGGGAAAGTGGCATTATTAATTAGACGAAAAAATTTCATCTTTCTATCAGGAGAATTTTTGTGGAGAATCCTCGCATAAGCAAAATAAAAAGGTCGCGAAAAAGCGGTTTTAGGGCACGTATGCGAACAAAAGACGGACGCAAAATATTCAGCAGAAAGCGGCGAGTAGGACGTTCAGTTAATGTTGTGTAAAAGCCATATATTACTGATTATTTCCAAAGATTTCATAACAATCCGCATCTTGTAAAGATTGCGTCAGCAACCAGGAAACAGATGATGGTTGGTCGGCTAATACAAGCGCATATCCGTTTACATTGTTTGTTTAAATAGCTCCGGCCGGCTTATTCTATTACCTGGCCTGTTTCGGCGTTAACTTTGACGTTCCACCAGTCTGAAGCCGCCTTTTTGTCTTCGAGTGTTTTTTTAAGATTTACCCTTTTCCCTATGCGCCAGGCAGGTGTATCGTCCGGCGGGTCAATTGGTTTCAGCTCGTAATCGTAATTTTCAAAACCTTCAGGAGTGTAACCTTTGTGTTTATTAGCGATTTTTTCAGCTTCCTTGGGGCTGATTTTAACTTTCTTCGGGTCGAAAGCTCTGCCATAAAACGGGAATGGGTCATCCCTGATAATAAGGCCGCCGGTTTTTGCCTTTTCAGACATAGTGATTATTTTTTTCCTTCCTTTGTAGATAGTGTAGTTATCACTTCTTTTAATTCGTGACGGCCGGGGCTCTTTGATTTCTTCGCATTTTATAATATCTGCTTTCCAGCTTGCGGCAAGGCCGCCGTGGCGGTCAAAACCGATGACATTTCCGGCGTTAATAGCTGCCACATAAAACTTATCGCCCGCCCACTTTTGGCCTTCCTGCTTGACTTTTGACCAGAAGTCATCGAATGAGATACCTTTAAGTTCGACACGCCTGGTATCTGTTTTCTTCAGGATTTTCTTTACCTCTTCCAGAGATTTTTTTTCGGAAGGCGAGAGCTTTTTCTCAATCTCGGCAAATTCGTCATCGATGTCGGACCCTTTTTTCTTCGAGCAGCCTGACAAAACTAATACTAAAAAGGCGCAAAGAACCAATGCCATTGTTTTGTAATACTCTTTCTTCATTTTACATAAACCTTTTAACTTTATTTTTTACTTTCTTGTTTTACCTGTACATTTTTGGAAATGGAGTTATTTTTCGTATTTTTATCTTCTTCGCATTGCAGTGTCGCGGTGATTTTTTGTGCTCCTGCTTTGTCGGGTGTCCAGTAGAAAGTGGTCTTTTTCTCTTTCTGCGCAGTGATTGAAACCTTCTTTTCGTCTTTGTGTTCTTTTCCTATCTGAAGTATTAAGGAGCAGTTTCTTACGTTGGTCGCGGAATTATTTTTAGCAATTACGCCAATTGCAGTTCTTTTTCCGACAACAATCTCCTGTGGCAGGTTAATCTCCGTCAGCTCAACATCCACCGGCTCAGGTTCCTTTACATCAACAGATTCAGTTACACGCTCGGCGCTGATATTTGCCTGCGGCTCGCTCTGAAGATAAGCAGAGAGCTTCTGTTTGCCTGATTTCTCAGGTGTCCAATAGAGGACATACTTTTTGTCTGTATTTGCCGCAAGCGTCAGTGCCTTTTCCTCTTTGAAGCCGTCTTCGGCCTCAAGACAGATTTTGCATTTTTTTACATATTCTGACGATGTATTTTCGGCCTGTACCTGTATCTTTGTCTTCTGGCCCACAACGATACTTTCAGGCAGTTCAAGAAAGGCCAGCTTTACAACAATGGCTTGTGCCTGTGGTTCTTCTCTGCGAATCGGTTCCTCTCCCATTTTTTCCAATTCTTTTTTCAATCCTGTATCTTTTATGTCCTTCTGTGTTTTTGGCTTTTGCTGGTTTATTTCTTCGGGTTCCGTAACTGGTTCCACAACAGGCTGCTCAACATTACACTGTGCATTATAAGTTTTGGAGGTTAATGTGGCAGAACCTACCTGTGTCGTAATGTATGCTGAAATATTATATTGCCCTGCTTCGCTGTAGGTATGGCAAACGGTAAACTTATTACTGTTTTGTTCTGCTGCCTCTAAGTCGATGGCGTTCTGTTCTACAGAACCATCGCCCCAATCTATATGGTAAGTTGCATTTGCAAGTAAAGAAGCAGTAGCTAATTTAAACTCATAGGTATTCTCGTCGCCGGCATACACTTTTGAGGGGAATGTGAGCTTTCTTATTTCAGGTGCGTAATTATTAACGATAGTATATCCCTTAGATTCGACAACTTTTTGGCCCTGTTCGCCCCAAACAGAAAGTATTATCTCATAATCACCGGGAACGTCGTAGCCCTCTCCTTTACTGATTGAATATTCTTTGACTTTAGGGTCTACTATTTTTTGAATAATAAGCTTCACGTTCCCGCCCTGCTCTCCAAGTGCCAGTTCTATACTCCCTATGTTAGTATCAGGGTCGGTTATTTGGGCACTGATTGAGATTGACTGGTTTGTGCCTTTCACTTGAGGTGAAATGGTGAAAGATGTTATCTGGGGCGGCAGAGATAAGCTCTGAAACTGCAAGGTCTTTTCAGCAAGGCTGCCGTCTCCACCATCGGACTTGACCTGTAAATTGACGGTATAATTTTTATTCGGAGTAATCCCGCTCGTTAGTGTATATGTGCTTGTATTTCGGTTCGAGATTTCTGCTACTGGCTTATTTTGCATCTTTATCGCGTAATTTTTAAAACCTGAATTGTCAGGATACGGCGTCCAGGTCAAAACCGCTGAGTTTTGTGTGATGCTGCCGATGGATGCATTGAAAGCGACCTGATAAGACAAGGTTTGGTAATCGGTCTCAGAGATGTTGCCCCAGAGGTCCATGGCCTTGATTTTTACCTTGTATTCGCCCGGAGCATCAAATATGCCGAGAATTCCCTGTCTGCTTGTCGCAAACTGACTGGACCAGCCGGAACTTTGGGACTGTCCATCAGGTTTTATATATTCAATAGAGGTTTTACCCTGCTCACTAAGATTGATATTGAAATTTAAGTTTTGCCCGGATTGAGTGAGTGAAACGATGGTGACTGCCGGGCCTGTAGTATCGCTATCACAGAATATTTCCACCTCCATCGTATCGCCAGCCGGCACTGATACGCTCTGCTGGGCGCCGAATATATTTGCCGATGGCGAGGTAACAACTGTAAGGTTGTGCTCGTTATTATCATCAAAATTAGTTGTAAAAACGGTCTTTCCCTGTGAGTTGGTAGTAAGAGTACCAAGTAAAGTATTTGCCTGTTTGATTTGAACTGGTGTACTACTAAGAGGGTCCCCGAATTTGTCTTTTACCGTCACATTCAGTTTTGTAACTGAGCTCTGAAGGACGCAGGAATCAGCTGAAAACAAACCGCAGCTATTTACCCTGGCTGTGGTGGTAGCTGTCTTAAAAGAAGATTTTGAGACCTGCACGGTATGGTTGCCTGCATTGAGATTATCGAAATAATACGAACCATCACTGGCTGTTTGTCCCTGCTTGTTTTTAGAGGGGATACTTACCTCGGCCTGTGCAATGGGATTTCCCTGGATGTCGTAAACGTAACCTTTGGGGTGGGACTTTTTGGTCAGTATTATTGTTTTGTTAATCAGCTGGGTTGCATTTGAGGGTATGGATACCGTATCGGATTTATCCTGATAGCACAGACCGCCCTGCACCTGTATATTGTAAGTGCTGCCCTTTGTTACTGTGATAATACCTGTCTGGCCATCCTGGCCGGAAACTAATATCGCCGGCTCTGCCTGTCCGGCTTTAGTTACGATTACAGGCAGACCTTCAACAGCAGTATTGTTATAGATATAGAGCACCTTACATCGCAGCGTCGGCATCGGTGGTGCGGGCTGTGTATTGATAGAATCTGTGTAAACAAATCCTGTTACGCCATTTTTTGTCGGGTCATTATCCTCGAATGTCTAGGAAACAAGCTTATAATAGTATGTCGTACCCGGGTCAAGATTTGTAGCTATTATAGAATGGCTTGTTGTAATTTCTCTTTCGGCACCCTCTGCATCAGAAGAAATGTAGCCCGCAACCACCGTCCCGGAGCTTTTCTTGAAATAACCTGTATAATTATCACCGACGTCCGGTGCAATACCGAGAAATACCTCGGTCGAGGCAGCCGGCTGGGTGTTCCAGTTGAATGTTATCGAGTTCATCGTCGACGTTGCACTCTGATTATAGAGTTTGCGGACCCCGTCGTTAGCACTTACATAGGTTATGTCTTGTGTGTTGCTACAAATTGTTTTGGTCGTTGCGTAAATACCGGGTACTGTATAAATTTTGCCCGTGGCATCTGCGCAGGTAAGGTCGAATCTGTATTGCTGGCCCTTTTCAAGGCCGGCAAAAGGCAGACTGTGGGCAATATTAAATGCCGACTCAGTTTTTTCAGCGATTTTTGTGCTGCCTTTGTAAACCTTCACAGTACCTTTCAAGGGGATATTCGGACTAGCCCAGCGGGCAGTAGCCGAAACGCAACCTTTTATTATGTGATAATCGAGAATTGCCTCATCAGTTGGCTGCAGAGGAATCTCAAATTTTGATGCACTTTCGGCAAGCTCCTTGGTTACCTGTGTCAAATCTACCAGCTTGGTCTGATTGCATAAAAACACGTCGCCAATAATAGGTGCCCCAAGGCCGAACCGCAACGTCTGGTGCATCGTAAAGCCGTATGTTATTTCATCGACCATAACATAGAGTTTGTCCTGGTTTGTGACGAACGGCGGTATAGGTATGTTTATCTGCTTTACCTCGTCGGAAGAGTTGAATTCAAGAGGATACGTTCCGCTTACCTTGCCGGGGACGTAATACCGCAGATGAACGATAAGCTTGTCGCCTTTTAATTTGTAAAATGGGTCACCCTCTATTGTGAATGTGAGCTGGCCGGCTATTTTATCTACGCCTTTCCCGATTTTTTCTTTGATTTTCACGTCGGTCATAAAAGTTTGTAAAGTTGACTTGGCCGAGCCCGGAATTTTGTCAAAGATTTTGTTAATCAGGTTGTTTTTAACCGCGTCAACCGACATTACCGCTTCGGTCAGGTCTATAAGACTTCGCTGGTCGTGATATTCTACGGCGGCCTGGCCCAACGGAGCGGCTTCCGGTGTGCTGTCTTTGCCGGAATACATATTAACACCAATCTGGGTCTTGGCCTGCGCCAGATATGAACCAGCTTCGGGAATAAAGCCCAATAAATCCCACAAATCATAATCTATGTCCTTCCAGGGCAGTATATCGGGAACACCTTCGACACCGACGAACCCGACCTGTAATGTATTAGGCAGGTAAAGACCGAACGCGCTTTCAAAGGCCTTGCCGGAGGTCGGCTTGACCGGTTTGGCGCTTATGTTCAATGTCAGAACCTTGCCTCCCTTCGCCTGCTGGGAATCGTAGGTGAAAACGACCTTGGTGGGACACTTAACGGCGATTGTGCCCGTGGAAAAACGCACGCCGAGCTTAAATCTGACGACTGTTGAGGGTATAGGCAACCACGGCGACCAGTGTGTCGATGGTGACGGTTTGCCCTGATATTGCCATTCCGGGCCAGCAAGCGTTTTTGTAATTGTAAATGCCGAGGCCGACGCGACTGAGAATAAAAGCAGTACAATCGGCAAACAGAGGAAAATTTTCCTTAACATGGCGTGTCTCCTTACATCATATAATATCTTAAAGGATTAAAAATTTAAAAAAATGAACTTGGATTGTAATCAAGAAAATCCCATTTGGCAATATGAAAAATCCCAAATTTTTTGTCTATTAACATAATTATCGGAAGGTAAGGTAGATACAACTCTCCCGCATACCTAAGGAATGGGCGACGATAAGCATGCTGTTTCTGTTATGAATTTTTTGCTTGAACTAAAGCCTGTTGTCAGGACCCGACGATTAAATGTTTTAAATGATTATTGCCGGCATTCGGTGCAGGGATCACGGTTGCATGTGAGCCATTCTGCCAAATCCGGCTGAAAAAGCATAAATCTGGTTGGCACAAAGTAAGAAAAAATAGTTGAATTCGGCGAGCAAATTGTATATAATAACGTTATTAAATCTTCCTTTTATTAAAGGGTTGTATGAAGAAAATCCGTCTCGATGGGGCGCAAAAATAACAGGTATCTGAAAAGGCGACGCTACGCAGATTTGGGTCGGAATCAGCCCGATGCAGGATGGATTCAACTCCATACCGAAATAAACAAAAGTTCATTTACAAATCTGCAGCAAGGCCGATTCGCAAAATGACGGCTATTTTGCGCAAAATAACGGCTGTTTTGGCCTGGAATCGGGTATGATATAGAAGACCGGTCCAAAGGCAAAGGACCTGAACATTTTGAAAAAGAGAAGCAGATTTTGCACCTTTCCCTGGGTGAATAATGAAATTTTACATTAGGCGAAAAAGCATTATCGTGGATAAACGAAGGGGATTTACTCTGGTAGAGCTTTTGGTGGTCATTTCTATAATTGCCATTTTAATGAGTATACTAATGCCGGTATTAGCAGCGGTCAAAGAACAAGCAAGGCAGCAGTCCTGTGCATCGCGTATCCGTCAGCACATATTTGCCTTTCACATGTACGCAGATGAAAATAATTCAAAGCTGCCATTGCCTTCCACTGCCGGAGCGTGGCTTCAGGACGTTGCAGTTAATACGGTACATTTCATGCTAAAGACCGGTCTGAAGCGGGAGTTGTTCTACTGTCCGTCGAACACTAACCACCAGAAATATAATGACCTATTCTGGATGTACAACAATAAAACCTGGAATGGCAAACGATTCACAGATTCAAGTGGCTTCGTTGTATCCGGATATTGCTACATATTGGAAACTGATCCCTCACAATCCCCACGGACGCCGATTACTCCCTACAAAAAAGATGGCATGCCGAAGAGATGGTTAAAGACAATCCAGGAAAGCCATCCGGCTTCGAGGGAATTAATCATTGATTCAATCATGGGCAAGCCAATGGGCAGCTCATACAAGTATGGACACAACTTTGCCGAGATTGACGGGGGCATCTTTCAAAGTGGAACTGGCGTGTACGACCAAACAAGTCATTTGAGAAAAGGAATCTTACCCAGCGGAGGAAACATCGGCTTTTTAGATGGCCACTCGGAGTGGAGGATGTTTGACCCGGATTTGGAAGCTGATGGTGATGCAATACCCCGCTATGGGACTAGTCCAGGTTTTTTCTGGTAGGACAAATTTATTCATATAAAATCCCACATCCTTACCATGAGTAACTTTTCGATGTATGCACTGGTCAAAATAACACATAGCAATACTGCAACCGCACTAATCACCTAAGAAGTCGGGCCAGGCCGGAGGGCGGCAATGTTCTCTTTCTTGATGGTCATTCAGAATGGCGTCCATATTCGGAAATGCAAGTTAGGCTCGATACTGGAAGCAATCCTCTTCATTACTGGTAACGGAAGTTTGGCACTGTTTTAAGGGAGCTTTCTCTTCTTTTGTGTGCGTAGCCAGTTCACGGGCGCCCGGTCGTCGGTCAGCACTTTTACACGTTGGTCCGGAAGAATATCAGGCCGCAGCCGCCTCGCGACTGTCGGCATATCAAAAGCAAATCCGTGTTGTCGTTGTAACACGCTCGCCCTGTCCACTGCCTCTTTAAAGGTAAGCATCGGGGCAGTCGGTCCGGGTGCTGCCAGCATGGCATTTCCGGAATTGGCGCCGAGAAACACCTGGCATCGACCAAAGACGGTCAGAAAGGTCTTAAGCTCCGCGTCAAAAAGACGGTTATCGTAAAACACATTCGCAATGACAACGCCATCCTCAGCGAGAACTCCTTTTAGCTCTTCAAGGAACTCCTTCGTCATCAGATGGAACGGGATATATTCGCCGTTGAATGCATCCAGAATAATGATATCGTATTTCGTCACCGGGTCACGGCGAAGCTGCTGTTTGATAAAAACTCGGCCGTCGGAAATGTGTACTCTCAGCTTATCGTCATCACGAAAGCCAAAGAACTGTTTTGCAATCGGCGGAATCTCAGGGTCTATTTCCGCCACATCAATGTCGAGCGCCGGGAAATAATAGTGCATCTCTCGCGGTATCACACCGCCGCCCAGACCCAGCACAAGCATCTTTTGCGGCTGGGCTTTGTATAGCAGTCCACAGAAGGTCAGCTTTGTGTACTCCAGCTTTTGCTCGGGTAAATTACTCAGGTTGACCTGGCTCTGCATCTGCACGGCAGACCGCTTATCGAATTTAAGACTTACAACAGAGCCAGATTTGTAAACGAATATGCGGTGATAGAGCGAATTCTTCTGGTGAATCAGTTGACCTAATCCGGGAACGCTTGCTGCACTGACAGACGACAGCTGCCAAAAAGCTGTAATACAAAACACTAAAGTCAAAATGACCTTACGCATCCTGTTTTTCATTGTTAGCTTCCTCGACCTCACCAGCTTTACGGGATTTGTCCTGCCTATTCTGTATGAACGTTTGCAATAAAATCATTACGCCCAAAAGCAGAAGGGCAATTCCCGAGACGTAGATAGTACGCCGCACTGAAAGAAGCACAAGGTAGAATGCGGTTACCACGCAGCCGGCGAAACTGGCCACGGTGGAGAAGGCAAGCACCAATCCGGCATTAAGTCCGGAATCGTTCGCTTGTGTCGTCAGCCAGCGCACTGCGGTGGGCGAAACCGTACCGAGCAGTAATGTCGGTACGCCGAAAAGAACAACAGCAGCCAGAAGAGAACCCCATTTTTCATCAAATCCGACATTGAACATCCCATCGCACACGGGCTCTGTAAAGAACGGCATGGCACACAACCAGGCGCCTGCTGCCATCAGGTTGATTCCCAAAGTTCTCTGACTGTTAGCTTTCCTGGAAAGCCATCCGCCGAGCATGTATCCAGCTGAAAGACTGAGCAGGAAAACTCCTATTACGCTGCCCATTACCACGTACACGGCACTGCCAAAATACGGAGCAAGCACTCTTATCCCAAGTATCTCCAGTTCCATCACGAACCAGCCGCAAATGCACGCGATAAGAATAATCTCCACGGCACGGAGCTTGCGGCCATTTGCCCACTTTGTTTTATTGGATGACTGGTAATCCATCTAATTAGAATTCCTCTTTCGATAAGGGAATGTCTATATCCGCCCTTTCTTTCGTATGGCCTGCTTTCGACAGCAGCCGGCTAAGATATTGACAGGAAGTATTTTAACACCTTTAAAAGCTATTTATAGGGTTAAAACATTTCATTTTTTGGTGATTTTGAAAATAAAAAGTGAAAAAAGATGCATTAAATGCTTGATAATCGAATAAGATTTTGGTATTATATAGATTCTGAAATGAGTCAGAACGTCTCTAAAATTGTGAAAGGTCAGTTTTTTTGTCGTTATAGTAGTCGTATAACTATAACTGGACAAAAAGACCGGTCAACTTAGTGAGGAGGCAAATGGAGAAGAGAGATGCCTTTACATTGGTTGAGCTGATGGTAGCAATTCTCATCGTAGCCATTCTGGCTGCGGTTGCCATTCCAATAATGCGAGGCCGCGTTGATTCAGCCAAATGGACGGAGGGCCATACCGGAGCGGGCACTATTAGGACGTCAATAAGAGCCTATATTGCTGAGCATGGCGCTAACCACGACTACGATGAGCTCTTAGGCTGTCTTTGTGGAGGCCCCATCGCCCAGGTATTGGGTTTTATGAGGAATGACCTGCAAGGCAGATATTTTGACCAGGATAGTTATGTAATCACAGACATCGATGTTGACCTTGAAGATGCTACCTGTGTCATCGAAGTAACGCCTTTAGATGTAGCTGGAGCACCGCCAGGCATTGGAACGCTTGATGAAGATGGCAGCTGGTCTGTAAGCATTGATTAACATCAATAGGACAAATCTTGTGATGCGGCAGGATTCAGCTGTAATGTCGGGTGAAATTCGCTATTAGAGCATGAGAGATTCCGGCCTTCGGCCTATAACCCAAATCCGCTTCGCAAATTTCCATAGGGGCTCTGCCCCTCTGGCGTCCCCTTCGGCTTCGCTCAGGGTCCTGTCACCCCGACGACTTGGGAGAGCATCTCTCCCAAACCCTCTCGGGTTCGAATCCCTCTCACCAAGTAAGCTTACCTAACGGAGCAGGAGGGATTCGAACCCCCGTTACCCGAAAGGGTAAAACGGTTTTCAAGACCGTCGCCTTAAACCGCTCGGCCACTGCTCCAAATCTAAATTTCGACCTGTTTCGTAATATAGACGAGCTGAAAACTTTGTTCGCGACTCAGTTTTCATACTATTTTAGGCAAAAAATGTGATTTAGCAATCAATTTCGCCTTATTTTGCAATTACTATAAATAGAAAAAAATTGAAAAATTTTGGATTTTATAGTTGACATTGCATAGTATGTATTGCATAATAGGTATAGCAATATATAATATATATCTTTGATATCTGTGCTTAAGAAAAAGAATAAGTTAATCTGTGAAATCCGTGGTTGAAAGAACAAAAGGAGATTTTTATGAAATTTGAAAGCCAGTTGCTAAAGGGCGTTGCTCCGGTGGTTGTTCTGGAGATTCTCTCGCGCGGCCCGATGTACGGTTACGAGCTAAGCCAGGCGATAGAGCAGCGAAGCGGCGATATATTGACGCTCGGCAAAGGAACGCTGTATCCATTACTCTATAATCTGGAAGCGAAAAAGCTCGTCAAAGGCAAGTGGGAAAAGAACCAAGCCAGCAGAAAGAGACGATACTATTCCATTACCAGCAAAGGCAAAGACGAGCTTGCAAGACAAAAAGCCCAGCTTAAGGAGTTAACAGCCGGTTTAAATCTTGTCTTCGGCGGAGCGCTCGTGCCGGCTTAAAGCTGTAAGAGAGTTAGCCACTAAGGCACAAAGGCACAAAGAAAGTAAATCATAAATTAAAACTTAGTATTTTGGTGACTTTGTGGCGAAAAAACTGAAGTGGAGGCCTGTATTATGGCAAAGAAATTTTCAGATAGCGATTTACAAAATCTTCCGGATTGTGCTGTTGAATTTGTAAGGCTTGTTATCAGGAAGATGGGGTATCGAAAGAAAGTCCGGGCCGATGTCCAGACTGAATTAGCAGCGCATTTTGAAGATGAGCTGAGAGATTGTAAAACCGATACCGAGAAAGAAAAAAGAGCCCAGCGGCTAATCGATGAGTTTGGCGATGTGAAATTGCTTGCTGTTTTGCTGCGCCGTGCCATAAAACGCTGCCGGCCTCTCTGGCGAACAGTCGTTGCCAGGAGTTTTCAAACTGTAGGCATTTTAATTTTGTGCCTTATAGTATATTGCATTTATATCTCCCTTGGTCAGCCGACTATCGGTATCAATTACGTCGAGAAGTTAATGCTTATGACCCGCCCTGTAGCGGATGAAAGCCAAAATGCAGCACCGCTTTACCAAAAAGCTATCGATGCTTTCAAGGAGCCGCCTCTCGTCGAGGATGAAATAGGAACAGAGAAAAGCTTACTTGTGGCAATTAGAGACAAGGATTGGATCGACGATTTAGATGATAATGAGCTTTCAGCACTTAAACAGTGGATTTCTGATAATTCTGAAGCAATCAATTTATTCGAGCAGGCCAGCCATAGGTCGTATTGCTGGTGGAACCGCCGGGCAGAAGACAACATTGTTTTGGATGTTCTTTTGCCTGAATTAAATGAAATGAGGAGTTTTGCACGGTTATTATGCTGGCGGGCGAAGCTTCGGGCCTTCGATGGAGATGCCGGCGGGGCATTCGACGACCTTTTGACCTGCTATCGAGCCGGCAGACATTATAAAGGCCCTCGTTTTTTAATTGAACAGCTTGTGGGTATAACTGTACAAGCGATGTCTGCAGGAACAGCTATGACTATCCTGAATAATCAACAGGTTGAAAGTAATTTATTGAAAAGTTTCCAGGCTGAGCTTGAAAAACTAATGGCCGAAGACACCTTTATTATGGATTTGAATGCAGAGAAATTCTTGGCGTTGGATTTTATCCAGAGGTGTTATACAAATAACGGAAGCGGTTCAGGTCATATGATTCCGAGCAGCGTTGGGGCATTCCCATATTTTGAGTTCGGGGGTTTTGAGAACTCTGTGCTGAACTATAGTCAGTTTTTGGCTGTCGCTCTGGTCAGCGCCGATAGAGGCAATATGAGTCGGGAATTTGAAAAAATTTATGATACCGCTCAAGAATGGACATATAAAACACCTTGGCAGTTGCGTGAAGAAAATGTTGATTTGGAAATGGGTATGGACAAGTGGTCGCGTCTAAAGCAAATTCAATATTGGCCGGTTATGGTCTTGCTACCTGCTTTTGTAAGAGCCAGTGAAATTGGACATCGCAGTAAGATAGGTTTTGAAGCCCTTTTAACCATTGTGGCTTTATTGAGATATCATCAGGATAATGGTCAATACCCGCAAAATCTAGCAGAGCTGATTGCCGGCGATTATTTGAAACAGTTGCCTATGGACTCATACAGTGCTCAAACACTTATTTACAAACGAACCGATGGCGATTTTATTATTTATAGTGTAGGCCCTAATTTTACAGATGATGGCGGTACAGTTGCGGAGGATGGTGGCATACTTCAAAAATGGGGTACAAAGGAACAAGGCGACATAGTTTTTTGGCCGGAGCCAAAATCGCTGGTAAAGCAGCAGCAGTAAACCAATTTCCCATTTGCACCTTAAGCGAAATCTGATTTTTACATTCCCAAAAATCTTTGTCCACGCACATCTTATCTGGTAAACTTCAGCTTGAATTCTGGAAACTGTAAGGAGCCAGTTATGTTTATAGTTAATGTTTTTGTCCGTGTTAAGCCCGAACACATCGAGTCTTTTCAGGCCGCTACCCTTGAGAACGCCCGCAATAGTATGCAGGAGCCGGGAATTGCCCGCTTTGATGTCCTGCAGCAGCAGGATGACCCGAGCCGCTTTGTGTTAGTCGAGGTCTATCGCACGTCACAGGACCCCGCTAAGCACAAAGAGACGGCACATTATCAAAAGTGGCGCGATACCGTAGCGGATATGATGGCTGAGCCGCGCAGCAGTATTAAATACACAAATGTATTCTCGGACGAGAAGGGCTGGGATTAGTGGTTATGAGATTTGAATTTGCGACAGCTGGTCGAATTATTTTTGGTCCCGGCACGAGCCGGGAGATTGCACCATTGGCAGAAAAGATGGGTAAGCGCGCCTTTGTTATTACCGGCCGTACTACTGAACGTGCCGAATCGCTTCTCGAACAGCTTAACAAACACGAAATTGAATATGTTACCTTCAACGTTACTTCTGAACCGACTGCAACGATGGCAAAGAAAGCAATTGAAAGTGCCCGCAGGGGAAAAAGCGATATAGTCATTGGCATCGGTGGCGGAAGCGTACTTGATACCGGCAAGGTAGTTGCAGCGATGCTAACTAACGCAGGCGAATTGGATGATTATCTGGAGGTTGTCGGGCTCGGCAGGAAAATAACCCAAAGACCCGCTACTTATATTGCAATTGCGACTACCGCAGGAACGGGTGCTGAGGTTACACGCAACGCAGTGCTCGCCGTACCCGAACATAAGGTCAAGGTAAGTATGCGAAGTCCGATGATGCTTCCCTGCCTGTCTGTAGTTGACCCGGAGTTGACTTATTCGATGCCGCCGGCAGTAACCGCGAGCACCGGACTGGATGCGCTGACTCAGCTTATGGAGGCCTTCGTTTCGAATAAGGCAAATCCGATGACGGATAGTATCTGCCGGGAGGGATTGAAAAGAGCGGGAAGGTCGTTGCTCAAAGCCTACAAAAATGGCGGCGACAAAAATGCACGAGAGGATATGGCACTGGCAAGTCTCTTTAGTGGATTGGCTCTGGCCAATGCCGGATTGGGAGCTGTACATGGTTTTGCAGGCCCGTTAGGGGGTATGATTTGTGCACCTCACGGGGTGATATGCGCCCGGCTGTTACCGGTTGTTATGCAGGCCAATGTTGAGGCGTTACAAAGTCGAGCAGATACCTCGCCGGCATTGGGCAGGTATGACGAGATTGCACAGCTTTTAACCGGCAACGTCAAGGCAAAGGCCGAAGATGGTCTCAAGTGGGTACAGGATATCTGCCATAAGTTAAAAGTACCGCCGCTGGCGGAATTCGGATTGAAAGAGCAGGATTTCCCAGCGGCAGTGGCAAAGGCTCAAAAGTCAAGCAGTATGAAAGGAAATCCGATTGCTTTGACGCAGGATGAATTGCTGGCAATCCTGAAAGACGGCGAATAATTTTTCTCGGCTTTTAACTTTTCTTCCGAAGCCATTGGTCAATTGCTGCTGCTGCTTCGCGGCCACTGTTAATTGCGTTTACTACCAGTGATGCTCCATTGACTGTATCACCGGCGGCGAATATGCCCGGCTGGCTGCTCTGGTAGTTATCCACGGCAATGTTACCTCGCTCATCGAGCTTTAAATCCAGGGCCTTTATCAGCCCATCGTGCATAACGTGCTCGAAGCCGAGGGCCAGTATTACAAGGTCGGCTTCGAGGGCAAAGTCGGTATCGGGTAATTCCTTTATTTGCCATTTGCCTTTCTTTTTGAACCACTCGGCCTTGCAGCAGTCCAGCCGGCCGACCCGAACACCTACCCCTGAGAACTTTTTAGTCATAATGCTCCATAATCTCTCACAGCCTTCCTCATGAGAAGACGAGGTGCGCATAATTCTCGGCCACATAGGCCACGGCGTATCGGGCGGACGAGTATCAGGTGGTTTCGGCAGAATCTCCAGTTGATATATCTTTTTTGCACCCTGACGGCGAGCGGTACCGACACAATCACTGCCAGTGTCACCGCCTCCTATTACAACCACAACTTTGTTCCTGGCCGAGATTATATTCGCTTCATCCACCGGCTCGCCGCAGCAGAGCTTGTTCTGTAATGACAGATATTCCATAGCAAAGACGATGTTTTCATATCCTCTGCCCGGAATGTTCAGGTCTCTCGGCTTGCCCGCTCCCATGGTCAGGCATACACAGTCGAACATCTTTCGCAAATAACGAGCCGAGATGTCCTCTCCAACTTCCACTCCGGTCTGGAATTGGACACCCTCGGCGGAAAGCTGTTTTAACCGCCGGTCAATGATATGTTTGCCCAGCTTAAAATCCGGTATTCCATATCGAAGCAGGCCGCCGATTTTTTCATCTTTTTCGAAAATCACCGTTTCGTGCCCGGCGCGTGCAAGCTGCTGAGCGGCTGCAAGGCCAGTAGGGCCGGAACCGATTATAGCGACCCGTTTGCCGGTTTTTTCCGCAGGCGGTTGAGGTTTTATCCAGCCGTTTTCAAAACCGCGCTCTACGATTTGAAACTCGATATGCCTGATGAGCACCGGTTCGTCGCTGACTGATAGAGTGCAGGCGGTTTCGCAGGGTGCGGGACAGACTCGGGCAGTAATTTCCGGGAAGTTGTTTGTCGAGTGCAGCAGCTCGCAGGCCTGCTGCCAGCGGTCCTTGTAAACAAGTTCATTGACATCGGGGATGCAATTTTTCAGCGGACAGCCAACGCCGTGGCAAAAAGGTATCCCGCAGTCCATACAGCGAGCTGCCTGCTGGCGGAGCTGGTCGGGAGCCAGCGGCAGGTCTAATTCGTCGAAGTCCATAATCCGCTGCTGTACCGACCGATGGCCTGCTTCCTGGCGTTTATATTTTAGAAAACCTTTTACTTCGCCCATTGGAAAACCTCTTCAGTTGCGGGCGTAGTTTCTGTATCACGCCGTTCCGCTGCTCTCATTTGCTCCAGTGCCTTTCGGTAATCAATTGGGACAACCTTTACGAACTTGCCGACCATATCCGGCCAGGCGTCCAGGATTTGCTGCGCCCGTGCGCTATTAGTCCACCTCAAATGTTGCTGAATCAAATCATAGAGCAGCTCTTTATCTTCCTGCCGCCAGACGTTTTGCAGTTCGGCCATATCGAGATTACAGAGCGTATCAAACAGCTGTGCCTCATCAAGAACATACGCTATTCCGCCGCTCATACCGGCAGCGAAATTACAACCCGTCTTGCCGAAAACGACAACCATTCCGCCTGTCATATATTCACAGCCGTGGTCGCCGAGGCCTTCAACAACGGCGGTGGCACCGCTGTTACGTACCGCAAAGCGCTCACCGGCCATACCGTTAATGAACACTTCGCCGGATGTGGCGCCGTATAGAAGAGTATTGCCGGCGATAATATTTTCATGCGCCATAAAGGGAGATTTATCCGGCGTCTGGACGATGATTCTGCCGCCGGAGAGACCTTTGCCGAGATAGTCGTTGCTTTCGCCGATAAGCCGAAGCGTTATACCGCCGGCTAAAAATGCGCCGAAGCTCTGTCCCGCTGAGCCGTGGAGGATTATTTCCAGTGTGCCATCCGGCAGACCCTGCGGGCCATACTTAGAGACGATGCAATTACTCAAAATTGTGCCTACTGTTCGGTTCACGTTGCGAATCGGCATTTCAATGACGGTTTTTTTCTTTTTTTCAATAGCGGCTTTGGCTTTTTCCAGAATCTGCCAGTCAAGATGGTCTTTGAGCTTGTTCGGTTGTGCCTGGCTCAGCCGAAGCATGCTTTTGTCGGAAACCTCCGGCTGCTGAAAAATGGCCGAAAAATCAAGCCCTTTGGCCTTGAAGTGGTCGACCGCTTTGGCAGTATGCAGCCGCTCGACTCTGCCTACTAATTCTTCGAATGCTCTTATGCCGAGCTGCGCCATAATCTGCCGTACCTCTTCAGCAACGAAAAGCATAAATCGCTGAACGTATTCGGGCTTTCCTTGAAACCTTTTTCGCAGTTCCGGGTCCTGTGTCCCGATTCCAAACGGGCATGCTCCTTCGTGACATTTACGCAAAAGAGTACAGCCAATTGTAACGAGGGCCGCGGTGCCGAATCCGAACTGCTCGGCTCCCAAAAGCCCGGCAATAACAACATCTCTTCCTGTCTTTAGCTGACCGTCAACCTGGACCCTTATCCGGTCGCGCAGGCGGTTCATTACGAGCACCTGCTGAGTCTCGGCCAGGCCGAGTTCCCACGGACAGCCGGTATGTTTTATCGAAGACAGCGGGCTTGCGCCGGTTCCGCCGTCATGGCCGCTGATAAGGACCTCGTCGGCGTTGCCTTTTGCTACGCCCGCGGCAATTGTGCCGACGCCGACTTCGGCAACGAGTTTCACCGAAACCTTAACTTCCGGATTGCTGCATTTTAGGTCGTATATAAGCTGTGCCAGGTCCTCAATCGAGTATATGTCGTGATGCGGAGGCGGCGAGATAAGTGTAACACCCGGCGTGGAGTATCGTAATTTTGCGATTTCTTCGGTTACTTTGTGTCCGGGTAACTGGCCGCCTTCGCCCGGCTTTGCGCCCTGGGCAATTTTTATCTGCAGCTCTTTTGCATGGGCAAGATAATTTATTGTTACGCCAAATCTGCCGCTGGCGACCTGTTTGATAGCGCAGTTTTTCGAGTCACCGTTGGTCTCCGGGTTATAGCGCGAGGCGTCTTCTCCACCTTCGCCGGTATTGCTCATCGCACCGATGCGGTTCATTGCTATTGCCAGGCACTCGTGTGCTTCTTTGCTGATTGAGCCGTGGCTCATAGCGCCTGTACAAAATCTTTTTACAATCTCACTTGCAGGTTCAACTTCATCGATAGGTATGGCCTGGCCTTCGGTAAATTCAAATAGTCCTCGTAAAGTACAGAGCTGCTTTGATTGTTCGTTTACAGCCCTTGCGTAATCAGCGTAGGCCTCTGCATTATCATATATCACAGCGTGCTGAAGCCGGGAGACCGTGGTGGGATTCCAGAGATGCCGTTCGCCCTCGTGTCTGAAGTGATATTCACCGCCAAAATCCAGTTCGAGCGCCCCAGCAGGGCGCTGCTGGAAGGCCGATTCGTGTCTGGCGATTGCCTCGAGCGCAATTTCCTCAAGCCCGATTCCGGCTATCCGCGAGCTTGTGCCCGTAAAATATTGGTCAACAACGGGTCGGTTTAATCCGATTGCTTCGAATAGCTGGGCTGCCATATAGCTGCGCAAAGTAGAGATACCCATCTTGCTGATGGTTTTCAGGATGCCTTTTTTGACCGCTGCGATGTAGTTATCCGCTATCTGGACCGGCTCCATTCTCTCAGGCAGGTCTCCCTGTTGCTGCAATAAGTCAAGAGCTTCGAATGCCAGGTACGGATTAACGGCGTTGGCACCGTATCCGCATAAAAGGCAAAAGTGCATAACCTCTCTGGGCTCACCGCTTTCGACAATCAAACCAGCTTCACCGCGAAGCCCGCGGTTAAGCAGGCTATGGTGTACTGCAGCCGTTGCCAGAAGCGACGGAATCGGCGCCTTTGTCCGTGAAATATCACGGTCACTTATGATAATCAATGAGGCACCATCCCTGACGGCATTTTCTGCCTCGTTGACTAAAGAGTCAAGGCCATGTTGAAGACTATCAGCGGGATTGGATGAATCGGCTTCGAAAACCGCCGAAATAGTAGCAACCTTAAAGTCATCACGATTAACAGAGCGAAGTCGTTCAATATCTTCGTTTGTAAGAATAGGATGCGGTAACTTTAGCTGTCTGCAGTGCTCCGGGGTTTCATCCAGGACATTTTTCTTTTTGCCTGTAAATGTCATCAAGCTCATCACCAGCCCTTCACGAAGCGGGTCAATCGCCGGGTTGGTCACCTGTGCGAATAGCTGCTTGAAATAATTAAACAGCAGCTTCGGTTTATCACTCAATACGGCCAGCGGTGTGTCATTACCCATCGAGCCGACCGGCTCCTGGCCGTTGACCGCCATCGGGGTCAATATCATCTTTAGCTCTTCGCGTGTATAGCCGAAGGCCCGCATCCGCTGGGCTATTGTCTCAGGGTCGCTTTTTACAAGTTTCGGAGCATCAAACAGGCCGCGAAGCACTATTGTGTTTTCTTCCAGCCATCTGCGGTATGGTTTCTGTCGGGCGACCTTGCTCTTTACCTCATTATCGGTAATTATACGTCCCTCGACTGTATCCACTAAAAACATATGGCCCGGACGCAACCGGCCTTTCATACGAATCTTCTCAGCAGGAAATTCCACCACGCCCGCTTCGCTGGCGAGGATTGCCAGACCATCGGTTGTAACAAGATAACGGCAGGGCCTTAAGCCGTTACGGTCAAGGGTGCCTCCTATACGTCTTCCATCGGTGAATACCATAGCAGCCGGGCCGTCCCACGGCTCCATTATCGAAGAGTGATATTCGTAAAATGCGCGCTTGTCCGTGCTGATATGATACTTCGGCCCGAAGGCTTCGGGTATCATCATCATCATTGCATGCGGCATGCTTCGGCCGGCTCTGACAAGAAGCTCAAGCATGCTGTCAAAACAAGCGGAATCGCTCATCTCAGGAGTCAAAACTGGAAACAAATCTCCGATGTTATCTCCGAAGGGCTCGCTGGCCATATTTGTCTGGCGAGCCCGCATCCAGTTGCGATTGCCGCTGAGCGTATTTATCTCGCCGTTATGTGCTGTGCACCGAAACGGCTGAGCAAGACGCCAGTTCGGAAACGTATTGGTGCTGTAACGCTGGTGGACAATTGCGAATGCCGAATTCATACGCTCGTCCGCAAGGTCAGGGTAATAGGTGAACAGCTGCCAGTCCATAAACATTCCCTTGTAGCAAATCGTCCTGCAGGAAAGCGAAGTTATATAGAAATCTTCGCCCTCATCGCCGAATTTTTCCCTGACGGTTCTTTCAGCCTGTTTGCGAGCGAGGTACAGACGTCGCTCCAGCGCTTCGTCCTTTAAATCTCCGCCATCTACGAAAATCTGCCTGATAGAAGGTTCTGCAGCTAATGCAATGTCGCCGAGACAATCTTTTTCGACGGGTACATCTCGCCAGCCGAGGACCTTCATACCATAGTGGCCGAGCGCAGCTTCGAGTATCTTATCGCATTCATTTCTGAGCTTTGCGTCTTTTGAGCCAAATACCATACCTACGCCGTATTGATTGGGCATAGGCAGTGAAAAGCCCAGTTTTTGGCCCTCTGCAAAAAAAAACTCGTGTGGAATCTGAAAAAGAATACCTGCACCATCACCGGTAGTTTCATCGGCACCGGTGGCCCCACGATGATGCAGGTTTATCAGTATCTGTTTGCCATATTCGATGATTGAGTGCTCTGGTCGGCCTGAGATATTAACGACTGCACCGATACCGCAGCCGTCGTGTTCACGGCGAGTTTCATACAAACCATGATTTGACGAAACTGCCAACATCTTTTGCCTTTAGCACTTAAAATACTACTATTTTCTACGTACATTTGGTGTCATCAAAATGATTATAAACTCTATCAGCTATCATAATACAGGTTAAATTCATACGGATGCGGCCGCAAAGCGAGTTCATTAAGCTCGTTTTTGCGTTTCCAGCTTATCCAGGTCTCTATCAGGTCGTCCGTGAAAACATTACCTGCCATCATAAACTTGTTGTCGGCCTCCAATGCGTCAATGGCCTCTGCCAGTGAGCCGGGGGTTTTAGGATACTTAGCCAGCTCTTCCGGTGTCATCTCATAGATATCGCGGTCTAACGGCTCACCCGGGTCAATCTTGTTTTGTATTCCGTCTATAGCTGCCATCAGCATCGCCGTCCACGCGAGATAGCCGTTGCAGGTCGGGTCCGGGCAGCGGAACTCAAGGCGTTTCGCCTTGGGATTCTCTGAATACATTGGAATACGCACACCAGCTGAGCGGTTCCGCTTCGACATCACAAGGTTTACCGGCGCCTCGAAGCCGGGTACCAGACGACGATAAGAATTTGTCGTCGGTGCTGCGAAGGCCAAAATCGCAGGCGCATGTTTGAGAATACCACCGATAGAGTATAAACCAATGTCACTAAGGCCGGCATATCCGTTATCTGCAAACAACGGCTTACCATTTTTCCAAAGCGAGAAGTGCGTGTGAATTCCACTGCCGTTATCTTGGAATATTGGCTTTGGCATAAAAGTTACGGTCTTGCCGTTGCGTTTGGCCGTGTTTTTGATGATATACTTGTACCACATAAACTGGTCAGCCATTTTTACCAGCTCTGCGAACTGCATATCAATCTCCGCTTGGCCGGCAGTAGCTACCTCGTGGTGGTGAGCTTCAACAATGATGCCGACCTTTTGCATCTCTTTGACCATCTCACCTCGCAGGTCGTGATAGGTATCGGTTGGGCTGACCGGGAAGTAGCCGCCCTTGAAGCTCGGTTTGTATCCAAGGTTCGGCTCCTCGAAGCGGGCGGTATTCCACGAGCCCTCGACGGAATCTATCATATACATTCCTGTGTGTTGGTTCTGCTCGTACCGTACCTCGTCGAATATGAAGAACTCCGGCTCCGGGCCGATGTAGCAGGTATCAGCGATGCCCGT
>Ga0315541_1001308_pt1 | contig 23554 bp, 22 predicted proteins | sample SalMarSW160190MG_FD_203095 | JGI IMG/M metagenome (GOLD analysis project Ga0315541, IMG submission 203095) | Salt marsh sediment microbial communities from the Plum Island Ecosystem LTER, Massachusetts, United States - Salt Marsh Sediment SW1601-190 ...
GCGGCAAGCGACCGTGGCTCTCTCCGTCCGGACGCCGAAGCTCTTCACAACGCGGTCATCTTACCGCGCTCGACATGGAAGGTGGACCAGTGAGCGACCCGACGTGGGTATCGGTGCTCCCACCCGTCGTGGCCATCGTGCTGGCGATATGGACACGGCAGGTCTACCTGTCCCTCTTCGGGGGGCTGGTGCTGGGCTACATGATCCTCTCGAGCTGGAACCCCGCCTCCGGACTCGGCGGCGCCATCCAGGGCACGGTGGACGTCTTCAAGGACGGCGGAAACACCAGCGTGATCATGTTCACGCTGGTGATCGGCGCCCTCATCGCGACCATCGAGTCGTCGGGAGGTGTCCGGGGCTTCGTGGAGTGGCTGGACAGGACGAACAAGATAACCACCAGCAGAGGCGCGCAGTTCCTCGTCTACATCGCCGCCCCGGCCGTCTTCATCGAATCGAACATCAATGTGCTTGCGCGCGGCGCCGTGGGCCGTCCCCTCTGCGACCGGTACAAGTGCTCGAGGGAAAAGCTCTCGCTCATCCTCGACTCGACCTCGGCCCCCATGTGCGTTCTTCTCCCGATGAACGCATGGGGAGCTTATGCACTTTCGATCCTCGCGGGCCTGGGCGTGGCCGCGCCGTTGGAAGTGTTCCTGGGCTCCATCCTGCTCGACTTCTACGCCATCGTCATGATCCTCCTGGTGGGGTTCGTGATCCTGCGTGGGTGGGACATCGGCCCCATGAAGGCCGCCGAGGAGCGCACACGCGGTGGGCTTCTCCTCTGGCCGAATGCGACTCCGCTCATCGACCAGGAGATGCTCTCGCCACAGATCACCGACAAGATCCCGCCGCGCACCTGGAACATGGTGGTGCCCCTCGCGGTCATGGTCCTCTTCATGCCGCTCGGGCTGTGGATCACAGGAGACGGCAAGATGATGTCCGGATCGGGGACCACGTCGGTGCTCTGGGCGGTGATGGCCGGCCTCGCCACCGCCTGGCTGATGCTCCTGGCCCAGAGGGCGTACACGGTGGACGAGCTGACGAAGATCGCCCTGAAGGGGGCCGGCGGGCTGGTACCCCTCGCGCTGATCATGCTGCTGGCCATCGCGCTGGGGGCCATGACCCGCGAGTTGGGGACGGGCGTGTACGTCGCGGGCGTCACCTCCGGGGTCCTGCCGCCCTATCTGTTCCTCCCGCTGGTCTTTCTGGTGGCGGCGGTGATCGCGTTCGCCACGGGGACGAGCTGGGGGACCTTCGCCATCATGCTGCCCATCGCGGTCCCGGCGGCGATGGCGATGGACCTGCCGCTGGCACCCTTTGTGGCGGCGGTCCTGTCGGGCGGAGTGTTCGGGGACCACTGCTCCCCCATCTCCGACACCACCATCCTCTCGTCCATGGCCGCGGCCACGGACCACATCGATCACGTGCGCACGCAGCTGCCGTACGCCGCCATCGGGGGGGGCATCGCCACCGTGCTCTTCGCGGTAACAGGCGCAATTCTATAACTTTCAGCCCTTCCGGGGCGACGGCTCCGGGGCGTTGAACCGAGGGAGCGGAGTCGGAGCTTTGGACATCATCGTCTGCGTGAAGCGGGTGCCGGACAGCGAGGCCCGGATCCGGATCGGTGAAGGCGCGGCCGCCATCGACCCCACGGGGGTCAAGTACATCATGAGTCCCTACGACGAGTATGCCGTGGAGGCGGGCTTGCGGACCAAGGAGGCTGCCGGCGCCGGGGAGGTCACCCTGGTCACTCTCGGCGACGAAACCTCCCAGGAGACGCTCCGCGCAGGGCTCGCCATGGGCGCCGATCGGGCCGTCCTCCTCGCCGGGGAGGCTACCCAGGACGGATTGGCCACCGCCAAGGCCCTGGCGGCGGAGCTCAAGGCGTCGTCTGCTGCCCTCTTCCTGTTCGGCGTGAAGGCCGCGGATGGGGACCAGCAGCAGGTGGGGCCCATGACCGCCACTCTCCTCGGACTTCCCTGCGCCACCGGCGTGGGTTCGTTCGAGGTGAAGGGCGACAAGGTGGTCTGCCACCGTGAGGTGGAGGGTGGAGTGGAGGTGCTGGAGGTGCAGCTCCCCGCGGTCCTCACCATTACCAAGGGCGTGTACGACCCGCGCTATGCGTCCCTCAAGGGGATCATGGCGGCCAAGAAGAAGCCGTTGGAGCAGAAGCCGGCCGCGAAGGCCGACAGCCGCCTCACGGTGGACCGGCTCGCCTATCCGCCCGAGCGGGCGCCCGGCCGCATCGTGGGACAGGGGCCCGACGCCGCGGCGGAGTTGGTGCGGTTGCTCAGGGAAGAGGCGAACGCGCTCTAAGCACGTTCCTCCTCCCCTCCTCGAAAACGACAAACCCGGAGAACGACGCATGGCGGACGTGCTCGCCTTCGCGGAGCAGAGAGACGGTGAGGTGCGTGGGGTGGCCCGGGAGGCCGTGAGTGCCGCGGCGCGCCTGGCACCCGGCCTCGGCGGCGAGGTCCACGCCCTCGTCCTGGGCGCGCCGGGGGTCGGCGCCGCCGCTGCAGGCCTGGGACGCTTCGGCGCGGTCGTGGTGCGCGCGGCGGAGCACCCGGCCCTGGCCGACTACAACGCCGAGGGATACGCCGCAGTGGTCGCCGAGCAGGTGCGGTCCGGTGGATACGCTGCGGTGATCTTTCCGGCCACGACGCTGGGGAAGGACCTGGCTCCGCGTGTAGCGGCGCTGCTGGACGTTCCCCTGGCCGGGGACGTCACCGGCCTGGAGGCGGAGGAAGGCGCGCTCAAAGCGCTCCGGCCTGTGTATACCGGGAAGGCCTTCGCCCAGGTGCGATGGAACGCCACCCCGGCGCTCGTGACCATCCGGCCCAACGTGTTCCAGCCGGTGGAGACCCCGGCGGCGGGTGCCGTCGAGACGTTCACGCCATCGGTGGAGCCCGGGAGCTGGAAGGTCCGTCTCGTCGAGCGGAAGGCGGCGGGTGAAGGTGCGCTGGATGTCTCCGAGGCCACGGTGGTGGTGTCCGGGGGTCGCGGGATGAAGGATCCCTCCAACTGGGTGCTCCTCGAGGCGCTCCGCGACGCCATCGGCGACGGTGCCGCGCTGGGCACGAGCCGGGCGGTGGTGGACTCGGGGTGGAGACCCCACGGGGAGCAGGTGGGCCAGACCGGGAAGACGGTGGCGCCGAAGCTCTACATCGCCGTGGGCATCTCAGGCGCCATCCAGCACCTGGCGGGGATGCGGACGTCCAAGACCATCGTGGCCGTGAACAAGGATGCGGACGCACCCATCTTCAACGTTGCCGATTACGGCATCGTGGGAGACCTTTTCGAGGTCCTCCCCCGCCTCACGGAAGAGGTGAAGGCTCTCAAGGCCAAGGGCTGAACGGGAGCCTCAGCGCGGGCGACCACCCAGGAGCGGAACCGGGTCTACCTCCCGTCCCCAGCGCCACACCTCGAAGTGGAGGTGTGGCGCCGTCACGTTCCCCGTGCTCCCGCTCAGTCCGAGCACGTCTCCCCCGGAGAGCCGGTCGCCGGCCCTGACCCGCAGCTCGGACAGGTGGGCGTACACCGTGAGGACGGAGGAGCCGTGGTCCACCCAGACCACGGTCCCGTAGCCCTGCTGGGTCCCGGCGAAGCGCACGGTCCCCGGGGCCATGACGCGCACCGGCGTGCCCACGGGCACGGCCAGGTCCACGCCGCGGTGCAGGTCGGGGCGGATCCCCCTCAGCCGCAGTCCGAAGGGCGAGGTGAGGGGAGCGTCCACGGGCCAGCGCGGGATGGCGCATCCGGCGGCGAGGAGTGCCGCCGTCGCGAGCACCCACCCCCGGCCCCTCACGGCCCCGGCCGCTCCAGGGGTGCGACGTCGGCCGCGGCGGCGGGCTCGAGCCCGTCGGCGGAGCGCTCCTCGAATGCGGGCTCCGGGAGATTCAACGCCCCCTCAATACCGGTAGCCCAGAGACAGGGACAGGTGACGGCCGCTGGCCCACTCGTTCCGCTCCACGTTCGTGAAGCCCCGCGCGGACTCGGTGAATCCCGGGGGAGTCCCGATCTTCCAGAGGGAGAAGATGGCATCGCCCCGCAGAGCGAGGCGATCGGTGACCATGTACCGCACGCCGGTTCCCACGGTGCCGAGGAAGCTGGTGCCGAACTCGAAGCGATCCTTGCTCGCCAGCGCCTCGTCGAGGGATGCGTCGCCGCCAATCCCGATGGCGATGCCGCCGCCGGTGAAAAAGATCGGCTGGAGGCGATGCCAGGTCCGGTCGCCGGTGAGAGTGAGGCGGAGCCGGGCGTCGGCGGTGGCGATGCGCTGGTCCCCCTCGCCGATCTTCAGGTCGCCCACCACCTTCGCGGGGTTGATGATGTCCCGCGTACCCGAGATGACCCCGGCCGCCGCCTCGAAGCCCAGGAATCCGGAGAGGTCGATGCCCCAGCGGGCCCCCATGTTGACCCCCCCGCCGGGCCCGAAGCCGAAGCGCCCCGTGGACATCGACGAGGTGCCGGCGAACAGCGCCGCCTCCTGTCGGGTATCCACGAACCGATAGGGGGACGGGATGCTCTGGGCCGCGGCGGGAGTGGCCACGGCGGAGGGTAGACAGGCGACGATGAGGCCGAGCAGGATCTTTCGGACAGCCATGGAGCGACGGTGCTCCTCTAGGGTTGCATTGCGATTGACGCTCCTTCACCCCCCGGGCAGATTCAAGCCCGAGCCGCGTCTCCGGACGCCAGGGTGCGGATGACTTTTTTGGTACTCTCACGAAGCGGGATCGTTTCAGCTTCCATGGTATCGCCTCGGCGCGTGACGCGCGCCCTCCTCGTGGTGGCCCTATGCTCCGCTTGGGCCGGCTCCTCCGTGTCGGCTCAATCCACGGCCCGCGCCCGTGCCGCCGAGAACGTCCGCCGCGAGCCCAACGGGGACGTGGTGGCCCGTGTCGAGGCGGGTGCTACCATGGCGGTGGTGGGCCGGCGCGACCGCTGGCTGGAGGTGGACTTGGAAGGGTGGGTGTGGGAGCGCTCCTTGCAGGCGACGGACCGGGATGGCTTCGATCTCGTGGTGTCGGAGCCGCAGGGCGAGAACTTGCGCGATGCGCCTTCCGGCAAGGTGGTGGGTCGGGTGGGGCGGGGGACGCTCCTGAACCGGGTCGAGCGTCGCCCCGGCTGGATCAAGGTCCGCCGGCGTGCGTGGATCTGGTCCGCGTCGGTGGTGGAGATGTCGTCCCCGGTTGTGGCCGGTCCCTCGGGGCGGGCCTCTGCGGCGGCTGCTGCGACTCCGACGGTGAGGCCGGGTGCCTTCGTGCCTGCAGATGCCCGGGGCGCCGTGGTGCTCACGGCTCCCGCCGGCGACACCGTGGCCCGCGTTGCACCGGGAATCGAGCTGGAGGTCGTCGCGCGGGAGGGGAGCTGGGCCCGCGTCCGCGTCGAGGGATGGACCTGGCTTCCCCTTCGCGACAGCGCGGCCCAGCCGGCCGGAGCGCCCGCCGCGGCGCTGAAGCCCCAGGACCTCACGTCCAGCCCCACCGCCCACCGGGGTCGCGTGGTGACCTGGGACCTGCAGTTCATCTCGCTGGAGCACGCTGAGAAGGTGCGCACGGACTTCTTCGAGGGTGAGCCCTTCCTCCTGACGCGGTACGGAGGGACCGACGGGCCCTTCGTCTACGTAGCCATCCCCGCCGACAGGACGGGAGAGATGGATGGGCTGGTGCCGCTGGAGCGCCTCCGCGTCACCGGACGGGTGCGCATTGGTGCCTCCTCACTCACGGGCACGCCCATCATCGATCTCGTCGCGCTGGAGCGCGTCCGGACGTCCAGGTGATCAAGTCCTCCCGCAGGTGGGTCTGGGTGTGGATCGCCCTTCTTCCCCTTCTCGCTTCGTGTGGCGACGGGCCTGCGGACCCCACGCTCCCCGAGCTCGAGGTGGTCGTGGCCGGAGGTGACGGCCAGTATGGCACGGCCGGCCAGCGGCTCCCCGCTCCGTTGCAGGCTTCGGTGCGTAAGGTGGAGTCGGGCGCGCCCCAGGAGGGCGTCACCGTTCGGTGGGCCGTGGAGTCGGGAGACGCCTCCTTGGTCACCACTTCCGTCGGGACGTCCGACGCCCAGGGATTGGTGAGCGCGACGGTGCAGCTAGGCACGACCGTGGGACCCGCGAAGATCCGCGTCACCGTTCAGGAGCAAGAAGCGGCGACGGTGACGTTCCAGGTTTTCGTTGCCGAGCGTCCCCTGCTCACGTCTCTGGGCTCCCAGGCTGTCCGGGGTGGGGACACGCTCCGGGTGCAGGGCTCGGGATTCAGCCCCACCCCGGATCAGAACGTGGTGCTGTTCTCGGGAATCCGGGGGCGGGTGGTGTCATCCACGCCTGGCGACATGGCTGTGGAGGTGCCGCGCTGTCTCCCGCCCCGCACGGTACAGGTCACCGCCCAGCTCGGGGAACTGTTGAGCGCCCCGCTTCCCCTCACGGTGACCGACGGGGGAGAAACCCCCTTCCTGGCCGCCGGCGAGGCGGTGGACGTGGAAGACGCCGCGGGCTTCGGCTGCGTGCGCCTCCCCGGAGGGCGGCGGTACCTGGTGGTGGCGCAAGCGGCGGGGACGGTGGGTGCGGCTCGCTACGGTTTCACGCTGCACGGCCTGTCCTCCACGGGCGGGACGCCGGTCGCTCCCCGGGTGGTGGAGCGCCCCGGATCCGAATCTCTATCGCATCCTATGCGCTTCGAGGTCATGCTCCGCGAGTCGGAGGACCGGTTCGTGCGGGAGCGCGGTCCCGCCGACCGGGACATAGCCCTGCTTCAGGTCGGGCCCGCCAAGGCGGTCCCCTCGGTGGGGAGCCGGCGCACGTTCAAGGTCCTGAACTCGCAGGGCCGCTTCGACGACGTGCAGGCGTCGGCGCGCCTGGTGAGCGACCAGGCCGTGCTCTACGTGGACGACGCGGCGCCCGGGGGCGGGTTCACCGAAGCCGAGCTGTCCACCTTCGCGCGCACCTTCGACGATTTCATCCACCCCACGGTGACGCGGGCGTTCGGGGCGGCTTCGGACCTGGACGGCAACGAGCGCGTGGCCATCCTGTTCACGCCGACGGTGAACCGGCTTACCCCCTCTCAGTCGGACGGGTTCGTTGGAGGGTTCTTCTACGGTCTGGACCTGTTGCCCCGGGAAGGGAGCAACCGCGGGGAGGTCTTCTACGCCGTGGTCCCCGACTCGGCGGGCCAATTCTCCGATCCGCTGTCCAGGGAAGTGGTGCTGAGGGTCGTCCCGGCCATCCTCGCGCACGAGTTTCAGCACATGGTCCACTTCAACCAGCGTGTCCTTCAGAGCCACGCGGAGGGGACCGAGGCGCTGTGGCTCTCCGAGGGGATGGCGCAGATGGCCGAGGAGCTCGTGGCCAGGGCCCTGCAGAGCTCGGGGCTCTTCGCCGCTGCCGAGGAGTACCGCGCCGGAAATCGGGCCCGTGCCCGTAAGTTTCTCGCCGATCCATCGGCGGTGAGCCTCATCGTGGTGACAGGCCATGGATCACTGGGGGAGCGGGGGGCGGGATGGCTCTACACCCTGTTCCTCTGGGACGCCGGCGGCGAGGAGGTGCTCAAGCGCCTGACGCGCACCACGCTCACCGGAGCGGCCAACGTGGCGGCGGCGACGGGGAAGCCGTGGGCGGCGATCTTCGCCGATTGGGCGGCGGCCCTTTACGCTGACGGTTTCGGCGGGCGCTACGCCTTCGAGTATCCCACGGTCCAGCTGCGCGACCTCCTGAGGGAGCCCGGCCCCTACCCCCTGGCACCCGAGTCGCTGGGAGGCTCCGACTTCGTCCGGAGCGGGTCGCTATGGTCGTCCTCGGCGCGGCACTACATTGTGATACCGCCCGCTTCCGGATACGTCGCGCTGCGACTCGGGGGCGCGGCGGGTGGAAATGCCCCGGCCGAGGCCGCTCTCCGGCTCCGCGTGGTACCGCTCTTCTAGGGTCGGTCGACGCTCTGCGGGGGTGAATCTTCCAGGGGGGTGACCCGTAGGGACGGGTGACCTCCTCGCCGATCACCAGCCCTGACGAGTGTATGCGCTGTCCCACCTGCGGTGAGACGCTCCAGCCCGGTGTGGTCCGGTGTCCCACATGTGGGACCGAAACACCCGTGGGGATGGCGCTCACCCGCCCGCCCGGCATCCGCAGGTGCCCCAGGTGCGGATACCAGGGGGAGGGGATCCCCTATTTCCGCAAGGCCGGACACGTGGGGCTCCTGGTGGGGATCGGACTCTTCACGTATGGGTTCGGCGGGCTGATCTACTGGCTGGCCCGGAGGAAGCACCTCATCTGCCCGCGCTGCGGCCTCGGGTGGGAGCACGCCTCCCGCGCGCTGGCACTCACCGGGCCCGAGCACGAGCGGCGCGCGATCATGGAAGCGGGCGCGGACGACGAGCCGCTCCCCAGCGCCGGCATGAAGCGGAGGGTGCTGGGCACGGTCATGGTCCTGATGGCGACGCTCATGGTCCTTCTCGGTTTCGTCGAGCTCGAGATGGCGGCGGTGGCCGTGGGAGCCGTCATGGGGGCTGCAGGCTCGCTCACCTTCTACTGGGGGTGGCTGGGGCTGCAGTCGCGACGTCGCGCCGTGATGCAGGGACTCCAGCGCAAGATCCTCCGTCTGGCGACGCTGAAGGGAGGAACCCTCACGGTCACGGAGGTGGCGGCGGAGATGAATCTCTCGATGCCCGCTGCCGAGAAGATCCTCATGTCGATGGACGATGGGTTCCGCGTTTGCTCCGAGATCTCGCCGGACGGTGTGCTGTATTACGAGTTCCCCGAACTCCGTCACCGCAAGGAGCTGGGGCTGGGAGAGTAGCGGACCCGGTGTCCCCATCGGGCCAGGGAGATGCCTCCCAGGATCACCGCGGCTCCCGATGCCTGCAGCGCGCCGGGCACCTCGCCCAGCCACACCCACGCCGTGAGAAGCGCCGCCACCGGCACGAGGTTGGAGTAGAGCGCCGTGCGCGAGCTGCCCAGGCGAACGATACCGTGGTACCAGAGGACGTAGGCCACGCCCACGGAGAGGACCCCGGCGTACGCGACTCCGGCCCACACCCACGCGGACACGGCGGGCCACGGGGTGGTGACCAGCGCGGGGATGCCCAGCAGGACCAGGACGGGCGTACCGATCCAGAGGGTCCATGTCGTGACCCGGATTGCCCCGTACTTCCGCACGTACCGTCCCGAGCTCACGGTGTAGGCGGCCCAGAGGACGGCGGCTCCGATCATGAGGGCATCGCCCCGGAGCGTCTCCCGGTCCAGCCCCATCGCATGCCCGCCGCCCAGGACGACAAGCGCCATGCCTCCCAGGGTCAGTGCCGATCCCACGAATACGAGGCCGTTGGCCTCCTCGTGGCCGAGGGCGGTGGATAGGAGGACCGTCCACACCGGAGAGGTGGCCAGGAGGAGGCTGGCGTTGCCCGCCAGCGTGGCGTCGACCCCCAGGATGAAGGCCATCTGGTAGACCACGTTCCCGAGAATGCCGAGGAGCACCAGGCGGATCCGGTCTGGGGCCTCGAGGGGAGGCCCGGGGAGGCGGGCCACCACCGCAGCCATCACCACTGCGGCCATGGGGAACCGGAGGGCGTTGAGGGCCATGGGGTCCAGGACCCCCAGCACCGCCTTCACAACCGAGAAGTTCACGCCCCAGATGACGGCCAGAGCCAGGAGGCCGAGGTCGGTGGCCCGGTTCCGGGTGGGCTGCACCGCGTGCTCCGATAAGGGAATTGTTGTGCGCCAGAGCGCGGGAAGGCTACTTTGGACCAGCCCCCAGAAAGGTACCATCCGGCCCTTCATGCCCGAACCCGACATCCTGAGGCTCGACGCCTATCGGGAGCGCCGCGATCAGCGGCTGCGTCTGGCTGCATCCCTATACGGGGCTGACCGGGGCCGGTCCGAGCTCCTCCAGCACATCGTCAAGGTGGCGGCCCTCCTGGGTGCCGATCGGGTGGCGACGGTCTGGATCGACGAGTTCGGGCCGGGGCTCGTGCACCCCCATGTGGTTCTAGATCTCCTCAGCGACCGGCCACGGAGGGCGTTCGTCGCCGAGCCGCTCCGCCGCGCGTGGGAGGGAGGCGTGCCCGGCGTATCCGAGACCCAGCCGGGGCTGGCGCCTCGGGGCGACGGGCCAGCGTGGACCGTGGCCGTGGCGCTGGGCAGCGACGGCACCCGGAGTTGGTTCCTGGTAGCGGACGCTGTCTCCCCTTGGGGGGGGATGAGCCCCGAGGTGCGGGATAGGCTCATGTTCCTCGCCGGGGAATGCTCTGCCGTGGTCCTGCACCGCGACCTGGACGCCATGGCCTCGGTGGCGGCGGACGATTCCTCGCAGGGAAGACCCCGCTTCGCCGGCTGGCACATCCTCCAGGACATCGAGGGACGGGAGGGGGACGAGGACGAGAGCCGGCGCATCGCCATGCGATTCGTGGTGGCGCGCCTTCCTCGGCTCCTCCTGGAGGACGATCTCGCCATCCCCAGGGACCGCCTGCGGCAGCAGGCGCAGCGCGCCCGGGAGGAGGTGGGCCGGGACCTGGAGGCGCTGGACGTGGGCCACGAGGCGGTGCTGTGGGAGGAGGTTCTCGACGCCTTCCAAGAGGGGGATCTGGAGCGTCTGGGCAGGGCCCTGATGGGCCTGGCGGGAACCGTGGAGTCCCGGGCCCACCTCCACGGAGCCGCCGAGTTGTACCGCACGGCCTACGAAATCTTCGCGGCCACGGGGCAGGTAGCGCTGGCGGTGGATGCCGCCCGGTTCACGGGGCGTGCCCTGCGCCGCCTGGCGTCGTGGGAGGAGGCGGCGCGCTGGTACGGCATCGCCAGGGAGGTCGCCGTCACCGCGTCCCTGCGCGGCAAGGTGGCCATGGTCCTGGACGGGATGGCCAACATCCACCGGGAGCGGGGCAACCTCCCCGCCGCGAGGACGGTCCTCCTGGAAGCACTGGCCTTCGCCCGGGAGAGCGGGGACTCGGAGGTGCTGGGCGCCGTGTCCCACGGCCTCGCCGGGGCCGAGCACCTGTCGGGGAACCTGCAGGAGGCGGTGGGATGGGGTTGGAAGGCCGTGGAGGCCTACAGCTTCCCGGAGGAGCGGGTCATGGCCTTGGCCACGCTGGGCGGGATCCTAATCGACCTGGGGAATCTGGACGCCGCCGCCGACGCCTGGGCCTGCACCTGGGACCTGGCCACGAACGAGTACTACAGGATCTACGCAGCGGATGCCCTGGGGCACATCTGCGCCTTGAGGGGCGATGGCGCCGGATTCGCCCGGTGGGCGGAGGCGGCGGACGCCCTGGGGTGGGAGTCGGGACCCCTCCCGGCCAAGGCGGAGATCCTCCACTACCGCGGCCTGAGCTGCATTGCCCTGGGTGACGCCGATGGGGCACGCCGATACCTGGAACGCGCAGTGGCCTTTGCCGAGGAGCACGGGTTCGGGCGGACGCTCTTCGCCGCCGAAGCCGCTCTGGAAGGGCTGGAGACACGTGTCACAGCAACGACCCGCCGGAGCGGGACGCCTGCGGTAGCGGTCGAGGTGAGTTCCGGGCTGAGGGAGATGCGCCTCGGACTCGAGGCCGGAGTGCCTGGCTAGGCTCCCTCTTCTTGGCGACCTCAGCCGTTGGAGCCGGGCTGGTACCAGCAGGATGCGGGGTCGTCGCAGTCGGGGGCGAGCACGGATGTGGTTCCGCACGAGGCGGCGCCGAGGGCCAGGAGCGTGAGGAGGGCGAAGCGGCGGATCATCTTCATGGGGGGTGGTCCTTGCGGCTCGGTTCGACTTCGGGGGGGACAGCTGAGGCTCAGCCTCAACATCACGCCTGAAGGGCCCGGGGTTCGCATCATGGGTGCCCGGGGGTATATCTTTTCCGAAGATATGGCCTTCGTATCCCTCCTGACCCGAGATCCTCTGGTCGAGAGGGCGGTGCGCCGCCCTCTCGAGAAGCGCCATGTGGTGGCGCTGTGCGGGGGGTGGAGTCGCCTGCTCCACTCCATCCGCGAGCGGCCGGTGACGTGTGCCATCCTGGACGAGGCGTACCTGCCTCCCCTGGGTCGGCCCGCCGGGGCGTTGGCCGAGTTGCGCGCGCGCTTTCCCAGCGTTCCGGTGGTCTGGCTGGCCCGTCCCCGCACAGACCCCCGCGATCTCCTGGGGCTGGGCCGGGCCGGCGTGGACCGGCTTCTCCTGGTCCCCGTGGACGACGTGGAGCGGGACGCGGGCGGCTCCGTGGGACGGGCCCTGGGGAGAGGAACGGAGGCCCTGGTTACCCGGGAGGTGAGCCCTTACCTTCCCGCCCGGAGCCTCGCCGCGGTGCGCCTGGCCCTGGACGACGTCCACGTGCGCTCTTCTGCGGACGACTTCGCCCGCAAGCTGGGACTGAGTCGGCCACACCTGAGCGTGTGCCTGAGGGCCGCGGGCCTTCCCTCGACCGGGCACCTTCTGGTGTGGGCGCGTCTCCTCCATGCCGGGCGGTGGCTGTCGGACCCGGGACGTAGCGCCGAGAGCGTCTCCCGGCAGTTGGACTACTCCAGCGGCGCAGCCTTCCGCCGGGCCCTGAAGGCCTACCTGGGAGTGACGCCGACGCAGGTGACCCGCAGGGGCGGGCTGAAGTTCGTCCTGGAGCACTTCCTGCGGCGGTGTGGTCTGGGACGGGATGACCGGGGTGGGCGATCGGCGGCGTGAGCACGAATCCTATCACGGAGTGGACGGGAATGAGGAACTTCGAGGATCCGAACGGCACGACGTGGACGGCTTGCGTGGCAAAGACAGCCGGAGCGGATTACAAGGGGCGCTACCACCTGGTCATGCGACGTGCCGACGGGGAGGGTCCGGAGGTCGAGCTTACGGACGTGCGCTGGAACAGCGAGAGCACCGGCCGTCGCACCCTGGACACCATGTCGGTGGTGGAGTTGAGACGGCGACTCCGCTCGGCGCTCGGCCGGGCCTCGCTTCCCGCGTCGGTCTGAAGACGCCGTTCAGCGTCCTTCGGGAGCAGATCCTCCACCCCCCGAGCCGGCGGGTGGGATGACGACCCGGCTCCCCACCCTGAGGCGGGTGGCCCGGACATCCGGGTTCGCCCTGCGGAGCTCCTCCAAGGTCAGGCGGTAACGGCGGGCGATCCCTTCCAACGTCTCGCCGGCGGCCACGCGATGGTGGGACGGTCCCTCTGAATCCACCGGGATGGGCGGAGGGGGGAGCTGGCCGGCGACGGCCTGACCAGGCGTGCGCGGCCCCCTGGAGAACGAAGCCATCCTGACCCCGATGTCGTTCTCCACTCGCTTGACCCGGTCGGTGGATGGCGTGCCGTTGACCAGGATGGAGAACGCGAGCCTCTCGCCGTCCTGGGTCTGGACCACGCCGCTGAGCGCCGACACGCCTTCGATGGTTCCCGTCTTCGCCCGGAGGTTCCCCGCAGCGAGCGTGTTGTACATCCTGCCCAGCTCCCGCCGTACGCCGGCCACGGGGAGGGAGGCCCAGTAGACCGGCCATTCAGGTGATGCGGACATCCCGACCAGGAGATCCACGAACGTCGCCGCCCTGACCCGGTTCGCCGCGGAGAGCCCTGAGCCGTCCATCTGCACCAGGCCGCCGAGGTCCACGCCCAGTTCAGTGAGGGATGCGACGACGGCCAGGGCGCCGGCCTCCGGGGATCCCGACCCCCGCGCCAGGCGTCCCAGAGTGCGGAAGACCAGCTCGGTGTAGAGGTTGTTGCTCCTCTTGTTGACCACCGCCAAATACTCGCGCAGGGGAGGCGACAGGTGGGTAGCCAGAACGCGCACTCGGCCTTCCGGCGCCCGCACCGGAGCCGTGACCCTGCGGCGCCCCAGGAGGGACTCCCGGGGGTGCGCCACCACCCTGTCCCGGCCCACGACCTGGATGCCCCGTGACTCGAGGACCCAGCGAAAGACCGACACGGCGAAGGCGGCGGGATCGGAGACGGTGATCTCCCGCCATATCGCCCGTCCGCCCCGCTGGATCCCTCCACGGAGGGTCACCGGCGCCATGGGGTCGTCGCGCACGACGAGGAGGCGTCCCCGGCCTTCCGTGGTCACGGCCTGGTTGTCCACCACCAGGCCGGCGTGGTCGGGAAGGGTGAACACCACCGGCGGCCAGCCGGAGCGCTCCGCCGCCTCGATGCGCAGGGTGAGGACGTTCTCGTTGAACGACAGGGCCGATACCGGGGCTGCGAAGTGGTCGTTCAGGTCCAGGGGCTCCCAGGTGGGCGGGCGGAGGGGCCCAGAGAGGAAGGAAGCATCTCCCACCAGGTCTCCGGCGATCCGGGTGATTCCACGGGCCGCGAGCTGGTCCGCCAGCTCCCGGAAGACCGCTCCCTTGTCGGGGTAGAAACGGTCCGAGATCCCCGGATCACCGCTCCCGTAGAGGACGAGGTCCCCATGAAGGACTCCGTCACGCTCCCGACCGTCGGAGAGGAGCCAGGTCCTGTAGCGGAAGTCCGGCCCCATCTCCCGGAGGGCAGCGGCGCTGGTGAGCAGCTTCATGTTCGAGGCCGGCGCCAGGGCCGAGTCGGCGCTCACCGAGAAGAGGGTGTCCCCCCGGTCCAGGGACACGACGAGGACGCTCCATTTCGCCCCCCGCCAGGGGTATCTCCCGAGGATGGCGCGCAGCTCCCCCGACAGGCGGGCGACCGCGGCGTCTGCGGGGCCTGCGACGGGAGCGGGGCGTGCGGCCGCGGTGGCGAAGAGGATCGCCGCGAGGCCGAGGGACGCCAGGTGTGGGCGACGCCTCACCTGCTCCTCCGACGCGGCGTGAGGCCAAGGAGGGGATCGTGGCCCACTCCGGGAACGACGACGCCCGGATTGAGGGTCCCGGAGGGATCCAGGCGGGTCTTCACGGCCCGGAACGCCCGGGCGGCGTCGAGCCCGAAGATGCGCTCGTGGAACGGGGCACGGATGCGTCCGTCTCCATGCTCCCCGGACAGCGTTCCGCCGAGGGAAGCCACCAGCTCCACCGTACGGTCCAGGATGCGGCCCACGCGTTCCCTCCAGTCGGCCCGGCCCACGTCCACCAGCGCGTTCACATGCACGTTGCCGTCGCCTGCATGGCCGAAGACGACGGCGTCGGTCTCCTCGTACCCCAGGATTGCGTCGAGGCCCAAAAGGTAGCGGCTCAGGCACCCGTCAGGGACCACCGAGTCCTCAATGAACTGCATGGACACCTGGCCCTGGTCGGTCCGGGCGGCGATCACGGGGCTGGCGGAATGGCGGATGTGCCAGAGGCGGTCCATCTCCGGCTGCGTCCGGCCCACCTTCAGGGGCACACCCAGCCCGCCGGCGAGGGCCGTCAGGGCGTCGAGGCGCTCCGCCACCGCCTCGGGTCCGCCGTCCACCTCCACGAGGGCGAGGGCGGGCGCGCTCCCCACGAGCTCGGCGACCGGGGGGGAAGACCGGAGCCCGGCGATGTCCAGGAAGCGCTGGCCGAAGAACTCGTAGGCCGAGGCGCCGATACGACGCCCCTCCGCGGCGATGAAGTCGAGGGCGTCCAGCTCCCGCATCGGGAAGGCGGCGAGGGCGCGGGTCTCCGGCTCGCTGGCGAGGCGCAGTCGTGCTCCGGTGACGATTCCCAACGTCCCCTCGCTCCCCACCATGAGGGCGACGGGATCGCCTGCGGGGAGGAAGGCGTCGAGGGCGTACCCCGAGGAGTTCTTGCGGACTTTCGGCCAGGCGAGATGGGACATGCCGCTCATGCCGAGGAGCTCGTCCCGGAGGGCCGAGAAGGGCACCCCTGGCCGCCCTCGCTCCAGCCGTGCGAGCGTCCCGTCGGCCAGGACCACGTCCAGCGCCTCCACCCAGGGGCGGACCGCTCCGTACCGGAACGTGCGGGCTCCAGCGGCGTTGTTGGCCACCATCCCTCCCACGGTGCACCGATCAGCGGAGGAGGGGAGGGGCGGGAAGAAGAGGCCGGCGGCTCTGGCGGCCCGTTCCACGGCGGCCCCGGTGACGCCAGGGCTGGCCTCAAGGGTCTCTTCCCCGTCAGGGAGATGGAGACGTCCCAGCGCCGAAAGGTCCACGGCCACGCCCCACCCCACGTTCCCGCCGGGCATCCCCGTGCCGCCCCCACGGGGCACGAGGGAGATCCCCTCCCTTCCCGCCCACGAGGTGAGGACGGCCACGTCCTCGGCGTCGGCGGGCACGGCCACAGCGGTGGGGACCAGGTGGATGGGCCCCGACACGGTCGCCGCCGCCTCGCGGTGAGGGGGGTCGGAAAAGAAGGCGCCCCGGAACCCGCTTGGCGGATCCGGGGCGCTGGACGACGAGGGCACCGGGGGCGCCTCCACCTTAGGCTGCGGGGACGCCCTCGCGAGCACAATCCGGGCAGTAGCCGTAGAGTTCCAGGCGGTATCCTATCACGATGAAGCCATTGGCGTGGTCCCGAAGATACTCGAACTCACCGTCGGCCAGGTGCCCCGGGATGTCCACGACCTTCCCGCACTTCAGGCACCGCGCATGGTGATGCGGGTCGGTGCGCCCGTCATAGCGTGCCGAGCCGTCGCTGTATGTCAGCTTGACGGCCAGCTTGCACCCCACGAGGGTTTCGAGGCTCTTGTAGACCGTGGCCAGGGAGATGCCGGGCAGTTCGCGCCGGACGGCCAGAAAGACCTCGTCGGCGGAGGGGTGCGAATCCGTGCCCACGAGGAAGCGGAAGACCGCCGCACGCTGCTCGGTGAAGCGCTGCCCGCTGCACTCCAGGGCACTTCGCAGTGCCTGCTCGTCCATATCGGCGTGGGTATGCATTCTTCCCGGGTTCTTGGGGGGAAGGGCGGCGGCGGCCGCCCCGATCTGTGGAAGTAAAGACCGTCTCATCGGAGTGTCAACTCAGTCTTGTTCTTCTTAACGGCCGGCCCCTCGCGGGCCCGCGCGAGGCATGCGTGAACCCCGTCCCGTCCCAACCCGTGCTCACCCTCGAGCCGCTCATCGACGCCGTGCGCCAGGGCGTGGAGGCGGAGGCGTGCGAGCTCGCCGGGCTCCAGAAGACCACCAGCCATCAGTTCGAGGGGCGCTGGGCCGGCGACACCACCCGCAGCGCCTACCTCTTCTTCCATCTGCTGTCCGGCCCCGAGTGGGCCGCGGTGGACGTGTTCCTGGACGAGACCGGCGACGGTCTCCAGGGAAACCTGGCCCTGGTCGTGGACGGCTGCGCACTGGAGCGGCTTGGGGACGCTCCTGGAGCGCTGGCGGCCCTGGGACGCCTGGCCGTCACCCACCTTCCGCCGGGGCACCGGACGCCCGTCACGCTGCGCCTCCGGCTCGAGGACGGAGCCCAGCTGGTAGGGTCCGCCGCCACCGAGTTCCGGCTCAAGCTGGTGATCCCCCGGCGCACGCTCCGGGAGGGTGCGTCCTCCATCGCCGAACTCGCCTCCGCTTCCGTCCGGGCGTTCCGCCAGGTCCTGTCCGACCCCGCCCTGCCTCGCTACCTGGAGCCCTAGACGGTTGAGCGGGGGAGGTGGGCCCTTCCTCCGCGAGCGCTTGCCCCGGGGCGGGAAGTGTGGAGATTCGGGGAAACAGGGTCCATCGCCGGCACCGCGCCGGCCTCCCGGGCGTATCACCGGCCGGGGGCTACGGATGCCCACACCCGATTCCACACCGCACCGACCATGCACGACGCCTTGCGCCAGCGGCTTCTCCGCAAGATCGAGAGCCTTCCCGACGAGCAGGTCTATCAGGCTCTGGACTTCATCGAGTTCCTTGAGTCGAAGTACGCCCAGGGTCTGGCGGTGGAGGCCTCGGGCCTTCAGAAGTTCGCCGAGAATCTGGAGGACAAGCTGCGGAGCAAGGCGGTCAGCCCCAGCACCATCCGGGAGGCGTTCCAGCTCATCTCGGCGGCCGACCGTGTCCTTTCTGGCGTTTCGTCGGCGGGAAAGCAGATCCTCTCCGAGCTCGGGGAGGCCCTGGAAGGGCCTTCAGAGGCCCACGGTAGGGCGCCTGTCCAGGTCACTCAGGGGCAGGGAGCGCCCGGACCGGACCCCGCGCGAGAGGGGCGCGGGGGGGGCGGACCCTCCAACGGAGAGGGCTCGGCAGCCGGTTGACGCCCCCAGGGCCATGGCATATCCTCACCCATGGTACAACCAACGCTCCTGTGAGCGGGCCCGCGCCCGCCCTTCGGCGCCCCCTCGGGGCCCTGAGGGGCGGGCGCGCGGCGTGGGACCCCTGACCCGACAGGCGGAAGGCCACGATGGGTGAAGGCACGAACCGAGCGGATGCCATCGTCAAGGAAGCGCTGACCTTCGACGACGTTCTCCTCGTTCCCAACCACTCGCTGATCCATCCCAAGGACACCGACGTCGCCACGCACCTCACGCGACGGATCCAACTGCGCATCCCTCTGGTGTCCGCGGCCATGGACACGGTCACGGAGTCGAAGATGGCCATTCAGATGGCCAGGGAAGGGGGGATGGGGATCATCCACAAGAACCTCACCCCGGAGAGACAGGCGGAGGAGGTGGACCGGGTGAAGCGCTCGGAGAGCGGGATGATCCTGAACCCCATCACCCTCTCTCCCGACGCCACCCTCGGCGACGCGCACCGGCTCATGGCCCGCTTCTCCATCAGTGGCGTCCCCATCGTGGAGAACGGGGGGCAGCTGGTCGGGATCGTGACGAACCGGGATCTCCAGTTCGAAACCGACCTGGACCAGGCCATCCGGGTGGTGATGACGTCCGAGGGGCTCGTCACCGTGCCGGTGGGGACCACCCTGGACGAAGCCCGCGAGATCCTCCACAAGCACCGTATCGAGAAGCTCCCCGTGGTGGACGTCGACGGGAGGCTCCGCGGCCTGATCACGGTGAAGGACATCTTCAAGCGCCAGCGGTATCCCGGCGCGTGCAAGGACGAGCACGGGCGCCTGCGGGCCGGTGCCGCCACCGGCGCGGCCGCCAAGGATCTGGATCGCGCGGCGCTCCTCGTGGACGCAGGTGTGGACGTTCTCGTGGTGGACACGGCGCACGGTCATTCGGAGGGCGTGCTCAAGGCCGTGGCCAAGATCCGCGACCGGTTCCCCGACGTCCAGCTCGTGGGAGGCAACGTCGGTACCCGCGAAGCCGCGCGCGCGATGGTGGAGCGCGGGGTGGACGCCGTGAAGGTGGGCGTGGGTCCGGGATCCATTTGCACGACCCGGGTCGTGACAGGCGTGGGCCTGCCCCAACTCACCGCCATCATGGATTCGGTGGATGGGGTGGATGGAGCGGTCCCCATCATCGCCGACGGTGGCATCCGTTACTCCGGGGACATCGTGAAGGCCCTGGCCGCAGGAGCCGGATCGGTGATGATGGGCTCCATGTTCGCCGGCACGGACGAGGCCCCGGGAGAGAGCTTTCTCCTCGAGGGGAGGCGCTTCAAGACCGTGCGCGGGATGGGCTCGCTCTCGGCCATGGAGCAGGGGTCGGCAGACCGATATTTCCAGGAGGGCCAGGCCGACGGGCGCAAGCTGGTCCCGGAAGGGATCGAGGCTCGGGTGGAGTACAAGGGTCCGGTGTCCGACACCATCTACCAGCTTGTGGGTGGCCTGCGCTCGGGGATGGGCTATTGTGGTGCAGGCGACCTGGAGGAGCTCCGGAGCCATGCCCGCTTCGTCCGGGTGACCATGGGTGGGCTGCGGGAGTCGCATCCCCACGACGTCACCATCACCCGCGAGGCACCGAACTATCGCATGTAGAGGGTCGCCCGCGCAGGCACCGCCTGCGCAGGCCGCGGTTCAACGCACGCGAGGGGGCGCTATGACCGGTCCGTTCGAGACCCGCCACGGCTGGCGCACTCTGGTGCTGCTCGCCGCTGGCGCCGCGGCGTGCCGCGGAGTTCCTCCCACACCGCCTCCACCCTCGCCTATTCTGGCTCCTGAGCACGCCGATGCGGGTCTGGCGGTCCGAGTTCGAGACTCCGAGATCGAGGGGTTTTTCCTTCCTGCCCCGTCGTGGCCCCGCCGTGACGAAATCCTGCGCTCCCCCATGGCGAAGGATCCCGAATTCCAGCGGGAGGTAGAGCGCTGGGTCGAGTACTGGCGGACCCGGGGAGGGCGCTCGTTCCCCGAGTACCTCACCCGCATGAGCTGGTTCGGCGAGGCCGTGGACGCCACGCTGGAGCGCAAGGGGCTTCCTCCATCGCTCCGGTACCTCCCGCTCATTGAGAGCGGATACAGCCCCGGCGCGGTGAGCCGCGCCCGTGCGGTGGGGCTTTGGCAGTTCATGGAGCCCACGGCGAAGGGATTCGGCATGGGCATCACCCCTCTGCTGGACGAGCGGCGGAACCCGTTCAAGTCCACGGAGGCGGCCACCGACTTCCTCCGGCAGCTGAGAGGCCAATTCGGCTCCTGGTTCTTCGCGCTGGCGGCCTACAACTCGGGACCTCATCGCGTCCAGCGGGTCCTTGACACCCACGCTCCCCTGGTGCCTCCCTCCGACTCCCTGTTCTGGGCTCTTCGGCGCCACTTCCCGCGGGAGACGCGGGACTACATTCCCAAGTTCTTCGCGGCGGCCATGGTGGCGGAGGACCCGGAGGCCCACGGCTTCGAGCGGCCGTCGGACACCGGGTCATTCACGTTCGATGAGGTGGTGGTGCCCGATGCCACGACGCTCGATGTGGTGGCGGAGGCGGCGGGGGTCTCCCTGGAGGATATCCAGCGCCTGAACCCGGAGATCGTGCGGGGCATGACGCCGCCGGGGCGTGAAACCATCCTGAGAGTGCCGGTGGGCCAGGGCTGGTACTTCCGCGAGCGGTACGCTCTCATTCCCCCGGAGGAGCGGGTCACCTACGTGGAGCACCGGGTGGCCAAGGGCGAGACGCTCTCCCACATCGCCCGGAAGTATGGTGTGCCGCTGACCGACCTCCAGGCCGCCAACCCCAGGGCGCGCCCCAGGAGCCTGCGCATCGGTCAGACGCTCACGGTTCCCATCGCGCCGCGGGCACGGTCCAAGACCGGCAGTTGAGCTTCCCGATATACCTGCCGCCGGGTCTCCTCACTCCGCTGACCGGCGGCCGCTCCTGCCTCCGTTCTTGTGGCAGACGGTGAGGAGCGCCACCGAAGCCTTCGTCAGCGCTTCCGTCTCCACCCCTGTCTGTCCTGCGATGCGGGCCGTCGTCGGACGTCAGGTCCCTCCGGGCAGCGGGGGCACGGCGGGTTGGAGGGTTCTGCGGAGGCGCCGGAGGAGCCCGGACACGACGAGTTGGGGATTCACGTTGGCCCTGGCCAGTTCACGGGCTTCCTCGAGGGCCGGAAGGGCGGCTGCCACGGCCGAAGGGTCGAGGCTCCTCGCCGTCGCGAGCTGGCGGAGGTGGGGGAGCGCATCCTGGCTGATCACCTTCTCTTCGGCTCCCGATGCCACGGCCGAGAGGTCGCGGAGCCATTCCTCCACGAAGGAGAAGAGACCGACGAGGCTCCGGGCCCGGGCCGAGGTCTGGGCGAGGGCCAGCGTGAAGCCCGGAGCCCTGCCTTCCGCCAGGACGGCTTCCACGATCCCGAGGGCGTCCTGTCGGAGCGCCTCGAGGGGGCCCGCTTCGTCGCCTTGGGGGAGGAACCCGAGGGCACGGCCGATGGAGCCCTGCGAGAGACCCGCCGCCCAGGCGGCGGTACGCTTGTCCAGGCCGGCCTGGGACACGAGGAACGCAGCCACCCGATCCCCGGGGAGTGGCGAGAGGTGGAGGGGCACGGATCGGGAGCGGACGGTCGGTAGGAGCCGCCCCGGCTCGCTGGACGTGAGAATGAACCGGGTGCCCGAAGGGGGTTCTTCCAGGAGCTTCAAGAGCGCGTTGGCGGCCTCGGGGCTCGCTTCCTGAGGCACGAGGTACTCGGCCTCGGCGATGACGAAGACCTGGACCGCACCCAGGCTCGGGCGCATGTGCGCCTTCCGGCGGAGCCCCTGGATCAGGCCGAGATAGAGCCCTCGGAGCTCGTCCCCCTGGCTGGCGCGCAGGGGCTCCTGGCGCATCTCGGCGAGGGCCACGTTGCGCGCCGACTCCAAAGCATCGGCGAGCCGGTCGCCGGCGACGCCCTTCGGCCGGGGTAGGGGGAAGTACCAGTGGAGGTCCGGGTGCTCCAGGGCCAGCGCCATCCGGCACGAGCGGCACGCTCCGCACGGGCCCTCCTCCGCAGGCGCCTCGCAGAGCATGAGCTGCCCCGCCCAGAGCGCCAGCCGCTGCTTGCCGATCCCCCTCAGCCCGTGGAGCAGGAGAGCGGCCGGGAGCCCCTTGGCGTGGTGGGCCCGGGCCAGGGAGGCGCGCACATCCTCGTGCCCGACGACGGCATGGAGTGCGTTCACCGTCCGCCTCGTGCCCGGAGCCACTGGAGGGGATCCTGGGCCTGCGGCGCGCCCCCGCCCACCGGCGCCCGGATCTGGAACTCGATGTGCGGTCCTTCCGGCGTCTCGTTCCCCCCCACCGTGCCCACCACCTGTCCGGCCTCCACGTCCCGACCCTCCACCACCCCGATCTCCTCCAGGTAGAGGTAGAGCGTGTAGAGGCCCTCGCCGTGGCTCAGCACCACGGTGGGGCCGTACCCCTCGAAGGGCCCGGCCAGGACCACGCGGCCACCGCGGACGGCGCGCACGGGCGTCCCGGTCGGCGCCGAGATGCCCACGCCGTTCCACCGCAGGACAAGGCCGTTGGGGCGCCGCTCCCTGCCGAAACGGTAGATCAGGTCCCCTTCCACGGGCCAATCCAGGGACCCCGCGTCGGCGGCGGTGAGCGTGCGTCCTCCGGACGCGCGGGCGCCGGCGGCGCCGCCCGAGGCGCGGCGCCGCTCCTCTTCCACCCGCCTGCGCTCCAGATCCGCGATGAGACCGGTCATGCGCCCCTCGTCCGCCTCCAACTGCTGGAGGCGGGTCTGAGTTTGGCGCTCGCGCCCGCGGAACTCCTGGAGCGCCGCCTGCCTTTCCGCCTCCACCGCGCGGAGTCGGGCCACCTCGCCGAGGCGGTTCTGGCGCAAGCTCCCCAGCTCGGCCATGCGCTGCGACAACTCGGCGCTCTTCTCCACCAGCGCCGACTCCAGCCTTACCACCCGGTCCACGAGGGCGCGGTCGAACGCCGCCACCCTATGGAGATAGCGATAGCGGTTCAGGAGGTTGGTGAAGGAGGTGGCGCCGAGCAGGACGCGCACGGTGGACAGGGGGCCCATCTTGTAGATGTCCCTCAGGCGCCGCGACAGCGTGGCCTTGCTCTCGGCCACCCGCTCCCGGGTGAGGAGGAGATCCCGCGTGGTGACCTCCACCTGTCCTACGGTGGCGTCGGCCTGGAACTGGATCTCGGCGAGGACGGAGCGGGAGGCGGATAGGCGTCGCTCCACGTTGGCCAACTCCGAGGAGGCATCCCGCACCCGGACACGGACACCCTCCATCTCCTCCTGCAGCCGGGCGCGCTCCGCCCGGATCTGCTCCAACCTCCGCTGGCTCTCCAGGATCTCGCGCCGGACGTCCGACTGCTGCGCCCCGAGGCAGGCGGGCAATGCCCATAGCACGAGGAGCGCGGCTCCGAGCTTCGGGCCTCGGAAGCATGACCACACTCCTCGCGCTCTCATGCTCACACCTCCTTCAGGTGTCTCCGGATGGCGAGGCCGCTGGCGATCACCCCGAAGATCATGCCCGAACCGATCCCCGTGAGAACCCACGA
>Ga0315541_1001309_pt1 | contig 23538 bp, 26 predicted proteins | sample SalMarSW160190MG_FD_203095 | JGI IMG/M metagenome (GOLD analysis project Ga0315541, IMG submission 203095) | Salt marsh sediment microbial communities from the Plum Island Ecosystem LTER, Massachusetts, United States - Salt Marsh Sediment SW1601-190 ...
TTGCGAGATTGTTGACGGTACAGAACCCTTCTGGGTGGCTGTTAATAAAAGTGAGGAATTGAATCTGTATTGGACTCAATTTTCTCTGCTTTGCCACTTCCCATAGTAAAACTCGGTTAGCCCGCGCAAGCTTCTCAATTCCAAAGACAATCTTTTCTTCTATTCGTTCCATCCTTCCACTCATCACTACCATTCTAAGTGTATTGTAACATTGCATCCAATGCCTTAGCGGCTGACCTTATTATATCTTCCGGCAGTTCGACTGTGTAACGTCCCTCCTTTAAGGCAAGGTATACATCCTTCAAAGTCGTCATCTTCATATCCCAGCAAAATCTCTTTCTACCGGCTGGATAGAATTCCTTTTCAGGATTCTCTTTTTTTAAGCGATAAATAATTCCTTCCTCAGTTCCTATAAGGAATCTCTTGTTGTCTGACTCACCTACAAAATTCACCATGCCTCCAGTTGATAGAACCTTATCAGCAATGTCAATAACAGAAGGATTGCACTCTGGATGAACAAGGATAACGGCATCAGGATACTTCTCCTTGGCTTTAAGGACCTCTTCTTTTGTTATATACTCATGAACATAGCAATACCCACCATCCCACGGTATTACTTCTTTGTCCACGAACCTCTGTACATATGAGGCAAGGTTCCTGTCAGGCACAAAAATCACTCTATCCACTTCAATATTGCGGACCACATTTACTGCATTTGCAGAAGTGCAACAAACATCGGACTCTGCCTTTACATCTGCTGTTGTATTCACATAGGAAACGACTTTTGCGTCTGGATACTTCTCTTTCATTCTTTGAAGATCCTTTCTTGTTATCTTGTCTGCCAGTTCACATCCTGCTTCAACTCTCGGCTGGAGGACAGTCTTACGAGGTGAAAGTATCTTTGCTGTTTCTGCCATAAACGTAACACCACAGAAGAGGATTATGTCCACATCAGTTTTGGAAGCCACTTTTGAAAGCTTCAGGGAGTCACCTAAATAATCCGCTATATCTTGAATCTCAGGTCTTTCGTAATTGTGAGCCAGTATAATTGCGTTTTTCTCCTTCTTTAATTGTCTGATTTCCTCTTCAATTTTTTCAATATTCATTAACTTGCCTCCTTAAAACCCCTGTGGAACTAATTTACCCTTTCCCTCCTTCTTTCTCCTTCTTCCTGTAATCTTCGATTGCTGCTTTAAGACCCTCCTCTGCCAGGAGTGAACAATGCATCTTTACCGGAGGCAAACCGTCCAGTTCCTCTGCCACATCCTTATTAGTCACCTTAAGTGATTCCTTGATTGTCTTCCCTTTGACCAATTCTGTTACCATAGAAGAGGTTGCAATGGCAGCTCCGCATCCAAAAGTCTTAAATTTTATGTCGGTGATTACATCATCCTTTACCTTAATATAGATAGTCATAATGTCACCGCAAACAGGATTCCCGACCTGTCCGACACCATCTGCATCTTCTATCTCCCCAACGTTCCTCGGGTTCATAAAATGTTCCATTACCTTCTCTGAGTATACCATATTAACTCCTTTAATCTTTCCCAAAAGGCGACATTTCGCGTAGCCTCTTCACAATTGGGGGCAGGACCTCTATCACCCTATCTATGTCTTCCTTTGTATTGCTACGCCCCAGACTAAAACGTAGGGAACCATGGGCTACCACTGGGGAAATACCCATTGCAGTAAGAACATGAGATGGCTCAAGGGAAGCGGATGTGCAGGCAGACCCACTTGATGCAGCAATACCTTCGTGGTCCAGTTGAAGTAACATTGATTCACCTTCAATGTACTTTATACATATATTAAGCGTACCCGAAAGTCGCATCTTGGGATGACCGTTCACGATAACATCTTCTATACTTCTTATTAAGCCCTCCTCCAATCTATCCCTCAAAGCTTTTAGCTTCTTCTCCTCCTCTTCTCTTTCTTCCATTGCAAGCTCACAGGCTACCCCAAGACCAACTATCCCGGGAACATTCTCAGTTCCTGCTCGCTTCTTACCCTCATGATGCCCACCATGCAGGAGTGAATCAATCCTTGTCCCTTTACGAATAAATAGAGCTCCAACCCCCTTAGGACCATAGAATTTGTGCCCTGAGAGGGATAACAAATCAACACCAAGTTCATTCACATCTACTGGTATCTTACCCACTGTCTGCACTGCATCAGTATGCATGTATATTCCATTATCCTTCGCAATTCCAGCAATCTCCCTTATTGACTCTATAGTTCCAACCTCATTGTTCGCATGCATAATCGTTATTAGAATTGTTTTATCTGTAATAGAACCTTTGAGTTCATCTAAATTCAGGAACCCATACTTATCAACGCTAATGTAACTCACCTTAAAACCCTGTTTTTCAAGCCACTTACAGGCATTTAACACTGCATGATGCTCTATCCTCGAAGTTATTATATGATTACCCTTTTTTCTATTAGCGAAAGCACCACCTTTTATGGCAAAATTGTCCGCCTCTGTTCCACATCCGGTAAAAACAATCTCTTCCGATTTAGCATTCAGTAATTTCGCTACCTTCTCCCTTGCCGCTTCCTTTGCCTTCTCTCCTTCCCTGGCAAGTCCATAGATGCTGGAGGGATTGCCATAAGACTTATTGAAATAGGGAATCATTGCCTCCACCACTCTGGGATCAGTGGGTGTTGTTGCGTTATGATCAAGATATATTAAATCATCCATTTCTTACCTCCTAAATTAGCGAAAAAATGTAGCCTAAAAATAAAGCTAAAACGCTTAGTACTGCCAGGTATACACCCAAAGTTTTTAAACCGAATTCCTTTCCAAGAACCAGGATTGTACCCCAACTGGTTACTGGTCCTACAAGTAGTAGCAACATCCCTGCACCAATGTTCATGCCCTGTGATATGAATGCATGCACCAATGGTACAGATGCCGTAGCACAGATATACATTAAAAGTCCAAAGATTAGACTGAATAAATATCCAAAACCCCCCTGGAAATAGTTTCCGATAAACTTTCCTACAGGAGTAATTGCAGCTACCAACGCCGCCAGAACCAGACCCAAAAGGAGTTCAGGGCCAATCTCCCCTACCATATCAATAAACGCATACCTGAAAACATATTTAAATCTCTCGCCCATACTTTTATTACTTGGTTCCTCAACAATAGCATATTCCTCTGGTTTCTTCAGAAAAGTTCCTTTGCAGTGAGAACCGCAAAAATAGTAATCTTTACCTCCAAATTCAGTTCTTAAACCGCCCCCTTTCTTTACTTTCATCCCACAAACAGGGTCAATTTCCAATTTCTCGCCCTCATCATTAGAAGCAGGCAATTTAATCAGATTGCCCAGAACACCCATAATCACCCCAATCAGAATGACCGAAAAGAATATATACACGGTAAATTTAAGCCCAAGAAAACGATAAGTGACCAATAGGGCAGTTAACGATGTGGCAGGGGTGGCTACCAGAAATGCAAGCACCGGACCAAGTCTTGCACCTTTCTTATGAAGACTCACAGCAACAGGTAGTGAACCCAAGCAGCAGATGGGAAGAAGTGTTCCTGCAAAGGTAGAGTATAGGATTGCTTTAATTCCTCTACTCCCCAGATATCTCTCAACCCATCCAGTCGGTATAAATTCATAGATCACACCACTCAAGAAAAATCCTACCAAAAGAATAGGCACTATCTCAATGAGATAGTGGCTAAACACTATTAAAAAAGAAAGAATTACATTCATTTATCCTTAAACTCCTTCATTTTTAATCTCCTTATTTACTTAGGAGTCCTATCTATTTATAAATATATAAAGGAAATTAAATTTGTCAAGGGCTAAGCTTACTCAAAGATAAAAAGCCTTTATTCTAACCCCTGTTTCTTTCTGCCCCTCCCTTGCAATCTCTTCCAGTCTCTCAGGTCGGACCCTTTTAATTTAGGTTCACCATCATATGATAGTCGACCTTAACTCCTAAGATACTCGGCATCTTTTTCTGGTAGAGAGGGATTTATGGATATTCCAGAACCAATCTCAAATCCAGCCTGTGTAGTGAGACGTGGTCTAACTCTAAGATACCAGTGCAGATGTGGCTCCCCTGCCTTATAACGGGTCGCACTTATTACCATATAGTTATAATCAGGATCTTCCAGTTTATAATACAATCTATTCATTACGCCTTTCAGAATAACTGTAATATCATCCTTCTCTTTTTCGCTTATATCACCAAAACTTGCGTTATGATCCTTCGGAACAATCCATAACTCATACGGAACCTCTGCTGCAAAAGGAATGAAGGAAAGGAATGAATCATTTTCAAGGACAACCCTCTCCTTACGACTCGCTTCAAACTGTAGAATATCACACATAACACACCTGCCATAAGCATCAAAATACCTTTGAGATACCTCTTCACGCACTCTTAAAAGTAAGGGAACCATCCCTGTAGCAATCAATTGAGAATGAGGATGGAGTAGAGAAGCTCCTGCTCGTGGTCCATGATTCTGGAAGATTAGAACCATTAGATTTCTTTCATCTTCTAAAAGTTTTTTATATCGCATCCAGTAGGTCTCTACGATTATCCTGACCTCTTCGTCTTTCATCATGCCGATACTCATATTATGTTTGGGATGCTCGACAATCACTTCATGTTTACCATAAGCCGGCATTTTCAGGTATATACCGTCCTCAGAGCGAGTTATATTTTTATCGGGAACCAGAGCGGGATATTTGTTTGGAAGAACCCGTGTCTGCCATGGATTTCCTGCTAAACCGGGTGTCTCCATTATAAAGGAATGGACGAGTTTGTCTTCGTTCCCTGCACAGAATGGACAGTTTTTATCGTATGCCGGGAGCTCTCTCCTCTTTTCCCTTCCCTTTTTAAAATCCCCTGGACGACCCACTCTTTCTGGAGCAAATATTATCCACTCCCCAGTAAGTTTACTCTGTCTTATCTCCATAGCTGTATTATAGAAAAATATAGGGAAAGGTCAAGGCAACAACTTAGAGTCAATGGCAGTTAGTCAATCGTGAGTTTATGGGTATATGAGTTAAAGAATTAAATTATCGAAAGACTTAAGGTTATGAAATATTTTAAATATTCTTGACTTTTTATATAGCACTAGTATATATCATAGAGATGATTATTGTAGGAATCCTGTTATTTTCAATAACACCAGAAGAACTACTTCAAAAGATAGACGATATAAGATTACCAGAGAAATATGAGACAATGGTAATAATGCATAACCATCTTCAAGATGGTAGAGAGGTAATCTATAAATTTAGAGGTATTGAGGAGAGGGAGAAAGGAAGCTATCTCGAGATTTTAGAGCCGGGAAGGGAGGCGGGGAGAAAATTCCTTCTCATCGGATCGAATATATGGATGTATGTACCCGAAGTTGGAAAGGTCTTAAGACTCTCCGCTCGGGACAGATTTCTAGGTAGTGAGTTCTCGAACAGCGACCTTATGGAGAGTAGTTATCAAAATAATTACAATGCAGTTTTTCTTGATTCGGTCGATAATTCTTATCTATTAGAACTCGAAGGGAAAGGTCCATCCTCTCCCTACAAAAGAATCACTATGAAGGTTAGAAAGTCCAATTTAATACCCTCGGAGCTAAAATTCTTTACTCTATCAGGAAGGCTATTCCGGGAGATGGTTGCCGACAGTATAAGCTACTTCGAAGGAGAGCCTTATGCCACATATATGAAGATGACTAACGTACTCACACCAGAAAGTTACACAGAGGTTAATGTCCTTTCAATTAAAAGCTTAAAGTTCATTCCTGCCTCTCTTTTTAAACCAGAAAATCTTAAAGGATGATATTTTTACTGTTGTCTCTCTTTAAAACCTCCCTTGGAAACGAGGCAATCTATTCAAATGGGAAAATCTTCTATCTCGCTGAGGTGCGCTCTCTTTTAACCCAAACAAATGACAACTCATCGTTTATATTCTCTCTTCGAAGTGGCATGATTTCGCCTCCTGATACATTCTATCTATCTATTGACAGAGCACTTATTATTTTAAAGCATAAAGGTTTTGAAGCGTTCCTTGGTCGAGAGAGCGTCTCCTGGGGATATGGTCTTTTCTACTCACCGTTCTCCTACGTCCGTTCAATAGCCTCTCCTTTTGATGTTGAACTACTACGAAAAGGACAAAATATAGCAGGGATAAGATATCAGAACATTCCATTCATGACCCCAGAATTAATAGTTTTTCTACCAAGAAGAAGCGTTGAAAGAGACAGCATTATAGTTGGAATAAGAACTGATTTTTTCTTCGGTAATCTTGAGTTTCACACACCCCTTGTGTTTTCAGTGGATTCAATCTTCTCGGGTTTAGGGTTAAGATTCTCACTTTTTGATTTTACGCTCTTTATTGATTATTCTTTTACTTATAGCAAAGAAGAACTGATGCACAGTGCAGTTGGTGGCTTCAATAGATATATAGGAAATAATTTATTTATCCAGGCTGAATACTTCTATAACCAGAAGGGACTAACCTCAGAGGAATATGATAATCTCGCTCCTGAGATTCTTACTGAAAATCTATCGTTCGGCTATACAGGACAACATTATTTGTATTCAAGTGCACAGTGGATATTTAGAACCGACAACACAATTAGTCTTTACTCCCTCATCCATCCCTTCTGGAAAAGCGGCCTGGTTGGAATATCCTTTTCCAGTTCAAGATTCGACAACGCTTTGATAATGCTAAACCTGATAAGGGTCCTTACAGGAAGAGAATTTGAATTCATACCCTATAGGAATATCTATTCCCTCGAATTCAGATACTACTTTTAAGGAGGAGGCATGCTGATAAGAATGGAGGATGTAAAAAAGGATTATCCTCTTGGGAAGACAATAGTCCATGCAATAAGGGGTGTTTCCCTTTCATTTGGGGAAGGAGAGTTCTCCGTGATTGCAGGGCCATCAGGTAGTGGTAAAACAACCCTTCTTAATCTTATGGGTTTACTCGACCATCCAACTGCAGGGAAAATCCTCTTCGAAGGAAAGGATGTGAGCACAATTTCAGATAGCGAGGCTACTCACATTAGGAAAAAACGAATCGGTTTTATCTTCCAGACCTTCAATCTTATCCCTGTCCTCACAGCCCTTGAGAACGTCGAACTCCCTTTAATACTCAAAGGTATTCACTCCAAAGAAAGAAGGGAGATAACCCTTAAGATAATGGAGGAGGCCGGTATAGTTGATATAGTCAAACACAAACCGGATGAACTCTCAGGAGGACAGAGACAGAGGGTAGCTATAGCCAGGGCACTGGTGGGCAATCCTGACATCGTATTCGCAGACGAACCCACGGCAAACCTTGACTCAGAAACCGGTCTCCAGATCATTCATTTAATGGAAGAGATGAACCGAATTGAAGAAGTAACCTTCGTCTTCTCCACACATGACAGAAGGATAATCTCTCTTGCAAAAAGAAAAGTAGAACTTCGTGACGGGAAAATCGTAAACGATGCTATTTAAAACGGCGATAAGAAATAGTAGAAAGTATCTCAGAAGAAGCATAGTGATAGCAGTTTGCATTGCAGTTTCAACAATTGCAATGCAAACAATGGATAGTATCGGAGAAGGATTTAAACAATCAGCATTAAGAATTCTTCTAAAAAAGGAGGGGATGATACTGTTTGAGCCAGGAGATGATGAACCTCTCGATTTTGCAGTTCACTCGATAAAGGATTACAGTAAAATTAAGAAAAAGGTTAAAGAAATCATTCATGACGCCACAATTACTGGAATTATCTGGAGCCCTGCTATGGTAATAAATGACAGTTTTTCCATCGAAACTACTGTTTTTTCGGAAGATGACCTCACCGGGACAATCCTTGGAGAAAAAACAGCAGATATACTAAAGTCTTCGCCTGGGGACACAGTATTCCTCTTAGGGACGAATAGGTACGGTGGCTTGAGTGTTTTCGGAACTGCAATAGAAACAACTTTAACAAATTATCGTTCAATTAGAGAGGGAAGAGGGATTATGATGCCGATTTCTGGGGCGAGGAATTTTCTTGCCTGGGATCAGGATGAAGTGAAAAGGATTAGAGTAAACTTCAATGATTACTGGAATGCAGATGACTATGTTACACAACTTAAGGTCGTTTTCCCACAATTGAAGATTACCTCCTGGAGGGAACGCTTGACAAACATAGAAGCTCTTTTCCGGGTAACAGATATTAAGATGGATATTTTTTCGGCAATAATTCTCATTGTTGTTGCCGGGATAATTATGAACACTGTTCTTACAAGTGTCCTGGAAAGAAAAAAAGATATTGGAACTCTTCGGTCAATAGGCGCTTCGCGTAGCTTTGTTGTATTGTTAATATTGATTGAAATACTCTTTGTTTCCCTGATTGGTGCCCTTATAGGAACTGGGTTTTCCTATCTAATTACTGAATACATCTCCAGAACTGGTATATCTATGGAAAGCATGAGTGGTACTATAGAATATCTTGAGAGTACACTTTATCCAGAAATTGTATGGAAAACCTGGATTGGGAATATTGGATTTGCAATCTTGTGGGCTGTAATATTCTCGGTTTATCCTGTTTTCTATATTGTCAGGATGAAACCGGTTGAAGCACTGAGAGAGATATAATGAATCTTTTTAAGCTGGGATTCCGAAACATAGGTAGAAATAAAAAGAGGACTCTAATCAACACACTCACAATCAGTGCTGTGGTCCTCGTCATTATTCTTTTTGATATTCTCGTTGAAGGTCAGTGGAACGATGTCATTGAAAACTATGTGAGGATGGGAATAGGGCATATACAGATTCATAAAAAGGGTTATGATAGAGAATCTGAGAGACTTCCACTTAACATACTTATCAGTAATTATCCTGAGGTAAACAGAAGGATTTCAACTACTCCAGGTATAAAGGATATCTACCCAAGACTAAAAGCCGGAGGGCTTATCTCATTTAGAGGTAAGGAATCCCCTGTAGTTATAAATGGGGTGGATTTAGAGTTAGAGGCGAAAATAGAACTCATAACAGAAAAGAATGTTGAAGGGGTTATACCTTTGGAAGGAGAATATGGTATCCTTATAGGGATGGAGCTTGCTAACCTTTTAAAATTAACTATAGGGGATATTATTTTTCTCTATAGCAGGACAGCTTTCGAAACTCACAATGTTATAGACCTTGAGGTAACCGGTATCTACTCCATTGGTTTTTCTTATTATGAAAAGTCCAATGTTTTTATACCAGTTGATATTCTCAAGGGGTTTCTTGGAACTTCGTCTGTATCAGAGATGACCATTATATTGAAAGACCCTGCGTTAGTTGACGCTGAAACTGACACACTTGAAAAGAAACTGACCGGCACTGGGACAGAGGTTTTCCCTTACTCTCATTATATACCTGAAGTCCAGAATATCGCTGGGATGCAACAGGGTGCTATGGTATTTATTAGATTCATTCTCTTACTCCTTGCTCTCTTTGGAATAGTTAACATAATGATGATATCGGTATGGGAGCGAAAGAAAGAGATAGGAACAATGCGTGCCATCGGTTACAGTAAATCACAAATTACAAGAATCTTTTTATACGAAGGACTCTGGACGGGCATACTAGGAAGTCTCCTCGGCTGCTTATTTGCCTTTGGAGTAGGTAGTCTTCTGGAAAACTTAGGAATACCCATTCCCAAGCAGGCTCTCGTGGGATTTAATCTCCCGATGAGTAACCGAATATACGGTAAAATGTTACCGCAATTCTTTATCCGTGCATTTCTCATGGGCACAATAATAACTGTTCTGGCTACCTTACCTTCAACAGTAAGAGCATCATTCCTCACAATAGTAAAAGCATTAAGAGAATATTAAAAATATTATTGTAGTAATCTCGGTGCTAATTTATTCTTGTCAGTATGACAATATTAATTATAATAAAGGGGCATTAACTAAAGTACTCCCTCTTCTACCAACTGAAATATTCATCCCTGCGTAAACTATACGAAAGAGCCTGCAAAAGAACGAAAGGGAATGCCGAATGATAATGTCACACCGTCAAGCATTGAGGGTAAAACACTCATTCCTCACAAACACAGGGCTTTACTATATCTTTCAAATTCTCTTCGTTAAGACTTTTAATTGTGAGAGACGTTGATTGACTTTGCGACATATTTTGTTCCTTCAATTCTTTTCTCTAGCTCTCTTGTATAATTGACCCGTTCTTCTTTCATTATATCTTTACCTATTCATTCTTTAGTGATTGTCCATTATACAATATGCAAATAATTCTATCTTAAGAGTCCTTGTTTTCTCTTTTATAATTCTCAGAAAATATCCCTTAGCATTATCATCAGGGAATATATCTTCACCTCCTACACCCCTATTCATTATATGATGATAAGCACCTTTATATGTAACCCTTGCTATTCTCATCGCTTTATTGTACCAATAAATGTCACAATGTTTACCTCGCCTGCCCTATGAAATGTATAACTATTTCATGGGGGTGAAATGAAAATCTATTTCACAGGGGGTCAAGCAGCATCCCTTTTATTCCCCCGGGTATCTCTCTCGGTCTTGAGGCACTATTTTCTTCCATCTTCTTATTTGCCGATTTTCAATATGCCTATTCGTCTCTTTTAACTCACAAGCTACCTCTTTAAGCCCCATATCGTCTATTTTCCTGAGCCACTCCTCACTATCTTGGATGCGTTGATTATCACGGCTAATCCAGTAAGGCATTAACATCCTCAATTTCTCAATAGTTGGCTCAATATCTTTTGGGTTATAACTCTGCCTTTTCATAGCACTTTTACACCCCTAAGAAACCTTATGTACCCACCGAAGAAGAGATGTTTCTCAAAGTAGCTGAATCCCTCTTCGGCTAATATTTTTTGCCAATCTCTTTCAATAAAATCAAATGCATAAGGGCACTCTATACTCATGAAAGGAATTCTTAAATAAAAAGGCGTTTCCTTCAGTGAAAACTCGTTATAATCCAAGATAAAAAACTCACCATGCTCTTTTAATGCCTTAAAGGCATTTCTGATGATTTGTCTTCTGACCTTCTGCGGAAAACCATGTAATACAAAAGAGATAAAAACCCTATCGAAATCCTCTTCATAAGCTAAATTTTGGTCAATCCTCCTGTTGATGATCGTAACATTCGGAAAGCCAGCACAGTTCTCTTTAAATTGAGAAATCATCTCTTCAGATATGTCTAATCCTACAAATTCTCCCTGGGCAGAAAGATACTTCATCATCAAACAGGCATTTCTACCTGTGCCTGTGCCTAAATCGAGAATTTTATCGGTTGATTTGATCTTCATTAATCGAACAGCTTTTTGCATTAGGAAAGAATACATACCCAATGTTATGATATTCATTAACCCATCATAATGTTTTGCTGTAAATCCACTGATTTCAACCTTTGATTTGGGGTAATAAGGACGCATAATAATTCTCTCAAATCTCAAATTGAATCACATACCTCCTTTCCAGCTTTCCTGCTCCATAGCCAAAAATCTTTGAAGTTCTTCTTGATTCATCACCGTTACCTTCATCTCCACTTCTACACCTAGCTTACGTATTGGTTCTCGCACACTGTTAATAAGAAGATCCTTGACAGGAATGTTTGGAAATGGGAACGCTAAGGTGATTTTGGCTTTATCATTTTGAACATCTATAGCCTTTATTATCCCCAACTCAAGCAAGGTCCGATCAATTGCAGGATGTTTTATCCCTGCTATTGCCTCACGAATATTTTCTCCAGAGATGCTTTTACCCATCATTCATTCCTCCTCACTTTTTTAAAATTTAGAATGTATCCCATATTGAAGTTCTCATCGTGGATGAGTTTCTTAAAAAATTTTCTCTCCAAATAAAACTTTGCATTTTCTATCTCTTCTATAACATCTTCTAATTGCATATCTGCCAGATTCCATAGAGGTTCATCTAATTTACAGTGCTTGGGATAAACCGAAAGTATTGCACCGGTTTTTAAAATCCTATAGGCGTTTTTAAAGACTCTTCGCCTCTCTTCTGATTCCATGTAATGGAGAACATCATAAAGTAACATTGCATCGATAGATTCGTCCTCCAAGTTATTTTTTACCTCCTCTGATTGATCACCTATTGGCACTATATTTTTTAAACCTTCTGATTCCGCTGTCTGCACCAATTTATTCAGAACTTCCCTGTCTTTGTCCAATGCATATACTCTACCCTTTTTACCTACTACCTTTGCAGCAGGAATAGTATAGTAACAGTCACCACAACTAAAATCCAGTATACTATCACCATTTTTAATATCAATATCTTCTAAAAATACCTTCCCTTCTCCTTTGCAATTTCATATAACGTTTTGCGGATAAAAGAAATTGCGGAAGGCAATTTGAGCAAAGCCTTTTATCCGCTGTTAGCAGATCTGAACGAAGTGAGAGCAAGGCAACGAAGTTGCCGCAGAGTTGGGGGCAAAAATCTCTCTTTATAGTTATATGACTTTCTCTAATCGTCACCATATTGCTTTAATCAGCACAACTAATGCAAAAATCACAATAGATACTGAAAGGCCGATTTCTAACCAGATGGACTTTGTCTTTAGGGACATTAAACTACCTATCTTAGCTCCACTTATTGACCCTATAATTACCGCTAAGGCAGGAAGCAATATTATATTGCCCCGATACCAAAAGACAATGGCCCCAGCAACCGCTGTAAAAATAGTTGCAAATAGGGAGGTCGCTATTGCCTTTCGTATATTGAGTTTCATCATCCTTAAAAATGGAAGGAACAAACTACCTCCGCTACCTCCACGCATAATTGTCAGGAAATTAAGAAAAAATGCACCACTAATAATAGCCTTTGCACTTGGATTAATTTTTTGAGCGGTTTCTGGGAAGATCCTGTCAAAATAAATCCCAAATACCGTTACGATAGAAACAATAACAAAGATAATGGCTAGAACTAAGGTTGATATAACCCCTGTTAAAAATGCACCTGTTACTGTGCCTAATATGCCACCAGTTATTACATATTTAGCAATTTTCAAATCTATATTCTTTCTGTGGCTTATAGCAGTTATAAGAGAAGAGAAAGGTATAACTAATAGATTTATTCCAAAAGCACTTAGCAAAGGCAATCCAGCAGCATAAAGTAACGGGGTCCTTACAGAACCCCCGCCTATTCCAAACATACCACTCATAAATCCAGCAAAAAGACCAATCAAGAGATATGTTATCATTTGTATTATCAGTTCCATTCAATCTCTCTCCGCATATTTTGCCCCCGAATTTCTGCTAACGTCGTCTTGGGTGTTTACGAAGTCCCGAAGGGATTTAGCGAAGCATTGCAAACACGCTGTTATCGGAAGTCGCACAAATCATTTTATGAATCTCTCATCATCCTTTGTTGTTGAAAGTTTATGTACATTTTTCTCAAGCCATCCTATTTTCTCTACTTCTCTTATGTCGAATTCCGGTACATAAGGTTTCATATCCAAAAGAGGAGTTCCATCTACAACGTCTACATCTTGAATATATAGTATATTCTCTTCAATCCTGACAAGACGCACTACTGAGATGCCGACCGGATTTGGTCTACTTGGACCTCGCATTGCAAAGACTCCGTGCACTTCGCTATCCATATACGGCCTCACTTTTAAGGACGCCCCCTTGGCTAAATGAAAGTGATATATCAAAATAATGTGGGAAAAGCCTTCCAAATCTTTTAAGCCCTCGGCATATTCTGGAAATAGCTCAACTGTTCCATCAATATTTTTAGCACCTGCAGGTTGTATAGGTGTTCCTTTAGGTTCTTTAAATAGAGAATGAACGACTCCGATTGGCTTGTACTTTATCTCGTTCATAATTCTATCTCTTCATACAAGCAATTTCGCCTAACTTGTGCATTAGCGAAGAGGTTCGTAAATACAACCAAATTTCGGATGTTAGGCGAACCATTTCGTAAATATTACCCTATAGTAGAAACTTTTTTTTACTTTACTTATCACAATTTCTCTCTACCATCCAATAGTTTTGACTTTTTTCACATAATTAGGATTGTATGGAAAACTCACTATTATTCTACCAGATGCCCCCTTCTTAATCTCTATTATAAGGGATTCTTAAATATTGTCAAGATTTTCAAGAAACACCCCGGTACGGTCGGCCCCTCCCTACGGGACATGCAAAGAACATAGATAAAGAATAGAACTTGAGGGTTCTGGGGGTCGAGGACTTATATTAGACTGCAGACTATAGACTGAGGAGGCTGTGCCAAAATTACATTTCTCATAGTTGGGTAGAAAGAAGGCTGTATCCCTCAAAAAGATGTGGTTGATTTCCCCAGCGATGAAATCACCACTCCCGCTCTCGGACTCGCTCTCTTTGATTAACCTGGGAGCCAATAAGTTGGGCAATCAAAGAACCATGCCCGCTCATCCTCCGAGAGGGCTTTTTGAGTAACACAGCCTTCTTATTTTCGATGTTGTAATTTTTAGCATTTTTTATGAAATGTTATTATTATTCAGTTATGGCACAGCCTCTAACGACCTATGACTAAAGCAAAGCGACGTCTCTCTTGACAAGGAATATTGTAATAGTATCTTGGTGGGGGGACATAGAGAAGAGGGGGTATGACTTAAATGACAAAGGAACGGAAACGATTAGAAATAAGGGGAATTGTTCAGGGCGTTGGATTCCGTCCTTTTATATATCGCCTTGCAACTACCCATAACCTTAAGGGTTTTGTTCTGAATAACACCACAGGTGTTCTTATCGACCTCGAAGGGGAAACTTTCAAAATTGATGAGGTTATAAAAAAAATTAAAAAAAATTCGCCTCCACTTGCAAGAATAAAAGAAATTGAGAGTAAAACACTCCCTTTAAAGGGATATATGGATTTTGTAATAAAGTACAGTCGAAAAGAAGATGAAAAGATTACCCTTGTTTCTCCGGATATAGCAACATGTGAGGACTGCAAGAAGGAACTACTCAATCCTTCTAACAGGAGAAATAATTATCCATTCATCAATTGCACCAACTGTGGACCCAGATTCACCATTATTGAGGAATTGCCCTATGATAGAAAGAACACCACAATGAAAAAATTTAGAATGTGTAAGGATTGTAGGGAAGAATATGAAAACCCAAATGATCGCCGCTTCCATGCCCAACCAGATGCATGCCCTATTTGCGGACCGGAGGTGAAACTGGTGAATCGAAAAGGGACGGAGATTAAAGGGGACCCGATAAGCAAAACCGCAGAACTACTAAAAGAAGGAAGGATTGTAGGAATAAAAGGTCTGGGAGGATTCCACATAGCTTGCGATGCAACAAATGAAGAAGCGGTAAAACTTCTTCGGAGCAGGAAAAAGCGCCCCCACAAACCATTTGCACTAATGGCAAGGGATGCTGAAGTGGTGAGAAAATATGTTTATCTTTCAAAAAAAGAAAAAGAGTTGTTGGAAAGCCCCAGAGCTCCAATATTCATTTTAAGGAAGAAAGAAGGATGTCTCCTGTCAAATGAAATATCACCCAATAATAGATTCATAGGTTTTATGCTACCTTACACACCCCTTCATATTCTTCTTTTACAGAAGACGGAAGATTTAGAGGTGCTTATAATGACATCGGGAAACAGAAAAGAAGACCCTATTATATTCAAAAACAAAGAGGCCCTCTCATCTTTGGGAGATATAGCAGATTACTTCCTACGACATAACCGTGATATACATATACAGGCTGATGATTCTGTACTCAGGATTCCCTCTCCTCGTAGTAATCCTCTCATGATAAGGCGCTCCAGGGGCTATGTTCCTGAGCCTATAACGAGTCCTATAGATTTTAAAAACCCCATTCTTGGATGCGGTGCTCATCTCAGGAATACATTCTCCCTTGCAAGAGGAAATGAAATCTTTGTGAGTCATCATTTAGGACACCTTGAAACGTTAAAAGCACAAGAGAGCTACGAAAGGGGCATAGAACATTTCGTCAGCCTATTCGATCTCAATCCTGAAATTATTGTAGTGGATAAACACCCAACTTATTATTCTACGCAATTCGGAAAAGTGTGGGCAAAGGACAACAATAAGCTTCTTGTTGAAGTTCAGCATCACCATGCTCATATAGCATCTTGTCTTGTTGATAATGAGGTCGATAGAGAGGTAATAGGAATAGCATGGGATGGAACTGGTTATGGAGAAGATGAGGCAATATGGGGAAGTGAATTCCTTTTAGCAGACCTAAAAGGTTATAGAAGAATGGCACATCTAAAATATGTTCCGCTTCCCGGTGGGGAGAAAGCAGTAAGGGAACCATGGAGAATGGCAGCTACATACCTCTATGACAAGATGGGTGAAGATTTCCTCAATCTTGATATAGGATTTACAAGAAGGTTGGATTTAAAGAAATGGAAGATACTTAAGATTATGATCGATCGAGAAATTAACGCACCAAAAACCTCAAGTATGGGTAGGCTCTTTGATGCTGTCTCTTCGCTCATCGGTGGAAGAGACGAAATAACCTATTTCGCAGAGGCTGCAATTGAATTAGAAATGATTATGGATGAAGATGAGGAAGGCTCATATAATTTTGAGATTAAAAAGGAAGGAAAGATTTACATTATAGACCCTACCCCCCTAATACGTTCAATAGTCAATGACCTAATGAATTCGGTTGACGCATCAAGGATATCCAGCAAATTCCATAGAGGGTTGGTTGCGGTGATAGTGAAAGTCTCCAAGTTAATAAGGGAAGAGACGAATTTAAAAGAAGTTGCTCTATCTGGTGGAGTATTTCAAAACCTGTTCCTCAGAAACCTTACAACTAAAAGACTCTCTGAAGCAGGCTTCAAGGTGTATAATCATACCCATATTCCGCCTAATGATGGCGGGATTAGTGTCGGCCAGGTTGCAATAGCATCGAAAAGAGTTAGCCACAGAGACTCAGAGAACACGGAGAAAAAAATAAAGAAATGATCATAATCAATAAAAAAAACTCTGTGTACTCCGTGTCTCAGTGGCAATAAGGGAGGGGTTATGTGTTTAGCAGTTCCCATGAAACTAATAAAAATTGAAGGCGATAAAGGAGTAGTAGAATTATCCGGGGTAAAGAAAGAGATAAGCTTAAAACTCCTCGAAGAAGCAAAGATAGGTGATTACCTTATTATCCATGCTGGTTTTGCAATCCAGAGATTGGATGAAGAAGAAGCACAAGAGACACTTAAAATATGGGAAGAGATAGAGAGTTTAGATAATGCTAAATAGTGTACCTGAACCCAAACAGAAATTAGATTCAGACTTAACATACGGAAAGACGCGGGCAATTTTGAAACTCACCAAGTATTAACCATAAGATTGCTTCACTTGGGTCAGGTGGAAAGATGAGTTCGCAATGACGGAATCGTAAAAATGAAATATATAGATGAATTCAGAGATAAAAAGGTATCACAATATCTTGTCGAAAAGATTCTACAAACTGTTAAAGAGAAAAAACAAAAAATCACCCTGATGGAGGTATGCGGAACGCATACAACTTCAATCTTCAGGGCTGGCATAAGAAGTTTATTACCTTCTAATATCACTCTTCTCTCGGGACCCGGATGTCCTGTCTGTGTTACACCCAATCACTATCTTGACAAAGCTATTGCGAACAGCAGACTCCCAGATACAATCATAACCACTTTTGGTGATATGATGAAGGTTCCGGGTTCGAGTTCGTCACTCGAAGAGGAAAAAGCAAGGAGTGGTGATATAAGGGTTGTTTACTCCCCCCTTGACAGCATAAAGATTGCAAGGGAAAACCCTAACAAAAAGATAATCTTCCTCGGTGTAGGATTTGAGACCACCGCACCCTTAGTAGCATCCACCATATTAGAAGCAAAAGAAGAAGGCCTTTCCAATCTTTTTGTGCTCTCGGGACACAAACTGATACCACCTGCAATGATTGCACTTCTCAAAAGTAAAGAGGTCAACATTGACGGATTTATATGCCCTGGACATGTTAGCACCATAATAGGAGCAGAGCCTTATCAACCTGTGGCAAAAAAATATGGTGTGCCTTCAGTAATAACGGGCTTTGAACCGGTGGATCTGCTCGAAGGGATTCTCATGCTTCTTACACAGATAGTCGATGGGAAAAAGGCAAAAGTCGAAATAGCGTATACGAGAGCAGTAAAAGAAGAAGGCAACAGGAGGGCTCTCTCTCTTATGGATGAAGTATTCAGGATTGGAGATTCCCAGTGGAGAGGAATGGGCATAATCCCGAAAAGTGGTTTTTTTATAAAAGATGCATTTTCCGATTTTGATGCGAATAAAAATATCAAGGCTATGGTTGAAGAAACAAAGGAACATCCAGGATGTATCTGCGGTGAAATCTTAAGAGGAGTAAAGACTCCAAACGAGTGCTCTTTATTCGGCAAAGTTTGTACTCCAGAAAACCCTGTTGGACCATGTATGGTATCATCGGAGGGCACCTGTGCTGCGTATTACAAATATGGAAGAAGTTATTAATGCTCGGATTTGGTACACAGAAAGACGTGGTCAATTTTCCCGGCTCGCCCTGTGGAATACTTAAGAATCATGCTTAGTATATTATTCCATGGGGCGAGGAAATTGCCACTCGGCTCTCGGGCTCACTCTCTCGAGATTAAAATCTCGCGAACCATGCCCGTTCGCCCTCCGAGACGCTTTCTTTGGCACCAAGTCCTTCGCAAATTGCAATCAATAGAATGCCTTAAGAATAAAATGCAAATTGAAAAATGATAGAAAAGAGTAACATCATATCAGAACGGTTTTTAAACTCTGGTGTAAATATTCTTCAAACTGCCAGTAAGCTCAATATAAATCAAGTTGGTAGAAATATCGCCAACCAATTAATGAGATCTGGAACGTCAGCTGGCGCTAATTATGAAGAAGAAGGATTGGTTAAGATTGTGGCAAAATCGGTAATTACAGCAAAGAAGAGGAAATAATTCTGCATTTTGCAATTTGCAATTTTCATTCTTCAATGTTTATAACAGTATCTGTTATAAAATGGGAGTAAATATGAAGATAGTTGAAATTGAAGAATCCGCTCTAAAGAAGGGAAAAGAGCTTGCAAAAGAGAATAAAAAACTCTTAGATGAAAAGGGTATAATTGCGTTTGATGTAATGGGTTCTGTAGGTTCTGGAAAAACCTCTCTTATAAAATGGTTGGTTAGAAAACTAAAGAACAGGTATAAAATAGGCATGGTAGCAGGAGATCTAACAACAGAATTTGATGCTAAGAGAATCGAAGAAGAACACATTCCTGTGGTGCAGGCACATACAGGGAGGGTATGTCACCTCGACCCGGGTTTGGTTAGAAAGGCAATTCTGAATCTGCCTCTGGATAATATTGATATCCTTTTCATTGAAAACGTTGGGAACCTTATATGCCCTGCTGCGGTTCCCCTCGGAGTGCATAAGGAGATAGTAGTTACCTCTGTAACCGAAGGACCTTATATGATAAAAAAACATCCTTATATGTTTCAGCGGGTTTCATACGTTGCTATAAATAAGATTGACCTCCAGGAAGCCATGAATGTGTCAGTCGAGCAATTGAAAGAAGATCTAAAGGAAATCAACCCTGATGCCCCTATATTTGGAATAAATGGAATAACCGGAGAAGGAGTTGATAAGCTAATTCAATGCATGAGTTTTCAACTGTAAAAAATATTGTAGAAAAAGTCACAGAAGTAGCAGAGAAAGAGGGCGCAAAGGAAATCACGCGTCTTGAAATAGAGCTGGGTGAACTCACACTCCTTGAGGAAGAACAGATAAGATTCTGGCTTGAGATGATGCTTTCTCAAACTGAATTAGGGAAGTCAACCGAGGTTGTTTTAAATAGAATTTCGGGAGTAATCCAGTGTAACATTTGTGGTTATAAGGGAGGACTCGAAACAACTGGCATGGACCATTATTTCCCTATACTTAAGTGTCCAAAATGCGAGAGTCATGACCTGAAAGTAATAGAAGGAGATGATTGCATTATAAAAAGTCTGGAGATAGAAGATTGAAAAGGATATTACTTTCCCACGGAAGTGGCGGCAAGGCTATGCACCTCCTCATAAAAAACCTCATTGTAAAAAAATTCAATAATAAAATACTGGATGAGCTTGATGACTCTGCAGTCTTATCCCCAACCGGTGATAACAGACTCTGTTTTACAACCGATTCCTATGTAGTTAATCCCATATTCTTTCCCGGTGGTGACATTGGAGAGCTTGCGATATACGGAACAGTAAACGATCTATCTGTTATGGGGGCAAAACCTCTTTATATCTCCTGTTCTTTTATCATAGAGGAAGGACTTGATTACGATATCCTCGATAGGATTACAACCTCAATGGCAACTGCAGGAGAAAAAACAAACGTAAAAATTGTAACAGGCGATACAAAAGTAGTGGGAAGAGGCATGGCAGATAAACTTTTTATCAATACCACAGGTATCGGTATTATAGCCGAAGGAGTGGACATCTCTCTTTCTAAAATCGAAATAGGAGATAAAATCCTCATAAATGGTTCTGTAGGAGAACATGCTCTTTCCGTTATGAGTGCCAGAGAGGATTTCCAAACAAGCATAAAAAGCGACTGTGCTCCTCTCTGGGATCTAATTAGTAATATCCTTCCAATTGGAGGGATTAAGTTTATGAGGGACCCGACAAGAGGAGGATTAGCCACCGTTTTAAATGAAATTTCAGAGAATAAGAATTACGGAATCGGGATTCACGAAGGAGATATTCCAATTACTGATGAAGTGAGTGCATTCTGTGAGATTCTTGGTTTTGATCCTTTGTATCTTGCCAATGAGGGTAAGGCCTTAATCGTTGTATCCACCGATACAGCGGATTCTGTCCTTCGTGAGATGAAAAAGCACCCCCTGGGTAAGAAGGCATCGATTATCGGCGAGATAACACAAGAGAACCAAGGAAAAGTTGTCTTTGAGACCATAGTAGGTGGGATGAGGATTATAGATATGCTAACCGGTGAGCAACTCCCAAGGATATGCTGAAATTCGATTCATAAATCTCTCGCAGAGACGCAAAGAGATGGGCAAATAAGTATATAGGTAGATGAGTATATGGGTGAATTGCGACTTGGAGGACTTGACCTTTTAGTATTTTTTTATAACATTATATTGTATTATTATTAAGAAAGTAAATTTTAGATCAGTTTTTATAATTAATTGGCAATCTAATGTACGCACCAGTGTGCTTTACCATAAAGGATTCAAAGCAAATTATTTTGGCTCTTCTAAATGTTTTCAAGGAAACGGATCCTTTGTAAAAGAGGAGGAGTAACGAAAAAGCGAAAATTACTATTCTTACGTTTCTTTCTAATTCTATCAACAATTCTATTAATGACGTACTCAAAGAAGGGTTTGAATATCTGGGAACCGGGTTACGCGATCGCCCTTATTTACTTCATCTCGAATTTCATTTTATATCGTATATCCGAAAAGCATTTTACCAAACCCATCGTTTCGTTCTTCATCTTTTTATTCGATATTATCACCATATCTTTAGCAATATATTTTACCCAGGGAATAGAAAACGACTTCTATCTAATCTATTTTCTTGTAATATTTGTTGCCTCGGTTGGTCAGAACATTGGTGGCAGCATACCGATTGCAATTGTTGCAAGCCTCATCTATGGATGGATGGTCTACAGGTCAAACCCTGGTGTTTCCTTGTTTGAATCAGCCTTTTTAATAAGAATTCCTTTTTTCTGTATTCTAGCATTAATAAGTAGTTACTGGGCAGAGTCCACACGAATTGAATTACGAGAAAAAGAAGACCTTGAGCGATTTAATCGTGAATTAAAAAAAGAAGTAAGGAGGGTGGTAGCAAAAGAAATCGAACTAAGAGAGTATATCGAGAAGGTAATTAGCAGTGTACCAAGTGGCGTGATAGCCGCGAGCAAGGATGGTATCATTACTACTCTTAACCCAGCGGCGGAAAGGGCACTTGGCTTAAAAAAAGAGGATGCAGTTGGGAATGATATTAAGAATATCCATGGTATAAATGCTTTGTGGCAGAAGATGGAAGAGTCAATGAATTCAGGAGCCTCTTTATTAAGTGAAGAAGTCGCAATACAAAATAAAAACAATGAAAACATTCCTATCGGACTCTCCATCTCCCCAATTACAGGTCTAAAAGAAAAACTTTTAGGCTGTGTAGCAATTTTTAAAGACCTGTCTGAATTAAAGGCATTGAAAGAAAAATTGAACCAAGCAGAAAGACTCTCATATCTCGGTAAGATGGCGAGTTGGGTAGCACATGAGATTCGAAATCCTCTGGCTGTCATTCACGGATTCGCCGAACTGCTCACAAATACTAAAAAAGAGGAGAAAATAGTCCTCTACTGTTCTGAAATCCACAAAGGAACGCAAAGGATAGATAATATCATTGATGACATATTAGCCTTTGCAAGAGATAAGAAAAAACAAACACAATTAAAAGAAATCAATCTACGGGTCTTGATTGAAGACATTGTCAAGAATTTCGATGTAGAAACTAAAATAAATAGTGATGAATATCCAATAATCAAAGGAGAACCCGAGTCAATACGTAGAATATTCGTCAATCTTATAACCAATAGTATCGAGGCAATGAATGAAAAAGGTGTACTTCAAATCAATTTTTCTTACGGCGAGAATTGGCTTACCACTGAAATTACTGATAATGGTAAAGGAATACAAGAAGAATATCTAAAGAAGCTTTTTACACCATTCTTCACAACCAAACCCAGAGGAACAGGACTCGGCCTGGCAATCGTAAAGAAGATACTCGAAGAACAAAAGGGAAAGATTGAAATAGAAAGTGAAGAAGGTGTGGGGACAACCTCTCGCGTATATCTACCGAAAGAGAAGGAGGAAAGAAATGAATGAATGGGAAAATAAGCAAGAAAGTAAAAAAAAGAGGGTACTTGTTTGCGATGATGAGGAATCCATTAGACTGCTAATTAAAGAAACATTAGGAGATTCTTATGATTGCGTTGGGGCATCAAATGGTCAGGAGGCATTAAAAAAGTTTAGCCAAGAGCCATTCGATTTAGTGATTATGGATATAAAAATGCCCGGTACACATGGCCTTGATGCAATTGAGCAAATAAGAGAAACAAATAAAAAAATTCCTATAGTTATATGCACGGCATATCGGCTAATGGAAGATGACTTTGTAGTGAAAACTTCAGATGTCGCAGCCTTTTTCCCAAAGCCATTAGATATCAAGGCACTGAAGGCAAAGATATTTGAATTAATCGGAAATTAGATAAGCTACGAGCAAAAGATAACGGGCAGATACTTGGGACTATTTCCATATTTATAAAGATGGAATAGACAGTGGAAGCTAAAGATTATCTTAACATGTTGATTACTGCAAGCCTAAATGATCCGAGGGTGCAGTATTGGGAGCCGGCCAAATGGACCGCAAAATTAAGAGCCTTGGAAACAGATGATAACCTTTTGCTGCTCAAAACCAATATCGGAACGTGACATTTTGGCTTGTCAGGCAGATATGACTACTTAAAGGACATTGCTTTTGAATATGCTTTTATTCTTGATTT
>Ga0315541_1001310_pt1 | contig 23536 bp, 21 predicted proteins | sample SalMarSW160190MG_FD_203095 | JGI IMG/M metagenome (GOLD analysis project Ga0315541, IMG submission 203095) | Salt marsh sediment microbial communities from the Plum Island Ecosystem LTER, Massachusetts, United States - Salt Marsh Sediment SW1601-190 ...
TCTTCTTCGGTGAGTTGGCAATACTTTCTCATAAGCGCTCCTTCTAGCGTTTTTTAGGTTAGCGAGTAAGTGTAACAACTCACCACCTTTTTCGCTACTTGTTGCACTTATGAGTTGAATCCGCCATTCCAAATAAGATGCTCGCGAGAAAGAATCTCGAAACACAAGTTGCAGAGGTCATGAAAATTCTGGAACAAAAGCTATGATATCTTTTCCTCTGAACAGCCGTATTGTAATAGAAAAGAGGAATTGTGCAAGAAAAAGTGTAAAAAAAATAAAAATATAGAGAAACCCCACATGAACGACGAATGCGGTGTGAAGGGGCAACCCATCGTCTGCCAAGGGTGGATTTCATTCCACGGCAGTTTAAAAGAAAACCGCCACCATAGGGGTGGCGGCTAAACGGGCAGGTGCGGGAATGACAACGGCAATGACAACCCCCGCCGTAAAGGCGGGGGTTAAACGAGCAGAGGCATGCTTTTTACGCACCACGCAGGCCTGCCCTGAGCAAAGTCGAAGGGACGCGATACGCAATACGGTCTACACCAGACTATATTGGTGGGCTAAAGTCCACCCTACCTGACCTGTTGGTTTGCAGAACACACCCTACCGGCTGATACCATAATCGAATTATTACTGCCGGTCAATTTCAAACTAATACTTAAGAAACAGATACCATAATCTAAAACAGAGCCGTGACCGTCAGGGAGCGGTATATACTCGGCGTAAAATAAAAAAAGTTCAAAAATTTTTAAAAACAGACTTGACAAAGAATTTTACGCTGCTATACTTGTGATAGTTGAAATAGTACAAGTATCAAGGACAGGTTATGCAGTTACGTATAGATAATGCCTCAGACAGGCCCGTTTATCAGCAGATAATCGACCAGGTCAAGCGGGATATTGCCCTTGGAAGGCTGGTCAAAGAAGACAAGCTGCCCACCGTAAGAGAGCTTGCCAGACAAATCGCCATAAATCCCAACACCATCGGCAAGGCCTACCGCCAATTAGAGCAGGAAGGCATAATTGTCACCAAGCCCGGGTCCGGCGCTTTCGTGGCCAGTCTCGACAGCAATCTCAACAGGTCCGTCAGGAAAAAACTAATCTCTGAGGAGCTTGAGCGAATCGCCGTCGATGCCTTTCACATGCAAATCGACGGGCAAACGCTGTTGGAGCTTTTCAATAACGCTATCGAAAAATTTAACTTTCCCTCGATAAAAGGATAGTCAGATGGCTGAGTTCGTTGTCGAAGTACAAAATCTGGTCAAATACTTTGATGGCCGATGCGTTCTTGACGGCATAAATCTAAAGGTGCCGCGGGGCTGCATATATGGCCTATTGGGACGAAACGCTTCCGGCAAGACAACAATCATTCGGATTCTTTTGGGCCATGAAAGGCCGACCCGCGGACAGACCTTTCTGTTAGGCACTGATTCGGCAAACCTCTCCGCGAAAATCCACGGCCGAATCGGCTATGTAGCCGAAGGCCATCACCTCATCCAGAATTATAGAGTGGGCCGATTAGTAAAGCTCTGCAAAGGTCTTTCATTGCGGTGGAACGATAAGTTTTTTAAGTCTCTCATGGAAACGTTCCGTCTGCCGATGGACCGCAGGGTAAGAGACCTTTCGATGGGTATGCGGGCCCAATTAAACCTGTCACTTGCTATGGCGGTAGACCCGGAGCTTCTCATACTCGACGACCCGACGCTGGGGCTTGATACCGTTGCCCGCCGACAATTTCTGGAACTTGCAATCGATGTCATCCAGAAGCAGGGCCGTACGATTCTTTTCTGCTCGCATATCCTAAGTGACGTCGAACGAATCGCCGACCGAATCGGGATATTCGCCGCGGGCAAATTAGTTGTGGATTGTCCGCTGGAAGAGCTAAAAACAAGGGTCAGGAAACTGCGGGTAATTTTTGCTGAGACAATTCCACAAAACTTATATTTGCCGGAAATAGTAAATCTACAAAGCCAGGGCCGCGAGATGATAATAACCGTCGTTAATTGGAACCGGCAGAAAGAGGCCATTCTGGAAACCTATAAGCCCTCAAGCTGCACGGAGCTGCCGATGACTTTAGAGGATATATTTATAGAATGCACCAGGCCCAACGCCACAATCCAACCGGCAGAAAAACAGGAGATATAAAATGTTTACACTGATAAAAAGGGAGATTGAAGACCATTTAGTATATTTCATCGGAGCTATTATTATTTCGGCTGTCCTCATCGCCTTATTGACTTCGGCTATGTACTATGACGACCCTGGTGAACGTCCTGTGTTTGTCGTCCTTTCATTTCCAGTAATCATTGTGCTGATAATCGGCTTTCCAGGTATGGGCGCAAGCCAGATGTACACCGATAGAAGCAGAAAAATCTCCACATTTTTAACCGGCCTGCCAGTAACACGCTGCCAGATACTGACAGCCAGGATTATCACAGGGATTTTGGCCATTTTAGTCGTGCTTGTACCTCTGACAGTTACCGGCACAATTCTATGGCGCCTCTTTGCTCCGCCGATACCGATTTTCCCCGGCCTGATTTTCGATTTGTCTGTAGTGACATTTTTAATGGGTTTTGCCTGCTATTGCCTTGGCTTACAGACCGGCTGGACAACCAGCAGGATTACTCCCACGCTGGGCAGCATTATTTTAACCTGTATCTTTGTCCCGCTAATTATAGTCAAGGGTTTTAGCACGCAAATCAAAATAATACTCCTTCTTTTTATTATCGCATCTTTGATACGTACCTGGCAAAAGTTTAAGCACACAGCTCTTTAGGAATATAGCTATGAAATCTCTACTAAATCATCCTATAAAAGTCTTAGCTACCGGATTTGTGGTGCTGCTATTGCTGTCACTACTATTATTCTGGTGTCGCTGGTTGTATGAGATTAACCTTTATGACATTATGCCCCGTGAAAGCAGGTATGTCACGATAACCCCATCCGGATTGGTTCCACCCGAGCTTGAAAATGATCCTAATGTGCATACACATTCCTGTGCGCAAGCATGGATACACGATGGAGAACATCTGTTTACTGTCCTGGGAATCGGTGATTATTTTAAAGCCAGAATACAGGAAAGACACCACTCAAACATTTATTATCTCCATAAAGATAAGGACGACGAAAGCTGGAGCTGGCTGTATTTTGATGAAAAGATCGGCAAAATCGTCTGTTTCTATACTGATCGAGAAAAACTGCCCGATAACACTATGCGGCTAAAGAAAATACAATTATATGTCGGCCCGGAGGGAGTTTCAGACATACCTGATAAAAAGCTCGGCCGTTTCATCTGTCCAATTGTAGATAAAGACGGACCTTGGTGGTCGCTGCTGACACTGTACGACAAAAAGCTGCGCTGCTTTTTTAAAATTAATCTCAAGGAAAAAACCGTAACGAAAGGTCCTGAACTCGACAAAGACGATACCCATAAACCTGTTCAAATAGGTCGAATCGATAAAAATTCGTCCTTGTTAAGCTTATATTGGAAAGCACCTTGCCTTAAAAGCCCTGACGAAAATTCAAATAATCTTAAACCAATTGTAGAAAGAGATTACCCTGGGTACAAAAACCAGTATCTGCTTGTGCTCGACGAAACCGGCCGAATTGATCTGCTGGATAGAGAAACACTTGAATTTACCGGAACCGCAGGCTACCTGCCCGTCCCGGAGTCTCTCTTTCCATCCAAGAGAGCAGTTACACCTAAAGATTTGTTAGCATACGAAGTGTTACCGCTGGCCTTGAATACTGATCACAAATATAGAGGCATGTTCGCAGCAAACGTTTCGCGAGAGGGCACCTCAACGACCCTTGCCGTTTTTGATGAAGAAGGTAAACTAATCAGACAAAAAAACACCGACTTTACAGATGCTCAAAGGTATCATGGCCGACCTATCTCTACAAGTAAAGCGGTTTTTTGGGAGGTCCCCTGGGCACCTACATTGACCATTTCAAAGTATCTGCTGGAAAACCTTCATCCGCCGATCTTGTCTCTTGCCTCTTATGCTATGGCAGACAGCATTGAAGCTGCAGCCGGTCACAGGGCGTTATTTATCCTGCCCAATTCATTTATCGCGATGAAGGGACGAGACATCAGAAGCAATATGACAGAGAGGTTTTTCACTGCCCTGCTGATAATATTGCCTTCGATAATATTGTCAATATTTCTCGCCTGGCGAGTAAGTGTAAATGCTACGGTTGTTGGGCTGTCGGAGAATGCAAGAATTTTCTGGATTCTTACATCTATTTGCTTTGGCCTGGCCGCCTATATTACATACAGACTGACCCGGCCTGAGATAACTTTGGTGACCTGCGCCAATTGCGGCAAACTGCGTCGACCCGATATGGAGAAGTGTCACCGCTGCGGCAGCAAATGGTACGTGCCGGAACTTATTCCACCAACCTGGCGAGTTCTCGACAGAGAAGAACAAGTTCCTAATAGTTCGCCGGCGCCGGAAGCGGAGCCTGCGGCAGAATAAAAGCACATTTCGAGCACAATTTCTTGTTACTTTTGACAAGCCAACGGCCTTTATATGAACGAGGGCCAAATAAATGAGCAGGGACAACTAATACATCCAGAAGTTACTTTCTGAGGCTCGCTCGGGCAGCCAGACCAGCATGGGACGTCTGGCTGTCATCGCATGGGAGCGGCTGTATCCGTTTGTCTTCCGCACAACTTTTAATCATGACGTTACCGAGGACATCCTGCAGGAAACATTACTGGCCGTTGTCCGGCAAATCACTTCGTTACGAGAGAGCCGAAGATTCTGGCCATGGGTGTATCGCATCGCATGGAGCAAAATCCAGGATGCCCTCAGACGACGTCGGCGCTTATCCTCCACCAAGACTTTACTCTCTCGGAATCGGTATCATGGAAGCGAAACAAAAACAGGTGGTGACAACCTCCTGGACGCGAAGATTCGCGAGGAGACACTCCAGCAGGTCTCGGCAGCACTCGAACAGCTCAGCCATCAGCACAGAGATGTCCTTCACTTTCGCTACTATGAGCAGCTGCCCTATGCCCGGATCGCATCTCTTACACAGACGACTCCAGAAAAGGTTCGCGTCCAATTTTACCGCGCCAGAAAAATACTCAAAGCTCACCTGCCCGCCTGTTGTATATAAGGAAATGAGTGTTCCTTAAGACCAAAATTTACGCAAGTATTTGATGCTTTCACTCGCTATAGTCTCAGGATCGGGATCATACTTAAAAACTTCCACCGAAAGCCATTTGTCCCAGCCGATTGATTTGACAGCCTTTGCGATGGGACCATAATCCACATCGCCCATTCCCGGACCGTAAAGATTGGGATCGTTTACATGAAAATGGCTTATGTCCTCAGCTCGAACCGAACGGATAATATCCGGCACCGGCCTCACCTCCGAACACATTGCCTTAACATCGAGATGAACCTTAAAGCTGGTATGATTGATTTCATGGACCATCTGCAGACCTTCTGCGACAGTATTAATAAAATCGGTCTCGGCAGGTGACAGCGGCTCAATACATATTGTCACATCCAGCTCAGCAGCTTTGTCGAGAACGCTGCAAAATAATTCCACCGCTCTTTTCCAGGCGCCTTCTTTGGTTTGTCCATCCACGATGTTTCGCTGCTTTGGAGAGCCGACCACGAGCACCCTGCCGCCCAAATCCGCGCACAAATCCAGCAGGATACGCAGGTAATCTTTGGTTTTTCCCCATACGGCATCATCGGGTGTGGTTATATGCAATCCCGTAGGCCCAACAAACAGCCAGTGTAAGCCGACAGTTTCCAGGCCGTGGTCTTCTATTGTACGCCGGACTTCTTTTCTCTGCTCAGCGGTAACGTCGCTCGCTGAGCGAGCCAGCGTAAAAGGAGCTATTTCGATGCCATTGAAACCTAATCGGCCGGCTACCGAGCAAATCTCGGCGATCGGCCGATTCCCAAACATTTCATTGCACAACGCAAACTTCATCAGACTTCATCCGGAACCACAAATGGCTCGCGGTAATTGCGCTTGATAAGCAGGTTCGCCAATTCGCTGTGCTCACCGACGAATTGTTCCTTCTCGGTGTCCATTGTCAGCATGGGGCCCATGGTAATCTGTTCTTTTTCCAGGTCAACCTCATTAGCTTTTAAGTGTTCAACCATTCTGTTGAAGGAGTCCATTAATTCGACATTCTCTCCAATAGTATTTTTGATTTCATCCGCAGGCATGTTCTTTCCCAGTCGATAGGAGATATTGCCCATGTGGCAGAGAGCAGCGGAGAAATGCCCCACCTCGACGTCGGCATTCAGGTCGCTGACCTTTCGGCTGCGTACTGCGTCGATGAAATTCTGATAATGTCCCCCACCGCCACCTCCTGCAAATTGTTGAATCCTGTTGCCATCATTGTCATATATCCAGCCGCCTCCTTCACCGGCAGCGAAATAACCATTCTCACATTGAACAACAACACCTATGCGAACGGTACGGTAGTTATCCATAGCCTTGTCGTCTTTTTTGCGAGGCAGACCCCTTACTTCGAAGATTAGTGGAGCCGGTTTGTAGTCTAAAAACACAATCTGAGTATTCGCTGTCTCAGCGTCGTCAACATATCCAAATCGGCCACCAATGCTAATCACACGGGCGGGAAGTCCTTTCTGGCCAAGTCCCCAGCGAGCTTCGTCCATCTCGTGAACGCCCTGGTTACCGATGTCGCCGTTGCCGGTATTCCAGACCCAGTGCCAGTCATAATGCAGACGCTGGCGCATCAAAGGCACCATGTCGGCAGGACCGCACCAGAGATTATAATCCACCGATTCCGGAATCGGCTGCGGGCCGTTGACCTTACCAATGCTGTTACGAGGTTTGTAGCAAAAGCCACGTACCCAAAGAATTTTTCCTATATTTCCCTGATGAATGTATTCATAGGCACTTCGGAACGCCTCAGATGAGCGTCTCTGGGTACCAACCTGCACGATGCGGTTATACTTGCGAGCAGCCTCGACCATCTTCCGGCCCTCCCAGATTTCGTGCGAGGCAGGCTTTTCAATGTAAATATCTTTGCCGGCCTGACAAGCCAAGACCGTTACAAGTGAATGCCAGTGGTTGGGAGTTGCTGAAGAAATTACGTCGATGTTCTTATCATCCAGAAGCTTGCGAACATCCGTGTAACCGGTGACGTCCTGGTTGTTCTTTTTGAAGTTTTCGAGATGGCACCCTAAATGGTCCCTGTCCGCATCGCAAATTGCCACTATCCGCACGCCGGGTACTTTCCCAAAGTTTCTGATATGACCACTACCCTGGCCGCCTGTACCAACCACAGCAAGGCGGATGTCATTGTTCGCACCAAGCACACGTGAATATGGCGCCGCTAAAGTCATTGCTACGCCGGCAGCCATCGTACTTTTTAGAAAATCTCGACGAGTTAATCCACTCATGATAATTCCTTCCAGATAAGAATGGTGGGGCAAGCCCCACCCTACAATTAATATTTTATTGCTGCGTATTCGCGGTAAAGTTCTGCCACTTTAGCCTGCTCTGAGTCTCCTTTGTGAAAATAGAAACGATAGCGGAAAGTCACACTATCGCCGGACTTGATAGTTAAGTTCCCGGTACCCGCCGGCTTTTTTTCAAAGTCATGTACTCCGAACGGATTCGCAGTAAAAAGACCATAAGCACGAACATGCCACCACGTAGGATGTCTTTGGTTCTGCGGATGGTCAAAAATAGCTACGCCCACGATTTCACCGTTCAACGGGCCATAATAATCGCACCACGCTGCGCGTTTGCCCCAGGTGTCATTATCCCGAAGACCTTCACTATTGATGATGTGCCCTTTACCGACTTTGCCTTTGACCCGCATCGTAGGCGCTAACCGGATTGCCATTGAACCCTCCTTGGTGTCACCTAAGGTCAAATCGCCTTGCGAAGCATGGATAGTTACCTCGAAGTCCATAATTTGGCAGTCCGGCCGATCATAGAATTTATGTGTACGGGTATCATTGCAAACGACAGTTCCATCGCTCGCCACATATTTGTTTTGCGACTGAATAATGCCCACCTCTTGACCGGAAGCAACTTCAAGGAATTTGTCGTGAATGATTTTGCCTTTTTTGCTGCCATCAGTCCAAAAATCATGACCATTTATTGCTCCGTGTGTAAACCATAACGAGCGATGATGAGAATGGTCGTGCTCTTCGTTCTCGCCATCCTTCATCGGCCAGTTACGAGTAATGTTCACTCCTGTCGGACCAACTACAGGGTAGAAGTAAGGAAATCTGACATCTTTAAAGTTGTATTGCGTGAAAAGTTGTCCGTTAATCTCCACCCTAACTTTATCCGCCAGTTCGGTAACTTGTACACCCTCAGCCTTTTGCCCGCCCGCAGCGGTTTGAGCTTTGGCAACCATTTGCTCCCAGAGCTGCCGCTGCTCCGTCAGCGCTTTGACACGGTCCTGCGGCTCAGTGCGGGCCTCAAGAAGCACCCAGCCGTTATAATTCATACCCACCAGCAGGTTCATAAGCTGCTGATAGGGATAATCGCCAATATCCAGCTCGCGAATATGAACGGTGCTGCCAAATTGGTCCTTAACAAGATTGAAGTTATATTCCAGTCCTTCACCACCAAGGTCTTCCGGGTTACAGTTCCAGCAAACGCCGACATTGGGATGGTCGGCTACATCCATGATTTGCCTGATAATCGGCAGTGGAGAGCACGAGCCGTGAACCTCAAGGCGAATCTGCTGGCCATAGTCGGCGGCGAACCGTCCCAGCTCATTAAGTGATTTACCGATCTGCTTAATTGTCTTTTCAGGCGGTACGCCCTTAGGAAGGTTGTTTGGCTTGACTTTTACCCCGGAACCGCCCACATCATAAGAAAGCTTTATATATTCTTTTGCCCCTTCGATGTCTTTTTTTAGCACCGCCTGGTTAACGTGGTGAAAGGCAAAGTTAGTACCTAAACCCAAAAGAATAACAGGACTATCATCAAATCGTTTTTTTACTTCCTGACGTTGTTGTGTGTTAAGGCTTGATTCGACGCCGTGGGCGTGTCTCGTCCGCAGCTCCACTCCGAGAACGCTGGTCTTCTCACAGTTGGAAATGAGAGTCGGCAGGTCCCAGTCTTTGCCCCAAAGGTAGGTAACCAATCCAAATTTCATTCTGGAATCCGATTTTACAGGAGCGACGGAGATGGCTTTTCCCAGAGGCCCGACAACAATCGCTGAGGCACCGAAATATATGGACCGCCTTAGAAATTCACGGCGTTGATTACTGAATGTGCTCATAGATTTTCTTTCTATCATTTATGCGATATTTTTTTCAGAACAAAGCCCGCCAATGACGGGTTTGGCTTCCGGATGTTCTTTATGATGGTTCACATCTGCACTTAACTCATTCTTAATGATGATTAAAAAACATAGTATCTTCAGCCATAAACGTTATGTCAAGCCAATTTTACGAAAAGTTGGGAAAGGGGTGCATTTCGAGTTAGTAGGTAGATTTTGAAACTTTAGCACCATTATTTTAGCAGTACGACCATCCCCAATCCCGATGAATCGGGATTGAGGCTGCCACCCAACGAGGCTATAAAGGGTGGCAGCCTCAAGCGAAGGACTGACGCGAAGCGTCAAGTCCAAGTTTGGGGATGGTCTTTTTCAATATTTGGCTAAACATATACGAAAAGGGTGCACCTATGAAAAACAAAACGGCAGTTTTTTTCTCTCCTGATTTCTGATATACTCTCTTTCAATTAATCAGTATTTTTAGTAAGAAATAAACAATACAACAATGTGGGAAAAAGGAGTCTGAATTATGGCGGAACGTTTTGATGTTGTAGTGATCGGGGCCGGACCTGGCGGTTTTCGAGCTGCTAAAAGATGCGCGCAAAAAGGTGCGCAAGTTGCAATGGTCGAAAAAGAGTTTATCGGCGGAACCTGCCTTAACTGGGGATGCATTCCGTCAAAATCTCTTCTTGCTTCAGCGCACACTTTACTCTCAGCCAGACAAGCGGCAGAAATCGGCGTTGACATCGGTTCAGCAACTCCAAACTGGCCCAAAATTCAGGCCAGAAAAGACGCCATTGTAACCGGCTTTCGCAAGGCGATGACCGGTACAGCACAGGTTCATAAAATCAAGGTGATTACAGGCCATGCTACTGTCACTGCACCAAATCAAATCAAGGTCGAATCTGACGGCCAATCTGTCGATGTAGAGACTAACAAAATAATTCTTGCCACCGGCTCAGAATCAATCGAGCTTGCCAATATTCCTTTTGACGGCCAAAAGGTCATCAGCAGCAAAGAAGCTCTGTCACTGCCGCAGATACCCAAATCGATGGTAATCATAGGCGGCGGCGTAATCGGCTGCGAAATGGCTTGCATCTACGCCGCTATGGGAACAAAAGTATCTATCGTGGAGGCTCTTTCCCGGCTGCTTCCTATGGAGGATGAATGGGTCGGTCGGCTGGTTGAACGCGAATTCAAAAAACTCGGTATTGATTCCGTAACAGGCCTTAAAGTCACCTCGGTTGATAAAACGTCTAAGTCGGCAAAAGTAATTGTTGAGAACGACCAAACGATAGAAGCAGAAAAAGTATTAGTCTCTGTAGGCCGAAGGCCAACTGTCGATAAAGAAACTGTCGAAGCGCTGGATCTGCAAATGAATGGCCCCGCCATTATCGTTAATGACAAATTAGAAACTAATGTCCCTGGCGTTTATGCTATCGGTGATGTGATAGACACAACCTTTTTGGCACATGGTGCTACTACCGAAGCAGAAGTCGCCGCAGCAAACGCCGTCGGCGGCAACCGAAAAATGACCGACTATGGCTTAATCCCCAGGGTCATTTTTACCTTCCCAGAAGTTGCCTCGGTCGGTAAATCCGAAGACACTTGCAAAGACGAAGGACTCGATATCTCAGTTGGAAAAGGCTTTTTCAAAGGAAACGGCAGAAGTGTCGCTCACAATGAGACAGCCGGCCAGGTAAGGGTCGTTCGGGACAATACATCCGACAAAATCATTGGAGTCACGATGGCCGGGTTTATGGCAACTGAATTTGTAACATTGGCAAGAACACTAATAGGCTGCGGGCCGGAGGAGCTTAGCCGGATAACATATCCGCATCCGACAATCAGTGAAACGATTGAGGATGCAATTAAAAACGCCTTCGGCAACATTTTGTAGATATTGTTATAAAGATATGGCCGAAGGAACTACAAATCGGTCTTTACAGATTATCGACTGCGGCATTGCCGATTACAGGGAGGTTTTGCAAACTCAGCACGAATTGCGTGACCAAAGGCGCGATGGGAAAATACCCAATACGGTTTTAATAGTCGAGCACCCTCCTGTTATCACTCTCGGAGCGCGACAGAGCGCTAATAAATTATTAGCCGGCAAAGAAGGTTTAGAAAAGCAGCACATTGATGTAGTTGATATTCGCAGAGGCGGCGGCGCAACCGCCCACAACCCGGGCCAATTGGTTTTTTATCCGATACTACACCTGCCCGCTGCCCCGACTTGCGTCGGGAGACGCAGGGGCAAGCAGCAGCTCGGTCTTGGAATCACAGAGTATATCCGAAAGCTGGAAGAAATTGGCATGGAGCTGCTTCAGGGCTTAGGCGTGTATAGCCAAAGGCGTAAAGGCTTTCCAGGATTATGGATTGGTAACAAGAAAATCGCTTCTATCGGTGTGCGCGCGTCGAAATCGGTTACTTACCACGGCATGGCAATAAATATCCAAAACGACTTAAGCATCTTCGATTTACTCGTACCATGCGGCCTTGACAACATCGAGATGACATCAGTATTAAAAGAGACCGGTAAATACCATTCCATAAATCAACTAAAGGAAAGGTTATCCGAATTACTTAAAGAACATTTCTCTAACTCGAACGAGTCACGAGCGACGATTGACGAACGACGAAAATTGCCGAGCTGGTTACGCAGACCATTGCCGACAGGTGAAACTTACAAAAAGGTCGAAAATATCTTAAGCTCGCTGAACTTAGAGACAATATGCAATAATGCAAACTGTCCCAACCGAGGCCAGTGCTGGTCAAGAGGAACTGCGACGGTTTTGATTTTGGGCAATATCTGCACGCGAAACTGTAAATTTTGCTCGGTTGCAACAGGCAAACCTGCTCCGCCGGACCCTCGCGAACCGATGCGTTTAGCAGAAATGGCCCAACAAATGCAACTGAAATATTTAGTAATCACCAGCGTTGACCGTGACGATTTGCCGGACGGCGGCGCCAGCCATTTTCGCGATTGTATTAATTACGTCAGGCAGCAGAATCACGATATGAAATTTGAAATACTCACGCCTGACTTCCATAATTGCCAAACAGAAGCTATAAATATATTGAAGGATGCTTTACCCTTTGTATTTGCCCACAATATTGAGACTGTACCTTCTCTATATCCGGTAGCCAGGGCCGGCGGTGACTATCAGCGGTCTCTAAATTTGCTAAAAACAGCAAAACAAGAACTTAACGGTGTCCAAACTAAATCCTCGATTATGCTCGGCCTGGGAGAAACCGATGCCGAGATCGAGCAAGCACTAAAGGATTTACGTAATGCAGGCTGTGATAGAATCACTATCGGCCAATATCTAAGGCCATCAAAAAATTCGCTGGAAGTGGTCGAATATGTAAGCCCTGAAAAATTCGATTTCTGGAAACTAAGAGCAATTGACCTGGGATTTCCCTGGGTTATTTCTTCACCATTTGCCCGCAGCTCATATTTCGCTGAACAACAAACAACGATATTCTGAACCATCCAGCCGTTCAGCTGTTTTTATCAGACATTAAAAATGATTCAAATATATTAACCTGCGCAGTTTGCCCGCTTTGCTTTAAGGGCAAATATTCCTTATACTTTATATAGCATTTAGAAGTTTTCCTTTCAATTACATACAAGATAGGCTCTTTCCGGTGGGTCAAAATGAAGCTCACCAAAAAAATAATTCGCCAAAAGCGTCATGGCGTTGCGCTTATCATATCCATGATTTTCGTGCTAATTTTTTCCGCCCTGGCTGTTAGCATGGTAAGCATATCCGGAACGAACGTCCAGCTTGCCTCAAATCAGTGTAAAGTCAGCTCAGCTTTATCAGCCGCACTATCTGGACTGGAATGCGGTAAATACATCATCAACACAGTGACATTAGATGAATCAGGATCCAATTTTGTCTCCGATGCCGAGGCCAATCAGGCTTGGAATGATTTATGTCAACATCTTCAGGACGTTGGTCTTGGCGGGCAAACAGTCGGCTCTTCGAGCCGCTTTACAGATTCTTTAGGAAGCGGCGATCAAATCATAACTTCTCCAATAGACTTCGGCAGTCCAAACGTGGTATTTTCGATAAGGCTTTATCGGTATGATGATGACTGCCTCACAATCAAATTGCAGGCAATTGGAAGTGACGGCGAAGTAACTAAAAACATAACAATCGATATGGAAATTACAAAAGACGGACAGGTCTTAAACTACGCCATTGCCAGCAGAGGCCGAATGTGGCTGACCGGTGACACTACCATTCATGGAGATATATTTAGCTCGTGGGACCGTCCTGAGATTCCACCGTATAATATGACCAGCGATTCAAAAGTGGAAGGCACCATCAATACGATTCTGACATTAGAGCAGATTCAATCTCAAGATTACCAGCTCGAAACCCTCGATGAAAACGGCAATCCAATGTTTGACGAGGAAGGAAACCGCATTTATAGTCCGGATGACGAAATTCAGGCATATCACGAGGGCATAAATTACGGTCAACCATACGAAGACGTACCAGGCATGGACATAAGCGATTATGACACTGATAGCTATAATTTCGGGCTGACTACCATTCCAACATGCCCAATATTTCAAAGGGCGGTGGAATACTTTCCTCATGCCGCCGGCAATTATTCCCAGCCGAGAGATGGTTCCAGCACATCTTTCACTCGACACGTATATCAGAACCAGACCTTCACCAATGCGCTTTTACCCAAGAACAGACATGCACTGTTCAGAAACTGTACTTTTGAAAGTGTGCTATACATCGATTGTTACAAAACCAGAACTTCCAAATCATACACTAATAACGTACGCTTCGAGAACTGCACCTTCAACGGCACAATCATTACCGATGTGCCTCAGTCATTTAACTGGATAAACAACTGTCTTTACTTCACAGGAGAGGCCGCATTCAACAATCAGTCGGGTATTCAGGAAGCTACAATACTGGCACCCCACTTCAACGTCAACCTGGGCAACACCAACCCACAACAGAGTGACAACAATATTCTCACTGGAGCCATAGTTGGAGGAATTGTTGATGTACGCGGCAACGCACAAATCTACGGGACGATTATATCAATGTGTGATACGACACGGTGGAGCAGCGGATATGTAACTAATATCGGCGCCACCCTTGATGATGGAGGCTCAGAGACGACAGAATTAGGCGATATTGGCGTAATCGCCATCACTCCTGAAGAAGATAAAATGCTGCCGAGCGGCATTATGAGTCCCATCATTATTAAGCCTTTGCAAAATACTTATAGCGAAAGTTTGTGAAATTGAAATAAATCTTTGCGATGTAAGTCGGAGCAAAATCTCGTGCTACGTAGCTCCGCAGCTTCGTTTGCGAAGCAAACTGCGGGGCAGAGTAGCATCGGACTATTCCTGAAAGGTCAAAAAAATGAAAAGATCGCTGATAAACATACTGATTTTTGTTGTGCTTCTGGCAGGACTGCTCATCGCTGGTGTACACGTTAGCCAGGCAGCCGTCGGTTCCGATGTTTTGACTGTCAATTACGATGAAACAGATCCCAATGAGCCGGAGCCCGAACCCGAACCTGAGCCGGAAGTTTTTCCGGGATGACTTCTAAATTTATACGCTCAGCATAGGAAAAGACAAGAGAGAACCGATCTCTCGACTGTGCTCTGCCGTGAGGCATCCTTTAGAGGGACAGGCTGGCGTATCGGACCTCTTGTCTTTTTCCCCATTTTTATGTGGTTATTCATTCCCCTGCCTGCGCGTAGCCGCTTCGGCGTAGGCAGGTCGGCATATCATTGCATCCAGGTTTTCGGTCAACATTTTTGCTTTTATTCTTAGAGGCTCTAATGCTCTGTGGAAAACCTTAGGCCTGGATACGTCATTGCAAGCGAAAAGAGCCTTTAGCCCTGAGCGAAGTCGAAGGGGAAGCAATCTCAAACGAAACGACAGCTTTTTCTGCCCACCAGGCAGGAGATTGCCACGGCCCTACGGGCCTCGCAATGACATTTTGCAAAGGTTTTCAACAAAGCAAGGCTCTAACAAAATGAAAATTTCTCGCCAACTGTCATTCCCGCGAAGGCGGGAATCCAGTTATTTATGGTTTTTATGGACTCCCGCTTGCGCGGGAGTGACAAAGAGTAAACCATACTATTCATTTTGTTACATACTCTTAATCTGGTATCATTTATGGTGATAGAGTATCATTAACTTTTCTGCTTGGGAAGGAGTTGCAAAATGTTTGAATTTTTATTTTGGGAGCTTAAACAGCAGCGCATAATCGGCGAAGCGACGGCTCAGGCGACAGCAACCTCAAAAAGAACCATTGACCTAAAAGCAGAGACACGGGAGCTGCGGCGGTTAGTAAACAAGCTTATGCTCGTCACACAAGCACTCTGGGAGATCGTAGCCGAAACAAACAATCTGGATAATAAACTGCTCATTAAAAAAGTCAATGAGGTTGATCTTCGAGATGGAAGGCTCGACGGCAAACTGAAAAGGGCCGTTAAAAAATGTGCCTCGTGCGGCAGAACACTACATAAGGAACACTCCAGGTGTCTTTACTGCGGCTCAGAGAATCTGCAGGTCGGTCCCTTCGGCACATGAATAAGCAGGCAGCAACTCGGAGCTGGACTAAATATGTTTCAATTTGATGGTGTTATACCGCTGTGGTACAGGCTTTCGAGTTTTAATTGAAGCTCCAGAAGCTGATTATTTTTCTCAACAAGATCGGTTATCAAAGCTGTTTGATTGAGTAATGCTTCAATCAAGTCAATATTTATCAGAGTCAATTCAGGACTATATTGAGGTAGAACAATAAATACATACCCGTAATTATTCTGCTCAGTAACCAATTGTGCAGCGGTGACACTGATATTTTCTACCTGAGTTGTAACCGGCTCCATACCATCATCAACTCTGGCGCGGAGCTCCTTCAAAAATGACACGTCAATACTTAATTTTGAAAATTCTTCCTCGCTGCTGGACCACAAGTTACCCTCGCTATCCATAATTACCATAAAAGGCCCATCTTCGGGCAGTATGTCAAAAATCTGCGGCACAAGCTGCTCACTTAGAACAGAGCTTTTAGAGAACATCGAATCAAATATATCCATTTGGCTGATTCCTTACTATGCTTGCGAAAGAGTAATTTAAAAAAGATGTCGGTATAATCACGCGAAAACTTTCTCAGCATTTGCGTCTAAAAAAGATTCCAGCTTAATTACATCAAAATAGCCTGATTGCGTAGCTTTGAAGTGAATTTATGGGACCCAGCATCCCCCCTCTGCGTAAGCAGGATATGCCTATAAGCTCAAAAAGCAAGCATCGATTTTAGCTGAGCCATAGGAAATCTTTTACCTGGACATGCGGTTCTTTGTGCCCCCGGCGTAGTGTTATGACCATAAATACGGTTTTTGGAAATCCCATACCGTGTTTGCAGAAAACCGATCAATTTCATAAGTGACTGCATCTGCCGTGCGGTAGGCGCCGAGTGATCAAAATTACCAACCAGACAAATTCCGACCGCACTTTCATTTGCCCAGTTGTCGGGCGTCTTACAATGCGCCCCCGTCCGCTGCTCGCGCCAGCGAAACGTAACCTCGACCTCCCCGTCACCACTGTTAGTGCCGTTACCTATAACAAAATCATACCCAACCCCCTCCCAATGATTACCTTCTCTGTGCCATTTGTCAAATATCGCAACATTTCCATTTTCCGTACCCGAATGATGCAATACTATCGCAGTCCACCTTCTTTCCTGTGTTAAATACGGCAGCCAATCCGCAGGCACACCTTTATCAACGCTCGTTTCCGTTCTCACAGGCTTTTCAATCCGTGGCTGAACAGATCTGGACCCAGGACTTGTAGATTCGGATACAATCCGGGGCATCGGCTGATCATTATAGGCACAGCCACTCAAGGCAAAAAAACAACTGCAAACAATAAGAGTTCTCAAGATAATCCCCATAGCCATCTCTTTCCTCTCGTTATTCTGTACCTCAAACTATTTCTGTGTTCGGCTTTGGTTTTTCGTTAGATCCGGCTTTTCTTTATATCTGATCATATGTACACGATTACCACGCTCGTTAAACTCAACGACATCCATATACGAGCTTACGAGAAGCAATCCTCTACCTGCGGGCTTATAAAGGTTTTCTCCAAATCTCGGATCAGGCACCGTTTCCGGTTCAAAGCCTTCGCCCTGGTCAGTGAGAGAGATTTCAACTTTATCCGAACCAATACAATATTCAACTTTGACTTTTTTACTTGGGTCCATCTTATTGCCATGTGTGACAGCATTAAGAAAAGCTTCTTCTAAAGACAAATGGACTGCAAAAATATCATCTTCGCTAAAGCCGTTGCCTTCAAGGTTCGATATAATCCTGCCGTAGATATCACTAATAGCGGATAGTCTACTCTCGATAATTTCCGAACCACTGATCGGCGTTTCCGGCAGCATAGGCTCATAGTCCTCCGTGATAAAGCAACAAACCCAAAACTAAAGCTGTTTGCATATTAATCATATCTGCTATCGATCACCTACTATCCTGATTCTTATTAGGCAAGTTAAAAATACCCTGGTTAACGTGTCTCAGATAGATTTTCGGTTGCACTTTCAATATCCTTGTAAATATCGAAAACCTTCGTAAGCCGCGTAATCTTAAAGACTTCGTGGATCTTTGGATTTATGTTACAAAGCATGAGTTTGCCACCGTTTTCGTAAATCCGCTTGCTAATCCTTATTAAAAGTCCCAAGACAGCAGAAGATAAAAATCGAACATTGCAAAAATCCAAAATCAAATTGATTCCATCCGGGGCCGACTCAATAACAGACATGATCGATTCCTGAAGCGACTTAATGTCATTCTCTTCGAGGATTTTTTCGTCGGTAAAAGTTATTATCGTTGCACTCTTGACATACTCGACACTTATTCTTGGCTTAATCTCAGCCATGTTAACCTCCCTAAAAAAAACCATTAAATTGAACTGAAATCCTATGTTAGAGCTCTTCAGATGTCAAGTCTTTTGCTCGCCTGGGAATTATTTTACTTCTTTACTCTCCCCGCGTCTTCTTGTCGAAGACAAGAGCGGGGGTGAAATTTGCAGATTTTGTTTATTTTAGAGATAAAATCCTTGCAATTCGCAGCGTCTTACACATAATAAGCACCAGGGGGCTTTTATGCGATTTTAGTCTTTATCTTTTTTAAAGCTTAAACGCATAAGTGCGACCGTAATCATTTTTGCATTGTGAAGAGGGTTAAAAAATGCCAGACTATAAACCCTAATATAGAACGAGGAGTCTCAAATGTCGAAACAAAACCGAAGCGTTACCGGAAAACTTTCGACCAACAAACATTAGATAAGAAAAACTATATAATTACAGCCTATTTTTAAAGGAGATTAGAATGAAAATCAGCAGATCCACAGGATATGCACTGCTGGCAGTTGGTTACATCGCCAAAAATCAAGGCAAAAAAACCGTTTTATCTCAAAACATATCTAAGCAATATGACATACCCTTAGAATACCTGCTCAAGATACTGCAACAATTAGTTCGAGCGAACGTACTAAACAGCAAAAGAGGGCCTCGTGGCGGCTTTTCATTGGCCAAACCAACCAAACAGATTACGATGCTCGAAATGATCGAAGCTGTCGATGGTCCCATGACCAGCCAGTTAAATATAGCTGAGCAGGCAGGTGGTGAAAAATTCAGCCTTAAAGCAGAGCAAGTTTATAAAAAATCAGTAGCTCAGGCCAGAAGCGTCCTTGAAAAGGCAAAACTATCAAACCTGCTCCAAGCCTAATTTGATAATTGGTGATTGTTGATTGGTAATTAGTAGGTTCCAGTTACCAGTTACCAATTACCAGTAACAGGTACCCTGGAAATGCACATTAGTGAATTTCAGCAGCTAATTGCCAAAAAATATAAAAAGCGAGACCAAGAAAGAGGTGTCCCTGCTACCTTTATGTGGTTTATCGAAGAGGTCGGAGAACTCGCCACCGCACTGGCAACAGGAGACCAGGCGAATAAAGAGGAAGAATTTGCCGATGTATTCGCCTGGCTTTGCACATTAGCCAACATAAGTGACGTGGATTTAGAAAAAGCCTGTGCCAAATACACCAGCAATAAGGTTAAGGGTTACAAGCCAAAATAGTATTTGGCTGCACGCTTCCCTGCGACCGGCATTACTCCTATCCTGCTGACCTTTGTTCATCACCTACTTCATCGGGAGACTGCATTTCGTCGGGCCTTCCCACAGTGGCTATAGCACGATAAAAGCACCACCCCAGCCCGCCTATTATTATCAGAGACACGACAGCAAGAATTACATAAGAAACGCCGCCTAATTCGTGACGGACATGCAGTTCTGTTTCACCACCCTTTACCGTGCGGGTTAGTCCAAGCAGAATTAACGCAATAAAAGCACTGACATCCATAGTTGCCACTACCCCCGCCCATTTTGCAAACCAGGATGCCTCAGTGTTGGCGGTATTATATTTATCCAGAATATAGTTGCTCACTAATATCAAAACAAAACCGCATATAAGCAGCAGCCAAAAAATGGGATTCTTCACCGCAGCGTCAGCAGCTTCGGGTATCGATGTACTAAAAACGATAATAAGCAGAGCTGCCACAGAAACCAGACCCAGGATAAAAACTATAAGTCCCATCGATCTGGCTCTGATTTTCAAACTTGCCTGACGACCGTCAAGATTTTGCTTTTGATCTTGTGTTGGCTGGGACTGCCTGCGACCTTTGGCTATACTAAAGATAACAGCTAAAATGGGCAAAAGAGCTATAATTCCAAGTCCGACGCAGTTCTCCAGTATCCATTTGCCTTCCGGCGTTTTCAAAAAGCCGCTTGGGGCGGTAAGATCATCAAAGAGCTGCCAGAAGAAAAGCGTGCCTAACAATACGGGAATGACAATGCGAATCAAGTAATCCCACCACAAGCCAAGATTCCAGTCGCTTCGGTTGTTAGCGTGTCGCCTTAATATTCCAATCCTCCAAAGCCACCCGAGGACAAGACATTCCAAAAGCCCCAAAAAAGCTATACCCCATGTCCCATTAATAAAGCCGTCAACTGTCCAGAGCCAGTTCAGCCCTCCTTTGGTTACAAAAATCAATCCAAAAGCCAATCCCGCCACGCTAATGCCCGGCAGAATAATATCCCTTCGCCAACCTGTTTTGTCCACGATACTTGCCAGAACCGCCTCCGTAATTGAAAAGGCCGAGTCGATACCCAGCGTAACCAGCGCAAAGAAGAACACAAAGCTAAACCAGGCCGAATGAGGCAACTGCGCCAACGCATAAGGAAACGCAACAAAGGCCAACGAAGGACCTCTCTCCGCCACTTTTTCAACCGGTATGGGATTGCCTGCCTGCTGCGTGACGAAAGCCATGCCGCCTAACGTAGCGAATACTGCCAGGCCCGCGATAAAACTGGTGGCAAAATCGGCAAGGCTTACGATCGCAGCGTTATTATTTATATCGCTTTTTCTATGCAGGAAACTGGCGTACGTAATCATCACCCCCCATGCAAGACTCAATGAGAAGAACACCTGTCCGAAGGCGTAACGCCAAGTGACAGGTTTGGCAAGCTCCGACCATACCGGGTCGAGATAATAAGCCAGACCCTGCATACTACCCTCAAGCGTCAGACCTCGCACCGTGAGTATCAGCAGCATTAGCCACGGTAACGGGACCGTCAACCAGACAATCTTGCCAACCAGCTTGACGCCCCTGAAGATGCAAAGGTACATGACCACCCAGGTTATTATCAATGAATAGACAATCTTCAATCGAATTCCGCCGAGCGCCGGCCCCTCTTGATGGCCCAGGTAATCCTTAAAAAAGAAATCGTTGGCTTTCTCAACGCCTTCGATTCCTACGCCGGCCCAGGGCAAATGTCCACCATTGAACATCCCGACAATGCTGTACCATAAAAAGCTAAAGCAATACGCCAACAGCACAGCATAGTAGACGATTACGATAAATCCCATTAAGATTCCCCACCAGCCGACGACCTCAAACCGTCTGTGCGCCTCCTTAAAGGCATCCGGTGCCGCACGCTGAGTATAATGGCCCAGGCTGAACTCAAGAATCATCAGGGGAATACCAACTACAAACATTGCGACAATGTATGGAATTAAAAAAGCCCCGCCTCCGTAGCTGTAAAGTTTATAAGGAAATCCCCACAGATTACCCAAGCCGACTGCTGAACCGACAGCCGCGAGGATAAATCCGCCCCGCGTACCCCAGCTTTCTCTCTGTTCTTCGAGAAGCTCCGCCATAGTTCCTTATTTCGGTGGCTTTCCCTGAGCGCACAGATTTGCTTTATTCTCTTGTGGCTTTATGTTTGTGTGTTCTATTCCGAGCAATTCGAGTGTATTACGCTCGATGATATTTCGAATGTGAACCCGCGGAACCGTCGGCAGATTTGTGTCGGCTAAAAGCATCTTAAAGCCGAGCAGCGTCTCTATACACTGGCCTGCACTTCCGTATGGAAAGCCGCTGCCGAACAGGAGCTTGTCCATTACGCCGTGTTCGTGGGCCGCTACAACGATATTATAAGTCTGCCATACGCTGCTTGGCCGAATCGTCAAATCCGCATATACATTTTCGTGCTTGGCTACCATAGCCAACGTCTGCTCGACAAACGGCACGCCCATCGTGCCGATTATAATTTTCAGAGCGGGAAATGTCCGAGCTACCTCATCGAGCAAGTACGGCTGAGCATATTCCAGAACAGCTTTAGGTTCCAGAGTGACATCAACATTGTGAAAGAAGACCGGCAGTCCCAGCTCCTGTGCCGACTCATAGAACCGTAAAGCCCTGCTGTGGGTCGGATGAAAACCGCAGGCACTGCAATAAAGGACAGTTCCTTTAAGGGCGAGTTTTTCCTTCACATTTTTTAGATTATTGACGCCGACTTTATCTTTGGTCGGCTCTACCACTGCAAAGCCGATCATTTTTTCTTTATGCTTTTCCACGTACTCAGACAGTTTCTCATTGACCTCTTCGCTCGGCCCATCTGCCGTAGCGAGCACTATGCAGGTATCGACCGTCTGCGCTGTCTCTAAGTGCTCGGATGTCTCCACATCGTCGGCGGCAAAATTTATATGTGTATGGCAGTCAACTATCATCATCCAGCCCTTAAAGTATTTATTGATTCCTGTTTAGCCGTCGCCGGCACGGCGACGGTGGGTTGGCGGCTCTTAAAATCGCGATTTATATTATCTAAGCCGATTTCCCACGTCAAGTACAAATATTCTGCTCTATTTTACGTTATCGGCACACTCAGGCCAAAATCTTGTATTTAATCTTTTTATGGGTGTGAATGGTATAAGGACTGTCATTGCGAGTCCGCTGGAGACGGACGCGGCAATCTCAGAGTCATACTATTAGAGAAACAGAGTACTAATCCGAGTCACCCGTGTTCTTCTTTCCTTCTGGTTCAGAAATCCAATCGATAAGCCGCTTAGCTAAATCTGTAGCAGTTAAGAGTTCCATTGCTTCGGAATCATACCGCCCGATTCCTATATCACGCATCAATCCCCTTGCAACGAGTTCGGAGCATATCATGGCTATGGCCGAACTGGTTAGAGTAGGAAAGACCGACCGCAAATCTACTATTTTATCTTTCGAATCTCCCCAATGAGCAAATTTATCACAAAAGGTTACCCCTCTAAGGCCCTCAAGAAAGTGAGAGCTCTCACCTACCTCAATTGATTTTTGCAGGACTCGTACGTGAATATCAGATAAATCCCCAATTAGTCGACAAGCCGCGTCAACCTCATCCCAATTGCACTGTTTCTCAACTTGATTTGCGACAAGATTAGCAAATCGTATTCTTTTTTTCTCTGAGCGTGCCCTTATGACCTGGTCAAAAGTCTGCATCATAAAATCAAACAATGGTTCGCTTGGCGTGATGTTCGATAAGTTGCCTAATTGCTCAAGCCGACTTAGCCTTTTATTCAGTTCGGCAATGAAATCTTCGAGTCGTTTATACTGCCAGTTAGCTCCAAGTCCTGCCAGCATTGTATCCAACGAACTGCCAAGGCCCGGAATAGCTTGAATTGCAGCTCGTAGTGGAAACTTATCACAATACTGAGCAGAAGCCTTCGTTATGAAACCAGCTTCAGTTCGTTTTGCTTCTAACTCTACATCCCGTGGTGGTCTGACCCCAGATTATGTACCACATTGAATTAGAGAGTTATCCAAGTTTCTTGTCCTGTATTCCTGAGGATGAGCCGTAGGCGAAGCCGAAGGAATACAACTCGACGCAAAGGCCGCCGGGGTC
>Ga0315541_1001311_pt1 | contig 23522 bp, 22 predicted proteins | sample SalMarSW160190MG_FD_203095 | JGI IMG/M metagenome (GOLD analysis project Ga0315541, IMG submission 203095) | Salt marsh sediment microbial communities from the Plum Island Ecosystem LTER, Massachusetts, United States - Salt Marsh Sediment SW1601-190 ...
GGAATCGGAAAAAGCTTTAGTAATAACCCGGTCAGCACCTACATTAAATTCATTCTTACTTCAGAGGGCAAGATGGATCTCAAAAGCGCGAAGCTACCGCGACATGTTTACTGTGATTCTGGCAATTGTGACATTTATCACAATTTTACTCCAGTTAATCCTTCTGGTTGCAGGAATATTTGAATGGCTTTTCCTGCTGATTTATCTTGCTGTATACCTTTTAAAATCGATTCCTGATTTTATGATCCTGTACAATACAGCTTCACGATATAAGAAAAAGTACCTGATGAAATGGTTTTTCCCGGCCCAGTTATTTTATCCCTTTTATGTGGTCGGGGTAGTTTTAAGGTCTCTTTTTTATCGGGCAGATTGATGTATTAATTTCCCATTTCCGACAGGAATTTAATCCTGACAAGCCTTATTTCTTCCTCCTCATATTCATTGCCCAGCTCATTTATTGCATCCTCCAGCGAATCTGATTCAGCCTCTTCCCTGAAATATGAAAAAATATCATTCTGGCGTTCCTCATCAATATATGAGTTAATATAATAGTTGAGGTTCAGACGGGTCCCTGAATTTACAATTGCCTCGATCTCTGATAATAGTTCGTTCATCTCTAGTCCCTTGGCTTCGGCAACATCTTCAAGAGATCGTTTCATATCAATACTCTGTATGATATAAACCTTTATCCCTGACTTGTTTACAACTGATTTTACGACCATATCGAGCGGCCTGATTATCTCTTTTTCTTCAACATACTTTTTAATTATATCAATGAATTCGGCACCGTATCTCTGGGCTTTACCAGCGCCAACACCCGAAATATTCTGAAGCTCATCAAGGGTAATGGGGTATTGAATAGCCATATCCTCGAGGGAGGGATCCTGGAAAATTACAAACGGAGGTACCTCTTTCTGTTTTGATATTTTCTTGCGAAGATCCTTTAGGATGCTGAAAAGCTCTTCGTCAACAGCTGCAGTTTTGGCTCCGAAGGCATTTTCTTCATCTGTTGTATCAGCATAGTCATGGTCTTCCGCAAGCATAAAGGATACGGGATTCTTAAGGAATTCCATTCCTTGCTCGGTTACCTTCAACAGCCCATAATTTTCTATATCTTTTGTCAGAAATTTAGCAATCAGTGCCTGTCTGATAACCATGTTCCAGTATTTTTCATCCTTTTCCTCGCCCATACCGAAAAACTCGAGCTTATGATGCTTATATGACTTTATAGAGGATGTCATTTTCCCCGACAGGATATTAGCTATGTGATCGGCTTTGAATTTCTCCTTTACAGCAAGTATTGTTTCCAGTACATTAACTACAGATTCGCTGCCCTCGAATTGTGCTTTTGGGTGGAGGCAGTTATCGCATGCTTCGCAGTTATCCTTCTCGTATTCTTCCCCGAAATAATGAAGCAGCAGTTTTCTGCGGCAGACGGATGATTCTGCATACGACACTGTTTCAAGAAGCAGTTGTTTGCCTATTTCCTGTTCTGCTATCGGTTTACCCTGCATAAATTTTTCCAGTTTCATTATATCATTATAGCTGTAATAGGCAATACAGTTCCCTTCACCTCCGTCACGGCCGGCACGGCCGGTTTCCTGATAATATCCCTCGAGGCTTTTAGGTATGTCATAATGGATCACGAACCTCACATCCGGTTTATCTATTCCCATACCAAAAGCTATTGTAGCAACAATGACGTCTGCCTCCTCCATAAGGAATTTATCCTGGTTCTGGGTTCTGGTAGCTGAATCCATGCCTGCATGATATGGGAGTGCCTTGATGCCATTTACCTTAAGAACTTCAGCCATCTCTTCCACCTTCTTCCTGCTCAGGCAATATATTATGCCTGATTTACCAGGATTGTTCTTTATGTATTTTATTATCTCTTTGGTAACATCCTGCTTGGATTTTACCTCATAATAAAGGTTTGGTCTGTTGAAGGATGACTTAAAAACATCAGCCTTAAGGATCCCGAGATTTTTTTGTATATCGTGTTGTACTTTGGGTGTTGCGGTAGCAGTAAGAGCTATGATGGGCGATCTGCCTATCGTATCTATTATAGGCCTTATTCGCCTGTATTCAGGCCTGAAGTCGTGACCCCATTCCGAAATGCAATGAGCTTCATCTATGGCATAGAATGATACTTTCACATTTTTGAGAAATTCGATATTTTCCTCTTTTGTAAGTGATTCCGGAGCAACGTAGAGAAGCTTAGCCCCGCCGTTAAGCACATCTTTTTTCACACGTGCTATTTCTGTTTTAGTAAGAGAAGAATTAAGAAAATGAGCTACCTCGTCGCTGGTACTGAAGTTGCGCATGGCATCCACCTGGTTTTTCATCAGTGCAATCAGAGGGGATATAACAATCGCTGTACCCTGACCCATAACAGCTGGTAACTGATAGCAAAGAGATTTTCCTCCGCCGGTCGGCATGAGAACAAAAGTATCTCTTCCTGCGAGAACATTCTTGATTATCGGCTCCTGGTTTCCCTTAAATATGTTAAAACCAAAATACTTCTTCAGATAATCATGTATAATTGCATCACCTACCATTTTAGTGTTGATTGGCAATAATGAATGCTGTCAAAAGCTTACCTTTTAAACAGTTATCCTAAATTAATAAATTTCCTGATCAAATACCAGAAATTTATAATTATTAACATATTTGTTTTCTGTAAATTCAACGTATAACAAGCGTTATATTGTTTTGACCAATAAGTTTTATCATCTTTACAGGCTGAATTTTTAAGAATAATATCTCTAACTATGGCTTTGGACTGGAAGAACTGGAAGAAGGCTCAAGGTGAAATGTCATTCCTTGAACATCTCGAAGAGTTGAGGTGGCATATAATCCGGTCAATACTGGCAGTGGTAATTTTTATGGTTGTGGCATTTATGTTTAAGAATCTTATTTTCGATTCAATAATCCTCGCACCAAAAGAACCTCAATTTATTACCAACAGGCTTTTATGCAGACTGGGTCACCTGGTCAATACCAGCCTTTTATGCATAAACACCCAGCCATTCAACCTTATAAATATTAAAATGTCGGGGCAGCTGACCACACATATTGCTGTAGCCATGGTATCAGGGGTGATACTGGCATTCCCAATTATTTTATGGGAATTCTGGAAGTTCCTTAAACCCGCTCTCCATTCCAATGAGGAAAAACATACCCGCGGAGCAGTTCTTTCTGCTTCGCTTCTTTTCTTTACAGGTGTTCTTTTCGGGTATTTTCTTCTTACTCCCCTCTCTATTCATTTTCTCAGCAGATATGAAGTCAGCGCTGACGTCACCAACCAGATAAATATAAGGTCATATATAGGTACGCTTTCTTCGATATGCCTTGCGACAGGACTTATATTTGAACTCCCGATAATAACATTCTTCCTGACCAAGATAGGTTTGGTCACTCCGGCATTCATGAGAAAATACAGAAAGCATTCTATTGTTGTAATTGTTATTCTTTCAGCAATAATTACACCTCCTGATGTGTTTTCACAGATACTTGTATGTTTTCCTCTTCTTTTTCTTTATGAAATAAGCATCATGATCTCAAAACGGGTAATGAGGAAAAAAGAAAAAAATCATGCGGATTTTATGGGAGATAATGCTCCGGACAGCACTGAAAATTCTACAAATTAATATTCAGTATGAAACTTTATACCAAAAATCTGGTTAAAAAATACCGAAACCGTACTGTGGTCGATAATGTGTCAATTGAGGTTGAACAGGGAGAAATAGTGGGTCTTCTCGGTCCTAATGGTGCCGGTAAGACAACCTCCTTCTATATGATAGTTGGCTTGATAAGACCCAGGCAGGGAAGGATATTTCTTGACAACGAAGAGATAACAACTCTTCCCGTATATAAACGGGCACGAAAAGGTATTGGATATCTCGCACAGGAGGCTTCGGTTTTCAGGAATCTTTCTGTTGAAGACAATTTGCGTGCTGTACTCGAGATGTCGGGTTTTGCAAAAAAAGAGCAGGAAGAAAGAGTTGAATCGCTTCTCAATGAGTTCGGTCTCCAGAAAATAAAGAAAAACAAAGGTATCCAGCTATCGGGAGGTGAGAGAAGAAGAACAGAAATTGCAAGAGCTCTTGCATTGAAACCCAAGTTTATATTACTCGATGAACCTTTTGCCGGGGTAGACCCTATTGCCGTGGAGGACATCCAGAATATCGTTTCGCACCTGAAAAACAAAAATATAGGTATACTTATCACTGATCATAACGTACATGAGACCCTCTCAATAACTGATCGTGCCTACCTTCTTTTCGAAGGCAGAATACTTATGTCGGGTACATCATCGCAACTTGCTGAAGATGAACATGTAAGAAAGGTTTACCTTGGTACGAAATTTGAGCTTCGCAGATAAGTCATCCTGGTTGTTATTATTTTTTTTCTATACCTTTGCGAAAATTTTAAATGCGGATGTGTCGTAATTGGTAGCCGAGCAAGATTTAGGATCTTGTGTCTTTATGACGTGGGGGTTCGAGTCCCTTCATCCGCACAAATATGGCAAACCGCCTTTAACCTCTTTAACAGTGCGTTTTGGCGGTTTTTTTAAATGTGCATTAAATAAATAAAATATGGATATTACCAGAGAAAACATTGATGATCTGAATGCGGTTCTGAAAATACAAATTACTAAAGCAGATTATGAGGATAAAGTTGAAAATTTGCTGAAAGATTACCGGAAAAAGGCAAAAATAAAAGGATTTCGTCCGGGCATGGTGCCTATAGGACTCATAAGAAAAATGTATGGCAATGCTGTAAAGATAGATGAGATCAATAAAGTTGTCTCTGAAAGCATCCATAAATATCTCACCGACGAGAAACTGGAGATACTCGGGGATCCCCTGCCAAAAGCTGACGAGCTTGAAGATATTAATTATGAAATCCAGGAGGATTTCAACTTCTCTTTCGAACTTGGTCTGGCCCCTGTTGTGGAACTTAATATCAGCAAGAAGAATAAGGTCATTTCATATAATATTACCATCGACGAGAAGATGAAGAATGATCATGTGGATAATTATACCCGCCGATTCGGGGAGTTCAGAAAAGCTGATGCATCAGAAGACAAGGATATCCTTAAAGGCAAAATTGAAGCTATCGATGATAACGGGAATCCTTTGCCCGAAGGCCATGTTACTGATGATTCCACACTTGCTATTGATATTATCAAGGATGACAAAATCAAGAGGGATTTCATAGGTAAGAATGTTAATGATTCTATCGATTTCGACATTAGAAAAGCATTTCCCAATGAGAGCGAAATTGCAGGATTGCTGAAAATGAAAAAGGAGGAAGTCAAGGATATTGGCGGTAATTATAGGTTTACAATCAGCGAAGTATCAAGGTTTTACCCTGCAGAGATAGGGTCAGACTTATTTAACAGGATTTATGGGGAAGGTGTAATCAACTCCGAGGAGGATTTTATGAAAAAAATTGAGGAGGAAATTAAGGTAAGTCTGAACAATGAGAGTGATTACAGACTTATGCTGGACGTTAAAGATCTGGCGATTGAAAAAACTGATCTCAGACTTCCTGATGATTTTCTGAAAAAATGGCTGCTGAAGGTTAATGAAAATACTACTGAGGAACAGATAGAAAAGGAATTCGACAGCTTCAGGAAAGATCTGAAGTGGCAGCTTATCAGGAATAAAGTGGCAATAGATAATGAAGTCAAGATTACTAAAGAAGAGCTGCAGAAAGAAGCTGAAAAAATAACCCGGTACCAGTTTCAACAGTACGGATTATTCTACGCTACAGATGAACAGATATCAAATTATGCCAAAGAAACACTGAAAAAAGAGGATGAAGCAAAAAGAATCGCCGATAAAATTCTTGAAGATAAAGTCATCGGCTTGCTGAAAGAGATTGTGAAAATTGAGAATAAAAGTATCACGGTCGAAAAATTCAACAAGCTTTTTGAATAGTAATCAGTGTATTGCAGTGATAATTATAATTTCTGTATCTTTGTTTGTTAATTTCAAAAAGTAAAAAAATGAGCAACTCGGACGATTTCGGAAAGTATTCAAGAAGTAAATTTGGTATCAGCAGTCTGACACTGCACAGGTTTTCATCGATATGGGGCAGTTATATATCTCCAACCATTATTGAGGAAAGACAATTAAATGTGGCATCCATGGATGTATTTTCCAGGCTGATGATGGACAGAATAATTTTTCTGGGTCTGCCTATTGATGATTATGTGGCTAATATTATACAGGCACAACTGCTTTATCTCGACTCATCTGATCCTGGTAAAGATATCCAGATCTATTTTAACACTCCGGGTGGGTCAGTCAGTGCGGGACTGGGTATTTATGACACAATGCAGTATATTTCAGCCGATATCGCAACCATTTGTACAGGAATGGCAGCATCTATGGGCGCAGTTCTTCTGACAGCAGGGACAAAGGGGAAAAGATCGGCCCTGAAACACTCACGAATAATGATCCATCAGCCGATGGGCGGTGTTGAGGGTCCCGCTTCTGATATAGAAATCCAGGCTCGTGAGATATTGAAGCTTAAAAAGGAGCTTTATGAGATTATAGCTCTTCATTCAGGTAATCCTGTAGATAAAGTCGAAAAGGATTCCGACAGAGATCACTGGATGACATCACAGGAGGCAAAAAACTACGGGATGATCGATGAAATCCTTGAAAAAACGAAACATTAGGAATAATGGATAAATGTTCATTTTGCGGCAGAACGAAGAAAGAGGCTAATATGCTTGTTGCCGGGCTGGAAGGTCATATATGTGACCACTGCATTGAGCAGGCTTACAGCATAATGAATGAAGAGCTCGGCATCAAAAAAAGTGTCAGGTTCGATGCAATTAACCTCCTTAAACCTTCCGAGATAAAAAATCTCCTTGACCAATATGTCATAGGACAGGACATGGCCAAAAAGATCATATCCGTGGCAGTCTATAACCATTATAAAAGACTGATGCAAAAACCGGATAATGATGATGTCGAAATAGAAAAATCAAACATTATACTTGTTGGAGAGACAGGCACCGGTAAGACCCTCCTGGCCAGAACAATAGCAAGAATACTACATGTTCCCTTTACTATAGTCGATGCAACTGTGCTTACCGAAGCAGGTTATGTCGGTGAAGATATAGAAAGTCTTCTTACCCGACTGCTCCAGAATGCTGAATATGACGTAAAAGCTGCAGAAAAGGGGATTGTTTTTATCGACGAAATAGATAAAATTGCAAGAAAGGAGGGCGATAATCCTTCAATAACACGTGATGTATCAGGAGAAGGAGTTCAACAGGGTCTGCTTAAACTGCTCGAGGGTTCAATAGTAAATGTACCTCCCCAGGGTGGACGTAAACACCCGGAACAGAAAATGATACCGGTAGACACAAAGAATATTCTCTTTATATGCGGAGGTGCATTCGTAGGTATCGAGAAAAAGATAGCCGGCAGGCTTAATACACAGATAATCGGTTACGGAGCTTCCAAGATCAGGGAAAAAGTCGATAAGGACAACCTTTTACAATATGTTGCTCCACAGGATCTTAGAGCTTATGGCCTGATTCCCGAGATCATCGGAAGACTACCGGTCGTAACACATCTTGATCCACTCGACAGAAAAGCATTGAGATCTGTTCTCACTGATCCTAAAAATGCTCTTGTAAAGCAATATATCAAACTCTTCAAAATGGATAATATTGAGCTATCCTTTGCTGACGGAGTTCTCGATTTCATAGTAGATAAAGCCATTGAGTTTAAGCTTGGTGCACGCGGCCTCAGATCAATATGCGAAACAATAATGCTCGATGCCATGTACGAAATGCCTTCACTGGGGAAAGATGAGCTTACAATAACTGTCGATTATGCATCACGTAAACTTGAACGAATAAATCTGAAAGTGCTGAAAGCATCATAGATTCTATTCCCCCATTAGTCTGTGCCTGAACCTTAATGTGATCTCTTTTGATTCATCATCGACTTTTCTTTCTTTCGTAAATTATAATTGTATATTTTATCCCTGTAACATTATCATCATCCTTAGATTCCTCTTTTTCAATTACCCTCCATACTCTTCGGTCTATTTTAGGAAACCAGGTATCTGCAGGTCTCTTTTTATGGACATGAGTAACATAAAGCCTGTCAGCAAGAGGCATAAACTGAGTGTAAATGCTTCCGCCGCCTATGATAAATATCTCTTCTTCTTTTTCACATTTATTCAATGCGTCATCAACAGAATATGCCGTTACTGCACCAGAAAAATCTTCATTTGGTATATCGGTTATAACCACATTTTTTCGTCCGGGCAGAGGTTTTTTTGATAATGATTCCCATGTTCTTTTGCCCATTATCACAGTTTTACCGTATGTGATTTTTTTAAACCGCTTAAGATCTTCAGGGATGTGCCATAAAAGTTCATTATTTTTCCCTATTCCAAGGTCTTCTGAAACAGCAACAATTATTGAGATCATAAAAAGATTATATTGAAATCTCTCCCTTTATATGAGGATGAGATACATAATTTACCAGGGTGAAATCTTCGAATCGGAATTTAAAAATATCTGCTACTGAGGGATTAATTATCATTCCGGGCAGCGGATAAGGTGCACGTGTAAGCTGTAATTTTATCTGTTCTATATGATTAAGGTAAATATGTGCATCACCCAATGTATGGACGAAATCACCAGGTTTAAATCCTGTTACCTGAGCGACCATTAGTGTTAGAAGGGCATAAGATGCAATATTAAAAGGCACCCCCAGAAAAATATCACAGCTTCTCTGGTAAAGCTGGCATGATAGTTTTCCGGCGGCAACATAAAACTGAAACATTACATGACATGGAGGAAGGGCCATTTTCTCTATCTCCCCCACATTCCAGGCACTTACAATGTGACGCCGGGAATCCGGTGATTTTTTTATTGCATTAATAACGTTTAACAGCTGGTCAATCTTTCTGTTCCCGCCAGCAGGCCATGATCGCCACTGGTAACCATACACTGGTCCAAGATTGCCATTCTCATCAGCCCATTCATTCCAGATAGTTACTCCGTTATCGGTAAGATACTTTATATTCGTATCACCCGAAATGAACCATAGCAATTCATGTATTATTGATTTCAGATGAAGTTTTTTGGTTGTCAGCAACGGGAAACCCTCTTCAAGATTAAATCTCATCTGGTACCCGAATACACTTATTGTACCTGTACCTGTCCTATCGTGCTTTTCAGTACCTTTTTTAAGTACATGATCGAGAAGCTCGAGATATTGCTTCATCCCTATTGTTTTTTCTTTTTCCTCTTTTCAATCTCATCCCGGATGGCAGCTGCACGCTCATAATCTTCTTTCTTCACTGCCTCATCAATCATTTTATAGAGTTCCTCATCCGAATATGTAGCATATTGGGGACTCGATTCCTGTATATTAACATCTTCACTTGAATTTGACAATTCAGTATCAGATGGGGCATTTGTAAGCTGTGCCTTCTCAAGTATCTCCTCATTGATGTATATCGGACACCCGAATCTTAAGGCTATTGCCACAGCATCCGATGTTCTGCTGTCAATAGCATATTCCTTCTCCCCATTGTTGCAGATAAGTTTTGAAAAGAAAACTCCCTCTTCCAGTTTATTGATTACGACTTCTATTATTGTTATGTCAAACTGATCCGCTATTATTTTAATAAGGTCGTGAGTAAGAGGGCGGGGCGGTTCAAGGTTTTCAAGCTTGATCACAATTGCCTGAGCCTCAAAGCCGCCGATAATAATAGGTATCCTTCTATCCCCGTTTTCCTCTATCAATATAAGTGCATAGGCTCCTGACTGAGTCTGGCTGTATGAAATACCCATTACCTTAAGCTTTACTCTTCTCATGTCAATTAGTTATGCGCCAATTAAATACATAAATCATTTACGATTCATACAAATATAAAGATAATAGAAGTATCTGTACAGTCAAAATATCTTTTCAATATCATATGTAACCATAATCATTCATGTAATGTTCAGAGATATGATTACCTGCTTGCGTCTGCATTTATGAAGTCTTAATAAATTCATTTATAGGTTTGAAAATAATTGAAATTGTATATCTTTGCAGTCCGAAATTAAAATAAATCGAATAATAATGTACGCAATCGTTGAAATTGCAGGGCAGCAGTTTAAAGTAGAAAAAGGCAAAAAGATATTTGTTCACCGTCTCGATGCTGAAAATGGGAAAAAGGTTGAATTCGACAAGGTTCTTTTAATTGATGATGAGGGTAAAATAACTATTGGAGAGCCTGTAATAAAAGATACTGTCATTGAGGGAATGGTAATTGACCATGTAAGAGGAGATAAGGTTATTGTTTTTAAGAAAAAGAGAAGAAAAGGATATAAGGTCACAAAAGGTCACCGGCAGAATTTTACCCGGGTTGAGATATTAAGTATCAACGAAAAGAGTTTGCCTGAAAAAGCCCCGGCAAAGAAAGAAACAGCACATGTTAAAGCTGAGACGGTTGTAGAAAAAAAGAGCCCTGAACAAAAACCGGAGGCAAAAAAGAGTAAAACTAAAAAAGAGACAGCTCCTGCAAAAAAAACAGCAGTAAAAAAACCCGCTGATAAAGTAACTACAAAAGGGAAAGCTTCAAAATAGAAAGATAGTTTTAAAAATAACTTATAATCATGGCACATAAGAAAGGAGCGGGCAGTTCACGCAACGGTCGCGAATCGCAAAGTAAAAGACTGGGCGTTAAGATCTTCGGCGGAAGTATTGTGAAGGCAGGCAACATAATTGTCCGCCAGAGAGGTACAAAACACAATCCGGGCCTTAATGTGGGACTGGGTAAAGACCATACTCTGTATGCTCTGACCGACGGTGAGGTTGAATTCAAAAAAAGAAAAAACAACAAGACATACGTTTCAGTTAAACCGGCGGGTAATTAACCTCATATCTCAGGCTTTAAGACTCCCATAATTCTTTTTAATATTGTTAAAAGCATTATCGGGAGTTTTTAATAATTTTACAGCGGGCATCCTTCAGCCTGCTTTTTTATTAATAAATATTCAAGATGCTTACGATAAACCTTATTCGTGAAAAGAAAGATTTTATTATTGAACGTCTTAAAGTAAAGAATTTCGATGCAGAGGAAATAATTAATAAAATCCTTACTCTCGATACATCACGACGAGAAATACAATCCCGGACTGATTCCATGCAGGGAGAAATGAACAGGATCTCGAAAGAGATAGGTTCCTTGATTAAAGAGGGGCGGACAAAGGATGCTGAAACAGCGAAGAAAAAGACATATAAACTCAAGGATGAAATAAAGTTACTTTCCGACAAATTAATACCTGTCGACAACGAACTGAGGAATGAAATAATTAAGTTGCCCAATCTGCCCCATGAATCGGTTGCAGGGGGTTTTGGAGCTGGAAACAATGTAAAGGTCAGGGAAGGAGGATCAATGCCTAAGGTTAGAGACAGCTTTCTGCCTCACTGGGAACTGATAAAAAAATATGACATAATTGATTTTGATCTCGGGATAAAACTTACCGGTGCCGGATTTCCGGTCTATAAGGGTATGGGAGCCAAGCTTGAACGTGCTCTGATCAGTTTTTTTCTAGATGAGGGTATAAAAGCAGGATATACTGAGGTTATGCCTCCTATAGTAGTAAATGAGGATTCAGGTTTCGGTACCGGGCAGCTTCCCGATAAAGACGGACAGATGTATCACGTCGGCCAGGATAATTTTTACCTGATACCTACTGCGGAAGTTCCGGTTACAAATATCTACAGGGATGTTATACTCAGTGCCGATGATCTTCCGGTAAAGAATATTTCATATACACCATGTTTCAGAAGAGAAGCCGGTTCATGGGGAACTCATGTAAGAGGACTAAACAGGCTGCACCAGTTCGATAAAGTTGAAATTGTTCAGATTGCACATCCTGATCATTCTTACAGGTCTTTTGAGGAAATGGTCAGCCATGTCGAAAGCCTTATCGTTAAGCTTGCCCTTCCATACCGTATTATGAGGCTTTGCGGAGGAGATATGTCTTTCACTTCATCGCTAACCTACGATTTTGAGGTATGGTCTGCAGCCCAGAAACAGTGGCTCGAAGTAAGCTCTGTCTCAAATTTTGAGTCTTTTCAGGCAAACAGGCTGAAATGCAGGTTTAAAGATAAAGGCGATAAACAAACCCGGCTTGCCCATACACTGAACGGAAGCGCTCTTGCACTCCCAAGAATAGTGGCTGCTATACTTGAAAATAACCAGACAGATAAAGGGATCATGATCCCTGAGGTGCTGGTTCCATATTCTGGATTTGAAATCATCGATTGACGACCTCCCGGCACAGGTTGCCCCTTTTCTTTCACTCATATTCATACACTTTATCTTTCATGAATCCGTTTACTATACAACTCTTGTCGGTCTGTTGTTTATTATTACAGGAATTTGGATCCGGAACCGCAAACCGGCAATGCGATAAATTATTACCTTTGAACCCGCTAAAGTATTAATTATAATAATGAAGAAGTTATTTTATCTCCTTCTTGCACTACTGATAATATCCGCCTCATGCAAAAAAGAAGAGCCTGAGCCTGAGCCTGAACCTGTTGTCACTGACGATATCCCGGCCCTGGCCAGGGATACTCTGTATTATATAATGAAACAATGGTATTACTGGTACGACATGATGCCTTCAGTGACAAAGGAAAATTATGCTGATCCTTATGTACTGCTTGAGGCTTTGAGGTATAGAGAAATTGACAGGTGGAGCTTTGTTGCCGATTATGATGAGTTCATGGCTGAAATGGAGGGAACATTTGTGGGACATGGTTTCAGGATAGGTCTTGACCAGTCGGGTAAAGCCAGAATTGCCATGATTTATGATAACTCTCCGTTATATACTGAAGGAGTCAGGCGTGGCTGGATAGTTAAAGAGATAAACAGTTATGATATTGCTTCTATACTGTCAGCAAACGATTCGGAAGCCTACCTTGCAGCAATAGGTCCATCAGAAGCAGGTAGAACTAATACCTTTCTTTTCCAGCGGCCCGATGGATCAGAAGTTACCATCTCCTCCACAAAACAAAGCTTTACTATAAACTCCGTGATCCTGTATGATACACTTCATCTCTCATCAGGGATAACCGGTCATCTTATGTTTGAATCATTTATTGAACCTTCTGAAGATGAACTTGAGACAGCATTTGCCTTTTTTAAGGCAAATAATGTACAGGATCTTATTCTGGATCTAAGGTATAATTCGGGAGGATACCTTTATATAGCACAACAACTGGCAAGCTATATTGCAGGTAATTCAAAGACAGGAGTGACTTTTGCCGGTCTGACCTATAATGATAAAAACCAGAATTATAATATTGATTATCCTTTTAAAATTTCTTCATATCCACTCTCGCTTTCAAGACTTGTTGTAATAACCACGCGCTTAACAGCCTCTGCAAGTGAGGCTGTCATGAACGGACTCAAACCGCATCTGAACCTTGTAAGCATAGGTGATACAACAATCGGCAAACCAATGGGAATGAACGGATGGCCATGTGCCGATATATATATTTTCTGGCCGGTCACATTTAAAATAGTGAATTCCGTGGATGAAGGTGAATATTATAATGGAATTGCCCCTTCAAAAATATGCACTGATGATATCACCCATGATTTTGATGACCGTAACGAAGAATGTTTAAAAGAGGCTATATACTGGCTCGAAACAGGTTCTTTCCAGACAAAAGGAAGTGAAGAATTCAGCCGGTCGGCAAACTTCCCGGAAAAACCATCATGGGTGAACAATACATTTGTGATTAAAAGATAAAAACCATTTGACAGGATGGCAAAAGGGAAACAGGAAGAGAGAATAATCCTCGGCATCGATCCTGGCACAAACATTACAGGATATGGAGTGATAAAGGTCTCAGGAAATAATCCCGAACTTATTACCATTGGTGCAATTGACCTGTCTAAATTCGGCGACCATTACCTTAAACTTAAACATATTTTCGACAGAACCATCGGTATAATCGATGAATACAACCCTGATGAGCTGGCGATTGAAGCTCCCTTCTATGGTAAAAATGTACAGTCGATGCTCAAACTTGGAAGGGCACAGGGAGCAGCGATAGCCGCTGCTCTTACACGTTCATTGCCAATTTTTGAATATGCTCCAAGGAAAATCAAAATGTCTATAACGGGACAGGGAGCAGCATCAAAGGAACAGGTTGCAGCAATGCTGGCCAATATACTTAATTTTAAAGGGCAGGAAATGAAACTTGATGCTACCGATGGACTTGCTGCGGCACTTTGTCATTTCTTCCAATCGGGAAATGTAAAAAGTGAAAAAGCCTATTCAAGCTGGAAAGATTTCATGAGCAAAAATCCTGGAAAAGTCAGATGACAGATCTCTTCAAATGAGTGCGACTGCAAGGGCGGCAACACTTACTCTTACACCCTCTGTTTTAAGTAACTCTGTCACACATGACTCAATAGTGGATCCTGTCGTTATCACATCATCAATAAGCAATATATGCTTATCCCTGATGCCTGTTGCATTGGTGACATTAAAAATCCCTTCAACATTTGTCCATCGTTCGTATCTCGATTTTTTTGTCTGTGTAGCAGAGATGTTTTTTCTTGAAAGCGAAATACTGTTAACAGGAATACCAGTTACTTCGGAGATGCCCTGTGAGATAATCTCACTCTGATTGAAGCCTCTGATCCGTTGTTTTGCAGGATGTAACGGAACAGGAATAATAATGTCAATATCACGGGTAAAATCCGAATTCTTAAGCGAAGTTCCATATATTTTCCCGAGTTCATAGCCTATCTCTCTTATACCCTTATACTTAAGGTTATGTATAAGATTCCTGATGCGACTCCCACTGTTATAGAATGAGAAAGCTGCAGCTTTTTCGATCCTGCATCTTCCCCAGAATAATTGTTCCACCGGGTTGTTTGACTCATTGTGATAATTAGCTCTGGGTATCAGTATATAACACTCAGTGCAAATAAGCTTTTCATTTCTCAGAAGATGGTTCCCACATGCATAGCAAAGCCTCGGAAAAAGAAGGCTGATAACATCATCCCACAGATCATACAAATAACTCATGCAGCGAGCTGAATTATACCGTAAAATTAATGATTTTTAAAACACAGACAAAATCCCCTGGTCGCTTTTCGAGCTCTGCGGTTCATTTTTTTTTACTCTTTCTACAGCTCCGATTGGGGGGTATTTTTCTTATAGAACAACCTTCTCTTTTATCTTTTCGGTGATTTCTTTAAACTCTTCGGGAGTTAATTTAAGCTTAGGATTTCTGAAATTCACATCCTCCATGGTATCCATTGGGATAAGGTGTACATGAACATGCGGGATTTCAAGCCCTACCACTGCTACAGCTATCCTGTTACATGGAATAACCGATTCAATGGCTGCTGCGATCTTTTTTGAAAATAATATTAGTCCGGAAAGAAGATCATCATCCAGATCAAAAAAGTAATCGATCTCCTGTTTTGGAATTACAAGAGTATGCCCTTCTTTCAGAGGATTTATATCAAGAAAGGCGAAATACCTTTCATCTTCAGCTATTTTATAACAGGGGATCTCCCCATTAATGATTTTTGTAAAAAGAGTAGGCATGATCCGTATATTACAATGAGATAGAAATGATTTCAAAAGGAATTATTCCTGCCGGCACCTGAATCTGTACAATCTCTCCTACTTTTTTACCCATCAGCCCCTGTGCAATTGGTGAACTGATGGCAATTTTGCCCTCTTTGAAATTAGCTTCGCTTTCAGGAACAAGCTGATATTCCATCACCCTGTTATTCTCTTTATTCTTGATTTTTACCTTGTTCAGTATCCTGACGGTAGTTGTGTCAATTTTCGATTCGTCAATTATTCTCGATTTGGCAATAATATCTTCAATCCTTGCTATTTTCATTTCAAGCATAGCCTGTTCTTCTTTGGCTGCCGCATATTCTGCATTCTCGTTAAGATCGCCTTTGTCCCTGGCATCTGCTATCAGTCTGGCAATATGCGGTCTTTCCACAGTTCGCAGATTCTCAAGCTCATCTTTAAGCTTTTGAAGACCTTCTTCCGTTACATATAATACCTCGGACATTTTTCCCTTACATATTTTAAAAAAAGGAAGAATTCCAGGAATTCCGGAACTCTTCATGCACAAATATAAAAATTTATTTTACTAATTACAAAAAAAAGCTGAAAATTAGTTGTTTACAGGTTCGGAAAAGCACAGTCTATATTACTTATATTTCCTTCCTGCCTTTTTAGATCTTGATGTATTTGTTTTCCTTTTATTCTTATATCGGGTATTTGCATTCTTTACATTCTGCTTCATGCGTTCCCGAACTTCAGGTGTCTGTATTTCTAATGATCTCTTGCGGTTCTCCTTTACGAACTTTTCTGAATCACTCTTCAGTTTTTTTTCTTTTTTGGCCTGGAACTTCTGAGCTCGTTTAGCACTCACCGGTTTTTTGACCTTAGCCTTTTTATTCTTTGACTGCGGACTAATTAAGGTTTCGTTGCTCCCATGACCAGATTCACCTTTAATAACCGGAAGTGCATTGCATATAGTCATACCGGATAAAAGGATCAACGCTGAAAACATGACTAATAACCTGTTCATTTTGTTTTAATTATAATATCAGTATGATAAGCATCGTTATATTTACCTTAGTAATACTAATTTTATACCATTAATCATTTTTGTATGGTAAAAGGTTTAAAAATAAGATTTTTTTTGCTTTTGACCTTATTTGTTCTTTTAACGGTCTCCTGTGAAAAGAAAAAAAACGATGTAATCCCCGATGTTTATGTAAATTTTTACATGGACATTACAGGGGATATACTCTTTTCTGATCTTAATGCAATCGGCAATCATGTTATAGTCACCTCACTGACCAACAACTGGGGCAGCAAAGCTGCCGGTTACGATAATAACGGCATTATTGTTTACAGGTCACTTCCGGATGAGTTTAATGCATATGACCGCACCTGTCCTTATGATTTTGCAGTAAACGGGCTTAGCATTAAGGTCAATGTTGATTTTACGCAGGCTGTCTGCCCTCGCTGCAGCACCTGCTATGCTCTTTCTGCTTTCGGAACACCGGTTTCAGGTCCCGGGCAATACCCTCTCAAAAACTACAAAACCCGCTTTGACGGAAGGTACCTGAGTGTGTGGAATGAATAAAATCTAGTACCTGTAATGCTCCGGTTTATAAGGTCCTGTTTGCAGAACCCCTATATATTCCGATTGTTCCTTTGTAAGTTTTGTAAGTTTAACTCCCAACTGGTTAAGGTGAAGCCCGGCAACTTCTTCATCAAGATATTTCGGAAGTCTGTATACTCCTATCTTGTAGTTTTTCTTCCATAGATCGATCAGGGCAAGTGTCTGGTTGCTGAATGAATTGCTCATGACAAAGGATGGATGACCTGAGGCACAGCCAAGGTTTACAAGTCGTCCTTCGGCGAGCATAAAAATAGAGTGTCCGTCAGGGAACAGGTACTTGTCAACCTGTGGTTTTATATGTATTTTCTTTATATCTTTCAAATCATTCAGATCATTCACCTGTATCTCGTTGTCAAAATGCCCGATATTGCAGACTATCGACTGGTCCTTCATTTTCTTCATATGTTCCACAGTAATAACATCCCTGTTGCCTGTGGCTGTCACAAAGATATTTGCCTCATCAAGAGTATCCTCAACCGTTTTCACTTCAAAGCCTTCCATGGCTGCCTGGAGAGCGCATATCGGATCAATTTCCGTTACAATCACCCTTGCACCGTAGGATCGCATCGATTTTGCTGATCCTTTACCTACATCACCATATCCGCAAACCACAACTACTTTCCCGGCAATCATCACATCAGTTGCTCTTTTAAGACCATCGGCCAGTGATTCACGGCATCCGTACAGGTTGTCAAATTTCGATTTTGTGACTGAATCATTTACATTAATTGCAGGAACAAAAAGTTCATTCCTTTGCATCATCTGATATAACCTGTGAACACCTGTGGTTGTCTCCTCCGATATTCCCTTCATCTCACTGACTGCATGATGCCATTTACCTGGCTCATATACCTGTATCTCTTTCAGGGTGGCAAGAATTATAGCCTCTTCCCTGTTAGCAGGTTTCCTGTCAAGAACCGAAGGATCTTCTTCCCCTTTATAGCCAAGATGCAGTAACAGTGAAGCATCACCTCCATCATCAACAATCAGGTTAGGTCCTTTCCCTCCTGGGAAAGAGAGCGCCTGAGCTGTACACCACCAGTATTCTTCAAGGGTTTCCCCTTTCCAGGCAAACACCGGGATACCTCTTTCAGCCATTGCCGCAGCAGCATGATCCTGGGTTGAAAAAATATTACAGCCTGCCCATCTTATATCAGCACCAAGCTCCACCAGTGTCTCCATAAGGACTGCTGTCTGAATTGTCATATGCAGCGACCCTGTGATACGGGCTCCTTTTAAAGGCTTTTCCGAAGAGTATTTCTTCCTTATAGCCAGAAGTCCCGGCATCTCTTTTTCCGCTATTTCTATCCCTTTTCTGCCGGATTCAGCAAGTGAGATATCCTTAATCTTATATTGCATTTTCTTTTCTGTAACTAATTCCATTTGTATACTATAATTAAGAATGCAAAGGTAATAAAAATCTACTTTTGTTTATTTAAGCAATTGCATGGCTCTTTCTTTATCTTTTTCCATTTGTCTGGCGAGTTGATCGGTATTTTCAAATCTTATTTCATCCCTTAACCTGTATCTGAATACTATTTCAATTTCTTTTCCATAAATGTCAGATTTAAAATTGAAGATATTTACTTCAATCGATCTTGACCCGGTTGTTTTATTTACCGTAGGATTCTTTCCGATGCTCAGCATTCCCGGAAATTTTTTGCTGTCTGCCTGAATATCTACTGCATAAACACCATCGCGTGGTACAAGCTTATACTGATCACCTGGTTTTATATTTGCCGTCGGGAATCCTATTTCTCTTCCAATTTTCCTGCCTTCAATTACCTTCCCCCTCAATGAATAACTGTACCCCAGCCATTGGTTTGCCTCATCCAGCATGCCTTTTAATAACGATTCACGTACCAGCGATGAGCTTATTATCTCTTCACCTGTTTTGAAGCCTTCTACCTGTTCCACTTTAAATCCCAGGGATGACGCACATTTTACTATAGTATCATAGTTGCCCTCTCCATGATAACCAAGATGATGATCATGACCTATAATGAGATATCTTGTTCCGATCTTATTAATAAGTATTTTTTCAATAAAATCGCAGGCTTTAATCCTGCTGAACTGTTTCGTGAATCCAATAATTACCAGGTGTTCCACACCTGCCTTTTCCATCAGGTACTTTTTTTCATCAAGGGTAGAGAGGAAGAATATCCCTTTGGTTTCTTTTTCCAGTACCAGCCGGGGGTGAGGATGAAAAGTTATAACAACCGATTCTCCTTTTACCTTCCGCGCACGTGATACTAAAAGGTCAAGCAGTGTCCTGTGACCTGAATGAACACCGTCAAATATCCCAAGTGTGACAACAGGATTGGTGAACATAAGATTCTCATATCCCTCATGAATGATCATATAATGAAATTAGTCCTGTAAAATTAGCAAAGCGCCGGGATATGACATAAAATAATGATTTTGTTTTTGTATTTTTATCGTCAGCCATCCAATCATACTACCATATGAGGGACACCAAATTTTACGATGATGATAGTTGGCTGAAGCCATTTACCGGTATTATAGATGCTCGTATCAGTCAATGTCTTCAGAAAGAAAGGCACCTGGCAGGCAAGTCATCACTTTCTGAATTTGCCATGGGACATTATTATTACGGACTTCATCACACAGGTGATCATTGGATATTCAGGGAGTGGGCTCCAAATGCCACAGATATTTTTATCATCGGAAATTTCAATGGTTGGGAAGAAAAACCTGATTACAGATTGACGAAAATTAATCAGCATGGAGACTGGGAGATTATTCTTCCGTTAAATGCCCTGAATCATATGGATCTTTTTAAGCTGTCGATTCACTGGGATGGAGGAAAGGGAGAAAGGATCCCTTCATATGCCAGTCGTGTGGTGCAGGATGACAGGACAAAGATCTTTTCCGCCCAAATCTGGAGCCCTGAAAAAAACTATAAATGGGAGATTGAGAATTTCAGCAATGAGAAGACCACAGCCGTAATTTACGAAGCTCATATAGGGATGGCCACACAGGAGGAAAGAACAGGAACATATCATGAGTTCGCCGAGAAAATTATTCCCATAATAGCCAGGGCGGGATACAATACTATCCAGTTGATGGCTATACAGGAACATCCATTTTATGGATCATTCGGATATCATGTTGCCAATTTCTTTGCCGCCTCATCCCGGTTCGGATCACCGGAAGAATTAAAAAAACTTATTGACAGGGCCCATATGGCCGGACTCGCTGTCATAATGGACCTTGTTCATTCTCATTCAGTTAAGAACACAAACGAAGGGCTTGGTCTCTTTGACGGATCTCCCGGTCAGTATTTCCATACCAACCAGCGTAGAAACCATATTGCATGGGATTCTCTGTGCTTTGACTATGGAAAGGATAATGTAATCCACTTTTTACTGTCAAATTGCCGGTACTGGCTTGAAGAGTTCAAATTTGACGGATTTCGCTTTGATGGAGTAACAAGCATGATCTATTATGACCATGGGCTTGGAAAGAATTTTACAGCCTATGATGAGTATTTTGATGGCGGACAGGATGTTGATGCCCTGGTCTACCTGTATCTTGCCAACAAAATGATCCATGAATTTAAACCCGGTGCGCTTACCGTAGCAGAGGAAATGAGTGGAATGCCAGGACTTGCTGCCAGTACAAGCAGAAAAGGATACGGATTTGACTACAGGCTTTCCATGGGGGTTCCCGATTTCTGGATTAAGCTTGTTAAGGATACACCCGATGAAAAATGGGATATGGGAAAGCTTATGCATGAACTTACACAACATCGTCCGGAGGAAAAAATAATATCATATTGTGAATCACATGATCAGGCTCTTGTCGGTGATAAAACACTGATTTTCAGAATGATCGATGCAGAAATGTATACAGGCATGACAAAATCACACCATAGCTTTACCATTGACCGTGGCATAGCCCTGCATAAAATGATACGTCTTATTACATTCAGTACATCAGCGGGCGGATATCTTAATTTCATGGGAAATGAGTTCGGCCATCCGGAATGGATTGATTTCCCCCGCGAGGGAAATAACTGGAGCTATAAATATGCCAGGAGACAATGGGATCTTGTTGAAGATAAAGATCTTAAATACCATTATCTTGCCAACTTCGACAAAGAGATGGTGAATCTCCATAACAATTTTAATATGCTTGATATCCCGTATATTGGCAGGATATATGAGAATAATCATGATAAGGTTATTACTTATTCAAGGGGTGACCTGCTGTTTGTTTTCAACTTCAATCCCACAATATCTTTTACTGATTATGGTATACCTGTTAAAGGAAAGTATAAAATTGTTCTTGATTCTGATGATCCTGCATTCGGGGGTTTTGACCGTATAGACAGAAAAGTTATATATACTTCTATTAAAAAAGCAGAAAGGCAGACACTTAATGTACCCTTCTACCTGTATCTTTACCTGCCTTCCCGGACAGCACTTGTCTTTAAGGAAGAACCTGTAAAGAGAGCTACTGATATTTAGTCAATCCACCTGAGCAGGTAGAAATCCTGTTTGTGGGGCAGATCTTTATGTTTAGGATAAATGCGTATGCCATAGAAGAATGTTCCTGCTTTTTCAGGGATCAGGCTTGCCCTGTAAAAGCATTTACTGTCTTTGCAGTTTATTATTTCAAAATCCTGGCTGGCAACAAATTCATGTTCACCCTGTTTGGTCATGTGGGTAATTATAAATTCCACTCCGACATTTTCTTTAGGTATATTCTTGACATTAAGTGCAATTTCAGCTTTGTAGTCATGACCTGAATGATATACATTTTCCTCCGGCTTTTCAAAGCTATAATTCAGAACCTCAATATTATCCCATTCTTCAATCATTGTTTTCTTCCACGCTGCAAGTTCTTTTGCCTTTTCAAAATTATTCTCCGTGAGGTATTTGCATCGTGAAAAAAGTTTGGAATAATATTTTTCATTGTAATCATCCAGTTGTCTCTTCATAGTGAATTCGGGAGCTATTTTCACCATTGTATTTTTTATATGGCTTATCCACTCAACCGGAATACCATTGTCATCAAATGAGTAATATGCCGGTACTATTTCATATTCAAGCATATTATAGATTGTCTCAGCATCAATATCATCCTGGAGATCCTGGTTGTCAAAGGTCCTCTTTTTGGGAAGTGCCCAGCCTGCAAATGCCCTGTAGCCTTCAACCCACCAGCCGTCGAGAACGCTGAAATGGATTGTCCCGTTCATCACTGCCTTTTCACCGCTTGTTCCTGAAGCCTCCAAAGGTCTCGTCGGTGTATTCAACCATATATCTACACCCCTGACAAGATATTTTGCCATCTCGATATCATAGTTTTCAAGGAATATAACCTTTCCTGCAAACTGGGGCATCTGGGATACTTCAAATATCCTTTTAATAAGATCCTTACCCCCGCCGTCATGCGGATGGGCTTTACCTGAATATATAAACTGAACCGGTTTATCCGGATTATTAACAATTCGGTCAAGTCTGTCGAGATCTCTGAACAGAAGAGATGCTCTTTTATATGTTGCAAAACGTCGTGCAAAACCTATAGTTAGTGCTTTTTCATCAAGATGACTGCTTATGTTAAGCAAAGTACGTGGACTCACATGTTTTTCCATCATGTTTGTCTGAAGCCGTTTGCGGATGTTTGAGAAGAGATTCTTCTTAAGACCTTTTTTGATCTCATAAATTCTTTTATCGTCGATAGTGTATAGCTTTTCCCAAAGCGATCTGTCGGTCTGGTCAAAATTTAAACTTCCGGTAAGTTCTTTATACACCTCTTTCCATTCCGATGCTGTCCATGTAGGATGGTGAACTCCGTTGGTCACATATCCTATAAAAAGCTCTTCCCTCAGGTAGCCTGGCCATAACTTATTGAACATTCCCTGGCTCACTTCGCCGTGAAGCTTGCTTACGCCGTTGACCTCCTGCGACATCCGTGTTGCCAGATAGCTCATATTGAATTTTCTGTCGGTATCGTCTTCGCATCTGCCGAGAGCCATCAGTTCTTCCCAGGAGATATTCAACCTGCTGTGGTAGTGAGATATATATTTCCTGAGCAGGTCTTCGTCAAAGGCATCATGACCGGCGGGAACAGGTGTGTGAGTAGTAAAGAGTGTCGAGGCTCTTACAGCTTCAAGGGCCTCTTTAAATGTAAGATGATGTTCATCGATCATTGTTCTGAGCCTTTCAAAGCTTATAAAAGCTGAATGGCCTTCATTGCTGTGAAATATATCAGGTTTTACTTCCATGGCAACCAGGGCTCTCATCCCTTCTA
>Ga0315541_1001315_pt1 | contig 23492 bp, 29 predicted proteins | sample SalMarSW160190MG_FD_203095 | JGI IMG/M metagenome (GOLD analysis project Ga0315541, IMG submission 203095) | Salt marsh sediment microbial communities from the Plum Island Ecosystem LTER, Massachusetts, United States - Salt Marsh Sediment SW1601-190 ...
TGCTGGAAGTACTTGCCGAGTTCGAGTCTCGTTCGGTCGGGTGCTGAACGATCCCAACCCTCTACGAAACCCGCGCTGTCGGCGCTCTCGAAAGTTGCTGACCACAAGGCCGAAGGCTCGGACCTCGAACTCGCCCGTGGTCCAGTTGACGGCCGTGGGGCCGACGGAAATCCGACAGCAGTGCCCGGCACAGCCGCATCTTGGGCCGAAGCCATGGCACCTAACTCGGGCGCCGCTGGCGTTCGATGATCTTGCGGGCGTCGTTGATGTTCCTCTTGCTGATGGCGAATCCTTTGTATCCCTTGGCGTCACGCTTGTGGGATTCGAGGTATTCGCGGATTGCCAGGAGCGCGGCCTTGTTGCACACGGCCGCCAGGTCCGCCCCGGAATATTCATCGGTGGCGTCGACGATCGCCTGGAGGCTGATTCCTTTGGCGAGCGGCTTGCCGCGCGTGTGTATCTTCAAGATGGCCGCTCGCGCCGCCTTGTCGGGCACGGGTAAGTCCAGCACGAGATCGAAGCGCCCGGCCCTCAAGATGGCGGGATCCACGATGTCTCGTCGGTTGGTGGCGGCCAGCACGACCACGCCCTTGAGTCCCTCGATGCCGTCCAACTCGGCGAGGAACTGACTGACGACCCGCTGTGCGGCGCCGCTGTCGTGGCTGGCGCCGCGAGCCGGGACAAGACTGTCGATTTCGTCGAAGAACAGGATGCATGGCGACGCCTGCTTGGCCTTGCGGAACACCTCCCGCACGCCTTTCTCCGATGCGCCGACCCACTGGCTCATCAGCTCCGGGCCTTTCACGGAGATGAAATTCACCTCGCTCTCGCGGGCAAGGGCCTTAGCCAGCAGCGTCTTGCCCGTTCCGGGAGGCCCGGACAGGAGGATTCCCTTCGCCGGACTTGTGGCGGCGGTCTTGAACAGCTCGGCATGCTGAAGCGGCCATTCGACCGTCTCGATGAGCTCGCGCTTGACATCCTCCAGGCCGCCCACGTCGTCCCAGCCTACGTCGGGCACTTCCACGAACACCTCACGGATGGCCGATGGATCGACTTCCTTGAGCGCCTCCAGGAAGTGGTCCATGTGGATTTGCAGGTCCAGCAACTGCTCGTATGGGATCTCCTCGAGGGCGAAGTCAATGTTGGGGAAGATGATGCGGAGGCACGCCATCGCCGCCTCGCGGCAGAGGGCCTCAAGATCTGCGCCGACGAAGCCGTGGGTGATCTGCGCCAGCTTCTGGAGGTCCACGTCGTCGGCCAGCGGCATGCCTCGGCTGTGGATCTGAATGATCTGCAAGCGCCCGTTGACATCGGGGATGCCGATTTCGAGTTCGCGATCGAATCGGCCGGGACGGCGCAGCGCGGGGTCCAGTGAATTCGGGATGTTGGTCGCCCCAATCACCAGGACATTTCCGCGGTCGCTCAGGCCGTCCATCAAGGCCAGCAATTGGGCGACAACGCGGCGCTCGACCTGCTTTTCCGCGCCCATTTCCTCTCTCTTCGGGGCAATGGCGTCCAGTTCGTCCAGGAAGATGATCGCCGGAGCGTGGGCCGAGCCTTCTTCGAAGATCGCGCGGAGCTTGCCCTCGCTCTCGCCGTAATACTTGGCCATGATCTCCGGGCCACTGAGCTGGATGAAATAGGCGTCGGTCTCGTTGGCGACGGCCCGGGCGATCAGTGTCTTGCCGCACCCCGGCGGACCATAGAACAGGACGCCCTTCGGCGCTTCTATTCCGAGGCGTTGAAAGACCTGGGGGAACTTCAGCGGCAGCTCCACCATTTCTCTGATCCTGCGGATCTCTCGTGACAGCCCGCCGACGTCCTCGTAGGAGACGCGCAGGCCTCTCGGCCCGCCCGCTTTTTCGTCCTTGACCGCAATGGTCGTCGTGGCGTGCACGAGGACCGGGCCGGACGGGGTGGTGTTCAACACGGTGAAGTCGTGCGACCGGGCGCCGAACAGCGTCGCCCGCACGGTATCGCCGGCCAGGATCGGCAGGCCTTCCAGCAGGCGGCCGAGGTATTTCGAGTCGCGTTTGGCCGCCAAGGCCGGGAGCTCTTCGGTTGGCGACAGCACGATGCGGCCGGCCGGACGCGCCGCAGCTTTGGAGACGGTCACTTTCTCGTCCAGGCCGGCCCGGCAGTTCGACCGGACCAGGCCGTCGATCTGGACAATCTCCTTTCCGCGATCATTCTGGAACGTCGGCATGATCTTGGCCACCGTACTTCGTTTGGCCTTCAGCTCAATGATGTCGCCCACGTCCGCTGCGAGAGCGGACATGCTCTCCGGATCGATGCGAGCAATGCCCCGGCCAACGTCCTTGGACGACGCCTCGGCCACTTTGAGGACAAGCGTGCCCGTTTGCTTCGGCTTCGCAGAGGTCTGCTTCTTGGCCATCGTGGTTCTCCATTCGTACGTTTGTATTGGTGAGCCCTTATCAGGCTCCGTCTTCGCTTCCGGTGACATCCAGATGAGCACGGACAACAATAATGTCAGCGGGCAGGTGCGGCTTGACGTCATGCATCATGCCCAGGAAGAGGATTCCCGTGTGCCCGGGCAGGAGGGTCTCGGCGATCCGCCGGCCGATATACGCATCGCGCCTTGCCAATAGGTCCGCCGAACGTTCCTGGTCGGCGGCGGCGTTGGCGGAACCCTCTCTGCTCAGCCCCGCCGCCAGGCCCGCCTTCACGGCGCGATACTCCGCCACCAGCAGCTTCGTGTCTTCCGTGCCGATCAACGTTGCTCCGCGGCCCACCAGGCCCATGAGCAGTTGATAATTCTCACTGCCCTTGCTCGCCGTTTCTCTGGCAATGTCCAGCTCTTTGCCGCAGACAGGCAGGCCGTCCTGGTACAGGTCCACGCGACGCCAATCCATATCCATCCCCTCCAGCTCCGCGCGGACCGCTTCCCAGAACCCGTCGATCAAGGCGAGGTGTTCCTGCCAGCGCCGGCGGCCGAACTGTTCGACGTAAACGGCTTCGAGCCCCTCTTGAACGGTGCCCATGTCCGCAGGGGAATGCAGGATGGGCACGTGGATCAGTTGGCGGCTGTGTTCGTCCATGCCTGTGGCCTTGCCCAACCCCTCGACCCACTCATTCATCGGACAGTCCGCCGCTTCACCTTAATCGCTTCGGAGCAGCGCCAAGGTGTTCGGCCGGAGGTTCGTGCTGCCGGTGGCGTGACAATTTTTTTCTTTTTTTCCTTGCGCCCGTTTAAGTGGGCCTGCCCGGCAGTCGATAGAGGCCGTGTTAGGGTTGGGGAATTCAGCCGGTCCAGGACAGCCAACAAAGTTGACGAAGTCCTGGGCCTGAAGGATGCATGGATGCGGCCCCACAGCCACACATCTGAAAGATCGGCAAGCGGCTCAACAGTTCAGCGGAAGTTGATCCCAGTCTCCCTTGCCTTTTTCACTGTGCTGCTCCTGTGTGCGACCTTGGCGTGCTCCCTCGACCTGCTCATTCATCGGAGAGTCCGCCCCTTTACCACCTTAATCAATGGCTTCCGGGCAACGCCGAGACGCAGTCGCGGCGGCACAGACTGCCGCCACAAGCGTTCGGCCGGAGGCTCGTGCTGCCGGTGGGGTGACGGAGTTTTTTCGTTTTCTTGTTGTGCACGTTTAAGTAGGCCTGCCCGGCAGTCGATAGAGGCCGTGTTAGGGTCGGGGAATTCAGCGGGTCCGAGACAGCCGGTCAGTTCAGTCTTGGGCCTCAAGGATTCACGAATGCGACCCGACAGGCACACATCTGGAAGATCGGCAAGCGGCTCAACAGTTCAGCGGAAGTTGATCCCAGCTTTCCTTCCCTTCCTGGCCGCACTGCTCCTGTATCCCGCCGAGATCGACGGGCTGTGCGTCCGCGCCGACAGCGCGAGTATGGCCGAGCCGGCTCCTTCGACGGGTTGGGGCAGCAATGTCCAACCGGCTGCACACAGGTTTTGCACACGCGGCGCTGAGTCCCATCAGTGCGCCCGGCAAAGCCTAAGTCCCTCCAAAACGTATCTTTGCACGTCTCATTGTGAAGACGCAGACAAAGGGGGAGAGTGGTTCTCCCCCATTTACACAATGGCCACTTTTGCTGAAGGAGAAAGTCATGGCCGTTGAGAAAGCAATTGGCAGTTCGTCTTTGGTGGAAGTCGTGGATCGCATCCTCGACAAGGGCATCGTGATCGATGCCTGGGCCCGCGTCTCCCTGGTGGGGATCGAGCTCCTGGCCGTCGAGGCCCGCGTGGTGGTCGCCGGCGTTGAGACGTTCCTGAAGTACGCCGAGGCCGTCGGGCTGACGCAGGCCGCCGCGTAACTGCGGCACGGCGGGAATGTGAGATATCCCCGTGACGGGCAGGCTCCTCGGCAATGCACCCCCGACCCGGGATGAAGGACCCTTCCCAATGCAACGGGCATGATTCGCGGGCATATCTCCTCTTCCCGCAAGGCAAGCTGCACCAAGGGACAGATAGATGAGCGAAACAGAGAAGGACAAGCCGGTAGCGCAGCAAGCGCCCTCGATTGAGCCCGTCCTCGAGGCATACCGGGCGTCGGCCGAGACGGTCGCCAGCTACATGCGCCGGGCCGTGGACCTGCTGGAAGGCCTCTACGCCGACCAGGACGAGATGATCGAACAACTCCGTGAAATCTTCGCCAGGCATCATTCTCTACGTCATTCCGACTTCGATTCGATCTTCGGCAGTGTCCTCATCGACAGGCGGCGGACGCGCGAGTCCCTCTTGGCGCTGGTGGAAGACTACCGGGCGGGCCGGGAGGCCGTCATCACCGAAATCCGGGAGCTGTTCGGCTCGGACGTGACCCAGGCCGCCCAGGCCTGGCCGGAACTCAAGGAGCGCCTGCTGAGTGAGACCGACGACGGCGCGGGCGGGGTCATCTCAGCCCTTCGCCGGGTGCACATGGAGCAGGAAGAGCTTTCCACCGCCCTGTCGGTCCTGCTGGCCCGGGCGGAAAAACTCAGAATCAGCGATCTGAAGACTGTTGCCAGGAATCTTGCCAGCAGGGATTCGCGGGAGTCCGCGGAGCTGGCAGCCCTCCTGGTCACCTGCGAGTCGGCCGCTCTCAACGCGGGAGTGAAATGGCACCGGCTGGCTGGTTAGGGAAATCACAAGGGTCCGTACAGGAACAGGAAAGGGATGGAGGTAAGCAAATGTCAAGTAACGACTACGGGAATCTGGGCAGCGAGATGAAGGGCATGAAGGACGGACGGAAGCACGTGATCGCGGCCACGGCAGCCCAGGGCGCGAAGCGCAAGGCCGAGACCCGGAAGTTCATGGCGGAAACGTCTAAGGCCAATGCCAAGCTGGCCGCGCAGACGCACCAGGTGTTGGCCGACGCCGACGAGTTGCTGGCGGAGACCAGTACGGGCAATGCTGAGTTGCGGGCCCAGACGCACCAGATGCTGGCCCAGGCCGACCGCACCATGGCGGGGATCCGGAAGGACGTCGCCGCGCTGAAGGCCGGGACCCAGCGGTTCCTGGCCGACACCGGGGCCGCCAACGCCGAACTGAACGAGCAGACGCACGCAAAGCTCGCCGAGGCGAGGAAATTCATGGCCCAGACGCACAAGGCGAACGAGGCTCTGCGGGTCGAGGCCCATCGGATCCTGGCCGATGCTGATCAATTCATGGCGCAGACCAGGAACGGCAATACCAAGCTGCGGGGCGAAGTCGCTGCGACGATGACGCACCTGGCCCACACGTCGCGCGAACGGGCTGCCGGCTGGCAGGACCTCCTCCGCACCGTCAGCGGAAACGGCAGCGGCCGCCGCGCCGCCCCGGCCAGGAAGTCGCCGGCAGGGGCAAGGGCCAGCAGGCCTAAGCCGAAGGCCAAGGCCGCACGCAGCAAGGCCGGCGCCAAGAAGCGGTAGAGCTCGGACGAGCTTCGTCGCCTTCTCCGGGCAACGGTCGGGCTTGTCAGCGGCCTGTTCGGTCCGGTCGTCGGACCAGTGGACAGGCGCGGTGAGGACAAGCGCTTCCGGAACAGGCCCGCGCGGCTCCCGGCTTGAGGGAGCGCGGGCCTCAGAGATGGGAACAGAATCATGACAACAGCCACGAGAGCGAAATCGGCCAGCCGCAGGAAGTCGGCCGGGGGCGTGGAGACCCGCAAGTGCGTCTTCTGCGGGGGCACCGGCATGGACCCGTACGAGATCCTGTCGAGGCTGGCCAAGTGCCCCGTCTGCAAGGGGCACAAGACCGTGGACGTGAAGACGCCCGCCGTGCCATGCGCCTACTGCCGCGGCAGCGGCCGCCACCGACACACGCGGCTGACGTGCTCGGCGTGCAAGGGCACCGGCTTCGTCGCACTCGAGGCCGGCCCCACGACCCAGTGCCCGCAGTGCGGCGGCACCGGCCGGGCGGTCGAGTCCGATCTGGCGTGCAGCCTGTGCAGGGGCGCCGGCCTGATCGCGAAGAAATCCGGCGGCCCGCGCCGGGCAGCAAGGAAATAGGCAAGGCGTCCCCAACAGGGATCCCTTGCAGAGGTCCCCAATCGCGGCCAGACGCGACTCGGGGCCCGACCCGTGCAGGAGCCCCCGTCCCTCGCGGACGGGCGCGAAAGGAAAGAATCGCACGTGTCACCAGACCAGGCAAAACGCAGCAGCGCAGCCGGCAGCCTCGCGGCTACGGAACAGACGAGCCGTACGATCGTTGACGGCCTGACCGCACTACTGACAAGCCGGCGGGCTCCGGCGCCCTGCACCCAGGGGGCCGGAGCGAGGCTTCAAGCGCGGACTTTCGCCTTTGGAGAGCTCAACAGTCCCCCGCGGCCGAAACATGGCCCGTGGGGTACCTTTCCGCCAATGGCAAAAGCTCCCGGCGTTGGCGCCTCATGCGCAACACGTTGCGATCGGCGCCCTCCCAGCGGGGGAAGCCTCCGCTTTGCCCGGAGCGCAAGAAAAACGGTGTCAGTGCGTCGAACGATCTATACGAAGCGGGTGCAGACCTCCCCGCTCCTCGTACCTCCCGGGGAGCGGGGATCTGCCCCACGCCTGTTCCCGGCAAACCACATGAGGACAGCCAAGGAAGGAGTCAGCGGCCATGGCAGCAAGACAAGCAGGGAGTAGGCGGCCGGGCACTCTCCGGGACCTGAAAACGGCGGTCTCCGCGCGGGTCCGCTCCAAGCCCTCCGCCGAGGGACAACGCTATCTCGACCTGTACACGCTGAAGCGGGAACGTGCCCGCTGGAGCCGGGCGAAGCACCAGGCCGAGCAGAGGATTCAAACTATTGACGGTGCGATCGAGAAGCTCGGGATCTCGAAGGAGCTCATCGACGAATGCGAATCCCACGAGCCGGGGCCCGAGAAAACGATCCGCTTCCACAGTTCGCCCGGCACAAAGCGGTCGGCTTGAACAGGAGAAATCACGTGACCTGGGATTGGAAGAAAGCCTTGCAGACACGAGACGGCTCGCCTGCGGCCGCGACCGGGCCGAGCCGTGCCCGCCGCCGGGAAGTCTCAGAGGCGGCCGAGGCGCGCCCGGCCGATGGCAGCCGGGCAGCTGGGATGGTGTGGCGGTCGCCTGAGCAGGCGGGGGAGGCCCTGCCGCAACTGCTCTACGCCGACGAGTACGAGTGCGCCTTCTGCCGGGGCGGCCGCGACGTGCGGGGGGGGCAGTGCCCCGTCTGCCGGGGGAGCGGAAAACTCCAGCTTACCCCCCCCGTGGTGCGGTGCGCCCTCTGCCGCGGGCAGGGGCAGGTCCCGGCGCGCAGCGGCCTGACCTGCTGCGTTTGCAGAGGCACCGGCGTCGTCCCGGTGACGCCTCCGATCGAGAGATGCCCAGACTGCAAGGGGCGTGGGAGGCAGCGCAACCAGTCGCTCTATTGTGCTCGCTGCCGCGGAACCGGCGTGGTGAACCCCCCGAAGACGGTTGCCGCCGGCACTTCGGCCAAAGGCACCAATGTGGGAGCCTTGTGAAACTGGGAGGAGTGATTCATGAAGACTTCAACGGGTAAACACTCGCCGGTCAAGCATTCCACCGGCAAGCAGAAGACGCTGGACAGCAAAACCCCTCGCGCGCGGGCCGTGCACACCTCAACGGGCGAGGCGGCGGCGATTGCCCACGTCACGGGCAGGCTGTACGACGTGAAGCATCAGGACGAACGCCGGCAGCCTCGCCCGAAACGAGCTAAGAGGCGAAGGCCGCGCCAGGCTGCGTAGGCAAGGCTGCCGGCCGCCGGCGGAAAGGGTCCGCCGGTCGTCCACGGACATTCAGCAAGGAAAGGGCGCAGACCATGACGGATGGCGTCACACCCATTGAGATCGAAAAGGACCAGCCGGGTTTTGTCAACACCCCGCTGGTGGACAGTATTGTGCAGCGCTCTCTGGCGTACCTAGGCGCCGGCTTCCCGGTCCACCTGACGGGCGCCGCCGGGACGGGCAAGACGTGCCTGGCGCTGTATGCAGCCGCCCAGATCGGCCGGCCGGTCATCATCATCCACGGCGACGAGGAGCTGGGCACCACCGACATCGTCGGCGGGAGCTACGGCTTCCGGCAGAAGAAGGTGATGGACAACTTCATTCAGTCGGTGAGGAAGCTGGACCACCAGGTCGAGTCGATCTGGGTGGACAACCGGCTGACGGTGGCGTGCAAGTGCGGCTACACGCTCGTGTACGACGAGTTCACCCGCAGCCGGGCCGAGGCCAACAACGCCCTCCTGTCCGTCCTGGAAGAGGGCGTCCTGGACATGCCGGCCGGGCGGGGCGACGAATCGTTCATCCGCGTGCACCCGGACTTTCGGGCCATCTTCACCAGCAATCCGTCCGAATACGCCGGCGTCCACCAGGCCGCCGACGCCCTCCAGGACCGGATGATCACGATCAAGCTCGGCCACTACGACCGCGAGAGCGAGATCGCCATCACCGCGGCCAAGAGCGGCATCGGCAAGACATCGGCGGCGAAGGTCGTGGACATCGTCCGCAGCCTGCGCGAGTACCACGAGACCAATAAGGACGATCATGACATCTGTCCGACGGTCCGCTCTTCCATCATGATCGCGACGGTTCTGAAGGCCTACGGCGCCCAGCCCAAGCTCAGCGACGAGAGTTTCGTGGCCCTCTGCCACGATGTGTTGGATTCGTCGCGTGTCAGCGGCAGGCCCAGCCGCGCCCTCAAGACCAGAGTCAACGCCCTGATCAGGAAACTCGCGGCGTGAACGCATTGAGACAACAAATCGCGGCCCAAGGTGATTTCCAGACATCTTCGCGAGGATGCGAGTCATGACGGCACCATGCAGTTATCTCTACGGTGTGATACCCGTCGACCTGCCTGCCTGCGGCGAGCAGGCAGGCGGCCCGAAGTCCTTCGGTCCCATCGGCCTGGACGGCGGGGAGGTCCGCGCGGTGGCCGAAGACGGCATCGCCATGCTGGCCGGGCCGGCAGGCGGCGTGGATTTCTCCCGGCTGGGTACGGCCAAGGCGCTGCAGCACCTGGCCGAGCACCAGCGCGTCCTGGAGCAGGTGTCAGCCGAAGTCTCGGTGATCCCCGTGAAGTTCGGCACCGTTGCCGCTGACGACGCCGAGATCGTCGGCATCCTCAGCTCGGGAAAGGCCGAGTTCACCCGCGCGTTGGCCCGACTCGGCGGGAAGGTAGAGATGGACATGGCGGCGTTCTGGGTGGACCTCCGGGCCGTCCTGGCCGAGATCGCCGATGAGGGACCGGTCGCGGCGATGAAGGCCGAGATCACCGGCGGCCGGAAGCCCACCGTGGCGCAGGGGGTGCGCCTGGGGCAACTGGTCAAGAAGCTGCTGGATCAGAAGCGTGAAAACGTCGCTGCCAGACTGGTTGTCGCGTTGCGAGCCCAATGGCCGGACGTTATCGTCAACCCGACCCAAGACGACTCCATGATCCTCAGCGCGGCCATCTTGATCGACCGCAGTCAAGAGGCCCAATTCGACCAGACTATCGGCCAACTGAACGGCGCCTACGAGAATCGGCTCAACTTCCGGTGTGTCGGCCCGCTGCCGGCGTACAGCTTCGCGACGACCGAAGTGCAGACCGTCGATGCCGACGTGCTCGACGCCGCGCGAAAAACGCTCGAACTGGGCGAATCCGCCAGCCTGGACGAGATCAAGGCCGCATACCGCCGGCTCCTGCGGGAATACCATCCCGATCGGAACCCGGACCCCGGCGCGGGCGAGCGAGTCAAGGAGATAGCGGGGGCGTATGAGCTGCTGAAGAAGTGCGCCTTGAACTGCGGGCCGGCATCGGAGCCGACCGGCGGGCACGGCGCGACGTTCGTGAGAATCAGGTCGTTGCCGGAGCTGCGTGCGGAGCTCGGGACCCCCGCGGGGACCCCCGCTTCCCGCGCGGCGTGAAGGAGCATGAACTTGCTCGTGGACAGCCCAATCAGTGAAGCGCAGTCGGCGGTGGGCCTCGACCCGACTGCACGGTCTTCGACCCCGAGTGCTCAGACCGAAGCCGGCTCGTCGCAAGCCCAGGCTCAGACCCGAAGGCGAGCGGATGCCCCGAAGGGCGACACCGGCCCCCGACGCTACATCTACTGCATCATTGATTGTGATCATGAGACCCGTTTCGGCCCCATCGGCATCGACCAGGCCAGCCCGGAGGTCTTTACGATCCCGTACGAGGGCCTGGCCGTTGCCGTCAGCGCCACGCGCCTGGACAAGTTCGACATCTCGCGCGGAAACATGCTCGGCCATCAGCGCGTGATGGAGACGATGATGCAGCGCGGCCACACGGTGCTGCCAGTCAAGTTCAATACGATTGCCGAGGACAAGGCCGGGAATCTTGCCGACAGCCGCATCATCGAGCAGGTGCTGGCCGGGCGGATGGACGAACTGTCGGCCCTGCTGGCGACCATGAGCACCCGCGTCGAACTCGGCGTCAAGGCGTTGTGGCCCGACATGGACGCGGTGTTCCGCTGCATCGTCAGCGACAACCCGAACATCAAGTCGCTCCGGGGCAGACTGCTCGCGGCCACACGTGGCGGGTCGGCACGCCCGCGTTCGAACCTCATGGCCGCCCAAGTCAGGCTCGGGGAGATGGTCAAGAACGCCCTGGAGGCAAGGAAGGGCGACGCCGAGAAGGAGCTGACGTCGCGGCTGGCGGGGATCGCAGCGGACGTGCGGAAGAACAAGACATTCGGCGACGCCATGTTCGCCAATCTGGCGCTGCTGGTGGAAAAGACCCGCCAGGAGGAGATCAGCTCGACCTTGTCGGCGTTCGAGGCCGAGCAGGACGGGCAAGTCAGGCTGAGGTGCATCGGCCCGGTGCCGCCGTCAAACTTTGTCGAACTCGTGATCCAATGGGATGACTGAGGATGGCCTTTATTCTTGATGACATCCTGCGGATTCCCGGCAAGCTGCTCCGCCGAGTGATCAAGGTCAAGAAGGGCTCGAGACAGATGATGCTGCTGGGATCGGAAACGACCGACGGGCCCGCGTCGAAGGGCCGCCGCGGGAAGGACTCCCGTCGGCGCTACCGAACCGGCGAAGACCTGGTATGGCCCAAGACGCTGGCCATCCTCGACAACACGGTGCTGGCGCCGCTCAAGTTCGTCCGTTGGATTGTCAACAGGGCGCGGCGGCAGGTGGACTTGGACATCGCGAACGAATCCGACCCGGCGGATGGCTCCGCGTCGGGAGCACGCGTCCGAAGCACGGCGCGGCGCCGTCGGCGATCAGCGTCATCGAACCGGAGATAACCCAAGAGATCAGGACATGGCACTCATCCTGGACGACATCCTGTTGGCCCCCTGCCGGTTCGTTGCCTGGATCGGCGAGAAGCTGCAAGAGCAGGCGACGTCGGAAATGACGGACGAGTCCGCCATACAGCAGCGGCTGCTGGACCTTCAGATGCAGTTCGAACTGGATAAGATCGGCGAGCAGGAGTACCGAAGCCGGGAAGACGCTCTCATGCGCCGCCTCGACGAAATCCGCAAGTACAAGGACTCACGGCAGCAGGGACAATGAGCACCTTATTCCAACACGAGGAGCATACTCATGACCCTAGGAATGTCTGACTTGGTCCAGCGGGCCCGGCAGCAACTCCAGTCCCTTACCGGCCTGGAGCTGGGCACCACGGTGTCGGCCCGTAAGGACAAGGACGGATGGCGCGTGGAGGTTGAGGTCGTGGAAAAGAAGTCCATACCCGACTCCCAGGACGTGCTGGCCGTCTACGAGCTGACGGTGGACGAGGACGGCAGCGTTCAGGACTTCACCCGCGTCGGCATGCGAAAACGGATGGACCTGCTGGTCGCGGACGGGGTGGAATCGGAGGTCTAGGATGCCAAGTTCGAGCCAAAAGATTAAGCACTCCGTCCAAGGCGAGTCGCTGGCGGACGTAATCGACCGCGTCCTGGACAAGGGCGTGGTGATCAACGCCGACATCGCCGTTTCCCTGGCCGAGGTGGAGTTGCTGAGCATCCGCATCCGGGCGGTCCTGGCGTCTCTGGAGACGGCGGCGAAGTACGGTCTGGCACTGCCCGCCGGGACCAACCTGGACACCGAGGCCTGGCAAGAGGCCGTGGTGAAAAAGGAAGGCTGCCCGGAATGCGGCAAGCGCTCGCCGGTGACAGAGCTGTTGTCGGAAGGCTGCCCCTGGTGCGGCTGGATGCCCGCGAAGCTCAAGAAACTGGCGGAGGCATCGTAGGCCGTCGGGGCTGCGAAGGGATCGCGTCCGCCCGGCATGGGACCCGGGCTGGCCGCCGTCGAATGGACCGGCACGTGGAGATGGACTTATGGCCCGGAAGAGACCGACAAGGGACGAACTGGCCGACCAGGTGAAGCGGCTGGAAGAGAAGCTTCGAAGGCTTCGCGACACTTCCGGCCGGTCGTCGCCCGAAGCGGACGGGGTAGCTGAAAGCGTCGTGTCGTCCCTGGGAAAGCTGGTTCCCGGGCTCCAGAAGCTGATCGACGTGGCCGCGCAGATGCCGGAGTTCCACGAGCGACTGGCGTCGATCGACGAGGAGGTCAAGCGCAGGTTCAAGGAACAGCCGCTCCGCCGCGCCTCTTCAGAGATCGCTGGCGGCACCGGCCGCCGAGTGATGGGGATTCCTCCCGGCGTGCGGCGCGGACGACCTCCACGGGGGACATCGACCAGGTCCCAGCCGGCGCGGGCCTCGGGCAAGCATGTCGTGCGCGGCAAACATCGCCAGCCGCGGCCGCCGAAGGTCCACATCAGCCCCGAAACGCCCGAGCAGCTCCCCGTGGACGTCTTCGACGAGGACGATCACCTCGTGATCCTGGCTGAGGCCGGGGCCCTGGAGCTGAAGCACATCACCGTGTCCCTCGAAGGCACCCGGCTGGTGATCTCCATCGAGGCGCCCGGGCGCAAAGGCAGCCAGCACGTGGAGCTGCCGTGCGACGTGATCGGCAAGCCCAAGGTCTCTCTGGCCAAGGGTATCCTCAAGATCCGCATGAACAAGACCCCCGAGCCGGAAAAAGGCGCGGCGGGAAAGCGCAAGGCGAGCCGCTGATGATCAACATCGACGAAGAGAACCTCAAGAACGGCGTCCTGGGTCTGGTGCTGGCGGTCGTGGAGATCCTCCGCGACGCCCTGCAAAACCAGGCAGCCCGTCGAATGGACTCGGGCCGCCTCACCGATGAGGAGATCGAACGTCTGGGACGGGCCCTGGCCGACCTCGACCAGGCGATTGACGACATCAAACGTGAACAGGGTCTGGAGCAGGCCGTCCGCTCCGTCCGCGACGGCCTGGACGACATCGTGGATGATGCCGTCCAGCGCATGATCGACCCGACCAGGTGGGTGGATGAAGACGCCAGTCGCGACCTGCCGCACCGCCAGGCTCAACAGCCGCCCCGGGCCAAGAGCCGCAAGCGGGCCCCCAAACGCGACTCCTTGCGCTCGCGGCCTCAACCCGTGGAGGTGACGCCATGACCGTTTGCGAGGCACCCGCCGGCACTGCCGACGAAGACGCCCTGTACGTCTACTGTGTCGCCCCGGGCAAAGTGAACTGGCTCCTGGGGCCGATCGGGCTGGACTACAGCATGGTCTACACAGTTCCCACCGACGGCCTCTGCTGCGTGGTCCACAGTTGCCAGGCCCGGCCGTACCAGTCGGAGGATCCGCAGGCTGTCCAGGCTTGGGTGATGGCCCATCAGCACGTGGTGCGGGCGGCGGAGGAGGCCTTCGGCACGGTGCTGCCGATGGCATTCAACATGATCGTCCAGGACGGCCAGGGCGGCCCTGCGGCGTACAATCTGAAGGCCTGGATGTCAGAAAAGGGGGACGACTTTCGTGCCCGGTTGGCCAGACTCGAGGGCAAAGCCGAGTATGGCGTGCAGATATTCTGGGACCGTGAGGTCGCGACCGAGAGCATTGTCCGAAGCGACCCGGAGCTCGCCAAGATGCGAAGTGAGGCGGGAAACAAGCCGGAGGGCCTGGCCTACATGCTCCGGCAGAAGCTCGCCCAGGCCACACGCACGGCGATCGAAAGGCAGGCCAACCGCTACATCGAGGATTCCTATGCCCGCATCCGGCGGTGCGTGGACGACGTCCGCGTGGACAAGCTCAAGAAGGCCGGTGATGAGAAGCAGATGTTACTGAACCTCTCCTGCCTGGCCGCCAAAGATGACGCTTCCCTCGGCGACGTGTTGGAGGAGATTCAGCGAATCGACGGGATATCGGTGCGTTTCACGGGTCCCTGGTCGCCGTACAGCTTTGCCGCGGCCGCGTAGATGACAGATTCATGCTCAGCAGCAACTATGGAACCAGAGCTGCCCAAATGGCACGATCGCGCCACCCTCGTGGACCTGCTTGACAGGGTGCTGGACAGGGGGCTCTTCCTGCGGGCCGACCTGGTGATATCTCTCGCGGGCATCCCCTTGATCGGCGTAACGTTAAGCGTGGCCCTGGCCGGGACTGAAACCATGCTCAAGTACGGCGTCATGACCGACTGGGACCAGGAGATTCGCGCCTTGGCCAGGGAAAAGGCAACCGCGGCGTAGCGCAAGGACAAGGGCAGAAGAATGTCGCCGATCCTGGGCATTGACTTGGGTACGACCAATTCCGCAGTGGCGTACATGAAGAACGGCCGGCCGGCCATCATCCCGAACGGCTGGGGCGAGGCGCTTACCCCATCGGTGGTGGCCTTCGATGGTGACAGCCGACCGTACGTCGGCCGCGACGCCGAGACCCGGACCGTTGCGGCCGTCCGGTCCATCAAGCGAAGGATGGGCTCCGACGAGGTGGTGCACGTGGACTCCCGCGCGTACACACCCGTCGAGATCTCCGCGATAATCCTGGGCAAGCTCAAGGCCGACACAGAGGCCCGCCTCGGCGAGTCCGTCCAGCAGGCGGTGGTTACTGTTCCCGCCTATTTCAATGACAGTCAACGGCGGGCGACCCGCGAGGCTGCGACGGCTGCGGGCCTGGAAGTACGGCGGCTGGTCAACGAGCCGACGGCGGCGGCGCTGGCGTACGGCCTGGATCTCGAACTGAACATCGAAAAGACACATACGATTCTTGTGTGGGACCTCGGGGGAGGCACCTTCGACGTGTCGCTGCTCGAGCTCGGGGGCGACGGCGTCTTCGAGGTCAAGGCCGTCAACGGCGATACTCAGTTGGGAGGCGACGATTACGATCAGCGCTTGGCCGAGATGCTGATGGAGCGCTTCAGCCAGCAGTGGCACGTGGACGTGAGCGGCGACCCATCGGCCGAGCGGCTCATGCACCGGTTGGCCGAGCAGGCCAAGATTCGACTCTCCACCGAAAACCGGGCCCGCGTGGTGCTCCCTCACTCCTTTGGCCACGGTAGCCGGTGTGCCGTGACGATCACCCGGGACGCCTTCGAGCAGGCCACGGCCGATATCACCGAAAGAATGACCGGCCCCGCCCGCCAGGTACTCGCCGATGCGGGGCTGGACCCGCTGGGCCTGGATCGGGTGGTGCTGGTAGGCGGGATGACGCGGGTGCCGGTCGTGCGGCGCCTGGTCAAACAAATCACCGGCCTGGAGCCCTACGGGCACATCGACCCGGACAAAGTGGTGGCGCTGGGGGCTGCCATTCAGGCGGGCGTGCTCGCCGGCCAGGTCCGCAACGTCACTCTCGTGGACGTAACGCCGTTGTCGCTGGGGATAGAAACCCAAGGCGGGCTTTTCGGGCGGATCATCGAACGCAATACCCCCATTCCGACGAGCCGCAGCCGGTTGTTCACAAACGCGCGAGACAACCAGACCGAGATGGAAATTCACGTTCTCCAGGGTGAGCGCGAGTTGGCCACCGACAACACATCGCTGGGAAGGTTCCAGCTCCTCGGCATCACGCCGCAGCCTCGAGGCCAGGCCAGGGCAGAGGTGACCTTCGACATCGACGCAAACGGAATGGTGCAGATTGCCGCCATCGACCTTCACACGGAAGCGGCCATGAAGGTCCGCCTGGACGCCGCGACTTCACTCAGACCGCAAGCAGTGGAACGCATCCTGGCGGAAAGTCAGCGGCAGTCGGCCTCCGATCGTCGCAGGCGAAAACGGATCGAGGCCGCCATCTACGCCGAGAATCTCATTCGAGCCGCGGAGCAACTTCTCGCAGAAGCCGGCATGGCCCCGGCCGCCGAGGCAGTCCGCGAGCTGGCTGAAGCAGCTCAGAAGGGCATCGCCGCCGTGCAGGATGCACTGGCCGACGAGGGGCTCGAACGAATCCAGAAATCAACCAAGGCGCTGGAGACACTGTTGAGAGAACTCAGCCTGGAACTCAAGAGGGTCTCCGCAAGTGGCGCTGCGTGCCATCAGGCGGCCTGACATCATCGGGATCAGAATCAAGCGACCCCTCTCCATTGGAACGCTGAAAGAAAGGAAAACGAAATGGCAAAGAAAAGCAAAGCGGAAAAGGGTAGCAAGGCTCAACCGTCGGTGAGCTTCAACCTGGGCGGGCTGCTCGAAGGAATCGGAAAGCTCGTGGAATCCGCGGCCAAGCTGCAAGAGTCAGCCGGCAAGATCAGTCAAACCGGTGAGTTCACGATTCCCGGGCTTGGCGAGAAGGGCAAGGGCGTCTTCGGCTTCTCCGTGCGAACGCTGGCCGGTAGCGAAGGCCCGGGGGTGGAGGTCCGGCCTTTCGGGAACATCCACAAGACCAACCAAGGAGTGGCCGTCGAAGAGGCCAGGGAAGCCGTAGTCGATCAATTTGAGGAACGCGACCAGATCCGTGTGATCGCCGAATTACCCGGGGTCTCAGAGAATGCGATCAAGTACGAGATCAAAGGCGATGTGCTGCGCATATGGACGGAGGGCGACCGCCGCTACGACACCGAGGTGCTGTTGCCGAGTCCTGTTGAACCCGACAGGGTCGAATCGGCCTACAACAACGGCATCTTTGAAATGCGGCTCAAGAAAGTCGAGTAGTCAATCCGCATCAGATTCCGCATCGGTGAGCTTCACCCGACCAGGACCTGCATAGTCGTGCGTGAGCCCATCACTAGGCCACGGTGAGAATCCGCACCATTTATGGCCAAGGCCCACTTGGTCGGCGTGTGCTCGCACCAGCCGGCACGCGTGACCGTCAAACCGGCCTCCACGGCGCGGTTCCGGAAGTGCAGGCCGGGGCACCGCAGGAGGTCGCAGGCGTCGGGTGTATGCTCCCGACGGGACTTCGGCGTGTCGATGGCCTCCAGGACGCGGCGGGAGCCCGGGATCCACGGTTGCGGCACGGGCTTACATCGTGGCCGCAAACCCGCACGTCAGCCAGGAGCCGTTGGGCGCGGAGGAGGACGGCGGTAAGGTCGTCGAGGGTCACGGCGGAGTGCATGACCGGGATCGTCCGCAGTCGAACTCGAGGGTCTCCCACAGGCGGGCGCTGCCTTTGCCGATCAGCCCGGCGGGCGAGAAGTAGCGGAAGTCCGAGTGCTGCCAGAGTTACGCCGCAGCTGGCTGCCCAGAACTGCCCGAGGGCCCCGCTCGGGGAACTTGTCAGTCTGCCACGTCGAAATCTACGTCCACGCTGCCGCTGACGGAGACGTTGTCGAAGTTCTCGTTCAGCTTGCGGACCAGGAAGCTTGTGACCGACGGGCCGCCGTCCACCATGACCTGGAGGGCGTCGGCAACGGCCTGGCCGGTCAGGCAGTTGGGCACGCCGGCCGTCATCGTCATCGTGCCGATGGCCGCGAAGTCCCCGCCGGGGGTGTTGCACGGCAGCACGCCCGGCTGGGCGTCGTTCCAGGTCGGTGGGTTCTCCACGTACAGGATCGGGTTGGTCGTCACGCGGCCGACCTCGACCTCGCAGTCGTAGTCGCAGGTGATCCAGATCTTCGAGCTGGGCCGCACCTGCACGTCGACCAGCCCGCGCGGCGGGTCAGGATCGAACCCGGCAGCGGCACGCGCGGGTCATGGTCGAAGGCCACCGCCGACTTGGTGGTGATGCACGGCTGCCCGTCGTCAACCTTGACCTTCGGGGCGGTGGTTCGCAGGTCGGCGTCGTTGGCCAGCGTTTCCGCCCGCTGCCGGGCACGCTCGGACAGGTCGCCCGCCTCCTGGGCCTGCAGCCGCCAGGCGATGCGTTTGACCAGATAGTCCTTATGGCCCGAGCCGGTCGGTTCGCCGAAGGCCTCGACGTGCTTGTGGCGAAGCTCGGTGACCGTCATCCGCTTGAGGGCGGCGATCTCTTTTCCAATATTCATTGTCATGATCGAACTCCTTCATGTTCTCGTAGTCGTTAACCAGCGGGCACATGAGGGCTCGACGTGGCGCCCCCCTCAAGGCAATCCCGGCCAGATTCCGGAGCTTTTTCGACGGTGCGAGATGGGTCCGAACCAGGTGGGATTTCATTGCATTGGCGAAGGCGAAGCACGCCTCGGGCGAGGATGGCGGCGATCTCGCGGCGGCGTTGCGATGGGCTCATTACGGCCGGGTCATCCAGCATGTAGCGCATTGCGGGCTCCTTTCGGATATGCCCACAACGGCCTGCCCTAAGGGCCCGGCTCGCTGTCTGGCGGGTTCTGTGACAGAAACGATGCTCGTCTACTAATTAATTACCCGGCGCAAGTTCGAAATGGCGGTAGGTCCCGAAAGCAACCCGGGGTGTTAACCGCAGAGTGATAGAAGGAAGGACGCGTGCAAGAACCGGATGCTCCGGATCACACCTGAGATTCGGAGGCCTGCTGCGATGTTCGCATTTCCGCCACGCCCTCGGGACTGCCAACCACGACAATGCCGTCGCCGGTCTGGAGCTTGTCCGACGCACGAGGGGACGTGCGCTTCTCTTGGCCTCTGCGGATGCCGATCACGGTAACGCCATGGCGATTACGGAAGTCCAACTCCGCAAGCGTCTTGCCCGCCCAGTTCGAGTGCTCTGGTATGGGGATTTCGTCCGCACCGAAGGCACTGGCGTGATCCTGCGGGCCGCCAAGCTCCCGCTGACGCAAGTGCTCAACGGCTGGTCCCGCCTGGCCGGGCGAGCACAGCAGGACGAGCCGGTCGCCGGGGTACATCCGGAAGTCGGGGTCGGGGTTGAAGTTCACCTTGCCCGCTCGGCTCACCGCCAGCACAGAGACCCCAAGCTCTCGGCGAATGTCCAGGTCGCGCAGTGTCTTGCCCGTGAATACGGACCCTGGCTCTAAAGCCACTTCTTCCAGTACGGCGGGCCAATCGCGAAGACCAGGCAGCGACTGGACGGCTCCGGTCACGGCCTCAACCGCCTGCTCGGCGGCGTCGTTGAAGGGCTGCAAAACCAGATGGGCTCCAAACTGACGGTACTCTTCGGCCTGCACAGGATCGCCGGCCGCGAGCGCCACACGACCCTTGAAGCCCGCCTCGGCCAGAAGCTTGAAAAGCGTAACATTGGTCTCGCGGTCCCGGATCGCGCACAACACCCATCGTGCCTTGTCGAGCGGCAGTTGGGCCAGCATCTCGGGGTCGCCCACATCGCCGTAGAGAACGGGCAACTCCATCTCCCGGCCTCGGCCCAACGCTTGCGGGTCGAAATCGACGGCCAGCAGATGCCAGCCGTGTTGCTGCAGGCGGGAGGCGATGGCGCTGCCGTAATTGCCCAGCCCCATCAGGATGATCAACTGGCCGTCTGTCGCGCTGGCTTGCTCTCCGGTTTGCGCTTCGCGGTATGGGTTGGAGCGCTCGAAGATGCTCAGGATGCCGGAAAGTTTTGCATAGAGCGGACCGGAATAGAGGATCATGTACGTTGAGGCAAAGATCGTTACCAGACCGACCAGCGTAATCAGGCTCATGGTCGCCGTGTCAATATGCCCGAGGCTTAGTCCCAAGGCGGCAAGGATGAGGGAGAACTCGCTGATCTGCGCCACGGCCAGCCCCGACATGAAGCCGGTGCGTTTGCGGTAGCCCATAAGCCCCATGATGGCCATAACGATCAGGGGGTTGCCGACGAGCACGAAGACGGAGAACACCGACGCCTTGCCCAACTCCATTCCCAGTGCCGACAGGTCCAATTGAGCGCCCAGGTTGATGAAGAAGAACAGCAGCAGGAAGTCTCGAAGGACCACCAGGCGAGCGCCGATGGCGTCGCGCTGGTGTGTCGACGCCAACGAAATGCCCGCAAGAAACGCCCCGACCTCCTTGCTAAAGCCGAGCAGTTCGGCTGTGGACGAGAGGACCACCGCCCAGGTGATGGCAAACAGAACCAGCAACTCCTGGGATCGGGCGATGTAGTCCAGTACGCGAGGCAGCACCCATCGCATCAGGGCGACAATGGCCCCGAGCATCAGGAAGCCCTTGCCGAGAATCCATAGCGACTGGGTGAAGAAGCTCTTGTCTTCCTGACCTCCGCCAAAGGCCGTCAGCCCGATCAGGGCCAGGATAGCCACGATGTCCTGGACAATCAGGAACCCGACCGCGATGCGCCCGTGCAGCGAGTCGATCTCCTTCTTGTCCGACAGCAACTTGACGATGATGATGGTGCTGGAAAAGGTCAGGGCCACGGCCACATAGACGGCCGTGACAATCTGCATTCCGAACGCCAGGGCGATGAGGAAACCCACCAGAGACGTGAAGGCAACTTGGGCCAGGCCCGTGGCCAGCGCCACCGGACCAACCGTGCGGATCATGCCGACATCGAGGCGAAGCCCCACCACGAACAACAGCAGCGAAATCCCGATGCTCGCCAGCAGTTCGATCTGGTGAACATCCTTGACCAGGCCGATGGCGGATGGGCCGACCAGAATGCCCGCAAAGAGGAACGAGATGATGAGCGGTTGGCGCAGCTTCAGCCCAACCGCCGCAACAGCGGCAGCTACTGCCAGAACCCCCGCAACTTCAGCAAATGGCGTCCATTCCATCCAGCGTCCTCGTCCGTTTTTGTCACACGCATACAATTCCCTGTCGTTTGGGTCGCGTGGCCGCTAAAATACCCTTTTGCACGGTCATTTTGAAGCGCAAACCCAACCAGGACATATGCCGTACTTCATTGCAGCCATTTTGGCGGCGTTGCGTTCGCTTTTCTCGCGCAGGCCGCGTTGATGAACCGATCCGGTCGCAGTGCGCACGGATGTGGGCAATCCAACACCTCACCGCGTCAGAGCCTTCGGCTTGCCCACCAGTTCGGAATCACTGCTGGTCCCGGAAGCAACCCGACTGTTAACCCGTTTCAACCTGTTCAAGAGAGAGTTCGAGAGTTCGCGGCCGGATTTTCGGCCAACGGGAGCAACCGTGATGGTTGGCTTTGGACCCCGGAATCTCACCTGCGAAATCGAGAGCGCCGGGGCAGGTGGCGGAGTGGCCGTAAGGCTTTGGTGGCAACGGATTACGAAAACACCCGAGGGTGTTAGTCCTCGGGCGTTTTCGTTAACTGTAACTGGCGATAAAGTTCGCCAGATTGATTTTGGCTTGCAGAGCGGACCTTTCTGGCAGTCCGACAAGGCGCGGAGTGCAACGATTCTCTTACCGGACAGCCTTTTCCTGCTCTGCAGCCCTGAGGAAAAGCCTCCTATCTCTGCTGTCGCGCACCTGGGGCGCGCGAATAGCAAAAAACACCTTGATGCAGGTGGGGGTGGGGCAGTATAATACCTATTGAGTTATCCGCATGGCGGAGGCAAGCGAGGTTAGCCGGGCGATCCCGGCTTAGGTATGGTTTCAGGTGAGGTGCTATGCTATATGGTAAGTGTGAAGCGTAAAACAAGGCCTGCGTGGATCGCTAGGCCGTGCAGTGTCTTTCTGTTGATTGCGGCAGTTCTCGGGGTATGCAGCCCTATCGCTCAAGCTGTGTATTATATGAGGGGAAGCGCTTGGTCTTTTGCTTGGAAACTGCCACAACAAAACGCCAATGACCTTGACATATGGGTGGAAAGCCCCACGTATTCCGCCGACCCGTTCCCCTCGGGCTGGTGGAGCGACACCTTCGACACACTGGCAGTTACTCATGGCGATCACGATGGCGATGGTGACGCCGATACGTTGCTCCATTACACAGACTCAACCGGTACCGTAACCATAAGTGATGGTGAGACCTCGCTTGTTGGTTTTAACATGATCGGTGCCGATGAAATCCTCGATGCGTACTGGACATGGGACGCTTCCAAGGTCGGTCTTTCCGAACCCATTACCTATGAGGAAACCGAGTTTCTGGCTGGTACTGAGCTTCATGCGAAGATGAGTTTTGCACCGGGTTTCTTCAACGATCATCCGAACGACCAAGCCGGGTGGACAAACATTCGGGCGTTTGTCAACGTTCCCGAAGCCGAACTGGCCTTAGCGAATCTTAATTCCAATTTGGATCTGAATGCATTGTCGGCCTACGAAGTTCAGCCTCGTGCTGATGGACCTGCTGGTCCGCTGATCCTTTCTACCGACGTGATATGGAGAACGGACGCAGCTTCTCCCCTTGATGTGTTTATGGCAGACTTACCCTTGTTCCAAGCCAGCCCTGACTTCGAAGCTCTTCTTGTAGCAGATGTTCTTATCCAAGGTATCCCGTCCGGACAAGATCCGGCTGAACCTCCGACTGTGGTTGGTGGATTCTGGAACCTGAATACACAGATACCCGAGCCGACGACGATGGGCCTGCTGGCGCTGGGCGGCGTGGCGCTGCTGAGGCGTCGCAAAGCTTAGTCGGTTCGTCAGACACTTGATCTCAACAGGCGGTTGGCCTCGGCTGGCCGCCTGTTCTTTGTGCCCTGCGCTGCGAGTTCGAAATCACTGCTGGTCCCGGAAGCAACCCGGCTGTTAACTTGGCTCCACCTGTTCAACAGAGAGTCCGAGAGTTCGCGGCCATATTCTGGGCCAACGGGAACAACCGTGTTGGTTGCTTTTGGACCCCAAAGTCTCGCCTGCGAACCGGAGAGCGCGGGGGCGGGTGGTGAGAACGCCCTAAGCCTTTGACAGCAACGGGATATGAAAACGCCCGGCCAGTTGTCTGGTCGGGCGTTTCCGTTAACTGTAACTGGCGATAAAGTTCGCCAGATTGATTTTGGCTCCCCGAGTAGGACTCCGGGCTGCGCCCTGGAACCTGTCGCTCCCCTTCGACTTCGCTCAGGGTCGCTCCCCATAGGGGCTCCGCCCCGCTGGCGGTCGGCCCTGCGGGCCTCCCTGTCACCCCGACGGCGTGGGGGAGTACCTCCCCCACA
>Ga0315541_1001316_pt1 | contig 23484 bp, 27 predicted proteins | sample SalMarSW160190MG_FD_203095 | JGI IMG/M metagenome (GOLD analysis project Ga0315541, IMG submission 203095) | Salt marsh sediment microbial communities from the Plum Island Ecosystem LTER, Massachusetts, United States - Salt Marsh Sediment SW1601-190 ...
GCAGGAGCGGGATAACAGACTATTCGCCGCCTGATCTTCTGCGCGGCACACCGTAGCACAGACCATGAGTTCTGCCCAAATCAGGGGCTTTTCGGCTGAATCTCTAGTGCGGCAGCATATCATTTCGGTGGTTTCATCCATAGCTTGCGAATCTACGACAGACCGCTTTTGAATCCGAATTGGTGAAGTGAAAACAGGGCCTGCACCATGGGGTTGCGGTCGGGACGTCCGCCTCCGGCGCCGAAGTTCCTTGTCCGGCGAGGTCAGAAAAGCTATAGTGCTATCGGAAGTCGAACGGGCCGCAGCGTGCCCGCTTTAGTTCATACGGCGGGGCGACTTGAGAGTGGCCAGGGGTCTAAGTTTAGGCCATCCGGCGCCGGCCCGATCCCTGACCCCTGATCCCCGACCCCAGACCCCTGAACCCCGGGTTCGAGCCCTGTGAGCTTCGGGATGACAAAAGCTCACGCCCTGATTCGCCACGAGCTGAGAAAGGCACGGACTCACCATGAAGATTCTTTCACTTGTCGGTGCGAGGCCGCAGTTTATTAAAGCGGCCGCCATCAGCCGGCGTCTCCAGGAAATGAACGAAGAATCCGGGCAGCAGGGAGCTCATGAGGTTTTGGTGCACACCGGGCAGCATTACGATGAGAACATGTCGAGGGTGTTCTTCGACGAGCTGGAGATCAGAGAGGCGGACTATAACCTGGGCGTGGGAAGCGCTCCTCACGGCGCCCAGACGGGAAGGATGCTGGAGAGGATAGAAGCTGTCCTCCAAAAAGAACGACCGGATTTTGTGGTTGTCTATGGGGACACGAATTCAACCCTCGCCGGCGCCCTGGCTGCGGTGAAGCTGTACATTCCGGTGGCGCACGTGGAGGCGGGGCTTCGCTCCTTCAACCGCCGCATGCCGGAAGAGATTAACCGCGTCGTCGCAGATCACGTCTCGGACATCCTCTTTTGCCCGACGGAAAAGGCGATGGAGAACCTCACTCGGGAAGGCATCTCCAAAGGTGTCCACCGCGTCGGAGACGTCATGTACGATTGCGCGCTCTATTACGGGAAAAGAGCTGAGAGCCGCCGAGACCTTCTCGCACGCTTAAAGCTCTCCCCGCAACGATACGCCCTTGCAACCGTCCACCGGGCGGAGAATACCAACGACCCTCAGCGGCTTCGCTCCATCTTCCGGGGTCTGAGCCTTGCCGCTGAAAGGGGGCTGCCGGTCGTCATTCCCCTTCACCCACGGACGCGGGAGAGGATTTCGGGGCTGGGCATGGAGTTGAAGGAGACTGTGCGTCTGTTGACGCCTGTCTCCTACATTGATATGATTCTCCTCGAGAAGAACGCGAAGGTCATCGTAACCGATTCCGGGGGAGTGCAAAAGGAAGCTTATTTCTACCGCGTGCCCTGTGTGACGCTCCGGGATGAAACGGAGTGGACAGAGACCGTCGAGTCCGGCTGGAACGTGCTGGCGGGCGCGGAAGCGGGCCGCATCGCCGACGCGGTTACGAGTGCCTCCAAGCCTCCTCGTTGGGAGAATCATTACGGCGACGGCGATGCCGCAGGACATATTCTGGATATTCTCCTTTCTCGTGGGAAAGCGCCTGCCGCCCAAAGCACCGCTCCCGGAACGTAGCTTGACACCGCGGATCGGTCTTATATGACCGAGTTTGCTTTGGGCTTTCTGCTCGCAGGATGTATAATACGCGAAGAGCGCCGGTCCGCAAATGGATAGCAAGGTCAGGGTGTGGCCCTTATACGTCATTGGTCCCTCAGAGAAATACTCGAGAAAGCATCTTCAGTTAAACTTATGGCGAGGTAAAGATGGCAACTAAGCAAGACGTAATTACAGAACTCTTTGAGAGATGCAAAAGGCAAAAAGCTTTTGGCTTTGATAACACATTGGTAAAGCAAATATGCCAAGACTATGGGTTTCGTAATCCGTTCGATGCAACGAAGCTTGACGATACTTCAAAATTTCCGCAGATTTTGTTAGATGAAGACTATTTTATTCTGCATCTGGGCTGCGGCAGACATAGGTTCGTTAAAGGAATGAACAACGGTTTCCATTGCTTTGAAGAGATACACAAAGATGATATGCTTGATTGGAAATATCGCAAGAGTCTTCTGAATGAGTTTGACACAAGTGAATCTAATATATTATCAGTAGCAAGCAACCAGAGGATAATACACGAGTTTCTCTACGAACACATAGTGGCCAATCCAAAGGTTTACAATGCCCGACGCACAAAAATGAATCTCTCCTATAGTGTACCGCAAAAGCAAGTTGTCAGAGATTCTCTTCAAACGGAAAAACGCTTACTATTGGGGTGTCCCTCAAACAGAAAGAGGTGACAGCATGAGTGATCATTATGATGATGTACTGTCGACGCTACAGCAACACTATAGTTCCGTAGAAAGGTATTACGGACATACTGTTTATAAATTATCGAAGGACGGCTTTGCGTATTTACGTTATTCTTCAAAATCTGTGATTGGCAAGAAGAAAAGAGTGGATAAGTACTTCTTTGGCATTGAGACAGATACTATTGAAAAATTGAATCATTTTGACTTTGCGGTAATCCTCATCTGCGGTAACGCAAACTTGACTTTTGTAATTGGTAAGGATGCGTTCCTTTCGATAATTAATGACGTGCCAGTGACTGGAAGCCAGTGGAAACTCAATGTATTTTGCTCAGAGGAATCGGATGAGTTGCAGGTTACCGGGAAACCAAGGATAAATATCTCCGGCTTCAAGAATCAGTTTGAGTCAATATTCTCGAAAATAATATATCTAGAAAAGCGCATTACGAAAGAAGAATTTCGTCAAACGCACGAGAGGCCTAAGGTCATCCAGTTATCTGAGTCCGAAAGTCTTAGATCGAATCTTATTTCAACGTCCGTAAAAAGTGATGAGCCAGGCTTGTTTGAAGAGGCGATAGCGTGTTCTTTTAGGTCTTTCGGGTTTGAGTCCGAGCATGTCGGAGGGCCAGGTAATACGGATGTCCTCATAAGCAGCCCTTATCGAGTGATCATCGAAGCCAAAACTACGACGAGGGACAGTATCGGCAAGATATACTTCACAAGGTTAAAGCAACATAAAGAGAAAAATCGTGCGGACTTTATCGTGGTAATTTGTAATGATTTTGCGCCATCTGTGGGAAGAGATGCAGAGATAGAACAATCTCTTTTAATTCGAACTGAATTATTATGCAGGCTGTTAGATCTAAATGAGCAGTATCCATTGTCGCCTTTCGATTTAGAGAGTCTCTTTGAGATCACAGGTCTGCTAAAGGAGGAACATTTGAGGGATTTAGCCGCTCGACCGGCTAAACTGAAGGGACAGATTGGAAATCTACCTGCCATCGTGCAGAGCATCGATAACGAGAAGCGGAGTCTTGATGAGGTTTTTGGGAGGTACCAGATGAGATGCACGCAGTTGAGTGTAGCTCCCTTAGAGAAAACGCAGTTTAACGCCGTCATTGACTTTTTAGCAATGCGATTTATCGGTGTCATTGTAAAAGAGAGCAGCTTGTATTGCAGAGAGGTTGCGGAGGATATCGCCGTCAGAAGGCTCAGCAAGATTGGAGGTGCTATTTATGAAACGACTAAGTAGCTGCCAGTGCCCCAGATGTGGTTCTGAAGAGTTTATAAGCGAAGCTAACAGATACGATTGTTTAAGATTTGTAAATGGAGGGTTACGCATAGAGAAATCAGAATTTACAAACGCTGAGGAGAGGATACGTTGCCGTCAATGTGGTGCCGATATTGATCTAACCGCAACGCTTATGCAGAAGAGAATCGTTTTGAGCAATTATACACAAGTCGATTGATATGGTGTGTACGCATCTGGGCTATAATAGGGGCTAAAGTATCCCGATAGGGCCTACACAAGAACTTGTGACGAACATAATGTAGCGGTGCCGTACAAAAATCCTACGGACAAGCGAATCTTGAGGAACTTGGCGAATGGTTCAAAGGGGAGAATGCCGTACGATTGGTTTTATTTTGACCTGGTTAAAAACGTAAGTAGGGAAAAGACATTTCACGCCTGCCAGATACCACAGAAACTCTCGGAAATGTTAATAAAGTCGTGCACGCAGCGTGGCGATATTGTTTTGATCCTTTTCGGAGGAAGTGGCTCAGAAATAGAGGTATGCAAGGTTCTCGACAGGCAGTATATCGCTGCGGAGATTGATGAGAAATATTACAAGATGATTATGGATAGACTAAATAAGGGAAGAATCGAAGGAAAGTATCGGCTGAACATGAAAAGATACGAAATCGAAAACATACAAGCGCAGCTCACGCTTCTTGAGGAACAAAAGCAATATTTGGTAAGGAAAGAGAAAAAGACAAGCCGATAGGAAGTCAGTAGCAGCGTCCAAGAGAGCGTATATGGCTTCCTGCTTCTGGCATGTCGCCCAAATTCCCCTTCGGGGAACTTTAGGTGCGCTGGAAGCCTGACGGGTAGAACAGAGGAAAGGAAGAGGGAAACATGCGTCTCGTGGTTGTGGTGGGAGCGCGACCGAATTTCATGAAAATGGCGCCGGTGCTGGAGCAAGCCAGAGGGTGTCCCGGAATGGATGTAACCTTTCTCCACACGGGGCAACATTACGACGAGGAAATGTCGGAGGCGTTTCTGGAAGACCTCGGCCTACCGCGGCCGGACGTGCGGCTGAGGGCGGGGTCGGGCAGCCAGGCGAAGCAGACGGCTCGTATCATGGTCGCCTTCGAGGAATTCCTCGCCGGACAAGACTCTGACATGGTTATGGTCGGCGGCGACGTGAACTCTACTCTGGCGTGCTCGCTGGTGGCATCGAAGCTGCGGGTAGCGGTTGCCCACGTGGAAGCCGGGCTGCGGAGCTTCGATAGAAGTATGCCAGAGGAGATTAACCGCGTGGTGACGGATGCGCTTTCGGACCTCCTGTTCACGACTTGTGAGGATGCGAACGATAACCTGCGGCGAGAGGGGATACCGAAGGATAAGGTCTTTTTCGTCGGGAATACGATGATTGACACGCTCGTTGCGTATCAGGATAGAGCGATGGAAACGGGCATCCACGAGAAGCTCGGCGTCGAGGAGGGAAGCTACGCTCTGCTGACGCTGCATCGTCCGTCCAACGTGGACAAGCCGGAGGTTCTGGGGAGGGTGCTCGACGCCCTGGAGTGGGTTCAGAGCCGAATAACGCTTCTGTTCCCGATGCACCCGCGAACTCGCGAACGCGTTCGGGAGTTCGGGCTAAGTTCGAGGCTGTCCGGGATGTCCGGGCTTCGTCTCCTGCCCCCGCTGCGGTATCTGGAATTCGTGGCGCTTATGGCGCGCGCGAGATTGGTGCTGACGGACTCGGGGGGAATCCAGGAGGAAACGACGATTCTGGGCGTTCCATGCGTGACACTGCGATGGAACACGGAGCGGCCCGTCACGCTCCGAGAGGGGACAAACGTTCTCGCGGGGAACGATTCCTCGCGGATCATTTCGGCTGTTCGCGAGATACTCGACTCGCCTGTGGGGACACGCCGGCGGACGCAGCCGGGGAAGGAAGAACCGGTCGCCAGACCAAAGTTGTGGGACGGACAAGCAGCGAAACGCATCGTGGAGGTCCTGAAAAGCTATCCGGGCGCCGGCCACCGTGGGCGGGGGAATGAGGGCGGCATCGGAGGGCAAGCGAATCTGTGAACATCTGCATGGTGCTTGCCGACAAAGACTTTCCCCCCGACATCCGGGTCGAGAAGGAGGTTCGCTCCCTTATCTCCGGTGGCCATCGGGTGTTTCTCCTTTGCCTTCGGACGGACGAAAGGCCGAAAAGCTCGGTCTGGAATGGAATTGAGATTAGGCGAATAGCTTCCCTTCCTTTTCTTATCCGAATGTTTAACACCTTCGTCTATCTGCTTTCCATGGGCGACCTCCAATGGAAAAGAGCTATCAAGAAACTCATCAAAGAGCACGCCATTGACGTCGTCCATGTGCACGATCTGCCGATGGTGGGGACCGCACTCGCAGCCGCGAGAGGGAGGGGCGTGCCGGTCATCGCCGATCTGCACGAGAACTACCCCGCTCTGGTCAGGCTCGCTTTTGCTCGCCGCAAGCCGAGGCTGGCGGAGCGCCTCATGTGGCCGAGGAGGTGGGAGCGGGTCGAGAGGCGGTGGGCGGAGTCATGCGCCCATATCCTGGTGGTTGCAGAGGAAGCGAAGGAACGCCTTCTCGGCAAGGGCATTCCACCCGAAAAGATTTCCGTAATCGAAAACACTGTTGACGTCGAGCATTTTCTATCCCTGCCGATTGACAAAAGATTGGTGGAGCAATTCAGGGACGATTTTGTGATATGCTACGCGGGAGGTTTTTCGCCGTGGCGTGGTCTCGACACCGCGATTAAGGCTATGCCCGCAATTCTAAAGGAGATTCCGAACGCGAAACTTCTCCTCGTCGGCGACGGAGAGATGATGCCGAAGCTGCGGCTACTTACAAAAGCGATGGGATTGGAGGAGGTAGTGGTATTCACGGGCTGGGTGGAGTTCGAGAGGTTTCCGAGCTACATCGCCGCGAGCGACGTGTGCATCGTGCCTCACGTGTCAACGGAGCAAACGGAGGCTACCACGCCCCATAAGCTATATCAATACATGCTGATGGGAAAACCCGTGGTCGTCAGCTCGTGTCGGCCCCTGCGGCGGATTGTCGAAGGCGCTCGCAGCGGACTCGTGTTCGAGGCTGGCGACGCTCACTCGTTCGCTGAGCGGATATTTAAGCTGAAAGACCCGGCGGTGCGGAGAAGACTCGGCGAAGCTGGCAGGGGGGCTGTTCGCGAAAGATGCAACTGGCAGGCGGTATCGGAAAGGTTGTTACGTCTCTACGGCGGAATATCTCACGCGGGGCGGAGAGGGAGAGCCCGTGGCCCCATGCGAGACGCCCCGCGGCCATGACAGAAAAGTACGGTCGGGAAACTCAGGTCTTAGGGTCCGCCGCAGCCGAAGCACAGGTCGTCGGTTTCATCGGGAGGTCGTGTAGTGGGTACCAATGACGTTGCAGTCTGGGAGAGGACGTGGGGAAGTATCGAAGGCCAGGCGAGACCCGCCTGGCAATTCATATTCGATGAGATTGCCAGCCGCGTTTGCTTCGAGGGCAAGGAAGTGCTTGAGATGGGTTGCGGAAAGGGAAGTTTAAGTTTCTTCGCGCTGAAGGCGGGCGCCAACCATGTGACGCTGGTGGACTTTTCCGAGACGGCTCTTGGTTTAGCTCGCCAGCTTTTCCGGTACGAGGACCCGCGGAGGGTCGCGTACGCTCGCGCTAACCTGCTCGACGTTGACCTTGGAAGAAGGTTCGACATCGTAATGTCTTCCGGGGTTGTGGAACACTTTTTTGGCGGGGAGCTCGAGGCCAGCATTCGGCAACACGTGCGCCACAGCCGCGACAAGGTCGTGCTCTGCGTGCCGTCGGACACAGTCTTCAACCGACGGCGTTCATCGGCGCCGCAGAATATTGCAGCGTACGGTTACTGGAGGCCGGTTCCGGACCGACGCATGAAGGAGCTGTTGCAAAGGGAAAATGTCACGGTGCTCCATAACCGACGCTTTCGAGTGAACTACGGCATGAATCTTCCTGGCGGGCGATTGCCGGCAGCAGACAGGGTCCACCAGCTTGTGTTTATGTGTCTGGGTCCCTTGGAGCGGTGGCTGGGCGGGTTGCTCTTGACGATAGGAGGGGTAGCAGGCCCCCGCGCCCGGAAGAAAGATAAGCAGTAGAGAAGGTGCAACTCGTGACAGGAGATAGACGGGAGGGATGAGTATTCGCCATTGGCCCCTGCTCCATCACTACCTCGGAATGCGGCCGCGAGGGGTGCCGCTGATGACTTTCGCCTTCGACATGGTGCGGTACGTTTTTGCGGAAGGACTTGTAGGGGACAAGGTCGTTCTCGATGCAGCGACCGGGAAAGGCTACGGCGCATACCATCTGGCGAAAGTGGGAAAGGCGAGAAGGGTAATAGGTGTTGATCTCGATGAGGAAGCACTGAATTACGCTCGGACGATGCATCAGGTCCCGAACGGCTCTTTCGAGAAAATGGATGTAACCTGCATGAACTTCCCTGCCGCATCCTTTGACGCAGTGGTCTCTTTTGAGACGCTGGAGCACATCTCTCCTTTCAGGACAGGCCGGTTCATCGAGGAAGTCGTTCGCGTGCTCAAGCCGGACGGCATGTTTGTGATTTCGACGCCGAATCGTCCGGTTTACTCCGCCATATCGCATACGCGGGGACATATCAACGAGATGGACTATGGGGAACTGAGAGACCTGCTGTCGGCGTACTTCGCGGATTGCAGGTTTTACGTCCAGGGAAAGAACTGGTTGGAGCACCTCGAGGCAAAAGGCCCTCCCGGCGTGGTCGCTCGGGCGTGGGCCGTGCTTATGTCGCATCTATGCTGGCTTCGCATTCCGCTGTCGCATAGTGCAATCGGAAGGTGGGCGGCGGAGAGGCGCTTCGAGCGCCTTTTGGATGAGCGGCGTGTTCGCCCCGCACTTTCTTGGGGCGACGTTCGGGACTGCCTGATACAGCTTGCCATCTGCCGAAACCCCAGGAAATCATGCTGCGAGACTACATAAAGAGAGTATCGAGAGACACGGTCGTTTACGGCTTCGGGAACGTTGCCCTCAGCGCCATCTCCTTGTTCCTTGTCCCCATTTACACTCGGATTTTCTCTCCGGGCGACTACGGGGTTCTGGACGTCATAGCGACGGCGACCTCGCTGCTCTCGATGATTCTCATGTTTGGCATGACTGCGGCGGTTTTCCGGTTCTATCACGATTACGACGAGGCAGGAAAAAAAGAACTGGTTTCGACAGGCTTCTGGTTTCAATTCCTGACGCCGCTGGTGATATGTGGTTTGTCGGCGCTTTTCTCGCGTTCTCTTTCCACTCTCCTTTTTGGTTCGGAGCGATATTCTCGGTTTCTGGCGATCAGTCTTCTGACGATCCCCTTCAATTCAATGATGCGAATGCCCATCACGGTGATGCGTCTGAATTTCCAGAAGATACGATACAACCTGCTGGTTCTGGGGCGTGGTCTATTTCAGACGACACTGACCATCATCCTGGTCGTGTTTCTTCGGAAGGGCCTGATGGGGATTTTCGTGAGCGGCTTGGTCTCTGCGGTTCTCTTTTCGGCTCTTGGCGTTTTCCTCACAGCCCGTCACGTGCGATTCAGCTTCTCGCTGAAACATTTCCGCCTCCTGCTAAGCTTTGGCCTGCCGATGGTGCCGGCGTCGCTTTCCAGGTGGATCATGGGGTCGGCGGATAGACTTTTCCTCGTGAAGATGACTACTCTGCGCGAAGTGGGGCTTTATTCCGTCGGCTTCAAGCTGGCTACCTTGCAGACGTTTTTGTTCATGGCTTTTCAACTGGCGTGGTCACCGATAGCCTATTCGATTTACCGGAAGCCGGAAGCGGAGAGGGTTTTCAGGAAGGTTTTTCTCTACTTTATGCTTCTCTCCTCCGCGCTGGGGATGTTTCTTTCCCTGTTTTCGCTCGAAGCGCTGAAGATCCTGACGCGGCCCGCATATTACGGCGGGTACAAGGTCGTCGGCCTCCTCGCCTTAGGGAGAGTACTCCACGCCGCGTTTTACCTGGGAGGCATGGGAATAAACTTCGCAAACAAGATGAAATATTTCGCTCTGGCAATCATCTGCAGTGCGGTGCTGAACCTGTTCCTGAACTTCTTCCTCGTGCCGCCCTTCGGGATAATGGGAGCAGCGGTGGCGACAGCAGCTTCTCACGGGGCTGAGGCATGTCTGGGGTACTACTGGGCGAGGAAGGTCTATTCGCTGAGGCTGCCGTTTTCGAAGGTCGGCGTCCTGACGGCGATTTATCTTCCCTTTTTCGCTGGAGGTATTATTGTCAACAGGTTTTTGCCTCAGTCGGCTCTTCTGATAAAATGTGTTGCACTGCCGGTTTTCCTGTTTGCGCTTTTGATGCTGCTCGAGCAAGAAGAGAAAACCGCGCTGCGTAACTTCATCAGTTCAATAAAAGACAAGCTATTCCCGGGTAAGAAAACAGGGGAGTGAGCGCCGCCGCGCCGATTGCCAGGGGCGTTCCTTCGCGGACTCCGGTCGCCTCAGAGGGTGCGTGAGCTCGCCGCTGGGCAGCGAGTATTTGGCCGACAGATTGCTCTCAGCGGGTCATGCGGGACTTCATCCGGGCCGGAGGCGTTCTGCGAAGCGATAGGCGTTCTTTTCGGCATCCTGCAAAGGGGCTTGTGTCCGTGAGCAAAAGTAAACGCATTCTGATAATCTCAAGTAATTTCCCGCCGACCAGCGGCAGCGGCGTCCAAAGGGTTGTGGGGTTTGTTAAGTATCTACCGGAGTTCGGGTGGGACCCCTATGTGCTGACGATTGTGCCGGGGCCATATCATGCGACGGGCTCGCCGAGCGAGGTGCCGGATAACCTCCCCTCTGACCGCATTGTGAGAACGCCTTTCCCCGACATCAGGCTGGCGGGAAAGAGGCTGCTTTTGCGTCTCGCTGGAAAGGGCGCGCCCTCCACTCCGGCGGAGACCGCGCGAGCACGAGCAACCGACGAGCGAACCGGTAGCCTCCTGTGGTCGCTCGCTAACACTTTCGTTTTCGTTCCCGACCCGGAGGTCGGTTGGCTTCCTTTTGGGGTCCGAGGGGGGCTTTCGACCATCCGGAGGGCGGGCATTAGCGCAATCGTGTCCTCGGCGCCGGCGTTCACGGCGCATCTTATCGCGCTGAGGCTCAAGCGGAAGACGGGTGTCCGGTGGGTGGCGGATTTTCGGGACCCGTGGTCCCAGAATCCGTATATCGGGCTGTCAGCATTCGGCGTCATCCGGCACCCTATTGACGTGTTCCTGGAGCGGAGGGTCCTCCAATTTGCAGACGTGACTTTAAGCGACACCGCGCCCAGGGCCGCAGCTTTCGCGCAACTCAGGGTGAGAGACATTGAGGGAAAGGTCCGTGTTATCACGAACGGGTATGACCCGGATGAGTTTTCTGGCATAGCTCATCGTTCGCCGGAGAAATTCACCACCACGTACACGGGCAGCTTCTATGGCGAGGCGCGAAGTCCGGTGCCGTTCTTGAGAGCTCTTGCTGAAGTTATCGAGAGTGGCCTCATCGAAAGGCACAGAATTCGTGTGAATATAATTGAGAGATTCAGCCAGCGTACGGCTCGTCTTGCGGCACGATGCAAACTGTCGGACGTGGTCACGGTTCGGACTGGTCTCAGCCACGCGGAGGCCCTCCGGGAGCAGGTCAATGCTTCAGTGCTCTTGCTCATTGTAAGAAATGATTCGGCTGGCATGGTGGAGTGTCCGGCCAAGCTATTCGAATATCTCGGGGCACGGCGACCGATTCTGGCGCTTGCCCCGAAGGGGGGCGTCGCCTCGGAGCTAATCCGAGAGGCAAACGCGGGCACGGTTGTCAATGCAAGCAACCGGCGGGAGATGAAGGAAGCCATTGTGAAATACTATTCCGAGCACGAGCGAACAGGCGACGTTGCCTACCACGGGAGGGGCGAGGTCATCCGGAGATACGAACGACCCGTCCTGGCGGGCCAACTTGCGAGGCTGCTGGATTCACTAACGAGTCAGTAGCCGTTCAAACGAGGCCGGGCGCGCAGCTTTGCGGGCGGCAGGATGCGGCTACATTTGCGTGGCGGGATTGTCCTCGTACCAAGAGCGTGCGCGAATCTCGGCGCCTATTGCTCGGCATGCCGTGTCATTCTCCCCTCACTCCAGCGAGAGAAGAAACCGACGTGCCCGTCGCAGAACAGAATGTTGTAGCCACCGGAGTGTGGTCCGGAGAAATCGGGACCGCCGGAGTGGTAATACCAAAGGCCGCCGGGCCCCCATTGGTCGGAGGAACCGCTCTGGCTATTGCCCCACTCGTCTGTCATGTCAGCGTCATCCTCCGCCCCGGTCCACTTGTTGCGGTCGTAGAGGAGGACTACTTTAGGCGGCATTTTGAGCCTTCCGAGATCGAAGCGTCCTTGCGTTTGGCTGTCCAGATATAAGCGAGAGTTCAATATGTAGCTGCTAAGGTACGGCTTGCCGGTGGCCGCGGAAGCTTTGAGGGCGCCACACCTGAAAACTTCGGTCCTTTCAGTGTAACAGGTTTCGGGGTACTGTTTTTTCCCGCCGAGAGTGGTGGAGACATAGGGAAACAGCATATCCATCCAACCTTTTCTGGATGGGTTATCGCCCCAACCGAACTGGATGACACCGCCATAATCGAACATGTAGGCGCCGTAATCGTTCACGTACTGAGCAAAGGCTTTGCCAAGCTGGCTGAGATGGCCTGCGCACAATGCGTGGCGAGCTGCCTCCTTGGCGCGCTGAACCGCCGGCAGCAGCAGAGCCATCAGGATTGAAAGGATCGCCATGACAACGAGCAACTCGATAAGCGTAAATCCTCTTGACCTTTTCATAGCAAAATACCTCCAACGCCACCAACCCGAGCATCCAAGGCGAACCGTGAAGAATCCCGGGCAGTAATCCGGTTAGACACAAACACCTGTGAGCACCGAGCTTAGCGAACAAACAGCTTGAGCGCTGCACCTTTCTTATCTCTAAACATTCTAATGATACACGCGCCCAGCGGCAATGTCAAACAAAAATCGGCGCCAAGGGTAATGCCTCAGTTACCGGCGGCTGAGGGTGGAACCGTAGAGTGCGCAGAGCACGCAGAGAGGCACACGTATCGCCGGCGTCCTGTCCCGCCCCGCGTTCCGCGGGGGATATCGAGGGGCTCCCTCGCCCTGGACGGGCTCGGGCTGTACCCTTCACGGCAAAAAAAGCCATCCCCCACGTGGCATCCCCCGCCTCTGGCGGGGGACCCGTGGGAATCATGGGCAAGATGCCCATGCCACGGCAGGCAAGGACCGGGTCATTCTCATCTCCATCTCTGCGCCTCTGCACCTGTGCGTTACCTTCCTCCTCCTTCCTTCCCCCGCCTTGGCGGGGTATGCGCCGGAGACTGAGGGCTTACCGCCAAGGGTGCTGCGCCCTTCCGCCGGGCGGGATTGCCGATTTTTCCGCGTAATTTGGGCGAACTCGCGCATAAAGAAAGAGGCCGAGGGAGGCTCGGCCCCTTTGAGCAAAGGAGAGGGACACTCTAAATCTGTCGCCAGTGCCCGGGGACCCACTGGGTCTCGCGCCTGCGCACGTAATATCCCGGGCGCCAGACTCTTCTGCCAAAAGCGGGGCGAACAATCGTGTCCTGCCAGTATCCGCCGCGCGGTGTTGCAACCCAGATGCGTTGGCGTGCCGGCGGCGCCCAGGTTCTCTCAAAATGGCCGGTGACCCATCTCTTTCGGACGATTTCGACGTGTCGCCCTTCGACCCAAACACGTGTGGGCGTGTAAACGCGGATGACTCTTCGAGGCGGAGGAGCGGTCACGTAAACGGGAGACTGGTCCGCAACCAAATCGCCTATGATCGCCAGGGTGGCGAGCCCGGCCATGACTTTCCCTGCGGTGGCCCACTCTCTGTCTCCAGCATTGGAGTTGCGGAGAGGAACCACTGCTATCACTGTTGCCGACAGCAGAATCAGTGCTTTCCTCATCATTTCGAGCATCTCCTTTCTTTCTCGTGTTTTTCCTCTCCTCTCGTTCCGTAAATATAGACGATGGTCGCCCCGGGGTTATTCGATGGTTTCTGCACGCCGGCGCAGGCTGCGAACCTGCAAAGCCCCAACCTCTCTTGGAGAGGCTTTATCAAGTGGAGAAGCGACTTTTTCTGGGTGTAAGGGCGCTGTCGCGCAAAACGGCAGTAGGTCTTTAGCCGCATGGCGGAGATGAGCTCACCGCGGAGAGCGCAGAGAAAAGGTTTGGCTATTTCCGACTAAGCGCTCCGATTCATAAATTCGAGGACGTATTTCTCCTCTGACAGGATAACAGGATGGACATGATTCTTAGAATCCTGTTTATCCTTGCGAAAAATTCTTGACCTTTCGCTTTACCTCAACTTCCGGCTCCCATACTGGCTTGCTGGTCGCGAAGATGTTGTTAACGGGTTGTATCTCCTGAGCCGCCACGATAACCCGCTCGAGCCCGCGGCACGCGGGGCTCGACGATGACCGTACCTCTTTCGAGCCCGCCATGACCGGGCTGCAAGGTCTCGGACAAGTTCTCCGTCAATTGCTTGCGCTTCGTGGTCTTTCACCCAGCGGCCCTGGGCTTGTGATTTACTGGATTGCTCACGTGCTTGGAACTATCCCGTTCACGCCGATGGCGTGATTATCCCGTCAAAATAGACCGTTTCGCAGCACCATTATACGTCACGGCATTTGCGAATCCATGTACTAAGCGGTGGGGGCAGCCTGGCAGGGGAAGGGGCTGCGTGGCGTGCCACGGGACGCTGCCGGGAGAGGGTTATTTGGGGGCTCTGACGATGAGCACGTACGCCCGCTGTCCTCCGGGCTGGTCAATGCCGGTGATCGCCGGGGCGCCTCCTTTTGAGATGGAGTAGTAGATGCGCGCTTGCCGCTTTTTGCCTGAGTAGGTCTCCAGATAGTATTGTATTCTTCGGCCTTGCGGGCCTATGAATCCTTTGAACCCGAGGACGACTGAAATCTTTCCGCCGAGGGACAACCTCGTCGCTTTTCCCTCAGCGACGCGGAGGGGGTAGCGCCTCACGTAAGTAAAGGTTCTGTAGCCGGTGCGCATCAGGCCGCTCTTGGCGAAGAGTAATCTCTTGTCAAACCCGGGGGGCGCGGCGCGGGCGGAATGGGACGCGAGGGCAATCGTGACCTCAAGTCGGGCAGTCCCCGCCGCAGAGGCGTGAGGCACAGAGGCGGCAACCCACAAAGCTACTGAAATGGCAAAAGCGGAATTGCAGAGAACTCTTGTGGAGTGCGCGATGATCTCGCGGGTCTTCGACATCAATTCTCCTCGGTGGGTTCCAGTCCGCTTATCCAGACAATAGCCGATTTGCCCCCGGAAGCCAAACGGATGCTTACGGTGACATGCGGATCGTACTGGTCAACTGAGTACACTTGCGCCTCCCCTGTCGCACGAGGCGGTCTCGTATCGGGCAGGAAAGATCTGACGGCTAAAAAGCCGGCGACCAAGACGATGACAGCGGCGTAGGCTACTCTCACAGGGGACTTCCACAAGAGGTTCAAAACCCGCCCCCAGCCCTCGTGGGTGGGTGCGGGCGGCGATGCTATGCCCACGCTGACCCTCTCCCAAAGGCCCGTGAGGTCGTGGCGTTCCGCTTCGTTTCGTATGGCGCCGGAGACCAGCTCGCCTATCTTGCGAATCTGCCGGAGCTCCTCGGCGCATAGCTCGCAGCCCTCGAGGTGTTCCGCAACACGTGAGCGCCTGCGTCCTGTCAGCTCGCCGTCGGCGAACCTCTGGAGGTCCTTGTGTCCGGGACATTTGTTCATCCGCTCATCCTCCTCGCCATCAGGATACGAACGACAAAAGCATCTCCTTCAGCTTTTGCCTGCCGTAATGGAGACGTGACATAACAGTTCCCAGGGAGCAGTTCATCGCTTTGGCTATTTGCTTATACGATAAGTTCTCCAGTTCCCTCAATACTACGGCGGTTCTCTGCTCATCCGGGAGCATCTCGATAGCCTTCAAGATGGCCCCGCGAATCTCTTTTCTTTCCAATGTCTTTCTGGGATCGAACTTCTTCTGTTCCGCGTGCCTCGCCTCGAGTAAGGGTTTTTCCACGATTTTCTCGTCGAACTCAACGGTAGTGATTTTCTTCTTGCGTCTCTGGAAATCAATGGACACGTTGGCAGTGATCCTATAAAGCCAGGTATAAAAACTCGATTCCCCCCGAAAATGTTTGAGCTTGCTGTATATCTTGATGAACACCTCCTGGGAGATGTCAAGAGCGTCCTGATGGCTGTGGCAAATACCATAAGCTATCGCGTAAACCCTTTGCTGGTATCGCTTTACCAGCTCCTCAAAGGCGTCCGAATCCCCCTTGCTTGCCTTTTGAACAAGCTGAAAGTCTGAGATTTCTCCTCTCCCATGCTCTTGCTTGCCACTCGTTGAAATTAGACGGCGTGACACAATAAATATTCAAGCCTCCATGCTTAGATACCTTGATGAGAAGAAAATGTCAAATGTCAATGGAAAGATGTAACGGCGGGTAATCCCTCAGTCTCGGGCGGATAGCAGGCCGAGCCGGAGGAGGCAAGAAGGGAAAAGCAGATTAACGCAAAGACGCAAAGGCGCAGAGAATAAGGTGAGAAGGACAACCCGCCATGGCGGGGGGCAGGATGCCACCGGCACAAGGGCTACTCTGCATCCTATGAGACCCGAACCTCAGCCGCCGGTAACTGAGGCATTACAACGGCGGACTTGCAGGTGGCTGAGAGGTGCGGCGCCATTTCAGTGGCACGGGCGTGCCGCCCGTGGGGATATCATGGGCAAGATGCCCATGCCACGGCGGGCGAGCACGGGGTCATTCTCATGCTCCTCTCTGCAACTCTGGGCTTTGCGTTGTTCTGCTTTTCCCTTCCTCCCTCCCACAACTCGGTTTCCCCCTGAGACTGAGGCATTACCGCAACAGCTAACTTTGAGGGTGCGGCCGTATCTGCGTGGCATATTTCGGATGAATCCTCTGGTCGAGAAGCCCGGCTGAAGCCCCGCCTCGGCGGGGCTAAAGCCCGGCTAAAATGCTATCCTCTTCTCCTGAATTGTGGGATAGAGACGGAGACTCGACATCGGCACCAGGTGAATGCCACCTGTGGGAAGAGCGAAAGAAGGCGTCATGGCATGCCACGGATACGCTGCCACACCCGAGCTAACTTTGACCTTCGCCTTTCGCGGAGGGTATGGTATGATTTATGTTTGGGGTGGGGAAGGCGCGACTATTTAGGTGCTCGCTGGATTGCAGGAGCTGAGGGATGCCTTACGCCATACTACTCAACGAGCTGATACCGCTCGATCTTCAGAAGACGGCGAGGATACTTACCAGAGCGGAGAACATCATTTACGCGGACGCCACCATAATGGTGAGCAACTGCTGCGGCACCCTCGCGCAAAACCTCCCGCTTCACAAAGCCAGATCCGTAGCATCATGAAGAAAACTAAGAAGTTCGGGATTACTTGTTTCACAAAGGCGAAAAGTAAATAGTCAAATAATTTGGATGAATTGCGTATTTCTATGGATAATACAATTCCAGTATTCGTTTTCAGAAATCGCAGGTTTGTTAGTATCACTACCTTTATAGTTCCCACAGTTTTGAAGTTTTGCTTAGACGGAACTACCTCTTTGCTACTATTCGGTTTAGGTTCAATAATTGTCGTGGCGGGAATGGCGTTCAGAATGTATTCTGCTGGTTATCTTTGGGGAAAACATATAGTTACCAAAATAGAATCGGATTTTCTTTGTACTTCTGGCCCCTTCGCTTATATCAGAAATCCGCTGTACTTAGGCAACTTCGTTATAGGGTTAGGTTTTTGCATATCCCTAAATGAATGGTATGCCTACGCAATATTTATTATAGCCTACACTTGCCTGTATTCAATTGTAATACCCCATGAGCGGAAATTCCTGCAGGAGAAGTTTGGAAATGCTTACCTTGAGTATAGAGCTCGTACAGGGAGATTTCTGCCGAGACTGAAAAGTTATCAAGGCGGCAAGAAGCCACATCCGGACCGCAAACTTGGCGTTGCGAGTGAAATATATCATTTAATCATCCTTGTAATAGCATTCATAACTATCTTCTTATTGTTTGTGAGGTAGGAAAGATAAAGTGAAATTCGCGGCGCCTACGAAAAGTGATCTCAAGAGCTTTCTTGAGATTAGTGCTAAAGAAACAGTTAAGGATTTTATCCAGTCGCCCGTGCGTGCCTTATAATGGGACGGGGCGCCGTAGGAGGCCGAACATGCCTTACGCCATACTACTCAACGAGCTGATACCGCTCGATCTTCAGAAGACGGCGAGGATACTTACCAGAGCGGAGAACATCATTTACGCGGACGCCACCATAATGGTGCGCAACTGCTGCGGCATCCTCGCGCAAAACCTCCCGCTTCAGGAAGCAAAAACGATTTCCGAACAACTCAATGGGGCGGGCGTGGGCGTCTTCTACATGGACCAAACCAAGATGTATCACCCCGAGCGCGCTGTTCACATTAACAACGCCGACTGTTTGGAACAGCACTTCAACGCGCAGGACATCTATGGCCGCGACCACCCCCTTTCCTGGGAAAACATCGTTCTGCTCAGTCTCGGTCGAGTCGTCGAGCGAAAAGGCTCCGGCAGTTGGGCGTGCTCGGCGCCGGGAAAAGGCATCATCGCGGGCAAGGTGCTCCGGACCTCTCTGCTGGGCCTCGGGGCGGGGATGCTCGCGCCCGCTCCTGTCAAGTCAACTCCACGGCAAAAGGTCACCGAAGAGGAACATCTTATCCTCGACATCTTCTCCAAGCAGCCTCAGAAAAGGCACTACCGAATACAACAAAAGAGTTTTAATTACGACTATCTGGGCGAGCGGCTCTGTCAGAACAGTGCCGAGAATTTCCGTCTTTTCATGGAGGACGTCGTCGGCTTCGCCAAGCAAGCGTACGGCAACAGGGGCATCAATGCGTACTTAGCCAGCGAGGAGCTGGAGAAAATGGACTACGGCAGTCTCGACCATTTCGACAGGGAGAACCTCTGGCTTCTGCAACTGCTCCTTCTGAGCGGCTCCTCTTCGGAAGAAGAGGGATACGAGGGCTGAGTGCTGTGGTTGTCAAATTCGGTCGCGTATTCTTTTTGACGGGATAATCACGCCGTCCGCGTGAACGGGACTTTGCCCCTTTGCGTCTCTGCGACCCCGCGTTTCGCGGGGTTTCTCCATTTTTCTCTCGCCAAGACGCCAAGAGCGCCAAGGTTTTTGATCTTTCGCTTTACCTTGACTTGCCGTTCACGCAGCCGCGGGGCGGGCGTGATTGACTTGATGTCTCATGTGCCTCGAAGGGTCCACTATATCCTTTTATCCTGTCGAAGAAGCTCCTTGATTCGGAGACGTGTTCTTTTCTTGACGCGATAACAGGATGTACCCGGCTTCGCGTCTTTGCGTCTTTGCGAGAGGCCTCGCGTTTTTCGATTTTTCTCTCGCCAAGACACCAAGGGCGCCAAGGTCAAAAAAATCTTTCGCTTTACCTCAACTCGCCGTTCACCTTCCCTTTATTGCGCGCACGGCGATTTTCTGGAGTTTGGGGAGTGCCTGAACGAAGAAGGGCGGATCGTACGCGCGCCGCCACACGCCCCGCGAACCGCGAAACAATTTCCTTGAGGGTTACGTGTGGCCTCTTTTTTGTCAGTGCAGACTTTGCGAATTTCCCCGCGGGCCCCTCCGCCTGAAACAGAACAGCGAAACGAGTCACTAAGGCGCCCAGAAGTACATATCCCAGAAGTACCTGAAGCGTAAGCAGCAGGTATCCCCCGAAGTTCTCGGCGGCGTGCATATCGCCGAATCCCAGCGTCGTCATTGTCACTATGGAAAAGTAAATCGCGCGAAAAAAGACGAGTCTGCCCACGCGGAGGTGCTCGACAACGGGCAGGTGCAGAGCGTCCAGGATGTAGTACGCCACGCCAAAAAGCACCGCAAGACCAAAGAAGACTCCGATTATCCGACCAGTGGACCGGCCGTAATCAGACATCCGCCAGAACGGACGAACAAGCCATTTCAGGAAGCGATGCTCTTCGTGCCAGCGTTCCCAGTTCCTGCGCCTGATGTTATATTTTAGAAGTTGCTTGAGGCCTGGTTTTACCCGAGCGCTGTCCAGTCCGACACCGCGAAAATGTGTGTCAAGATCCACCTCGCAGTCCCAAAGCAACGTGGAACCGTTGACAAGCACCAGGTTGCATGTTGCACCCTGGAGGTAGGCTCCCCCAAGCTTCGCCCCTTTCAGGTTGGCTGCCCCAAGGTGCGCCCTTTGCAGGTTGGCTCGCCAAAGGTTCGCCCCTTCCAGGTTGGCTGCCCCAAGCTTCGCCCCTTGCAGGTTGGCTTCCACAAGGTTCGCCCCTTCCAGGTTGGCTTTCACAAGGTTCGCCCCTTGCAGGTTGGCTCCCCAAAGCTTCGCCCCTTGCAGCTTGGCTTCCCAAAGGTTCGCCCCTTTCAGGTTGGCTTCCCTAAGGTCCGCCCCTTGCAGGTTGGCTCGCGGAAGCTTCGCCCTTTGCACGTTGGCTTGGCAAAGGTTCGCCCCTTGCAGCTTGGCTTCCCGAAGGTGCGCCCCTTTCAGGTTGGCTTCCCGAAGGTCCGCCCCTTTCAGGTTGGCTTCCCAAACGTTCGCCTCTTGCAGCTTGGCTCCCGGAAGCTTCGCCCCTTGCAGAAGAATCTCTTTACTGGGATTAGCGTTGCGCCACTCGTTCCACTCCGTGATGTCCGCCTTTTCCGAGCAGCGTAAAAGCATCTCGTACTGCTTCTGGCTGAACTTCCGGTGCTCGTTCGCCTCTTCCTTTTGGGAGCTCGTTTCGTCCATCTGCCTCACCTTATTGTGGGCTGTCCACGTGTTCCCGGATTATCTCTTCATTGTCAAACCCGCCAGCGCGGCTGCTCAAACAGGACCGCGTTCGGGGTAAACGCGGGGGTCCGGCGGCCCTGCGGGCAATCACTTTCATTCGTTCTTCTCGCCATCCTGCGATGCCTTGTCCAGAGCCGGATACACCAGGAACGTCAAGGCACTCCCTGTCCCCCCACGCCTCATTGGCTGCGCCATCACCGCGTTGGATGGCCTCTCGCGAGACCGAGGGCTACACCATTGGGTGAACGCATCGCAACACCTCCGCCAGTGCCGGCGCATACTCCATTTCGCGAATCTGATTGCGGCGTCGGTACAGGGCAGCCTATCTGTTCTCCGTCTCCAGCTTCCACTTCCCTTCATCGTCGTAGGACATTGCTCGCGGATATCCCGTAGCGTTCCATACTGCGTCGAAACCCGGTTTCATAACCTGGGAAGCGGCAGAATCAAAGCTGTCGACCATAATCCCTGGAACTAAAAGATCATCCCGGTCAATTGGATGCTCGTCTCCCATGCGGTAACCGGCGGGAACTGAATGCAGGACATAACCGGATACCCCGAGCAGACTGAGCATGACGAATAAAGGCGGTTCGACCCCAAGGTCCTTTTGAATTGACAAATATCTCCGGAGCGCATCGACCAGGGATGTCTCAAATAACTGAACTTCGATCGGACGCGCATCGGCCCTGCTTCGCAGAAGGTAAGAGTCAACTGCTTCCACGGTCCCGTTCCGGAATACCTGCACATATGAAATGGGGACCTGTTGGTCAAACCAGTCGTAGGTGAGGAAACCGTCGAAGTTGTGGCGGTCGTTCCACGACGACGAACCAATTGGAGCCAGATCCTTCGTCTTTTGAGCAAGTGAAGCTACGTCGAATCTTGCCGCCGGATCAAATGCGCCGAACGGAACGATGTGAAGAACAATCTTCGGGGCATCATATAGCACTACAGGCGTCTCTCCCGCGACGATCCTGGCAAGGCGTCCCTCCCGAAAAGCCCTTATGCGCTCGGCGGTGGTCTCTGACAGCGTAAAGGCTACCCGAAGCTCTGACACGTCCATGGGATGTTTGCCGTTGGAGCTACGTGTGTAGAATCTGTCGTGTCGGCTCAAGACCACCATGTGAGGAGGGTACCAGCTCCGCGGAACGCGAATGATGAGGACAACTCCGGCCCGGTCAAGCTTAATTGGCTGGGTTGATACGGCATGAATTCTTGGTCGTATGCCGTCCCGAATCATGCTCTCAAGCCGGAGGATTTCCTGGTCAACGTTTATGCCCGGTAGACCGGACACCTTCGTCGCCACGCCATCTTTGGCCTGCATCGCGTAAATTAGATCACCGCCTGCGGCATTGGCGAAGGATGACACATCTCCAAGGAATTCCTTTCTGTCCGATTCCTTATTGCTCGGGAGAGATTGCTTGTATTCAATGTGCTTAAACTCACGCACCTTGTTGTCGACCAACGCTTGGAGGTCCTCTTGCGCGATCGTGTCCAGTGGCTTGCCCATTAGCGACATAATACACCTCCGATTTCCCTCTTTGCTCCCCGCTTCAACGGATCTAACTATTGTCCCGACGGAATAATCTTATCTTCATCCCCTTTCAGCGGTCGAATCCTCAGCTTCGCTACCGGTACCGCCCTCCTGCCCCGCAAATAAAGCCGCACCTCATTCATCAAGGCGTTCAGCGGGAACCTGGGCGCGATACGCTTTATAGAACTCAAGTCGCGCTCGATTTGCTGACCAACTTCCTCTTCTCCAGCGGCACAACGGCGCCTCTGCGGACTGTGCGGTTCCAAGCTGATCCCAGGCGTAGCTGACGGATTACGAAAAAAAGTCCGAATTCTTCCCGTACTGTGCTACCACAAACCCGAGGCCCGCTCAAGAGAAAGCGGTCCTCCTGACCATTTGTCACCATGTTCGGTCAAACCCTCACAATGCCGATGATAACGAACGCTGGTCGTCTCGTTCAGGGTCGGTTGTTGTGCTCGAGGATTCGCGGGGCATTATCGCCGTTTCTGAGCGGCGCCGGTCATGGGGACGAAGGCGACGGGCAGGACGTTCCGGGTGATGATGTCGCCTCCCTTCCTCTTTTCGACGAGGATGAGATTCTGAGTGTAGAAGGGGCTTCCCACGGGGATGACCATTCGCCCTCCCTCTTTAAGCTGTTTGATGAGAGGGGGCGGAATGTTGTTTGCGGCACACGTGACGATGATAGCGTCGTAGGGGGCGCCCTCGTCCCATCCGTAATATCCGTCGGCGACTTTGACCTTGACCTTTTTCGGGTACTTCTGAGCCAGAATCTTCTTCGCGCTCTTGCCGAGGGCTTTTATGATTTCAATGGTCCGGACCTCCTTGACTATCTCGGCCAGAACCGCCGCTTGATACCCGGACCCGCTGCCGATTTCCAGAATCCTGTCGGTGCTCTTCGGTTTGAGTAGCTCCGTCATCATGGCTACGATGTAGGGCTGCGAGATAGTCTGGCCGTGTCCGATAGGGAGAGGCCAGTCGCAGTACGCTTCCCGACGGGACCTCGCCGGAACGAATTCGTGCCGAGGCACCTTACGCATCGCCGCGAGGACATTCTTATCCTTGACGCCGCGAGCGGCTATCTGCGTCTGGACCATGCTCAGACGTTGTTTCCTGTAATCACCGGAGAGGGAAGCGGCCGCAGAGACTACCGCAGGCTCATTCTGAAGGGGGCATCGCAAGAGGATACTCAGCCCGACCATCGCCAGCAAAGCGACGGCGGGCAACCACATCTTCGCAAACGCATTGCGCAGCATACCAGTTCTCCTCCGTGAAACGGGGCAGTCTGCGATCGCATAATTCTCTCGAAAGCAGGATAACGCGGCCGTCGCCGGGTGTCAACAAAGTTATTCTTCGCGCAGCAATTCCGAAACTTTGCTGTCTGGGGGCGGGAAAACCGGGAAAGGCGGCGTGTTTACGGCGGGGAGGCGGCAGGGAAGAGGGGTGCGCAGATTCGCAGGGGGAGATTTTCGCCTTGCGTAG